>ERZ941706.116-NODE-116-length-28614-cov-13.125635_pt1 | contig 28614 bp, 29 predicted proteins | sample MGYA00521232_ERZ941706 | MGnify/ENA primary metagenome ERZ941706 (study PRJEB32759, sample SAMN07749893) | skin metagenome | biome: transportation; feature: city; material: polyester macromolecule | host: Homo sapiens | place: Hong Kong:ER line | collected...
CGGCCCCGACCACCACGGGTCAGGGCCCGAAGGTCGAGACGGACCGCGTCGTCACGAACCAGAACGACACCACCGCTGCCGCGGCCGGCCTGGGCGCCCTCGCCCTCGCGGGTGGCGGGCTCGTCGTGGCGCGTCGCGCGCGCCGCTGACGAGCGTCTCGCGATGCACGGTGACGCCGGGGTCCTCGACGGATCCCGGCGTCACCGCGTCCAGGGCGACCTAGACTGACGCCATGAAGAACACCTTGGGGAAGTGTGTCGGCGCGGTCTCGGTCGCGCTCTGTCTGAGTGCGTGTGGTAGCGGTGGGGGAAGCTCGGACAAGTCCGTCTCCGTCTCAGCATCGTCGACATCGCCGTCGTCCGTCTCGGTCACGTCGTCCAGCTCCGCGCCCTCGCCGTCGGGCACGGCAGCGTCGAGCACGTCGGCCGCGTCGTCGTCGGCTGCCCCGGCCCCTCAGACCAGCGGCCCATCGTCAGCCGGTCGTCCCAGCGGCTCGGCCACGCCGCGTGCGAGCGCATCGAGCGGCGTCTCCAAACCCGGCGGAGGAAGCGGTGGCGCGAGCGTCGCGGTTCCGAGGTCCGCCGCGGTCAACATCTCGATCCCGAGCATCGGGCTCGATCACAGCATCGTGCCCGGCGGGCTCAACGGGGGCGTGCTGAACCCGCCGAGCGGCGTCATCCAGCAGTTCACCGGATACGGGCGCGTGACCCCGGGCAAGCCGGGCATCAGTGTGCTCGCGGGCCACGTCACCTACAACGGGCCCGACGTGTTCTACAAGCTGTCGAGCGCCCCGGTCGGTGGCCGGGTCACGATCTCCTACGCCGACGGCACGCACAAGGACTTCGTCATCACCTCGAAGGCCAGCGTCGACAAGAACGCGCTGCAGAACGACTCGCGCGTGTGGGGCGCGAGCGCCGCCCCGGTCCTCGCACTCGTCACCTGCGACTCCTCGAGCGGCTGGGCCAACGCGCAGCACCACACCAACAACTTCGTCGTCTGGGCGAGCCCCGCCTGAGATCGGTCCGGCACGGACCTCCGACCGAAGGCCGAACGGCCGACGCCGATGCGATCGTCGATGGCCACGCCGAGCGACGATGGCGGCCAGAGCGTCGAGGCCTCATGCGGGCCGCGTGGCCGCGTTTGGCGTGAAGCGTTCGCGGCGACGAAGATGAGCAGGTGAGTGAAACCACCCGACGTCTCGTACTCCTTCGTCACGCCACCGCCGAACCGGCCGGCCCTGACGGTGACGAAGCGCGCCACCTCAGTGACGGTGGCGTGAGCGAGGCCCGCGCCGTCGGCCGGTGGCTCAAGAACGAGGGGCTGCTCGGCGATGTCGTCGTGTGCTCGCCGGCGCTGCGCACCCGCGAGACGTGGGCCGCCATCCAGGACGAGACGGGCCATGGCGTCATCATCACGATGGAGCCCGCCGTCTACGAAGCCGACACGCAGGCGCTGCTGGCCGTCGTCCACGAACTCGACGCGACGGCGCCCGAGGCGACGAGCGCGATCGTCGTCGGCCACGCGCCGGGTTTGCCGCAGCTTGCCCATGACCTGTGTGCCGGCGAGGGCGCGGACATCGATGTCGTCACGCGCGGATTCGTGCCGGCCTCGGCTGCCGTGCTCGAGACCACCGGAGCGTGGACCTCGTTCCTGCCCGGCGGCGCGAGCCTCACCACCGCTCGCCCCGGGACGGCGGGCTGACGCGGACACCGAACGCCGCCCTTCGCTGACCGCATCGTGAGATGCGCGTCTCACGATGTTGACCCATGAGTAACCCCGCGACAAAACTATGTGACATGGCACAGGTTCTCGTACTCACGCAGCGTGCGTTCTGATCGGTTCGACCGACACGACGCACGCTGATCCCTCATCGCCGCACAGGCTGGGGGATTTTTTGATGCCAGACCCTCGTGCACGACCTCCAGGTGAAAGTGGTGAGTACTGATGAGCGATACGGCGACGACCGATCGCACACCCACCCCGGGTGACGTCGCGGCGAAGCGCGCAGGCGAGCAGGTGAGCGTCACCGGCGCGCAGAGCCTCGTCCTCGCGCTCGAGGCGCAGGGCGTCGAGACCGTCTTCGGCCTGCCCGGCGGTGCGATCCTGCCGGCCTACGACCCGCTGCTCGACTCGGTCTCCGTCCGCCACATCCTCGTCCGCCACGAGCAGGGCGCCGGTCACGCGGCGCAGGGTTATGCCGCCGCCACCGGCAAGGTCGGCGTCTGCATGGCGACCTCCGGCCCCGGCGCGACGAACCTCGTCACGCCCCTGGCCGACGCGTACATGGACTCCGTGCCGATCGTCGCCATCACCGGCCAGGTCAGCTCCAAGACCATCGGTACGGACGCGTTCCAGGAAGCGGACATCCGCGGCATCACGATGCCGATCACGAAGCACAACTACCTCGTGACGGACCCGGCCGACATCCCGCGCGCCATCGCCGAGGCGTTCCACGTGGCGCGCAGCGGCCGCCCGGGCCCGGTCCTCGTCGACATCACGAAGGACGCGCTCGTGTCGAAGACGACATTCTCGTGGCCGCCGCGCTTCGAACTGCCCGGTTACCGCCCCGTCACGACGCCGCACGCCAAGCAGATCAAGGCGGCCGCCGAGATGATCCGCGCAGCGGAGCGCCCGGTGCTCTACATCGGCGGCGGCGTCATCCGCGCCGAGGCGAGCAAGGAGCTGAAGGCGCTCGCCGAGCAGACGCAGATCCCCGTCGTGACGACGCTCATGGCGCGCGGCGCCTTCCCCGACAGCCACGAGCTGCATCTCGGCATGCCGGGCATGCACGGCAGCGTCCCCGCCGTGACGGCGCTGCAGCGCGCCGACCTGCTCATCACGATCGGCGCCCGCTTCGACGACCGCGTCACCGGTGCGCTCGACAGCTTCGCGCCCGAGGCCAAGGTCATCCACGCCGACATCGACCCGGCCGAGATCAGCAAGAACCGATACGCCGACGTCCCGATCGTGGGCGACGCGCGCGAGGTGCTGCTCGAGCTGGCGCGTGCGCTCGACGACGTCGACACCTCGCGCTACGCGACGTGGCGTGAGACGACGGCGTCGTGGAAGGAGCAGTTCCCGCTCGGCTACGCGACGCCGGAGGACGACAAGCTCGCGCCGCAGTACGTCATCGAACGCATCTCGGCGCTCACCGGGCCCGAGGGCACGTACGTCGCCGGCGTCGGCCAGCACCAGATGTGGGCGGCCCAGTTCGTCACGTACGACCGTCCGAACGCGTGGATCAACTCCGGCGGCCTCGGCACGATGGGTTACTCGGTGCCCGCCGCGATGGGTGCGAAGGCCGCCGAGCCGGAGCGCACCGTCTGGGCGATCGACGGCGACGGCTGCTTCCAGATGACGAACCAGGAACTCGCGACCTGCGTCATCAACGACATCCCGATCAAGGTCGCCGTCATCAACAACTCGAGCCTCGGCATGGTGCGCCAGTGGCAGACGCTGTTCTACAACGAGCGCTACTCGAACACCGACCTGCACACCTCGCACGGCGGCAGCCGCATCCCCGACTTCGTCAAGCTCGCCGACGCCTACGGCTGCGTGGGCCTGCGCTGCGAGCGGCCCGAGGACGTCGACGCGACGATCAAGCAGGCGCTCGAGATCAACGACCGTCCCGTCGTCATCGACTTCGTCGTGGAGCGCGACGCGATGGTGTGGCCGATGGTGCCCGCCGGCGTGAGCAACGACCTCATCACGATGGCGCGCGACATCACGCCCGTCTGGGATCGCGACGAGGACGACGCCGACGACGTCAACATCCCGGACGAGGACGAGGCGGTCGAAGCGGCCCGCGAGGATGGCGCTGCCACAGCCGACGCCGCGCAGACGAAGGAGCAGCAGCGATGACGACGAACCGCCACATCCTGTCCGTGCTCGTCGAGAACAAGTCGGGTGTGCTCGCGCGCATCTCCGGGCTGATCTCGCGACGCGGGTTCAACATCCACTCCCTCGCCGTGGGGGAGACGGAGGATCCGCACGTCTCGCGCATGACGGTCACCGTCGACGCCGACGACGTCGCGCTCGAGCAGGTCGTCAAGCAGCTCAACAAGCTCGTCGAGGTGCTCAAGGTCGTCGAACTCGACCACGCGAGCGCCATCGAACGTCAGCTCGTGCTGTTCAAGGTGAAGGCTGACGCCGCGACGCGCTCGCAGATCATCGATCTCGTGACGATGTTCCGCGCCAACATCATCGACGTGACCAACGAGTCGGTCGTCATCGAGGCGACGGGCACGCTCACGAAGCTCGAGGCGCTGCTCACGACGCTCGAGCCGTTCGGGATCCGCGAGCTCGTGCAGTCCGGCGTCGTCGGTCTGGGTCGCGGCTCCAAGGCCATCTCGGCGCGCGACAAGAAGAAGAACTGAACTTTCCGCCCGAGTGAGTGCTCGGGCAGAATCGAACCGAACAGGCCGCCGCTTCGATGCGGCGGACGTGATGAAGAGGAGTTTCTCCCGTGGCTGACATGTTCTACGACGACGACGCCGACCTGTCGATCATCCAGGGCAAGAAGGTTGCCGTCATCGGCTATGGCTCGCAGGGCCACGCCCACGCGCTCAACCTGCGCGACTCGGGCGTCGACGTGCGCATCGGCCTCGCCGAGGGCAGCAAGTCGAAGCAGAAGGCCGAGAACGAGGGCCTCACGGTTCTCTCGGTCGCCGACGCGGTGAAGGAAGCCGACGTGGTCGTCATCCTCACGCCCGACCAGGTGCAGCGCACGGTCTACGCGAACGACATCAAGCCCAACCTCAAGCCCGGCACGACGCTGCTGTTCGGCCACGGCTTCAACATCCGCTTCGGCTACATCACGCCCGAGTCGGACGCCGACGTCGTCATGGTCGCGCCGAAGGGCCCCGGCCATCTCGTGCGTCGTGAGTACGTCGACGGTCGCGGCGTGCCCGTCATCGTCGCCGTCGAGCAGGACGCCTCGGGTTCGGCCTGGGATCTCGCGAAGGCGTACGCGAAGGCCATCGGCGGCCTGCGTGCCGGCGGCATCAAGACGACGTTCACCGAGGAGACCGAGACGGACCTGTTCGGTGAGCAGGCCGTCCTGTGCGGTGGCGCGAGCCAGCTCGTCATGTACGGCTTCGAGACGCTGACGGAGGCCGGCTACCAGCCGGAGGTCGCGTACTTCGAGTGCCTGCACGAACTGAAGCTCATCGTCGACCTCATGGTCGAAGGTGGCCTCGCGAAGCAGCGTTGGTCGATCTCCGACACGGCCGAGTTCGGCGACTACGTCTCGGGCCCGCGGGTCATCGACGAGCGCGTCAAGGAGAACATGAAGGCCGTTCTCACCGACATCCAGAACGGCAACTTCGCCAAGCGCTTCATCGACGACCAGGACGCTGGCGCGCCGGAGTTCAAGAAGCTGCGCGAGAAGGGCGCCTCGCACCCGATCGAGAAGACGGGCAAGGAACTGCGTGGCCTCATGTCGTGGCTGAAGGACTCGGACACGGATTCGGACTACGTCGAGGGTTCGGCTGGCCGCTGAGGATCGAGCGAGCGGCGGTAGGACCGGAACGTAGTGAGGATCCTGCCGGAGCGAGCGTTGACGAAGCGGCCGAAAGAAGATGGCCGTTGATCCTGAAGCCTTAGCCGCTGCTGAGCCGGGCCCGGACACCCTTCGAGGTGGCCGGGTTCGGTCATTCTCTGAACGCCTCTCGCACCGCTTGCTCGAAATTGGGAGACTGAACGCATGCCTGAACTTCGCTCACGCACGACGACTCACGGACGCAACATGGCGGGTGCGCGTGCCCTGTGGCGCGCGACCGGCATGGGGGAGGGCGACTTCGGTAAACCGATCGTCGCGATCGCGAACAGCTTCACGCAGTTCGTGCCGGGTCACGTCCACCTCAAGGACATGGGTCAGCTCGTCGCTGGCGCCATCGAGGAGGCCGGCGGCGTCGGGCGTGAGTTCAACACGATCGCCGTCGACGACGGCATCGCGATGGGTCACTCGGGCATGCTGTACTCGCTGCCGAGCCGCGAGGTGATCGCCGACTCCGTCGAGTACATGGTCAACGCGCATCAGGCCGACGCGCTCGTCTGCATCAGCAACTGCGACAAGATCACGCCGGGCATGCTGCTCGCCGCGCTGCGTCTCAACATCCCGACGGTGTTCGTCTCCGGCGGGCCGATGGAGGCCGGCAAGGCCGTCATCGGGGAGGACGGCACGGCTGAGACGCGTCTCGACCTCATCGACGCGATGATCAAGTCGGTCGACGACACGGTCTCCGACGAGGAGATCACGAAGATCGAGCAGAGCGCATGCCCGACGTGCGGCTCGTGCTCGGGCATGTTCACGGCGAACTCGATGAACTGCCTGACGGAGGCGCTCGGTCTGTCGCTGCCGGGCAACGGTTCGACGCTGGCGACGGCCGCCGCGCGCAAGGAACTCTTCCTCGACGCGGGCCGACTCGTCGTCGACCTGTGCCGCACCTACTACGACGGCGACGACGACTCGGTGCTTCCGCGCGCGATCGCCGCGAAGCCGGCGTTCGAGAACGCCATGCGTCTCGACATCGCGATGGGTGGCTCGACGAACACGATCCTGCACCTGCTGGCCGCGGCGCAGGAGGCGGGTGTCGACTTCGACCAGGAGGACATCGACGAGCTCTCGCGCGTCACGCCGTGCCTCGTCAAGGTCGCGCCGAACAGCAACCAGTTCTACATGGAGGACGTGCATCGCGCCGGTGGCATCCCCGCCATCCTCGGTGAGCTGGATCGCGGTGGCATGCTCAACCGCGACGTCCGTTCGGTGCACAGCCCATCGCTCGAGCAGTGGCTCGCGGACTGGGACATCCGCTCGGGTTCAGCCACCGAGAAGGCCACCGAACTGTTCCACGCCGCGCCGGGCGGGGTGCGCACGACGGAGGCGTTCAGCTCGACGAACCGCTGGAAGAGCCTCGACACCGACCCGGAGAACGGCTGCATCCACTCCGTCGAGCACGCCTACACGAGCGAGGGTGGGCTGGCGGTGCTCAGCGGCAACCTCGCCCCCGACGGGTGCATCGTCAAGACGGCCGGCGTGCCCGAGCACCAGTGGAACTTCTCCGGCCCGGCCAAGGTGGCCGAGAGCCAGGAGCAGGCCGTCGAGATGATCCTCAAGGGCGAGATCGACGCCGGCGACGTCGTCGTCGTGCGCTACGAGGGCCCCAAGGGCGGCCCCGGCATGCAGGAGATGCTGTACCCGACGAGCTACCTCAAGGGCGTCGGGCTCGGCCCGAAGTGCGCCCTCATCACCGACGGTCGTTTCTCCGGGGGCTCCTCGGGTCTGTCCGTCGGGCACGTGTCGCCGGAGGCTGCGGCCGGTGGCGCCATCGGTCTCGTGAAGAACGGTGACGTCATCGAGTTCGACATCCCCAACCGTCGCGTCAACCTGCTCGTCGACGACGCCGAACTCGTGCGCCGTCGCGCCGAGCAGGACGAGCGCGGCTGGGAGCCCGTCGACCGTCACCGCCCCGTCTCGGCGGCACTCAAGATCTTCGCGCGCTTCGCGCAGAGCGCCGACAAGGGCGCCGCGCGCAAGGTGGACTGACCACTTCCCTCCCCGGCGACGCCCGCCGCGCCGAACCGATCGGTTCGCCCCGGCGGGCGCCTTCGTCGGCTCCTCGCATGTCCGCTCCGGCGCGGACCTGCGTGATGGCAAGGACTTCATGAGCGCCACGAGCCTCGCTCTCGTGCTGACCGCAGCACTCCTGCACGCCGTGTGGAACATCGCCGCGAAACGCGTCGTGGGGGACGGATACGTCTTCGTCTGGTTCTACGACGTGCTGTCGGCGATCGTGTGGCTGCCGATCGGGTTGGCCGTCCTCGCCTCCCAGGGGTGGCCGCTGACGTGGTCGCTGCTGTGGGCGCCGATCGTCTCCGGCGTCATCCACATCGCCTACCAACTGTGGTTGCAGACCGGCTACGACCGGGCCGACCTCGGCGTCGTCTACCCCCTCGCGCGCGGCGTCGGACCGTTGCTGACGATGCTCGTCGCCGTCGTGTTCGGGGGCGAACGGCCCGGGCCGGCCGCGCTGCTCGGCGGGCTCGTCATCATCGCGGGCATCGTCGTCGTCGCGAGCGCGCAGGGTGGCGAGCGTCATCACAGCGTCGCGGACGGGTTGAAGTGGGGCGCGCTGACGGGCGCGGCGATCGCGGGGTACACGCTGTGGGACGACTTGAGCATCACGCACCTGAGCCTCGACCCGGTCGTCTATTTCGCCCTCGGCACCGCGTGGCAGACGGTCCTGCTGACGCCGGGGCTCGAACGCTCGCGCCGCGCGGGCGCCGAGGTCGCCGCCATCTGTCGGCGCTGGTGGCGGGAGGCCGCCGTCATCGCCGTGCTGTCGCCGCTCGCGTACGTCCTCGTCCTCGTCGCGATGCAGTCGACGCCCGTGGCCCTCGTCGCACCGGCCCGGGAGAGCAGCATCGTCGTCGGTGCGCTGCTCGGGGCGTGGATGTTCAAGGAGCGCGGGGTGGCGCGCAAGCTCGTCGGCGCGCTTGTCGTGCTCGCAGGGATCGCCTTGGTGGCGAGCGCCTGACGGCTGCGCCCTGCCGCGCGGTTCGTATCGCGAGACCAGCGTTTCGCATGGCAAGACGAGCAGCTAATCTGCGGGGCATGAGCAACATCGATCTCGCAGTCATCGCAGGCGACGGAATCGGCCCCGAGGTCGTCACCGAAGGCCTCAAGGTTCTCGACGCCGTGACCGACGGCGGGGTGAGCACGACGCAGTACGACCTCGGCGCCAAGCGTTGGCACGCGACGGGGGAGACGCTGCCCGACTCGGTGCTCGAGGAGATCCGCGGCCACGAGGCGATCCTGCTCGGGGCGATCGGTGACCCCAGCGCGCCGAGCGGCCTGCTGGAGCGCGAGCTGCTGCTGCGCATCCGGTTCGAGCTCGACCACTACATCAACCTGCGCCCCAGCAAGCTGATGCCGGGTGTCTCGACGCCGCTTCGTGAGGACATTGCGCGCGGTGGCATCGACTTCGTCGTCGTCCGTGAAGGCACCGAGGGCCCGTACACCGGCAACGGTGGTGCGCTGCGCGTCGGCACGCCGCACGAGATGGCGACCGAGGTGAGCGTCAACAGCCGCTTCGGCATCGAGCGCACCGTCCGCGACGCGTTCGAGCGCGCGAACAAGCGTGAGCGCAAGAAGCTGACGCTGCTGCACAAGCACAACGTGCTCTCGTACGCGGGCCACCTGTGGCGCCGCACCGTCGAGGAGGTCGGTGCCGAATACCCCGACGTCACGCACAACTACGCGCACATCGACGCGGCGATGATCTACCTCGTCACCGATCCCTCGCGCTTCGACGTCATCGTCACCGACAACCTGTTCGGCGACGTCGTCACCGACCTTGCCGCGGCCGTGACCGGCGGCATCGGGCTCGCCGCATCGGGCAACATCAACCCCGAAGGAAATGCGCCGAGCATGTTCGAGCCCGTGCACGGCTCGGCCCCCGACATCGCCGGCCAGGGCAAGGCCGACCCGACCGCGACGATCCTGTCGACCGCGCTGCTGCTCGAACACCTCGGGCGCGGCGACGAGGCACGCCGCGTCGAACAGGCCGTCGCCGAGGATCTCGCGTCACGCGGTGACGCCACCCGCTCGACGTCGCAGATCGGTGACGCGATCGCCGCCCGCCTCTGACATCTTCCCGATGCTGGCCGGGTTTCGCGGCGCGGGTGCCGCGAAACCCGGGCAACATCGTCGACGCTCCGCGCTCGCCCCGGACCCGATGACGCCCGCCGTGCTGCTTCGGCGTTAACCTGGGGCCACACAGTGACGCATCCCACTTTTTGCCAACTTGGAGAAGACCATGGCCCTGACGTTCCCGATGACGCCGAACCCCGCCCCGCGCGCTGACGCGGAGCGCGCCGAGATCCTGAGCAACCCCGGTTTCGGGCAGAAGTTCAGCGACCACATGGTCGTCTCGATCTGGCGCGAGGGCTCCGGGTGGGGTGACGGCGAGGTCAAGGCGTACGGCCCGTTCCAGCTCGACCCGGCGGCGGCCGTCCTGCACTACGCGCAGGAGATCTTCGAGGGCATGAAGGCCTACCGTCACGAGGACGGCTCGGTCTGGACGTTCCGCCCCGAGAAGAACGCGGCGCGCTTCAACCGTTCGGCGAACCGTCTCGCGCTGCCGGAGATCGACGAGAACGACTTCGTCGAGTCGCTGAAGGCGCTCGTCAAGGCTGACGAGTCGTGGGTGCCCGCGTTCGACGCCGGCGAGGCGAGCCTCTACCTGCGCCCGTTCATGTTCGCGTCCGAGGCGTTCCTCGGGGTGCGTCCGAGCCGCGAGGTGACCTACTGCGTCATCGCCTCGCCCGCGGGTGCGTACTTCAAGGGCGGCGTGAAGCCGGTGTCGCTGTGGCTGTCGCGCGACTACTCGCGTGCCGGCGTCGGTGGCACGGGCGCCGCCAAGTGCGGCGGCAACTACGCGAGCTCGCTCGCCGCACAGATCGAGGCGAACGAGCGCGGCTGCGACCAGAGCGTCTTCCTCGACTCGGTCGAGGGCAAGTACGTCGAGGAGCTCGGCGGCATGAACGTCTTCTTCGTGACCAAGGACGGCGAGCTCGTCACGCCGCAGCTCACCGGCACGATCCTCGAGGGCGTCACGCGCGACTCGATCCTCGAACTCGCGAAGGACCTTGGCCTCACGCCCGTCGAACGTCGCGTGACGATCGAGGAGTGGATCGAGGGCTGCAACGACGGCACGATCAGCGAGATCTTCGCGTGTGGCACGGCCGCCGTCGTCACGCCCGTGGGGCGTCTCGTGTGGACGGACGGTGAGGTGACGTCCGGACCCGAGGGCGAGGCCGGCCCGTACGCGACGAAGATCCGCGAGGCACTCCTCGCGATCCAGAAGGGCACCGCGGAGGACACGCGCGGCTGGATGACGCGCCTCGTCTGACGACGGGCCGCGCCCCATGACGACTGCTCGGCGTGACGGCCCGGCATCCCGCGCGACGGGTGCCGGGCCGATCCCGCGTCTCGTCGCGAGTGACCTCGACGGCACCCTGCTCGACACCGACGGGCGCGTCAGCGATCACACGCGCACGGTGTGGTCGGGGCTCGGTGCGCGCGGCATCGAGACGATCGTCGTCACCGCGCGTCCACCGCGCTGGCTCGATCACCTCGCGGAACTCGTGGGTGCTGCCGGATCGCCGGAGTCGACAGCCGACGATGTCGGCGCCCACACCCTGGCGATCTGCGCGAACGGGGCGTTCGTCTACGACCTCGCGACACGGCGCGTCATCGAGGCCGATGGATTCACCGCGGATGAGGCACTCGCCGTCGTCGAGCACCTGCGGCGACGCTTCCCGGATGCGGGAGCGGCCGTCGAGACCGAGCGTGGCATGTTCCGAAGCGCCGCCTACCCGGACGCCCACGCCGGCATGCCGGCGCACGACGCCGCCGTCCGTGACTGTGAGCTGACCGCGCTGCCGCCCGACGTCGTCGTCGGCAAGATTCTGCTACGCGACGAGGCGTGGCGCGGCGATGCGTTCGTCGAGGCGTTGACGGAGTGCCTCGGTGGGCGTGGAGTGCTGGCCTACTCAGGAGCGGCAGGGCTTGCGGAGATCAGCGCCCCGGGCGTGACGAAAGCGGCCCGCCTCGAGGCCTGGTGCGCGGAGCGGGGCATCGACGCGAACGACGTGTGGGCCTTCGGCGACATGCCCAACGACATCCCGATGCTGACATGGGCCGGGCGCGGCGTCGCCGTCGAGAACGCTCACGACGAGGTGCTCGCGATCGCCGACGACACCTGTGGCCCCCACGATGCCGACGGCGTCGCCCGCTACCTCGAACGCCACCTCACCCTCGATTGCCACCCCTGATCCTCAGCGGCTGATCCTGTTCACGTCGGCGAATCTCGTCCCCCTCTGCGACTTTCGTCCATATCCGCGATTCATCGACCAGGTTGAGAACGGTTCCAGAAGTGGACGTCAGTCGCAGATGTGTCAGGGCGCGGGGGCGGCACGGTCCAGCACGTCGAGCAGGCGTCGTCGCAACTCCTGCGACCGCTCCGCGAACTCTCGCTGACGACGGACGTACTCAGCGCGCCCGCGCGGCGTCTCGACGGGGACGACGCCGTAGCCGAGGCCGCGCACGTCGTAGGGGCTGGCCTCCATGTCGAGGGTGCGGATCTCCTTGGCGAGTTCGAACGCGTCGAGCACGAGGTCACTCGGGACGAGAGGCGCGAGTTTGTGCGCCCACTTGTAGACATCCATCCCTGCGTGCAGGCACGCAGGCTGTTCGAACTCGACCTGACGCTCGCGCGTCGGGCGCTCGCGATTCAGTTCGACGGCGTCGGGCGTGAAGAAGCGGTAGGCGTCGAAATGCGTGCAGCGGATGTCGGCGGCCTCGACGACGTCGTCCGTCGCGGCCTGGCTCAGGCGCAGCGGCAACTGCTCGTGGCGCTGCTCGCCCGGCGCGAGCTTGTAGACCATCGCCCACTCGTGCATCCCGAAGCACCCCAGGTGCGGTGCGCGCGCGAGCGTCGCGGTGAGCAGCGACCTGACGAACGCGATGGTGCCGTCGCGTGCGTCGACGAACTCGTCGACGTCAAGGACATCGGCATCCCCCTCGGCCGTCGTGATGCGGCGGGTGAACCGGTCGTCGGTGATGGGCGTGCGACCGCGCTCGTCGACGAGCAACGCGACGCCTGCGCCCGGGTGCCAGCGCCGCAGCTTGCCGGGGGAGTAGGAGTAGTAGACGAAGAGGAAATCCTCGACGGGATGCTTGCGGTGCTCCTTGCGACGACCGAGATGCGGTTCGACGTGCGGGGCCACGCGTGCCTCGTGGGCGGCGACCGCCTCGCGCCACTGCGCCGGCGTCATCACCGCGACCTGCTCCCTCACCCGTCGATCCTAGAACTCGACCCACGGCGCTGCGATCCACAGCCTGCTGCCGCACCACCCCGTCAGCGGGCCGGCGACGACGAAATAGGATGGGCACATGCGTATCGCGAGGTTCACGACGGGTGATGACCCGATGTTCGGTCTGGTCGACGGGGCGGGCGAGAAGATCGCCGAGATCACGGGCGACCCGCTCTACACGAAGATCGAGCTGACGGGTGCCGTCCACCAGGTCGACGACGTGCGTCTGCTCGCGCCCGTCATCCCGCGCTCCAAGATCGTCGCCATCGGCAAGAACTACGCCGAGCACGCGCGCGAGATGGGCGGCGAGGCGCCGAAGGAACCGCTCATGTTCCTCATCCCGAACACCGCCGTCGTCGGCCCGAACGACCCCGTCGTCATGCCGTCGATCAGCGAGCGCGTCGACTTCGAGGGCGAACTCGCCGTCGTCATCGGGCGCATGTGCAAGAAGGTGAGCGTCGAGGAGGCGATGAAGGTCGTCTTCGGCTACACGATCGCGAACGACGTCACCGCCCGCGACCTTCAGAAGAGTGACGGCCAGTGGTCGCGCGCCAAGGGCTTCGACACGTTCTGCCCGCTCGGGCCGTGGATCGAGACCGAGCTCGACCCGTCCGCCACACGCGTGACGACACGCGTCGACGGCGAGGTGAAGCAGGACGGGCCGACGTCCGACATGATCCACGACGTCGCGCAGCTCATCTCGCACGCGTCGCAGGCGTTCACGCTGCTGCCGGGTGACGTCATCCTCACCGGCACCCCCGAGGGTGTCGGCCAGGTGCGGGCGGGGCAGCGCGTCGAGGTCGAGATCCCCGAGATCGGCGTGCTCGCCAACACCTACGTCGCTGACGAGGACGACGCCTGACGGCGCCCATTCCGGGCGGCTGAAGCGATGCGATATGGGCAGCCTCACACCTCGTCAGGTCGCAACCGGTGAGTAGCACTACACGTCACGACTTACCCTGAAAAGCGTGACTGACGCACCGATCGGCATCTTCGACTCCGGCTACGGCGGTTTGACCGTGGCGCGCGCCGTGCTCGACCAGCTGCCGCACGAGAAGATCATCTACCTCGGCGACACCGCCCGCGCGCCCTACGGCCCGCGACCCATCGCCGAGGTGCGGCAGTACGCCATCGAATGCCTGGATTCGCTCGTCGAGCAGGGGGTCAAGGCCCTCGTCATCGCGTGCAACTCGGCGTCCGCAGCCGTCCTGCACGACGCGCGCGAGCGCTACGACGTGCCCGTCGTCGAGGTCATCCGCCCGGCGACGCGCCGCGCCGCCGCGGCGACGCGCAACAACCGCGTCGGCGTCATCTCGACGGAGGCGACGCACCAGAGTGGTGCCTACACCGACAGCTTCGCCGCAGCGCCGCAGGTCAAGATCTCGAGCGTCCCGTGCCCGCGGTTCGTGGAGTTCGTCGAGGCCGGCATCACCTCCGGCCCGGAGCTGCTGACGGTCGCGCACAAGTACCTCGACGGCCTCGTCGACGAAGGCGTCGACACGCTCATCCTCGGCTGCACGCACTACCCGCTGCTGACCGGCGTCATCAGCTACGTCGTGGGCTCGACGGTGACGCTCGTGTCGTCGGCGGAGGAGACGGCGAAGGACGTCTACCGCGTGCTCGCCGACATCGGTCAGCTGCGCGATCCCGAGCTCGGCGCGACGCAGCACCAGTGGATGACGACGGGCGACCCGGCCGCGTTCGAGACCCTCGCGCGGCGCTTCCTCGGCCCCGAGGTGACCGCGGTGACGCGTGAGGCGGCGCTGTGAAACTGACCATCATCGGTTGCTCAGGCTCCTACCCGGGCCCTGAATCGCCCGCCTCCTGCTACCTCGTCGAGGCGGAGGCCGACGGCAGGCGCACCTCGGTGCTGCTCGACTTCGGCAACGGCTCGCTCGGCGCGCTGCAGCGCTACCGCGAGGTCGACGAGATCGACGCCGTCGTCATCAGCCACCTGCATCCGGACCACTGCCTCGATCTGTGCAGCTATTACGTCGTGCGCAACTACGACCCGCTCGGTCGTTTCGACGCCAAGTTGCCGGTGCACGCACCCGCGGGCGCACGCGAGCGCCTGACGCGCGCCTACGCCGTCGACAAGCCCGAAGACCTGGGCACAGCCTTTGACTTCGTCGACCTCGTCGACCGTCAGACGTTCGAGATCGGCCCGCTGCGCATCACGCCGCACCTCGTCAACCACCCCGTCGAGGCGTACGGGCTCCGCGTCGAGGCCGATGGCGCCGTGCTCGCGTACACGGGTGACACGGACGCCTGCCCGGGACTCGTCGAGCTCGAGCGGGACGCCGACCTCGTCCTCACCGACTCGGCCTTCGTCGACGGTCGCGACGACGAGATGCGCGGCGTCCACCTCAGCGGCTCGCGCGCCGCGCAGACGGCCAAGGACGCGGGGGCGAAGCGGCTCATGCTCACCCACATCCCGACGTGGACGCCCGTCGAGGACTGCCTGCGGGATGCTCGCACCGTGTGGGAGGGCGACGTCGAGGTCGCCGTCGCGGGGGAGACCTACGAGCTCTGACGGGCGTCGCGCGCCGTCGACGGACGGCGTGCCGTCGCGCCAGGATGGCGGATGACTCACAGGTAGGGGTTTGCTGCATGCCTACCTGTGAGTTACGCGCCATCCTCGGGTGGCGCAGTGTCGCGCCGGCAGAACGACACCGGCTGACGGGGGCGCGCACCGGGGGCGGAGCAAATTCGCGTGCGCTTGCTCACGGTCGAATGCCAGGATGACGGCATGTCGACCGAGATTCGCTACCCCCGCCCGCTGCGTCCCGGTGACACGGTTGCGGTGACTGCCCCGTCGGCGCCGGTTCGACCCGAACACGAGGCACGGCTGACTTTCGTCACTGACTGGCTGCGTGGCCGCGGTTTCGAGGTGGTCCTCGGCGAGTGCCTGATCGGTGACGGCATCACGAGCGGCTCCGCGCGTGCACGGGCCGATGAGTTCAACGCGTTCGTCCGCGACCAGGCGGTGCGCGCCGTCGTCCCGCCGTGGGGCGGGGAGCTGGCCATCGACCTCGTCGACCTGCTCGACCACGACGCGCTGCGAGCGGACCCTACCTGGGTCGTCGGGTGGAGCGACATCTCGACGCTGCTGCTCCCGCTGACGCTGCGCTCCGGCGTCGCGACGATGCATGGCCAGAACCTCATGGACGCGCCGTACGGGCTGCCGCAGGGCACCGCGCACTGGCTCGACGCCGCCACGATGCCGGCCAGGGCGTCCTTCGTCCAGGAGGACCCGCGCGTGCGTCGGCGCGGTGGGTTCGACGACTGGGAGCGTCACCCCTGCGCCGACCGCATGGATCTGAGCGAGCCGGCGTCGTGGCGTGTGCTCGCGGGGGAGCCGCGCGTCGACGTCTCCGGACGGCTCATCGGCGGGTGCCTCGACGTCGTGTGCCATCTCGCGGGCACCCCGTACGGCGACGTGCGCCACTTCGCTCGCGACCACGAGGATGACGGCGTCATCGTCTACCTCGAGAACTGCGAGGCACCCTCGCTCGATGCTGCGCGCATGCTCCACGGGCTGCGCCTCGCGGGGTGGTTCGAGGGGGCATCAGCGGTGCTCATCGGCCGGACCGGTGCGCCGGAACGAGCCGGTCTGACGCAGGACGACGCGATCCTCGATGCGCTGGGGAGCCTCGACGTCCCGATCGTCGCCGATGTCGACTTCGGTCACGTGCCACCCGGCAACGTCCTCGTCAACGGAGCCCTCGCGCACGTCGTCGTCGACGGGGAACGCCACGAGATTCGTCAGACCTTCGTGTGACGCCCGGCGAGCCGGTGCCGGCACTCACTAGCCGACGTTTACCTGGCGCTCCTAGCGTGTGAGCCCCACAGGATGGCGGGCAACTCACGCCTCGGCGGAAAACATCTAACATCTCGCCTACGCGTGAGTTACCCGCCATCGTCGGGTCCACGGCCGTCAGGCGAACGCGAGCGGCATCTCCAGGCTGCGGTGCCGCTCAGCAGGCTTCGCAGCACTCGATAGGCTGACGCCATGACTGACGCAGCCACGCCCACCCCCCGCCACGACGGCCGCACCCCCGATCAGTTGCGCGAGGTGCGCATCACCCGCAACTGGCTCGATCATGCCGAGGGCAGCTGCCTCGTCGAGTTCGGCCGCACGCGCGTGCTGTGCGCTGCGTCGTTCACCGAGGGCGTGCCGCGCTGGCTCAAGGGCCAGGGCACCGGCTGGGTGACGAGCGAGTACGAGATGCTGCCGCGCTCGACGAACACCCGCAGCGACCGCGAAGCGCGCAAGGGCAAGGTCGGTGGCCGCACCCACGAGATCAGCCGCCTCATCGGGCGTAGCCTGCGCGCCGTCATCGACACGAAGGCGCTGGGGGAGAACACGATCGTCATCGACTGCGACGTCCTGCAGGCCGACGGCGGCACGCGCACCGCGTCGATCACCGGCGCGTACGTAGCGCTCGCGGATGCCATCGCCGACGCTCAGGCGCGCGGTCTCATCGCGAAGAAGGCGAAGCCACTGACGGATTCGGTCGCCGCGATCAGCGTCGGCATCGTCGCCGGTCAGCCGGTGCTCGACCTCGACTACCCCGAGGACTCGACGGCGGAGACCGACATGAACGTCGTCATGACGGGCTCGGGCGGCATCGTCGAGGTGCAGGGCACTGCCGAGGGTGCGCCGTTCAGCCGTGACGAGCTCAACGCGCTGATCGACCTCGCCGCCGACGGCATCGCCGACCTGACGACGAAGCAGCGCGACGCTCTCGCCGCCGACGCTCGCGAGCGCCTGCAGTGAGCGACGCTCGCCCCGCCGAGGCACGTACCCGCGTCGTGCTCGCCACCCGCAACGCCGGCAAGATCGCGGATTTCCAGCACCTGCTCGACGCAGCGCAGCTGCCCATCGACGTCGTGAGCGTCGGCGAGTTCGCCGACCTGGCCGACACCGTCGAGACGGGTGTGACGTTCGAGGAGAACGCGCGCCTCAAGGCCGATGACGTCGCGCGCGCGACAGGTCTGCCGGCGCTCGCCGACGACTCGGGGCTTGCCGTTGACGTCCTCGGTGGCTGTCCGGGCGTGTTCTCGGCACGCTGGTCGGGCACGCATGGCGCGGATCAGGCGAACATCGACCTGCTGCTCGCCCAGACCGGCGACGTGCCCGCCGACGAGCTCACCGCGCGCTTCATGTGCTGCGTGGCGCTCGCGGTTCCCGACGAGTCGACGCAGGTGGAGTTCGGCCATGTCGAAGGGCGCCTGACGCGCCATCAACGCGGTACGAACGGGTTCGGCTACGACCCGATCTTCGAACTGCCCGACGGCCGGACCATGGCCGAACTCACCGCGGACGAGAAGGCTGCCATCAGCCATCGCGGGCGAGCTTTCCGCGCGATCCTGCCGCAGGTGGCGGCGCTCGTCTGAGGCTCGGCGAAGCTATTTCGCCGAGGTCGATGCCGTCGCCGACGTCGATGAAACCGACGCGGATCCTGACCGCGCACCAGATGGCGCTGCCTTCCACGGCAGCTGCACGGTCGTGCTCGTGAAGACCGCCTCCTGACCCAGTTCTCCCGTGGCCTGAGCGACGTCGAGCCCCCACGTCGTCGGGCGCTTGACGTTCGAGCAGGTGATCGTGAACAGCCGTTGCTGTGTCGGCGTCTTCACACCCGGGCGATGTTCGGGCGACAAGGCCGTCGTGCACTCAGGGAACTCATTCGTGTCCTGGGCCTCAGCGACGGCGAGCGTGAGTGCGGCATATTCGGTGGCCCACGCCGTCACCGTCACGTTCTCGCCCTGGTAGTGGGCGGACACGACCTGCGTGTCGACGGGCTGGTCGGCCTGGATCGGCGCGTCCGGATCTGTCTGCGGACTGCCCTGGGCCTTGGCATCGCCGAGCGCGAAGATCGCCGAGGTCGCGCCCGTGTGCGTGGCGTCGCCCCAGAGGCCGGAGATGGCAGGACGCTTCAGCGCGCCGGTGACGTGGCACGTCAGGGTCACGAGGTGGGTGACGTTCTTCAGGGCACCCTTGATCGGTGCAGACAGGGGTTTCTCCGAGGTCTTGCTGCACTGGGGATCAGCGTCACCTCCTTGGATGAGCTGCCCACCGCCCGCGGCTCGCGTGTCCTGAAGAACGAAGTCGGCCTCGGGCGCAGTCGCGAGCGTCAGGGCGTACGAGCCCCGGGTGTAGGTCGCCGAACGAACCCAGATCTGTGTCGGGACGAATTCGGGCGCATCGGTCGAACCTTCGGCGGGGACATCCGGATCCGTCGGGCCCGTGCCCTCGGGCAGATCGATGGTGGGGACGACGGAGGGCCGCGTCATGCGACTCGACGACGGGGACGCCGGGGTGATGGCCTGCGCGGAGCAGCCGGTGAGCGCGAGGAGCGTCGCGACCGCGATCGCGCGACGGGCGCGCTTCACGGCGTCGTGCCGACAGCCAGGGGGGTGGCGACGCTGGCTCCCGAGCCGCCGCCCGCGACGCGCACGATGAGGAGCGTCGCAGCATTCTGCTCGCCCGGGCAGTGCAGCGAGTACGTCGTCAGCATGCCCTGGACGCCCTTGGTTCCCGCGGTGCAGACGCCCCCCGCCGATGCTGACGGTGACATGCCGTTGGCGCCCGGGGAGGTCGGGGCCAGAAAGAACGTGGCGCCGGGGCGCGTCGTGACGACCGCGTCGTACGCACCGTTGGCGTACGTCACGGAGGTGATCTCGACTCTGAACGCGCCGGACGACGACGGCGCCGGGCTGGTCGGGGAGGGGGCCGTGGTGCTCGAGGCGCCGGCGCTCGTTGCGCTCGAGGATGCGCCGTTCGTGCCGCTGGCACTCGATGACGGCGCTGCCGACGACGACCCGCTCGCAGGAGCCGAGGCGGTGGACGATGGGGGCGTGGACGCCGCCGACACTGAGGCCGACGTCGACGCTGATGACGAGGCGTCACCGCTCGTCGACGATCCGCTCGAGCACCCGACGAGGGTGGTGAGGGCGCAGAGTGAGACTGCAGCCGTGATGGTGTGTCGCATGGCTTCCTCCGACGACGGGTGCGCCGGCCGGGACGAGCTGGGGCGTTCGTGCTCGGCTGGGGCGTCGTGACGTGCTGGGCTCACAGTAGAGCCGCCGCGACGTCAGGGGAGGGCGTTTTCGGTTGCGAATCGGTCTCGGTTGCCCGCGAGGTGAGGGAGCGGGCCAACCTGGGCGGGTCTTGGATCCGGGCGATGGCCGCTCGCCTGCCGAGTGGGGCCCGTCAACTCGAGCCCACCCGAGCACCGCACTCGACATGCGACGAGGACGGCCCCGCGTCTGCGAGTGCCGCCCTCGTCCTCGGTGCGCCTGGGGAGACTTGAACTCCCACGTCTAAGACACCAGAACCTAAATCTGGCGCGTCTGCCAATTCCGCCACAGGCGCAGCGCCGACGATCCTACGTCACGTCGTCCGAGCCCATGCCGACGCCGACGCTTGCACAGGATGGCAGGTAACTCACGAGGAGGCGAGTCGTGACGGGCTTACACGTGAGTTGTCCGCCATCCTGCGTGGGGCAGAACCGCGGCGGGGCCGCGCCCACCCTGCGTCAGGGCGCGCTCAGGCTTCGAACTTCAGGGCCTTCTTCAGTGACGCGACGTGTCCGGTGGCCTTGACGTTGTAGCGCGCGAGCTCGATGACGCCGTTCTCGTCGATGACGAACGTCGAACGGATGACGCCGACGACGGGCTTTCCGTACAGCTTCTTCTCGCCGTAGGCGCCGTACGCCTCGAGTGTCGTCTTCGACTCGTCCGACAGCAGCGGGTACGTCAGCTGCTCCTTCTCGACGAACGTCGCGAGCTTGGCGGGCGCGTCGGGGCTGATGCCGATGACCTCGTAGCCCGCGGCCTGCAGCGGTGCGAGCGAGTCGCGGAAGTCGCAGGCCTCCGTGGTGCATCCTGGCGTCATCGCGGCGGGGTAGAAGAAGATGATGAGTTTGCGGCCGGCGTAGTCGCCAAGGCAGATCTGGGTGCCGGCGTCACTCGTCAGCGTGAAGTCGGGGGCGCGTGTACCAGCTTCGAGGCGTGCCATGGGTGAAGTCCTCCTGAGCGAATCCGTCTGGTGCGTTAACCTTTGAGTCAAGATCCTAGTTTTCCGCATGTGGCAAGGAGACCCACCATGGCACCCAAGACGGCCAAGCAGATCGAAGCTGAGCTCGCCGCGTCGCGTTCGCGCCTCGCCGGCACGATCGACGAGCTCGCGTTCCGCGCGCAGCCGAAGGAGATCGCCAAGCGTCAGACCGAGAGCGCTCGCCTCGCGCTGACCGACGCGACCCGCACTGCTGACGGCGACCTGCGCTCCGACCGTGTCGCGATGGGTCTCGGCGGCCTCGGTGGGCTGCTCGTGCTCGTCGGCCTCGCGAAGCGCCTTCGCTCCTGACACTGGGCGCCCCACGGCGCCTCCCGACGTGGCCCGTTCGTCCCGCGACGAGCGGGCCACGCGTGTTTCTCCGAGCCGTCGCGACGGGGGAGGCGCAGGCGCTGACACGAATTTGGCCCCGCACCTGCCGTTCATGTAGTGTTTCTCCTCGTTGCGCCAATAGCTCAATTGGCAGAGCAGCTGACTCTTAATCAGCGGGTTCGGGGTTCGAGTCCCTGTTGGCGCACCACTCCCGAGAAGGCCCACCGTTCACGGTGGGCCTTCTCGCATGCTCGGGTTCGAGTGCCCCGGCTCGTGAGGCGCCTGTGCCGGGTCGGGCATCACCCGCAAGGTGATGGCGGCCCGGGGCGCCCCGTGAAAGGGTTGAGGCGACAGTGAACGCCGCCAACGCAGGGAGGCAACCATGCCCGGTGAGAACGACAAGAACACCACGTCCGCGAACGAGGAGAACACGACGCGAGACGAGCAGAGCGACGCCGAGAAGGAGATGGGGGTGCCGGCCCACGAGCTGAACTCGCAGGCGGACGTCATCTCCACCGACGACGCCGACTGAGCGTTCCCGTCGCCGATGATCGTCGAACCGACCTGGCGCGACGTCGTGACGCGGTCAAGGCGCACGACGAAGGGCCGGTGCACACGTGTTCACCGGCCCTTCGACACCGCGGCGACGACGTATAACGACGTTCTGCTGCAACGGCTTTTCTGGTGCGCCAACAGGGACTCGAACCCCGAACCCGCTGATTAAGAGTCAGCTGCTCTGCCAATTGAGCTATTGGCGCAACGAGAAAGAACTATAGACGACAGCGGCACTTCGGGCCAACTTCGAGCCGCGCCTCGCGTGCGGCGCAACACGATACGCCTCCGACGCGCCCAGCGGGGGATGGGACGCGGCGCGATCGGGGCGATAGATTCGAGACAGAACAGTTCTGACCACAACACACCGGAGACGACTCATGACGAGCCTTCCTGAAGCCGGAGTGGAGCGCCCGTACGGCGATCCGCCGAAGCTCGACGCCAAACCCGACTACAAGGTCGCGTTCAAGCGCGCTGCGGCCAAGTTCTCGCAGGACCAGTGCACCGACTTGGCAGCGTCGCTCACCTACTACTCGGTGCAGGCGATGTTCCCCGCCATCATTGCGGCGGTCTCGACGATCGGGCTGTTCGGCAACGGGCAGAAGACGACGGACAGCGTCATCGAAGCCATCGCGGAGATCGTCGGCAAGAACAAGGACGACATCCCCGAGGGGTTCACGACCTTCATCAACAACTTGCAGGGCGGCGGCGCCGGCCTCGCCTTCATCCTCGGCATCCTGCTGTCGCTGTGGTCGGCGTCGGGCTACGTCAACGCCTTCTCACGCATGAGCAACCGTATCTACGACGTTGCCGAGGGCCGCCCCGTCTTCAAGCTGCGGCTGTGGCTCTACTTCGTCACGATCGTGGCGTTCGTCCTCGCGATCCTCGCCGCGTTCTCGCTCGTCGTCTCGGGTGGCATCGCGGAGCAGATCTTCGACTCCGTCGGTCTCGGCACGCAGGCTGCGACGGTGTGGGACTGGGCGAAGGTGCCGTTCGTCATCGTCGTCGTCATCTTCATCATCTCGCTGCTGTTCTGGGGTACGCCGAACGTGAAGCGTCCCTTCAAGCAGGCGATGTTCAACCCGGGCGCCGTCCTCGCGTTCGTGATCTGGGCGATCGGGACGATCGCCTTCGCCTGGTACGTGTCCAACATGGGCAACTACGGCAAGACGTACGGCCCGATGGCGACGCCGATCATCCTGCTGCTGTGGCTGTGGATCACGAACCTCGCCATGCTCTTCGGTGCGGAGTTCGACTCCGAGACGTTGCGCACGCGCCAGTTGAAGACCGGCTACCCGGCCGAAGAGCTCATCCTCCTGCCCGTGCGTGACGAGAAGGGCATCGACAAGAAGGCAGAGAAGTACGACGCGCTCGTCGAGCAGGCCCACGCCCTGCGCCTGTCGTCCGGCGTGCCGGACGAGGCCGTCCGCACGATGCTGCCCGAGGCTCCCAAGGAGCGTTCCGACGAGCGCACGATGGCCGCTCAGGCCGGCTCGAGCGAGAAGCGTCCGACGCGTCCGCAGTCGAAGACGCAGGAAGCGGCTCCGGCGCTCGCCGCGGCCACGAAGGACGAGGCCCCCGACCTCGCGGACGGCTCCGGCGCCTCACGCGCGGACGGCGTGACGCGTCGTCGCGCCACGGACGACGCCGCGGAGCGCGAGGCGGCGGAGATCGCCGAGGCGCGCGAGGTGCGTCGCCGTCGTGCGCTCGCCGAGAGCCGCCACAAGCGTGAGGAGCGGGAGCGTCGTGACGCGCAGCGTCACAAGGTCGAGGCCGAGCAGAAGAAGGCGGAGGCCGAGCGCGCGAAGCAGCACAAGAAGGCTGAGGCCGAGCGTCCGCTCGAGGAGAAGTGGGCCGAGGTCGAGAATGCCCGCAACCGCTACGAGCACCCGAACACGCGCGAGTACCGCGCCGTGACGGCGGAGCGCGAGGAGCGCCGTCGCCGTTGGTTCTCGAACACGACGGCGAACTGAGCACCTGTTCAGCGCGATTCGCCGCCATGACGTTGCCGCCCCACCCCGCCGAGCGCGGGGTGGGGCGGCATCGTCATGGCGGGCGCGAGGCTCGCTAGGATGTTCGCCGTGACTGACAACGACCGCGCCCACACCGACCGCATCGTCTGGATCGACTGCGAGATGACGGGCCTCGACCTGGAGAACGACGCCCTCATCGAGGTAGCCGCGCTCGTCACCGACTTCGAGCTGAACCAGCTGGGTGACGGCGTCGACGTCGTCATCAAGCCCGAGCCGGCAGCCCTCGAGCAGATGGGTGACTTCGTGCGCGACATGCACACCAGGTCCGGGCTGCTCCGCGAGCTCGATGAAGGGGTCAGCATGGAGGAAGCGCAGGCGCTCGTGCTCGAGTACGTCATGCAGCATGCGCCCGAGGCCGGGAAGGCGCCGCTCGGTGGCAACACGGTCTCGACCGACCGCGGCTTCCTCGAGCGCGACATGCCGCAGCTCGCGGGGCACCTGCACTACCGCACGATCGACGTGTCGTCGATCAAGGAACTTTCGCGGCGTTGGTACCCCCGCGCCTACTTCAACGCGCCCGCCAAGCACGGCGGCCACCGCGCCCTCGCCGACATCCGCGAGTCGATCGCGGAGCTGCGTTACTACCGCGAGGCCGTCTTCGTGCCCGCTCCCGGCCCGACGTCGAACGAGGCGCAGGTCATCGCCAAGCGCTACGAGGTTGGCCCCTGACGCCGGAGCGGCCCTGATTGGGCGCGGCGGCCCTGTTTCGGGTATATTCGTCCGCGCTGCCTGACACGGTGACGTGGACGGCGCATGGTGGGTATAGCTCAGCAGGTAGAGCACCTGGTTGTGGTCCAGGATGTCGCGGGTTCAAGTCCCGTTACTCACCCCAAGCAAGTGGCCCCCAGAGCGATCTGGGGGTTTTCTTGTCTACCCGCTCTCGGCGGGTGAGTCCCTGTAGCTCAGCTGGATAGAGCAAGAGCCTTCTAATCTCTAGGTCGCGAGTTCGAATCTCGCCGGGGGCACCGAAGCGGCTCGACCGCGGCGTGCGTTGCGCTGCTGTGCTCAGGTGACGCTGCATCGCCGCGCGCGGATGCCAGGCCCATGACTCGCTCATGACGCCCCTGCTCCGCGCGCTGAGCCGCCCGCCTCCGCCACATCGGGGTCGTGGGCCCCACATCACCTCCTCGCGACGCGAATCACGTCACATCACCATGCCCTCATGCACCCCGATGCACTCTCAGACTCCTCCATGCTTTAGGTTTGCCTTACCTAAACGTTTGGCTGTGAGGAGTGCGTGGTGTTCGGCAACTATCTGGTCGGGCTTCGAGAGGGGCTGGAGGCGTCGCTCGTCGTCGTCATCCTCGTGGCCTACCTGGTGAAGTCGGGTCGGCGCCACCTGCTCGGGCGCATCTGGCTCGGCGTCGCCGCCGCCATCGCGATCTCCCTCGCCTTCGGCGCCGCCCTCACGTACGGCCCCCGCGGTCTGACGTTCGAGGCCCAGGAGGCGATCGGTGGCACGCTGTCGATCGTCGCCGTCGGCTTCGTCACCTGGATGATCTTCTGGATGGCACGCTCCGCCCGCAGCCTGTCGGGCGATCTGAAGAGCCACGTCGACCGCGCCGCGGACGCCTCGCGCGCCTCCCTCGTCGTCGTGGCGATGCTCGCCGTCGGCCGTGAGGGCCTCGAGACGGCCCTGTTCCTGTGGGCAGCCACGCAGGCTGCGAGCTCGGGGGAGGGCTCGTCGAGCGCGCCGCTCATCGGCGCCGGGCTCGGCCTGCTGACGGCCGTCGTCATCGCCTGCCTCCTCTACCGCGGTGCGCTGTCGCTCAACCTGTCGAAGTTCTTCACCTGGACCGGCGGCTTCCTCATCTTCGTCGCGGCCGGCGTCCTCGCGTACGGCGTGCACGACCTGCAGGAGAGCGGTGTGCTGCCGGGCCTCAACTCCCTCGCGTTCGACGTCAGCGAACAGATCCCGCCGTCGTCGTGGATCGGCACGCTGCTCAAGGGCACGTTCAACTTCTCACCGGCGACGACGTGGTTCGAGCTCGCCGTCTGGGTTGCCTACATCGCGATCGTCCTGCCGATGTTCATCGTGCGCGTGCGCGCACCCCACCCCCCGAAGGCCTCGGGCTCCGCCGTGGCCACGAAGCAGAAGGCAACAGCATGATTCTCCCCACCCGCACCGCACGGGCATTCGCGTTCACCAGCATCGCCGGCTTGGCGCTCACCGGGTGCACGAGCAACTCGAAGGATTCCAAGGGCAACGGCAAGCTGACGGTCTCCTCCACGTCGAGCGAGTGCAAGGTCTCGGCCTCGGAGGCGCCCTCGGGCACCCTGTCGTTCAGCGTCAAGAACGACGGCGACAAGGTCACCGAGTTCTACCTGCTCGGTTCGGACCGCCTCCGCATCGTCGGCGAGGTCGAGAACATCGCACCGGGCCTGACGCGTGAACTCGTCGTCAAGGCCGCGCCGGGCACGTACTACACGGCCTGCAAGCCGGGCATGGTCGGCAAGGGCATCCAGTCGAAGTTCACCGTCACCGACTCCGGCGCCGACCTCACACCGACGGGGGCCGACAAGGCGCTCGTCGACGAGGCCGACAAGCAGTACCAGGCCTACGTCAAGGATCAGGCGACGCAGCTGAGCGCGCAGACGACGACGTTCGTCAACCTCTACAAGAGCGGCAAGGACGCCGAGGCGCGCGCCCTCTACGCGAAGGCGCGCCTGCACTGGGAGCGCGTCGAGCCCGTCGCCGAGTCGTTCGGTGACCTCGACCCCAAGATGGACCTGCGCGAGGCCGACCTCGAGAAGGGCCAGGAGTGGACCGGCTGGCACCGGATCGAGAAGGATCTGTGGCCGCCGAAGTCGGGCTACACCGCGATGAGCAAGACCGAGCGCAACAAGATCGCCGACCAGCTCCTCAGCGATACCAAGACGTTCGAGACGCGCACCAAGACGACGACGTTCACCGCCGACAAGATCGCCAACGGCGCGAAGTCCCTCATGGACGAGGTCGCCACGGGCAAGGTCACCGGCGAGGAGGAGATCTGGTCGCACACCGACCTCTACGACTTCCAGGGCAACGTCGACGGCGCACGCATCGCGTGGGAGAACCTGCGTCCGCTGCTCAAGAAGAAGGACGCGAAGCTCGACACGTCGATCGCGACGAAGTTCGCGGCGCTGCAGAAGCTGCTCGACAAGCACCGCGTCTCCGGTTCCGGAGACGACGCCGTCTTCAAGAGCTACGACAAGCTGTCGAAGGCCGAGGTCAAGGAACTCTCCGACGCGGTCAACGCGCTCAGCGAACCGCTGTCGAAGCTGACGGCGACCGTCACGTCCTGACACCGGCGTCGAAGCGCCCTACCCTGGGTGGGGCGCTTCGACGGTGGTCGTCACGACGATCGCAGCGACCGGATCCGCGTCAGGGCGGATCGACACGACGTGCAGAAGGATGGGTGAAGTGACGCAGCTGTCGCGCCGCGGGATGTTCGGTGTCGCAGGAGGCGGCGCAGCCGCAGGGCTGGCCGGATTCGCCGGGGGGTGGGGTGCCTCTCAGGCTTCCGCGAACCCGGCTCCCGACGCCTCGGCGCGCACCTACCCGTTCTTCGGCGCCCACCAGAGCGGCATCGTCACCCCGGCACAGGACCGGCTCTACTTCGCCGCGTTCGACGTCACCGCGAGCACCCGAGACGACCTCGAGACGCTCCTACGCGCCTGGAGTTCCGCCGCCGAACGCATGATGCGCGGGCTGCCGGCGTCGGACGAGGTGACGTCCTACGACGCCCCCCCGGCCGACACGGGTGAGGCCGACGGGCTCGGCGCGGCCGGCCTGACGATCACGTTCGGCTTCGGCCCCACCTTGTTCCGCACGAGCGACGGCAAGGATCGTTTCGGCCTGGCGAAGAAGCAGCCGAAGGAACTGCGCGAGCTGCCGCACTTCCCGGCCGACAAGCTCGACCCGCATCGAAGCGGCGGTGACCTCTGCGTCCAGGCCTGCGCCGACGACCCGCAGATCGCCGTCCACGCCATCCGCAACCTCACCCGCATCGCCTTCGGCCTCGCCGCGCTGCGCTGGGCGCAGCTCGGCTTCGGGCGCACCAGCTCGACGTCGACGGCGCAGGCGACGCCGCGCAACCTGTTCGGGTTCAAGGACGGCACGGCCAACATCAAGGCCGAGTCGCAGGACGTCGTCGACGAGCACGTGTGGGTCTCGAAGGGCGACGACGCCGCAGCCGACTGGATGGCCGGCGGCTCGTATCTCGTGGCGCGCCGCATCACGATGCACCTCGAGACGTGGGATCGCACGAGCCTGCGCGAGCAGGAGACCCTCATCGGCCGCGACCGCGCCGAAGGAGCGCCGCTGTCGGGCGGCAAGGAGTTCGACGAACCACGCTTCGACGTCACCGGCCGCGAGAACAAGCCCCTCATCGCCAAGAACTCGCACGTCTTCCTCGCCCACCCGAAGAACAACAAGGGCGTCCAGATGCTGCGGCGCGGCTACAACTTCACCGACGGCAACGATGCGCTCGGTCGCCTCGACGCGGGTCTGTTCTTCCTCGCGTACGTGCGCCGCCCGTCGACGCAGTACATCCCGATGCAGATGCGCATGTCCCGCGAGGATGCCCTCATGGAATACCTGCAGCACACCGGATCCGGGCTGTTCGCCATTCCGCCGGGCGCGCGCGACGGTTCCTACGTCGGGCAGACGCTGCTCGAGGGCTGACGGCGCGGCGACGCTCGAAGCGCTACGACGCTCAAAGGCGACGACGCTCGGAGGTAGCAGCGCGCGGGATGGCGACGTGGTCGGCAGGGCAT
>ERZ941706.117-NODE-117-length-28480-cov-4.877467_pt1 | contig 28480 bp, 23 predicted proteins | sample MGYA00521232_ERZ941706 | MGnify/ENA primary metagenome ERZ941706 (study PRJEB32759, sample SAMN07749893) | skin metagenome | biome: transportation; feature: city; material: polyester macromolecule | host: Homo sapiens | place: Hong Kong:ER line | collected...
GAGGAAGCCGTACTTGCCGTACAGGCCGGGCCAGCGCTTCATCGCATTGGCGGCCGGAACGACAATCTCCGGCGCGAAGGCGAGGCTGCCGAGCGCCGCGGTCGGCGCAAGCGTGCCGTCGTCGCGTTCGTCGGGCTGCCCCAGGGGGCCCCGCGCCGAATAGCCGTAGAAGGTTGCGGTTCGTCCCTTGAACGGCAGTTGGAAATTGCCGGGACCGTCGCAGGCGGTGAGGCCCCAGATGTCGCGGGAATAGCCGTCCCAATGCATCGGATTGGCGATGCAATATGCGCGGTTGGCGTAGGTCGCGAGGCGGCTGTTTTCGAAATAGTCGAGGTCCGCCGTGCGCATCGTGGCATCGCGGATCCCGCGGAAGTCGATCCACATCTGGCTGTATTGGTGACCGAACAGCGGCGCGAAGGCGAGGTGTCGCGTCGCCCCCTGCCCCCGCCAGAAAGTCGGATAAGTCCGAGTCCAGGCGTCCCACGCCCCGTCGGCCAGCGAACGTCCACGGCTGCCGAGGCCGACGATGTAGACCATCATCCCCTCGTTATACCCGTCCCACGCGCGTTCGATGAAGCCTTGGCCCGGGTGCCAGCCCATGGAGACGCTGCCGCGCGCGTTGGTGAACCACAGCCAATCGGCGCGGTCGGTGATCGTCTGCGCCAGACGGCGGATTTCGGCTTCGGCCGGGTCGGCACGATCGTACCAGGCGCCCGCGAAGAGGATGCCGAGGAACAGGAGCGTGGTGTCGACGCTGGACAGTTCGGTGTCGCGATAGCGGCGACCCGTCTCCATATCGAGGAAGTGGTAGAAGAAGCCCTTGTGCCCGGTCATGCCGGCGGGCGCCTCGCCCTGCGGCGCGGTGGCGAAGAAGCGTAGCGTCGTCAGCGTCAGGTCGCGCGCCTCCGCCCTCGTAATCCAGCCGCGCTCCACCCCGATCGGATAGGCGGTGAGCGCAAAGCCGACTGCGGCGATGCTGGCGAAGGACGGCGTCGGCCAGCGGTCGGGCACCAGCCCATTGCTGCGATTGGCGAGATCCCAGAAGAAGCGGAAGGTGCGCTGTTCAAGGTCGCCGAACCAGCCGGGCAGTGTCGCCGCCGCGGGTGCGGCAAGCGCATGGCCGGGCAGCGCGCTCGCGGCGGCAAGGGTCAGCGGCGCGCGGGCGAGGAGCGCGCGGCGGTCGATGGACGAGGTCATGGCGATACAGCTTCCGTGGTGGTGCGGATGACGAGGTCCGTGGCGACGACCTGCGTCTCGGGGGACAGGCTGCCGCCCTCCAGCGCGTCGATCAGCCGGGCGACCGCGCGCGCGCCCATTTCGGCGAGCGGCACGCGCATTGTGGTGAGGCCGAGGTAGCGGGCGAGCGGGATGTCGTCGAAGCCGGTGACGGCGACGGCGCCCGGAACGGCCATCCCCTGCTCGCGCAACGCGGCGAGCACGCCCAGCGCCATCATGTCGTTGGCGGCGACGATGCCGTCGAAGCGGACACCCCGCGCACGCAGGGTCGCGACCGCAGTGGCGCCCGAATCCTCGCGGAAATCGCCCTCGATCACGATCGGCTCGATGCCGGGTGCGTGGGTGCCCATCGCGGCAAGGAACCCTTCGCAGCGTTCGCGTGCGTCGATGTTGCCCGACGGGCCTGCGACATGGACCAGATGGCGCCGCCCCGTCGCGGCAAGGTGCGCGACCATCGTGCCGATCCCCTCCGCATTGGCGATGCGGAACCCCGCTCGCCCCGCGCCGTCGAGCGAATTGACCAACACTGCCGGGACGTCCCCGGGCAGCGCCTCGTGCAACCGCTCGGCATCGAGCTGCGGCGCCATCACGATCAGGCCATCGACGCGCCCGCGCATCGACCGCATCGCCTGCGCCGCGAGTTCGGCGTCGGCGTGCATGTTGGAGAGCAGCAGGTGATAGCCGCGCGCTCCGACTTCGCGATCCATGCCGCGCACGATTTCGGAGAAGAATTCGCCGTGCAGGTCGGGCAGCACCACGCCGATGGCGTGACTGCGCGCGAGCGACAGGCTACGGGCGCCGGCATGGGGAACGTAGCCCAGCGCTTTGACCGCGGCGAGCACGCGCGCACGGGTATCCGGATGGACATTGCTATGGCCGTTCAGCGCGCGCGAGACCGAGGCAACCGATACGTCTGCAGCCTGCGCGACGTCGCGGATCGTGGCCGATGCCGACTTCACTCCTCACCCTCCCATGTCGTCCCTGTACGCGGACGATCATACCAGCTTTGGCTGACACGTCTTGTACGGCACCGCGCATCTGTGTAACCGGTTACAGGAAGCGGTCAACGCGAAAAGCCCGCCTTGCAACGCGCTTGGGCGACGCGGACCGGCACAAGGACAAGGGAGAGCTTGAGGCATGACGGATACCAACATCTCGCGGCGTGCGGCGCTGCTCGGCGCGGGCGCGGTGGCGGCCTGGGCGGCGAGCCCGGCGCGCGCGCTGCTGGCGCAGGCGGACGGCACCGCGCTGCCCGCGCGGGTCGAGGCGATCCTGCAGGCCATGACGCTGGAGGAGAAGGCCGGGCAGCTGCAGCTCAACGCCGCGGCCTGGGGCGGCGGTGTCGCCACGGCGCTCAACCCGCCGTCGAACGGCCCGAGCTTCGAAGGGCAGATCGCCGATGCGGTCGCGGGCAAGCTGACCGGCGTGTTCAACGGCAATGGCGCGGAAATGGCGCGGCGGATGCAGGCGGCGGTGATGCGCGATTCGCGCCTCAAGATCCCGCTGATCTTCGCCGCCGACGTGATCCACGGCCATCGCACCATCTTCCCCGTGCCGGTCGCCGAAGCAGCAAGCTTCGACCCCGATCTGGCGATGCGCACCGCGCGCATGGCGGCCTATGAAGCGGCGGGCGCAGGCATCGACTGGACCTTCTTCCCGATGGTCGACATCGCGCGCGACCAGCGGTGGGGCCGCACGATGGAGGGCGCGGGCGAGGACGTGCTGCTCGGCAATCTGTTCGCCGCCGCACGCGTGAAGGGCTTTCAGGGCAAGAGCCTGTCCGCGGACGACGCGGTCATGGCCTGCGTCAAGCATTTCGCCGCCTATGGCGCAGCCGAAAGCGGGCTCGACTACAACATCGTCGACCTGTCCGAACGGACGCTGCGTGAAGTCTACCTGCCGCCCTACAAGGCCGGGTTCGATGCCGGCGCGATGAGCGGCATGGCCTCGTTCAACGAGATCGACGGCATCCCCTCGACCGGCAATCCCTGGCTGATGAAGCAGGTGCTGCGCGACGAATGGAAATTCCCCGGCATCATCGTCTCCGACTACACCGGCGACGAAGAGATGATCGCGGCGGGCTTTGCCAAGGACGGCAAGGACGCTGCACGCATCGCGTTCCTGGCGGGCGTCGACATGAGCATGCAGTCGAACCTCTACGCACAATTCCTCCCCAGTCTGGTGCGTGAAGGCGTGGTGCCGCAGGAGGTGCTCGACCGTTCGGTGCGGCGCGTGCTCGCAGTCAAGCAGATGCTCGGCCTGTTCGACGATCCGTTCCGCCGCATCGACCGCAAGCGCGAGGTTACGCGTTCGCGCACCAAGGCGGCGATCGCGCTGTCGCGTGAGGCGGCGCAGAAGGCGATGGTGCTGCTGAAGAACAACGGCGACCTTCTGCCGCTCGACACCGGCCGCAAAATCGCGCTGATCGGTCCCTTCGCCAGCGGGCAGCACGACCTCAACGGGCCGTGGGTCGTCTATGGCGACAACAAGCAGGCGATCGACCTTGCGACGGGCCTGCGCAACGCGGGGGCTGCCAACGTCACGGTGACGCAAGGCTCCAACGTCGAGGCGCCGCTCGCCGGCGGTATCGACGCGGCGGTCGCGGCGGCGCAGGCCGCGGACGTCGTCGTCCTCGCGATCGGCGAGAGCGAGACCATGTCGGGCGAGGCACAGTCGCGCACCTCGATCACCGTCCCGGCCCCGCAGATGGCGCTGGCCGAGGCAGTGGCGAAGACGGGCAAGCCGATCGTCGTGCTGCTGAAGAACGGTCGCGGTCTTGCGCTGGAGGGCGCGGTGAAGGACGCACCCGCGATCCTCGTCACCTGGTTCCTCGGCTCCCAAACCGGCAACGCCATCGCCGATGTCTTATTCGGCAAGGTCGGGCCGTCGGGCCGGCTTCCCCTGAGCTTCCCGCATGAAAGCGGTCAGGAACCTTATTACTACGCGCATAAGGCGACCGGCCGCCCCGCCCCCGCCGGCCCGCGCGAGCCGTACAAGGCGCAATGGCGCACGGCTCCCAATGCCGCCCTCTATCCGTTCGGCCATGGCCTGACCTACGGCGCGGTCAGCTATACCGCGGCGAATGTGCCCGCATCGCTGCCATGGGACGGGCGGATCGCCGTCTCGGCCACCGTCACCAACACCGGCAAGCGCGCGTGCGAGGAACTGGTGCAGCTCTACATCCGCGATCGCGTCGCCAGCATCACCCGGCCGGTCCGCGAGATGAAGGCGTTCCGCAAAATCGTGCTGAAGCCGGGCCAGAGCGAGACGGTGACGTTCACGTTGACCCGTGCGCAGCTGGAGTTCCTCGGCAAGGACCTCAGCCCGACCGTGGAGCCCGGCACGTTCGACGTGTGGATCGCCCCCTCGGCCCAGACCGACGGCGTACATGGGACGTTCGACCTGGTGCGGTGACCCTCAGCTCCGCTGCGGCCGCAGCGGGCTGAACGCCATCACCAGCCCCGACAGCGCGAAGCAGGCGAGCGGGACCAGCGCGATCGTCAGCCGCATCGCGCCAAGGGTCTCCGGCGCCTGCGCGACATTGGCGACATAGCCGGCCTGGCCGAACAACAGACCGATCAGCGCGGTCGCGATGCCGATCGCGACCCGCTGCAGCAGCGCGGCAAGGCCGAACAGCGTCCCCTCGACCCGCACGCCGGTCACGCGCTGGCCATAGTCGACCGCGTCGGGCAGCATCGCCCAAAAGGCGAAGTGCAGCCCGACCGTCGACGCCTGCATCGCGATCAGGAACAGCTGCATCGCGCCGGCGCGGGTCAGGTCGGCGGCGGCGAAGACGATCAGCCCCAGACCGCACAGCGCCACCGCCACGAACCACAGCTGCCGCACGCCGATGCCGCGCGCCACCGCCATCCACACCGGCACCGCCGCCGCGCTCACCGCCATCATCGACGCGAGAGCGAGCTGCCCCGCGCCTTCGTCACCGACCGCATATTTGAAGTAATAGAGCACCGACTTGTTGAGCACGGTGGTGGCGACGATCATCGCCACCATCGCCCCCGCCAGCGTCACGAACGCCCGGTTGCGCAGCGCGAGGCGCAGCGAGGCGGCGATCGACGGCACCGGTCCGGCGGGTGCATCTGCCGCGACCGCATCGCGGAACGTCCAGCCGACCGCGACCAGCACCAGCGTGGCGATCGCAGCGAACAGCCATGCCGCACCCAGAAAGGCACGGGATCCCGCATCCCCCGGCATCAGCATGCGGCCGAGCGGCACCGTGCCAAGCGCCACCACCACCGCCGCGAGCGTCCCCGCCAGCATGCGTAGTCCGGCGACGAACGACCGGTCGCGATCGTCGGCGCTGACCCGTGCCGACATGGCGAGATAGGGGATGTTGACGCACGCGTAGGCGGTGCGGAACAGCAGATGCCCCGCGATCACGAACGCGGTCGCCGCCACACCGGTAACCGGCGGCGGCGCATAGGTCGCGACGAAGGCGAGGCCCAGCGGCACCGCACCACCGACCAGCGCCAGTCGATAGCGCCCGGCGCCCGCATGCCGATCCACCAACATGCCCACCGCGAAGCTGATGATCCCGTCCCACACCGATGCCGCGAAATAGATCGCCGCCGCCGTCTCCACGCCAAGCCCCAGCGCATCGGTATAATAGAACAGCAGGTAGAGCATGGCGCTCTGCCAGTAGAGGTTGAAGGCGAAGTCGCCCGCGGCGAAGCCGGCAAGTCGCCAGCGGCCGACGCGGCGCGGGCCGGGTTGATCCTGCTTCATCGCCGCCTCATCGCTCGCGCGGGCGCCGCTGTCGAGCGGCGGGCGATCAGCCGCGTTGCGGTTGGATCCGGGCCGCAGCGCACCATCGTCCATGCCCCCCTCTCACCATGGTCGCGGCGGCTCCCGCGCGTCCATCCATATGGTTCAAGTCGATGCCATAGCGGCAGGCCGACGCCGGCGACCGCCCGCGTGCTCGTCGTCGTAGCGGCTTACCGCCAGCCTGGCCGGTTCGCGTCGATCGCCGCACCGATGCGATCGGCGATAATGCGCTGGTCGGCGAGCGAAGGGTGGGCATCGCAGCCACCAAAGGCGAGGCCTTTTACCGCCACGAAGGCGATGCGGGCGTCGCCCGCCGCGCGCAGGGTGGCAACGACCTTGCTGTTCTCTGCCGCAACCTCGCCATCGGCGAGGTCGGTCGCCCATAGGACGATCAGCGCATCGGGCTGGCGGGCACGCAAAGCGCGCAGGAAGCGCAGATAGGTCGCGTCGTAATCAGCGTGCAGAGCGTCGCGGGTCGCCCATCGTTCGCCGGCGTGCAGCGGCGTGCTGAAGTCGTTGGTGCCGAGGCCCACGACGATCACCTGCGGATGCCAGTCCGGCTCCGCGGCACGCACCGCGCGGTCGAACAGCACATAGGGATAGGCTTCGGGCAGCTTCAGCGCGGCGAATCCGTCATAGTTGCGGACGACACCGCGACCCGAAATGGCATTGACCTGATAATCCGCGCCATAGGCCTTGCCGAGCATCGCGCCGAAGCCGCGCGACGTATCGGTCGCCGCCCGGATCTCGGTTGGCGAACACGCGCGCCGCGGCGAGGTCACGCCATAGCCGACCGTGTGCGAATCGCCGATGAACTCGATCTGCCGCGTGCGGCGGGGTAGCCGCGCGGCGCCGGTACCCGGCGCGGCATAGAACGCACCGAGCGCGCTCGGCGCTGCCTGGCTTTCCGACGCGACCTCGGCCCGCACGATATGTGCTGCGTCGGACAGCCCGCCGATCCGGTAGAGGCCGGGCGCAGGATTGACGAGCGTGTCGACCTCGCGCCCGTCGACCAGCACATGCAGCACCACGGCGCCCGGACCCACGCGGAGCAACACGCCTGGCCCGCGCACCGCGGTTTCGACGTAGCTACCCGGCCATTGCCGGACGATGCCCTCGCCGGCACGCGCCGCCCGGCCATGGACCGCCATCGGCAGCACGGTCAGCGACTTAGGCGGTGTCGCCACTGGCACCACCCGCCGCGCGGGCGCAGCGTACGAAGGGGCGATCAGCGCCAGGGCGGCCAGCAATCCCGTCACCATTCCGCGCATCGTTGTCTCCGCAGATCTTGGCCGCTCTCATGGCAGAGCCCGGCCAGCAACGGCAAGCGGCACCGTCGGACGCCCCCACCCGCGGCCGTCGACCTGACCGGGTCTAGCGGTCCGTCCGCACGCCCAGCATCGTCAGGCCGCCGCCTGCGGCCAGCACCGCAAGCGCCAGCATCACGCCGACGAAATCGTGCGGCGTCGCGAACGCCCAGGCCAGCGGCGGCCCGAGCAGCGAGGGCACGGTATTGGCGAGGTTGAGCAGGCCCAGGTCGCGGCCGCGATGCGCCGCGCTCGGCAGCAGCTGCATCGCAATACCGGCGTTGAGCGCGACGAACACCGACGATCCAAGCGTGTAGACCGCAAAGGCGAGCGCCCCCGCGGGCCAGTTGCGCGCCGCCGCCATGCCGACCAGCCCCGCCGCCGCGATCAGCGCGGCGAGCAGCACCGCGGGCTTGCGCCGCCGCGTCAGGTCCGACAGTCGCCCCAGGATCAGCGCCGCGGGGAGCGGGATGATGAAGGCGATGGTGAGCAGGTGCCCGATCCGCGCCGGCAGCGCCGCGCGGTCCGCCGCGGGCACGATGCTTTCGAAATAATAGAGCAGATAGGTCTGGGTGACGACGCCGGCGATCTGCACGAGCAGGCGCGCGACCCCGGCGACGATCAGGTCGCGGCGGGCCGGCGGTGGCCCCTCGCCGGCGCCCTCGGCCGCCACCGCTATCCGCGCCCGCGAAAGCAGCAAAGGCACCGCGCACGCGGCGACCACGGCAGGCAGGATCGCAAAACGCGCCGCCTCCGACAGCAGCGCCTGCCCGACGAGCAGCGACGAAACGAGGGAGGCGACGGGCCCGCCCAGCGCCAACAGACCGCCGGCGACGCCCTTCTGCGCATCGGGCACTTCCTCGGCCACGATCGCCATCATCGGCGCGAGCAGCGCGTTGGCCGCGACCTGAAAGGCGACGACCGCCAGCACCAGCGCGACCGGGCTTGCCGCCAGCGCAAGGCCGGCAAAGCTCAGCGCCGTCACAGCGATCCCGCCCGTCACCCAGCCGCGCCGCCCGCCACCACGCGCCACCGAACGGTCGCTCAGCCAGCCGAACAGCACGTTGGACAGGCTGGCGGCGATCGCGCCGGCAATGACGGTCGCGGTGAACACGCCGATGCGCGCTTCTCCGCTCAGCCCCTCGACCTTGATCGGCAGCAACAGCGTCAGCAGCGGCAGATAGGCGATGACGCCACCGGCATTGGCGAGCGCTACGGCACCGAGAAACGCGGGCGATCGCAAGGGGAAGCGGGATGCCATCCCCTCTCCTGCCCCGCTTTCGCCCGCCCGGCAACGTCCGTCACGGCTTCCCCAGCCGCCGGTCAGGGCTTCCCAAGCTGCCCGTCAGGGCTTCATCGTCTGCGCCTCCAGCGTTGCGGTCGACACCATCGTCCGGTCGGCGGCATCCTGTGCCAGCGCGACGCGGTACCGCCCGGCGGCGATCCGCCAGCCCGGCAGGCCGGTGTCATAATCGGCAACGATGCGCGGTTCGGCGGTCAGCGTGATCCGCCGCGTCTCACCCGGCTTCAGCGCGACGCGGGTGAAAGCTCCGAGCCGCATCGGCGTCGCGCCATCGTCGCGCGCGACATACATCTGCGGCACGTCGACGCCGGCGCGGCGCCCAGTGTTGGTCACCTCGAACGTCACGCTCAGCGTCCTGCCGCCGCGCACCACCGGGTTGCGATAGGCAAAGCGCGTGTAGGTCAGGCCATGGCCGAACGGGAACAGGGGTTTGAGCCCCTTCTTCTCGTACCAGCGATAGCCGACGTCGGCGCCCTCGACGTAATCGACCGGGAAGCTCTGCAACTGGTAGCTCGACGCCGCGGCCGGATTGGCCGCCGCCGCTGCCTGCAGGTCAGTCATGCGATCGAGACCGACGGGGCGCGGACGCGGCGGCTGCGAGGCATCGGCAGGGAAGGTGATCGGCAGGCGCCCCGAAGGATCGACGGCGCCGGTCAGGATCGCCGCGATCGCCTCGCCGCCGCGTTGCCCGGGATACCAAGCCTGCACCACCGCGGGCACCTTGGCGATCCACGGCATCAGCACCGGCCCGCCCGTCTCCATCACCGCGACCGTCTTCGGCTGCGCCTCTGCAATCGCCGCGATCAGCGCGTCCTGCTGGTTGGGCAGGTTGAGGTTCGGCACATCATCCGCCTCGGTCGTCCATTGCGTCGCGAAGACGATGGCGAGGTCGGCCTTCTTCGCCGCCTCGACCGTCGCGTTGAGGCTGCGTCCGTCGACCCAGTCGACCCGCACGCCCGGCAGTGCCTTGCGCAGCGCGAGCAGGGGCGAGGATGCATGATAGGTGATGCGTGCGAACGACGCCGAACCGCCGGTCGACAGCGGAATCTCGACCGGCGCCCCGCCCACCGATCGCACCTGGCTCGACCCGCCACCCGACAGCACGCCGACATCGGCGTTGCCGCCTATGACGACGATGCGCTTGGCAGTGCGCGCGATCGGCAGCAGGTCGCCCTCGTTCTTCAGCAACACGATGCCCGCTTCCGCAGCGCGCTGCGCGACAGCGGCGTGCGCGGCATAGTCGGGCGTGACCGCCTTGGCTGGCATCGCGTTGGCGAATGCGCCCGTCTCGATGAGGCCGGTCAGGTAGCGCGCGACCATGTCGTCAACCCGGGCCATCGACACCTGCCCCTTCTCCACCGCTTCCTTCAGCGGCGCGCCGAAGAAGATCGCCTTGTCGAGTTCCTGCCCCGACTGCTGGTCGAGCCCGGCGTTCGCCGCCTTCACGGTCGAATGCACCGCGCCCCAGTCGCTCATCACGAAGCCGCGGTAGCCCCAGTCACGCTTCAGCACGTCGGTGAGCAGGTGCTTGTTCTCGCACGCCCAGTCGCCATTGACCTTGTTATAGGCGCACATGACCGAGCCGGGATTGCCGCGCTCGATCGCGATCTGGAAAGCGAGCAGGTCGCTCATGCGCAGCGCCGCCTCGCCGATCCGCGCGTCGACGACCATGCGGCCCGTCTCCTGCGCATTCAGCGCGAAATGCTTGACCGTGGACACGATGCGATTCGACTGCACGCCCGCGATATGGTCGCCCGCCAGCATGCCCGCGAGCAATGGATCCTCGCCGAGATATTCGAAATTGCGCCCGTTCCACGGGTCGCGCGTCAGGTTGACGCCGCCCGCCAGCAACACGTTGAAGCGCTTGTCGCGCGCCTCCGCACCGATCATCGCGCCGCCCGCGCGCGCGATGGCGGGATCGAAACTCGCCGCGGTGGCGAGGCTGGAGGGGAGCGCGGTGGCGACGTCGCCTTTTCGCTGTTCGACCTGATTGGCGACGCCGAGCGAGGCATCGCTTTCACGCACCAGCGGAATGCCGAGCCGCGGAATGCCATCGATATGCCCGGCGGACGGGATCAGCTCGTTGGGCGTCTTGCCCGCCGCCATCGGCGGGAACAGCCCGTGGAGCAATGCGATCTTCTCGTCCAGGGTCATCTGCGCCACCAGCGCGTCGGCACGCGCGCGAGCCGCACTGCCCTGTGCCGTGGCGGCCGCCTGCGGGGCGCCTGCCGCCGCCACGGTTCCTGCCCCGCCGATCGCGATGGCGAACGCTGCGGTGGATACCCAGCGTCCGATGGATGTCGTCGTCATAAATCCTCCCCTTGGCGCTGGTGTGTCCTTCGCGCCACGATGTCTCGACAAACACCCAAGCATATCGGGTGAACGTTCACAACCTTTGCGGTTCAATCACTAGCCCCGCTTGACAGGCGCGATGCGATCGCGGAAGTGAACGTTCTCAAGAAGCGCGGATCCACCGCGCCCATTGCTATTGGGGAGGAACTTCATGCGCAGCGTCCGGGCTCGCCTGCTTTCGCATTTCGCCATCGGCGTCTCGACCGCCGCCCTCGTCCTGCCGGCCGCCGCCGCGGCGCAGGATGCCGCCGCTACCGTCGGCCAGACCGGCCCGTCGCAGACCGATCCGCAGCCTGCCACCGCCGATGGCGCGGCCGGCCAGGGCGATGGTGACATCGTCGTCACCGGCATCCGCGCATCGTTGCGCGACTCGGTGAACATCAAGCGCAATGCACAGGGCATCGTCGACGCGATCAGCGCCGAAGACATGGGCAAGTTCCCCGACACCAACCTCGCCGAATCGCTGCAGCGCATCACCGGCGTGTCGATCGACCGGTCGAACGGCGAAGGCCAGTTCGTCACCGTCCGCGGCTTTGGTGCGGACTATAATCTCGTCACGCTCAACGGTCGCCAGATGCCGACCTCGACGATCGGCGACGGCAACGGCGCGCCGGGTTCGCGCTCGTTCGACTTCGCCACGCTCGCCTCGGAAGGCGTCGCCGCGCTGGAAGTCTACAAGTCTGGTCGCGCCAGCATCCCGACCGGCGGCATAGGCGCGACGATCAACGTCCGCACGCCCCGCCCGCTCGACAAGCCCGGCCTGCGCGGCTCGATCGCGGCGCGCGGCGTCGTCGACACCTCGCAGAACGGCCGCAACGACATCACGCCCGAAGTGTCGGGCATCATCTCCGACACGTTCGCCGATGACCGGATCGGCATCCTGATCAACGGCACCTATCAGCGCCGCAACTTCAGCGCGAACTCGGCGAACATCGGCTGGCGCGACGGCTATCTCGGCAACGAGAACAACTGGGGCTCGCTGGCGATGCCCGGCGACCCTCGCTACGCCAACATCACCAACCGCCCCAAAGCGACCGACGTCTATCAGGTGCCGCAGAACGGCGGCTACGATGTCGTCAACGGCCGGCGCGAGCGCATCAACGGCCAGGCGGTGCTGCAATTCCGGCCGACCGACAATCTGACTGCGACGGTCGACTACACCTATGCCCGCAACACCATCGACATTCGGGACAACAGCGTCGGCATCTGGTACAACCACAACGACACGCTGAGCGCCTGGACCGACGGTCCTGTCGCGGGCCCGATCTTCTACACCGAACGCTTCGGCGCGGGCGAGACCAAGGACCTAGCCTATTCCGCTTCGCAGACCGCGGTGCGCAATGAGAATAAGTCGCTCGGCGGCAACCTGACCTGGAACGCGCCGGGTGGCGTGACGATGACGCTCGATGCGCATCATTCCACCGCGGAATCCAAGCCCAACAGCCCGTACGGCAACAGCAACTCGGTCGGCACCGCAGTGTTCGGCGTCCAGAATCAAACGCTGAACTTCGATCACGACCTGCCCGTGATCTCGTACAACATGTATCCGGGCATCGATCCGCTCAACGCGGCGAACATCGTGCCCACCGGCAACGCCTTCCGCAATTCGTATTTCCGCGACGAGATCAACCAGGTCATGGTGCGCGGCCATTACGACCATGGTCATGGCTTCATGGATAGCCTGGATTGGGGTACGGAATATACCGACAACAAGGTCCGCTCGGCGTACAGCGTTCTTCAGAACGACACCTGGGGTGGCACCGGCGGCGACAGCCCGGCGCAGCGTGCGGCGGCGGCGGCCTTGCTGCCCGACAACCTGTTCAAGCTGACCAGCATCCCCGACAAGTTCTCCGGGATCAGCGGAGCGAACGACCCCAACATCATCAAGTCGTTCTACAGCTTCGACCTGCCGAGCGTCGTCAAGCTGCTCGATCAGGCATACAAGATCTGCGGCGGCAACGGCCAGTGCCTGTTGCCTTACAACACCGATTCGCGCGTCCGCGAAAAGACGATGTCGGCCTACGCCCAGTTTAACGGCAAGTTCGACCTGTTCTCGCGCACCGCGCACCTGATCGCCGGCCTGCGGTTCGAGAATACCGACGTCTCCGCCTCGGCGCTCGTGCCCACTCCGATCGGCGCACGGCAGAATTCGCAGAATGAATTCAACGTGCTGTTCCAGGGCAGCGGTTTCACGACGTTCAAGGGCAGCTACCAGAACTGGCTGCCGTCGGTCGACTTCGACTTCCAGCCGCTCGAGAACGTCAAGCTGCGGGCGTCGTACAGCCATACGATCGCGCGTGCCGATTACGGCAGCCTGCAGGGCGGGCGCCGCATCGATCAGCTGTTCCGCGTCGGCGGCGGCTTCGGATCGGTCGGCAACCCCAACCTGATCCCCTACAAGTCCAAGAACATCGATCTGTCGGCGGAATGGTATTACACCAAGGACAGCTACATCTCGGTTGGCTATTTCCACAAGGACGTGGGCAACTACATCAGCACGACGCAGGTCAACACGACGATCCCGGGCATCACCACACCTTATAATGGCCCCCGCTATCAGGCGGCGGTCGCGGCACTGACTGCGCGCGGCCAGGACCTGACCTTCGCCAACATTCGCGACTATATCGGCACCAACTATCCGGGTTCGGTCGTCAACGGCACGATCGTCGCGCAGGCAAACGATCCGCTGGTGAACTTCATCGTCTCGACGCCGTTCAACAGCAGCCAGACCGCGGCGATCAACGGCTTCGAATTTGCGATCCAGCACAATTTCTGGAACACCGGCTTCGGCACGATCCTCAACTACACGATCGTCAACAGCAACCAGAAGTACGACAACACCAAGCCCTCGAGCGTCGCGCAGTTTGCAGTGCTCGGCCTGTCGGACAGCGCCAATGCCGTGCTGTTCTTCGATAAATACGGGATCAACGCGCGGGCGGCCTACAATTGGCGCAAGGGATTCTTGACAGCAGCGGGCACTAACCCGCTCTACGTCAACACCTATGGCCAGCTCGACGGCACGATCAGCTACGCGATCACTCCGCACGTCACGGTCTTTGCAGAGGGCATCAACATTCTCGGCGCGGATCGCGGTTCCCACCTGCGCTCCGATCGCAACATCACCCAGGTCGTCAAGCAGGATGCGCGCTACTCCGCGGGCGCCCGCTTCACCTTCTAACGTTCCCCCACGACCTGCCAGCCTTCTCTCCCCAAGAGAAGGCTGGCTTTTTTTGCGCCGGGGCGGCACGCCTGCGCAGGACCAGACCCTGAACCAAGAATGGCGCGATCGATGACCAGCCAGCACGCGATCCTGACCGCGGAGGCGCACCGCGACCTTGCCATCCGGATCGAGCGCGATGCCGCATTGGGCGATGCCCAGATGGCGTGCATCACCGTCCCATCCGAATTCCGCGATGTGCAGGGCAGCTACCCGATCCTGTTCCGCCTCAACGACACTCGCGATCATTTCATGGCGCTCGCGATGTTCGGCTTCGAAAACGGCGAGAACCTGTTCCTGCGCGATGGCCGCTGGGACGCGCGCTACCGGCCGCTCGCCATCGACATCCAGCCCTTCCTGATCGGCGGCGGTCCCGATGACGACGGCGCCAAGCAGGTCCACATCGACCTCGCGTCGCCGCGCATTGCGACGGACGGCAAGGGCGCCCGGCTGTTCGACGAGCTCGGCCAACCGACCGCCTATCTCAACCGCGTCGCCGACCAGCTCGGCGCACTCGATGCCGGCTATCGCGCGGCCCCTACTTTCTTCGAGGCGTTGCAGCGCCACGATCTGCTCGAGCCCTTCACGCTCGATGTCACGCTCGACGACGGCACGCGCAATCAACTGGTCGGCTTCCACATCATCAACGAGGATCGCCTGGCGACGCTCGACGCCGCCGCGCTCGCCGAACTCAACGCCGATGGGCATCTCCTTCCCATCTACATGGCGGTCGCCTCGCTCGCGCATCTCGGCGACCTGGTGGAGCGCCGCAACCGGCGACTGCGCCGTGGCTGAGGCCGATCCGGGGCCGCTTGCAGGCCTCGCCAAAGTGCCTGAGATCACGGTGCGCGACGTCGGGCACCTGGACGAGACGCTGCGCGCCGCGACCGAACCCTTCGTCGTCCGTGGCCTCGCCGCCGAGTGGCCGCTGGTGCGCGCCGGGCTGCAATCGGCGGATAATGCCCGCACCTATCTGCTCGATCATCATCGCGACCGGCCGTTCACCGTCTCGGTCAGCCAGCCCGGCCTCGGCGGCCGGCTGTTCTACGACGATGCGATGGCGATGAACTTCCGCACGTTCGATGCGAAGCTGCCCGAGATATTTGCGCGGATGGCGTCGTTCGCCGGTCATGCCGATGCGCCGACCGTCTACCTCGCCTCGATCGACGTGCACCAATTCTTCAACGGCTTGCATGCCGCCAATCACATCGACCTGGGCGACCGCGAGCTGCTCGCCAGCATCTGGATGGGAACCCGCACGCGCATCGCCGCGCACAACGACGTGCCCGACAACCTGGCCGTCGTCGCGGTCGGCCACCGCCGCTTCACGCTGTTCCCGCGCGACCAGTTCCGCAACCTGTACCTGGGCCCCGTCGACAACACGCCCGCCGGCCGCGCGGTCAGCATGGTCGATTTCCACGCACCCGATCTCGACCGCCATCCCCGGTTCGCCGAAGCGATGGCGCACGGTCGGGTCGCCGAGATGGCACCGGGCGACGCGCTCTACATCCCGGCCCTGTGGTGGCATCATGTCGAGGGGCTCGACGACTTTAACGTGCTGGTCAATTATTGGTGGCGCGAGACGCCGCGCTGGCTCGGCCAGCCGCAGGAAGCGCTCAACCACGCGCTGATGACGATCCGCGACCTGCCCCCCGACCAGAAGGCGCATTGGCGCGACATGTTCGATCATTATGTCTTCAACAACGATGATGCCGTCACCGCGCACATTCCAGAAGGGGGCCGCGGCGTGCTCGACCCGATGACGCCGGAACTCGCAGGGCGGCTGCGGGCCTATCTGCTGCGGGCGCTCAGCCGATGAACCAGGTGACCCCGCGCCGCATCGTCGTCGCCGGTGGCGGCACCGCCGGCTGGATGGCCGCGGCGGCGCTGATGCGCACGCTCGGGCGCACCGCCACGGTGACGCTGGTCGAATCGGATGCGATCGGCACGATCGGGGTCGGCGAATCGACGATCCCGCCGCTCATCACCTTCAATCGGCTGCTCGGCATCAACGAGGCCGAGTTCATGGCCGCGACGCAGGCGACGTTCAAACTGGGTATCCAGTTCGACGGCTGGAAGGGCCCGGACGACAGCTACTTCCACGCCTTCGGCCTGACCGGCAAGGACCATTGGGCGGCCGGCTTCCAGCATTTTTGGCTCGACGGCAAAACGCGCGGCCATACCGAGCCGTACGACGATTATTGCCTGGAACTCGTCGCCGCGCGCGAGGGCAAGTTCGCGCACCTGCCCGATGACCGGATGAGCTACGCCTATCAGCTCGACTCCACCCTCTACGGCCGCTTCCTGCGCCGCATGGCCGAGGGCGACGGCGCGCAGCGGATCGAGGGCAAGATCGCGCGCGTCGACCTGGACGGTGAAACCGGCGACATCGCCGCGCTGGTGCTGGAGGACGGCAGCCGCGTCGAGGGCGACCTGTTCCTCGACTGCACCGGTTTCCGGGCACTGCTGATGGGACAGGCGCTGCACGTCGGTTTCGACGACTGGACGCACTGGCTGCCTTGCGATGCGGCGATCGCGGTGCAGACGGAAAGCGTCCGCCCGCCCGTGCCCTTCACCCGTGCGATGGCGCATGGAGCCGGTTGGCAATGGCGTATCCCGCTGCAGCACCGCGTCGGCAACGGCATCGTCTATTGCAGCCGCTATCTGAGCCAGGACGCCGCGCTCGACCGGCTGCTCGGCAATGTCGAGGGTACGGTGCTCACCGAGCCCAACCGCCTGCGCTTCGTCACCGGCACGCGGCGCAAGCAATGGCATCGCAACTGCATCGCGATCGGCCTGTCGGGCGGGTTCATGGAGCCGCTGGAATCGACGAGCATCCACCTGATCCAGCGCGCGATCCTGCGCCTCATTCGCCTGCTGCCCCCCGCCGGCCCGACCTCGGCGCATGACGTCGCCGAGTTCAACGACCAGCAGCTGACCGACATGGATCAGATCCGCGACTTCCTGATCCTCCACTACAAGGTCACCGAGCGGCGCGACTCTCCGTTCTGGCGCCAGTGCGCGGACATGGAGATCCCGGACAGCCTCACGCAGAAGATCGGCCTGTTCCGCGAGACGGGACGCGTCTTCCGCCGCAATGACGAGCTGTTCGCAGAGAACAGCTGGATCCAAGTGATGCTCGGCCAAGGCATCGTGCCAGAGACGCATCATCCGATCGCAGCAAAGCTGCCCGACGAGGAGCTCGCGCGCTTCCTCGGCAGCCTGCGCCAGGGCGTGGCGACGACGGTGCGCAGCCTGCCTGCCCATGCCGATTACGTCGCGCGCTATTGCGGCGCGGCGCCCGACTGATGCCGCGTCGTCGTCAGGCGGTGACGATCCGCCACGTCGCCGCCGATGCCGGCGTGTCGCTGCAGACGGTCAGCCGCGTCATCAACAAGGAGCCCAACGTTCGGCCTGAGATGATGGAGCGCGTCCAGGCTTCCATCACGAAGCTGGGTTACGTCCCCTCGATCGCGGCGCAGCGCATGGCGGGGTCGCGATCCTATCTGATCGTCGCGCTCAACGACCGCGAACGGACCATCGCCGGCTGGCGCGATCGCGAGGGCACCGACTGGGTCGACCAGATGCTGCTGGGCGGCATGCTGACCTGTGCCGGCCACGGCTATCGGATGCTGGTCGAACTGGTCGATACGCACAGCGATCATATCGAGCGCGAGCTGTCGGCAGCGATCGCCGCGATCCGGCCCGATGGCGTGATCCTGACGCCTCCGCATTCGGACAATCCGCTGATCACCCGCCGGCTCGAGGAACAGGGCATCAGCTTCGCACGCATCGGTTCGCGCCAGCCGGGCCGCGGCTTTGCGGTGGCGATGGACGAGGAAGGCGCCGCACAGCTCGCCACCGAGCATCTGATCGCGCTGGGCCATCACCGTATCGGCTTCATCGCCGGCCCCGACGATTATGCGTTGAGTGGCTGGCGCGTCGATGGCTGGGCGAAGACGATGGCGGCGGCCGGCCTGTCCGTCGACAAACTGCTCGCGCAGGGGGATTTCGGCTTCGCGTCGGGCCGTGCCGCCGCCCTCGCGCTACTCGACTGCCCCGCACCGCCCACAGCCATTATCGCGAGCAGCGACCAGATGGCGCTCGCCACGCTCGAACTCGCGCGTGAACGCGGGCTCGACGTACCCACCGACCTGTCGATCGTCAGCTTCGACGACACGCCGATCGTCCGCTTCGTCCACCCGCCCCTCACCGCCATCGTCCAACCGATCGCGGAGATCACCGCACAGGCGGTCGAATGCGTCATCGCCGAGCAAGCTGGGCGCGCCCTGCCCGCTGCCCCGATCATCGTTCCCGCAACGCTGGCAATCCGCGCGTCGACCGGCGCGCCCCGATAAAGCCAGCTTTCCTTTCGAACAGGCCTAAGGCGGCAACCCGGCCAGTCAGGTGCGAAATGGCCACAAGGGCCGCGTCGAAGGTAGCAAGGCTCGTGGCGAAGCCGATTCCATCAGCGGGTCCGCAGCCTTGAACGAGACGGGAATTGCCTCGCGCATCGTGCCGTCACCGCCGGCGATACTGGCGAAGATGGTTTCCGCGGGTGCGGCGTCTGCCCAGCGCTACCCGAGCCACGTGCTGCCCGGTCCGGGCGAAGCTGACAGATCGCCTGCATCTACTCCACCCGGCATGTGCCGCTTGGTGTTGCTCGATCGCAGAGCCCGGATGTTGTCGGCTCCTGCGGTGCGGACATACCGGTGTCCCTCCACATGACCACATCCGGCATCGACCCGATCCGTGCGCGCCGGGCCACATAGATCACTACCCTGCTCTGCAGGTCCGCCCGACGAAGAATAGGCGCGCTTCTGTGTTCTCCGATGGCTCGGACACACCCGGACACGGGTTCGGGAGGCGTCAAAAGCCTAATCAAGCGGTGTACGCACGTCGGACGTGGGTCCCGGTCCGTACGTGCCTGTTGCTGCGTTTTTAGCGACGCTTTGCGAGGCAGAAGCCGCGAAAAAGCTGGCGCACCCGACAGGATTCGAACCTGTGGCCTCTGCCTTCGGAGGGCAGCGCTCTATCCAGCTGAGCTACGGGTGCCTGGGGGGCTCGCCTAGCAAAGGTGGCGCGCGCGCGCCAGTGGTTTATGGGGTGGCGGCGCGCTCGGGCGGTGGCGGCGTCTTGGGCTTGTAGGCGCACAGGTCGGCGACCGGGCAGCGCCAGCATTCGGGGCGCCGCGCCTTGCAGATGTAGCGGCCGTGCAGGATCAGCCAATGGTGGGCGTGCAGGCGGAAAGGCTGCGGCGTCGCCTTGTCGAGCTTCAGTTCCACGGCGAGCGGGGTCTTGCCGCGGGCGAGGCCGGTGCGGTTGCCGACGCGGAAGATGTGCGTGTCGACCGCGAACGTCTCCGCGCCGAACGCGACGTTCAGGACGACATTGGCGGTCTTGCGGCCGACGCCGGGCAGCGCCTCCAGCGCGGGGCGGTCGTTCGGCACCTCGCCATCGTGATTGGCGATCAGCGCCTGCGACAGGGCGATGACGTTCTTCGCCTTGGTGTTGAACAGGCCGATGGTCTTGATGTGCCGCTTCAGGCCTTCTTCGCCGAGGGCGACCATCTGTTCGGGGGTCTTCACCTCGTCGAACAGCGCGCGCGTCGCCTTGTTGACGCCGGCGTCGGTCGCCTGTGCCGACAGCACGACCGCGACGAGCAGCTGAAAGACATTGCCAGATTCGAGCTCGGTCTCGGGGTGCGGGTTCGCTTCGGCCAGGCGGCGGTAGAATTCGAAAATGTCCGCCTTTTTCACAGACCCAGCACGTCGCCCATGCGGTAGCGGCCGGCGGGCTGGCCGGCGAGCCACAGCGCCGCGCGGACCGCGCCCTTGGCAAAGATGCCGCGGTCCTGCGCCAGATGCGCAAGCTCGATCCGCTCGCCCTCGCTGGCGAAGATCACATTGTGGTCGCCGACGATCGAGCCGCCGCGCACGCTCGCCATACCGATCGTGCCCTCGGTGCGCGCGCCGGTCAGCCCCGCACGGCCGTCGACGCGCAGTTCGGAGAGCGTCGTCCCCCGCCCCGCCGCCGCCGCTTCGCCGAGCAGGATCGCGGTGCCCGACGGCGCGTCGACCTTGTGGCGGTGATGCGCCTCGACGATCTCGATGTCCCAGTCGGTCCCGAGCCGCGCCGCCGCTTCGCGGACCAGCTGCGCGAGCAGCGTAACGCCGAGCGAGGTGTTGCCGGTCTGGAGCACCGCCACGTCCGCCGCAGCGGCATCGATCATCGCGTGCTGGTCGACGCTGAGGCCGGTGGTGCCGATGACGATCGGCGTGCGCGCCGCGCGCGCGGCGGCGAGGTGCGCGTCCAACGCAGCGGGCGTCGAGAAATCGACCAGTACGTCGGCGGTGCGGGCGAGCGCGGCGGGATCATCGCCCGCATCGACGCCGCCGGCGAGCCGTGCGCCCTCCGTCGCGATGTGCTCGGCGATCGCGCGGCCCATGCGGCCGCTGCTGCCGTAAATGCCGATCGCGGTCATGCGGCCCTCGAAAAGTCACAAAAGTCACACGAACGCGCATGTTTCGCGCAGGGCGGTGGCGGGGCGGCGAAGGTCATAAAGGAGCGTGTGGCATAAGCGCACCGCTTAGGACAGACGAGAGCGACAACACGTTGAGCACGAAGGATCTTTCGCGCACTCGCTCCTATTTCCGGCGCGCCGGCACTGCCGACCCGCCGCGGCAGACGGCGGCACCACCTGACCCAGGCCGGACCCATTCAGGTCTGTTCAACGCGCCAGCCAGTCGGCGGTGATCTCGCCGCGATGCCCCTCGGGCGCCAGCACGTCGCGCAAGGCTTCGAGCAGGGGCGGCAACGCCTGGGTGAAGGCATAGGGCGGGTTGACGATGAACAGGCCCGCGCCGTTGTAGATACCGGGCTGATCGTCGTCGTATAGCCAATGTTCCACCGTCAGGATCTTCGGGATGCCGAGCCTGCGCAACTGGTCTTTCCACCGGACATGCGTGGCGCGGTCTTTTAGCGGATACCAGATCACCGTCACGCCATGCGCCCATTTGCGGTGTGCGGCGGCAAGAGTAGCCGTGATCCGGGCGCGTTCGTCGGTCTGTTCATACGGCGGGTCGACAACCACCACGCCGCGCGCGGTACGCGGCGGCAGCATCGCGAGCCAGAATTCGTAGGCGTCGCGCTCATGCACGGCAGCAGGCGTGCCGCGCATCGCGCCGCGCAGGGTATAGGCATCCTCGGGATGCTTTTCGTTCAGGATCAGAGCGTCCTGCGGGCGCAGACACTGCGCCAGGACCGTCGGCGAACCGGGGTAGAGGCGCAGCTCGGCTGCGGCATTCACCGCCCGCACGGCGGCACGATAATCGTCCAGCAGAGGGTTCGCGTCGGCGAACACCCGCAGCACGCCGTGCAGGGACTCGCCGGTGCGTTGCGCCTGCTCGCCCTGCAGATCGTACAGCCCGCAGCCGGCGTGCGTGTCGATCAGGGTCAGCGCACCCTCTTTCTGCTGCAGGGCCCGCACGAGTGCGATCAGCAGGCTGTGCTTGACGACATCGGCGCTGTTACCGGCATGGAAGGAGTGGCGATAGTTCACGGCGTTTTCAAATCCTGACGATCCATCCTGTACGGGCGGCCCCTCTCGGCCGCTCCGACCCCGTCAATTGCCATCGGCATCCACGGTAAACACCACCGGCTTGCCCCGGGACGTCGGTTCCCAACCCGCCGACAGAGCGGCGCGCACGCACCGCGCAATGGTGGCGTCATCGAGCTGAAGGCGGCCGCGCGGCAACCCCTTCAACAGGCGCTTGGGCGCCGGGAACTCCACCCAGGCTTCGCGCTTGGCATCGTGCTCGACCAGGGCGATCGTCATGCCCTTCCAACCCTCGTCATCCGACTGATGCGGTTCCCGCTGGAGGTGCCAATCATAGGCGACGCCATCGACGTTGACGGTGCCGCCGGTACTGTGTGTTTTCGACATGGGGACGGCCCCTAGCATGCAAGGCCGGTCAGGGCACGGGCCTGGGGTGGATCGGCCGACGAACATGCCGGACGGATTGCGTCGGCGCCGACCGCCGGAGACGAAAGCCGCGGGCTGCGTAGCACAGCTTCCCACCGCACGATCCCCTCCCTATCCTTCCGGCATGAGCGCCCTCCGCAACATCGTCGTCCTGACCGGCGCCGGCATCTCTGCCGAATCCGGCATTGCCACCTTCCGCGGGCCGGGTGGCTTGTGGGAAGGGCATCGGGTCGAGGACGTGTGCACGCCGGAGGCGCTGGCCGCGAATCCGGCGCTGGTGCACCGCTTCTACGACCTGCGGCGGGCGGCGTTGGCGGAGGTTGCGCCCAATGCGGCGCATGCAGCGCTGGCGCGGCTGGATCGGGCGTGGCCGGGCGAGCTGCTGATCGTGACGCAGAATGTCGACGACCTGCACGAGCGAGCCGGTGCGACGCGGTTGCTGCACATGCATGGCGAGTTAAAGTCGGCGCTGTGCGCGGTGTGCGGCATTCGCGAACGCTGGGTGGACGCGCTGCCGCCGGAGACGGAATGCCCCAATTGCGGCGAGCCGGCGCTGCGGCCCGACATCGTGTTCTTCGGCGAGATGCCTTACCAGATGGAGCGGATCGAGGCGGCGCTGGCGGCGTGCGACCTGTTCGTGTCGATCGGCACCTCGGGCGCGGTCTATCCGGCGGCGGGGTTCGTGCAGCTGGCCGATGCCTACGGTGCTGATACGCTGGAGCTCAATCTGGAGCGGTCGGCGGGCAGCGGGTTCTTTGCCGAAACGCGGCTGGGCGCGGCGGGGGTGCTGGTGCCCGCGTGGGTGGATGCGGTGCTGGTAGGGAATTGAGAGGCCGGCCTTATCGCCTGCGGCTGCCCCTCCACCACGGCCTGCGGCCGCGGTCCCCCTCCCCGCGGTGCGGGGAGGATTGAGCGATCACTCCACCCAGTCGAGGCCGATGTCGCGGTAGACCTCGCGGTCCTCGTCCCAGCCGGGCTTCACCTTGACGTGGAGGTACAGGTGGACGGGCACGCCGAGGATGCCGGCGAGTTCGGTGCGGGCGCGGGCGCCGATGTCGCGGATGCGGGTGCCGCCCTTGCCCAGCACGATCGCGCGCTGGGTCGGGCGTTCGACGAGGATCTGCTGGTGGATCTCGACCGATCCGTCCTCGCGCTCGCTGTACTTCTCCGTCTCAACCGTGCTGGCGTAGGGGAGTTCGGCATGGAGCTGGAGGTAGAGCTGTTCGCGGGTCACCTCGCTGGCCAATGCGCGTTCGGTGGCGTCGGAGACCTGGTCCTCGGGGTAATGCCACGGCCCTGCCGGCATCGCCGCGGCGAGCGCGGATTTCAGTTCGGCAAGGCCGTCGCCGGTCTGCGCCGAGACGAACCAGGTGTCGGCGAAGTCGATCAGTCCGTTGAGCTTTTCGGCGTGGAGCAGCAGCTTGGGCTTGTCTGCGACATCGACCTTGTTGAGGATCAGGATCTTGGGCTCGGGCCGGTCCTTCAGCGCCTCGGCGATGCGTTCCACCTTCGGGCCGATGCCGCCCTTGCCGTCGACAACCAGCGCGATCAGGTCGGCGCCCTCGGTGCCGCTCCAAGCGGCCGACACCATCGCGCGGTCGAGGCGGCGTTGCGGTTCGAAGATGCCGGGCGTGTCGACGAGCAGGATCTGCGCCGCGTCCTGGATGGCGACGCCGAGCAATTTGGTGCGCGTCGTCTGCGCCTTGGGGCTGACGATGGCGACCTTCTGGCCGACAAGCGCGTTGACGAGCGTGGACTTGCCCGCGTTGGGCGCGCCGACGACGGCGACGAGGCCGCAATGTTGGGTCATGAGATGGGATCCGGTGTTGGGCTTTGCGCCACTGGTGGTGTGTTGGTGGAGAGGCGGGCTTCGACAGGCTCAGCCCGAATGGTCATTAGGGGTGGGGTATCCTTCCCCTCTTCCGTTCGCCCTGAGCCTGTCGAAGGGCGGGGTTCCGCTTGGCGATTGCGGGCGAGGTCGCGGAGCGCCTGCCAGTCAGACGCGATCAGCGCTTCCTTCTTGGCGCGGCTCCATCCCTTGATGCGGCGTTCGACTTCCAGGGCTTCGAGGCGAGTTGGAAAGTCTTGAGCCCAGACCAGAGTCACGGGACGGCGCTTCTTCGTGTAGCCTTCATAAGCGCCGCATTGATGCGCGGCGATGCGAGCATCCAGATTATCCGTGTGGCCGGTGTAGAAGCTTCCGTCGTTGCAGCGGAGAAGGTACGTCCAGAATGCCATCAGCGGCGCGCGTGCGGATAGCCGCCCTTCGACAGGCTCAGGGCGAACGGGGGGTGTGGCAGCGGCGCGTGGTTCATCCCGCCACCTTCGCCAGCAGCGCCTTCGCCGCTGCCGTCTCGGCGATCTGCTTGTTCGCCCCCGTCGCGGTCGCTTCGGCAAAGGTGCCGATCTTCGCCTGTACCGTGAAGCGCGGCGCGTGATGCGGGCCCGAGCGGTCGACGACGACATATTCCGGCGTGCGACGGCCGTGGGCGGCAGCCCATTCCTGCAACGCCGACTTGGGGTGTTGCGGCGCCTTGTCGCTGCGGCGGACGCGGTCGCCCCAGGAGGCACGGATGAAGGCGCGCGCGGCGTCGAGGCCGGCTTCGCGATACCAGGCGCCGATCAGCGCCTCCATCACGTCGCCGAGGATGTTGTCGCTTTCGTAGGCGCCGTCGTCGCGCGCCTGTTTGCCGAGCTTCAGATGCGCACGCACCCCGATCTCGCGCGCGACGTCGGCGCACACTGCGCCGGTCACCAGTGCGTTGAGGCGCTTCGACAGGCTGCCCTCGGTATCCTTCGGGAACAGCTCCCACAGCCATTCCGCCATCACGAGGCCCAGCACGCGGTCGCCGAGGAACTCCAGCCGCTCGTAATTCTCCGCCGCCTGGCTGCCATGGGTCAGCGCACGCGCGAAGGGCGTCAGGTCGGCAGGCGCGCGGCCGAAGGTCTGCGCGATCCAGGCGGAAAGGTCGGTGCTCAGAAGCCTTCTCCGATCCGGTTCCAGCGCGCCGCCGTGAACCAGCTGACCGGATTGAACCAGCGCGCATTGCCGTTGGTCGAGAAGAAGCCGACCACCGCCTTGCCTTCGATCCGCTCCATCGGAATGTAGCCCATGCCGATCGGCGCGGGGAAGCGGCTGTCGGCGCTGTCGTCGCGATTGTCGCCCATCAGGAACACGTCGCCCGCGGGCACGGTGTAGAGTCCGGTATCGTCCGCCTGCGGAATGTCCGCCTGGTCGAGCACCATGTAGCTCTTGCCGTTGGGCAGGGTCTCGCGGAACTGCGGGTAGCGGCAGATCGGCTGGCCCTTGCCATCGACGTCGACGAAGGTCGCGCCGCATTTGCTCTCGTCGAAATTGGCGGTGAGCGGCAGGACGAAATCGGCGACGCGCTGTTTCGGTACCGGCACGCCGTTCAGGATCACCTGCCCCCGACGCATCTGGATCGTATCGCCGGGCAGGCCGATGACGCGCTTGATGACATCGTGATCGTCGGGCTCAGGGGAGCGGAAGACGACGACGTCGCCGCGCGTCGGATCGCGGCCGAACAGCCGGCCTTCGATCGGCGGGAAGCCGTAGGGCAGCGACCAGCGCGAATAGCCGTAGTTCCACTTGGTGACGAACAGATAGTCGCCGATCAGCAGCCGCGGCAGCATCGATTCGGACGGAATCGAAAAGGGCGCGAAGAGGAAGCTCCTGAGGATGTAGACGACGATCGCGAGCTTCACGAGGAAACGGATCGTCTCGCTGGTTTCCGAGCGGGGCTTCACCGGCTGCGAAGCGGCGGGGGCTGGAGTATCGGCCATAGACGGGGAGCTTTAGCGGCGCCGGTGCGTCCTCACCAGACGTTCCGGATGCCTGCCGAAACGGGCTTGCCGCTCGACGCAGGATCGATACGGGACGGTTACGATTTTCCCCTCCCCATAAAGGACGGATATATGAGCGACTGGTCTGCGATCGAAGCCCTGCCCTCCCCCAAGCTGATGGACCTGTTCGCGGCCGACGGCGATCGGCTGAAGACGTTCAGCCTGGACGTCGCCGGCATCCACTTCGACTGGTCGAAGACGCATCTGACGCGCGAGGCGGTGGCGGCGTTCGAGGCGCTGGCGAAGGCGAAGGACCTGGCCGGCAAGCGCGACGCGATGTTCGGCGGCCAACACGTCAACGTCACCGAAGACCGCCCGGTCGAGCACACCGCCGAGCGTGGGGAGGGCAATGCGGAGAGCGTCGCCCGCGCTCGCCGCTTCCACGAGCGGATGCGCGCGCTGATCGACGCGATCGAAGCGGGCGCACTGGGCGACATCCGCCACGTCCTGCACATCGGCATCGGCGGGTCGGCGCTGGGGCCGGACCTGCTGGTCGATGCACTGGGGCGCGAGGACAAGCGCTATGACGTCGCGATCGTCTCCAATGTCGACGGCGTCGCGCTGGAGGAAGCGATCAAGGATTTCGATCCGTCGGCGACCTTGCTCGTCATCGCGTCCAAGACCTTCACCACCAAGGAAACCATGCTCAACGCCGAATCGGCGATGCAATGGTTCAGGGAGCATGGCGTCGAGGATCCGTACGGCAAGGTGATCGCGCTGACCGCGGCGCCCGACAAGGCGATGGAATGGGGCGTCGACGAAACCCGCATCCTGCCGTTCAGCGAGGGCGTCGGCGGGCGCTATTCGCTGTGGTCGTCGATCGGTTTCCCGGCGGCGGTCGCGCTCGGCTGGGGCGCGTTCGAGGAACTGCTCGAGGGCGCGGCGGAGATGGACCGCCACTTCCGCCTGACCGCGCTGCACGAGAACGCGCCCGCGCTCGCCGCCTTCGCCGACCTTTACTACACGCAGGTCCGCCACGCCGAAACGCGCGCGCCCTTCGCCTATGACGAGCGGCTGCGTCTGCTGCCGAGCTACCTCCAGCAGCTGGAGATGGAGTCGAACGGCAAGGGCGTTACCGTCGACGGGCAGCCGGTCGGGCGGCCGACCGCGGCGATCACCTGGGGCGGCGTCGGCACCGACGCGCAGCATGCGGTGTTCCAGCTGCTCCACCAGGGCACGCACCTCGTCCCCGTCGAGTTCATCGCGGTGATCGAGCCGGGCGATACGCTGGCGGAGGATCACCATCGCCAGTTGCTGCTCAACGCCTTCGCGCAAGGCGCCGCGCTGATGAAGGGCAAGCAGGTCGACGATCCAGCACGCTCCTATTCCGGCGACCGGCCGTCGTCGACGATCCTGCTCGACGTGCTCGATCCGCGCACCTTGGGCGCGCTGATCGCCTTCTACGAACACCGCGTGTTCGTGAACGGCGTGCTGCTCGGCATCAACAGCTTCGACCAGTTCGGAGTCGAGCTGGGCAAGGAAATGGCCAAGGCCGCCGACCGGGGCGGACAGGAGTTCGACCCCTCTACCGAAGACCTGATCAGGCGTGCCGGTCTGGATTGAGCCGGGCGTCGACGCTATGTGTATAGCTCTGCGGAGCCATACACATGCGGACGAATATCGAGATCGATGATGCCTTAATGGCGGAAGCCATCCAGCGGAGCGGCTTGAAGACCAAGCGTGACGTCGTACAGTTCGTGCTGAACCGCTACGTCAAGATCGAGCGGCAGCGTGAAGCACTCGAAGGTTTGCGCGGCTTGGGCTGGGAGGGCGATCTCGACGCGATACGTACCGACGATCCGGTGCGTGAATGGGGCTGACGCTCGTCGATTCGAGCGTTTGGATCGATTTGCTGGCCAACCGCACAACCGTGCAGACTCGCGCGCTTACCCAGTGCCTCGATCGCGGTGACCCGCTCGCGATCGGGGATCTCGTGTTGATGGAGGTGCTACAAGGAGCGCGAAGCGAACGCAGCGCTAACGATGCGATCCGCTTCTTCGCAAAATTCGACACAGTTCAGATCGCCGACCACCGTGTTGCCATGCAAGCCGCCCGCAACTACCGCCACCTGCGCAGCCTCGGCATCACCATCCGCAAGACGATCGACACGTTGATCGCGACGCGGTGCATCCTCGACCGGCTTCCCTTGTTATACAGCGACCGCGATTTCGATCCTTTCGTGCAGCATCTGGGCCTTCGCCCGGCGCTCGCCACCCCGGAGTAACACCATGGCCCAATACGACTACGACCTCTTCGTCATCGGCGCAGGGTCCGGCGGCACGCGGGCGAGCCGCGTCGCGGCGGCGCATGGCGCGCGGGTCGCGGTGGCGGAAGAGTATCGCGTCGGCGGCACCTGCGTCATCCGTGGCTGTGTCCCCAAGAAACTGCTGATCTACGGCGCGCATTTCGCCGAGGACCTGAAGGACGCCAAGCGC
>ERZ941706.118-NODE-118-length-28379-cov-5.017053_pt1 | contig 28379 bp, 30 predicted proteins | sample MGYA00521232_ERZ941706 | MGnify/ENA primary metagenome ERZ941706 (study PRJEB32759, sample SAMN07749893) | skin metagenome | biome: transportation; feature: city; material: polyester macromolecule | host: Homo sapiens | place: Hong Kong:ER line | collected...
CGAGCAGCACGACGAGGAACCAGCGATAGGTCGGGCGATAGTTGGCCGAACGCACCGGCGACGTGTCGAGCCACGGCAGGAAGAACAGCAGCAGGATCGAGCCGAACATCGCCAGCACGCCCCACAGCTTCGCGTCGAGGATGAAGTTCGCGGTGAAGCTTTTCAGGATCGCGTAGAACGGCAGGAAGTACCATTCGGGCACGATGTGCGCCGGCGTCGAGAGCGGGTTCGCCTCGATATAATTGTCCGGGTGGCCGAGCAGATTGGGTGAGAAGAAGATCAGCAGCGCGAAGATCAGCATGAACACGCCGACGCCGACGCCGTCCTTCGCCGTATAATACGGGTGGAACGGCACGGTGTCCTGTTCGCCCTTCACCTCCACGCCGGTCGGGTTGTTCGATCCCGGAATGTGCAGCGCCCAGATGTGCAGGATGATGACGCCCGCGATCACGAACGGCAGCAGATAGTGGAGCGAGAAGAAGCGGTTGAGCGTCGCGTTATCCGGCGCATAGCCCCCGAGCAGCCACACGCGGATCGTCTCGCCCACCAGCGGGATTGCCGAGAAGAAGCCGGTGATGACCTGCGCGCCCCAGAAGCTCATCTGCCCCCAGGGGAGCACATAGCCCATGAACGCGGTCGCCATCATGAGCAGGAAGATGACGACGCCCAGGAGCCACACCATCTCGCGCGGCGCCTTGTACGACCCGTAATAGAGGCCGCGGCCGATGTGGATGTAGACGACGGCGAGGAACATCGACGCGCCGTTGGCGTGCGCATAGCGCAGGAACCAGCCGGCGTTGACGTCGCGCATGATGCTCTCGACCGAGCCGAAAGCGACGCCCGCATTGGCGGCATAATGCATCGCCAGCACGATGCCGGTGATGATCTGGATCGCGAGCGCCGCGCCGGCGAGAACGCCGAAGTTCCAGAAATAGTTGAGGTTGCGCGGCACCGGATAGCCCGCGCCAACGGCGTTGTAGACGAGGCGCGGCAACGGCAGCTTCTCGTCCAGCCAGCGCATCAGCGGCTGCTTCGGCTCATAATGCTTGGCCCAGGGAAAGCTCATCTCTTCTTCTCTCCCTTAACCGACCGTGACGACGGTGTCGGAGTTGAACGTGTAATCGGGCACATGCAGGTTCTTGGGCGCCGGTCCCTGGCGGATGCGCGCCGCGGTATCGTAGGCCGAACCATGGCACGGGCAGAAATAGCCGCCGAACGGGCCCTTGTTCTCGCCCTCGCCCGCGCCGAGCGGCACACAGCCGAGGTGGGTGCAGACGCCCAGCGTGATCAGCCAGTTTTCCTTGCCCGGCTTGGTGCGCTCGGCGAGCGTCTGGGGATCGCGCAGGGATTTGATGTCGACCGCATTCGCCTCGGCGATTTCCTTCGGCGTCAGGTTGCGCACGAACAAAGGCTGCTTGCGGAACTGCGCCTTGATCGCCTGGCCCGGCTGGATCTTCGACAGATCGACCTCGGTCGTCGACAGCGCGAGCACGTCGGCGGACGGGTTCATCTGGTTGATCAGCGGCAGCACGATCGCCAGCGCGCCGACGCCCGCGAAGGACACGGCGGCGATATTGATGAAATCGCGGCGGCGGGGATCGTGGACTTCCTCGTGGAACGGCTCCGGCGATTCACCGGGAGGTACCATGCTGTCAGTCACCATTCGTCTCTGCCCTTGCGTATGTTCTTGCGGAGGTTCCGGAGTGCAGCCCCACCGAAGCCCGCCGTCCCCACGACGGGCTGATGGCCTGATAGACGGGCCTCACGCGCTTTGCCAACAGCATTTTGCGGAGCGGCGACCGTGCCGCTAAGGGCGCGGGCCATGACCGGTCGCTTGCGCATCGCCCTCTTTCAACCCGACATCGCCGGCAATGTCGGCGCGGTGATGCGCACCGCTGCGTGCCTTGGCGTCGCACTCGACCTGATCGAGCCGATGGGATTCCAGTGGGACGACAAGCGCGTCGCGCGGGCGGCGATGGACTATATCGACCATGTGTCGGTGACCCGGCATGCAGACTGGGAGACGTTCCAGGGGCAGGCGACCGGCCGGCTGGTGCTGCTGACCACCCGCGGCGCGACCCCGCTGCATGACTTTGCGTTCCGGACCGACGACGTGCTGCTGTTCGGCCGCGAGAGTGCGGGCGTGCCGGAGGAGGTGCATGCCCGCGCCGATGCGCGCGTGGTGATCCCGATGGCGCCGGGCCTGCGGTCGATGAACCTCAGCGTGTCGGCAGCGATCGTCGCGGCAGAGGCGCTGCGGCAGACGGACGGCTGGCCTGCCTAGCGGAGAATCGCGGCGAGGACATGGCCGAGCAGCCCGGCCTCGTCGTGACGGATGTCGTGGTCGCCGGGCATGCCGACGATGCGCGCGCCCGGAACCTTAAGAAGGGGGCAGAGGCTGTCATCCTCCTCGATGCCGTAGATGCAGGTGAGCGGCGCCCAGGTCAGCGTGTCGGCCGTGGTCTTGGCGACGCTGTCGGGCACGCCGTGATAGGACCAGCCGGTGGGATCGGCGCGGTAGAAGACAGCATCCCCCGGCAGGACGAGGATGATCGCCGCGACCCGCCGCCTGAGATCGGCGGGCAGGTGCGCAAGGCCGGTCTGGACGATGTCGGCGCCATAGGACTGGCCCATCACGACGATCCGTTCGGCCCGGGTGCGAGCGAGCGCGGTCCGCACGACATCGGCGACGAAGGCGTCAACCTCATTCCGGTTGCGGCGCCGGCGGAAGACGACGGGCGAGGCGACGCCGACCACCGTCATGTGATGCTCCGTCAGCCCGCGCGAGGTGGAGGCGCCGAGCAGGAAACGCAGCCCCATGTCCCCCGACACGTTGACCACCGCGATGTCCCGCACCGGCGGTGCGGCGGGGTAGACATGCACCGGATCGCCATCAAAATAGCCCGCCGCCGCGACGAATGCGCAGACGAAAGCGGAACTGACCGCAGTGACGCGCAGGCCGCGGAACACGGATCGGCGGGTGGACGCACGCATGCCGTCCGCTTGGCAGCGAAACAGCGGCAATGCCACCCCTGCCTTGCCCCTTTCCGACGTCGCGAGGCGCTCCGCCAGCGGACCGGTCGCCGGCATACACGCAAAGGGTTGTGACAGTCGATTACATATGTAATCGGTGAGAACCTATATGTTGAAGGCTGATCCATGATCCGTTTCATCGCGCTGTTAGCCTGCCTCGCCGCCACGCCGGCGGCAGCGCAGCAACCCAAAGACAATGCCGAGATGCAGGCCCTGTTCGTCGCCGATCAGGCCGCACGGCAAACCATCACCTCCCCGCGCGGGATCGACCGCGCCTTTGCCGTCAAATTGGTCGCCGAGGACGAGCAGCGTCGTACCGTCGCACGACGGCTGCTCGACGCCGGTGCGTTGCACACGGCCGATGATTATTACGCCGCCGCTTTCGTGTTCCAGCACGGCAAGACCGCGGACGATTACCTGCTGGCGCACAGCCTGGCGCTGGCCGCGGCGGCACGGGGCAAGGCGGAGGCCGCCTGGATCGCTGCTGCGACGCTGGATCGCTATCTCCAGAAGATCGGCCAGAAACAGGTTTTCGGGACACAATATATAACGGGAAAAGACACCGGCCCGACGATGGAGCCCTATGATAGGGCGTTGGTCCCCGACTCCCTCCGTGCCGCGCTGGGTGTTCCCGACCGGGCCGCGCAGGACACACGATTGACCGCGATGAGGGCGGCGATTGCGCCGGCGAAGCCCTGAGACAATCCACCATCGACACCCCCTCCCCCGCGCCGCTAAGCCTCTGCTCATGCTGACGCTCGACGACCAACAGACCGCCGCCCGCCACTGGTTCGAATCGCTCAGGACACGCATCTGCGCCGCCTTCGAGGCCATCGAGCGCGAGGCGGGGTCGGATGCGGCGTTCGACTATACGCCGTGGGACCGCGTCGATCCCTCGGGCGAGCCGGGCGGCGGCGGCGTGCGGGGGGTGATGAAGGGCAAGGTGTTCGAGAAGGTCGGTGTCAACGTCTCGACCGTCGGCGGCAGCTTCGAGGGCGAGTTCGGCAAGACGATCCACGGCGCCGGCGAGGACCCGCGCTTCTTCGCGACCGGGATCAGCCTGGTCGCGCACATGGCCAATCCGCACGCCCCCGCGGTGCACATGAACACGCGCTTCCTGCGCACGACCAAGCAATGGTTCGGCGGCGGCGCTGACCTCAACCCGCCATTGCCGGTCGAGGGCGATACGGAGGAGTTCCACGCCGTCCTGAAGGCCGCGTGCGACGCGCACGGCGCGGATTATTACCCCCGCTTCAAGACGTGGGCGGACGACTATTTCTACATCCCCCATCGCAAGGTGCATCGCGGCGTCGGCGGCATCTTCTACGATCACCTGGAGGGTGATTTCGATGCGGACTTCGCCTTTACGCGGGCGGTGGGCGAGGCGTTCCTCGACGTCTACCCGCGCATCGTGCGGCGGCGGATGCACGATCCGTTCGATGCGGCCGACGAAGCGCGGATGCTGGAATGGCGCGGGCGCTATGCGGAATTCAACCTCGTCTACGACCGCGGCACTTTGTTTGGCCTGAAGACCGGCGGCAATATCGACGCGATCCTGATGAGCCTGCCGCCACGCGCGAACTGGGCCTGATCGGGTGGCGCTGATCCCGGTCGACAGCGGTGATCTGGCGACGATCGTCACCACGCTGGAGATGACGCGCCGCCCGCCGCTCCGGCCGCTGCCGCCCTCGCTGCTGCGGCTGGTGCGCTGGACGCGGCCGGAGGCGGAGAAATACCGCATGCTCTTCCGCCGCGTCGGCGGGCCGTGGCTATGGTATTCGCGGCTGGCGATGGAGGACGCGGCGCTGACCGCGATCATCCACGATCCGGGCATAGAGGTGTACGCCGTCACCGATCGCGCCGGTATCGAGGTCGGGCTGCTCGAACTCGACCTGCGCCAGCCGCACGCGTGCGAGCTATCGTATTTCGGACTGGTACCGGAACTGGCCGGGCACGGCCACGGCCGCTGGCTGATGGCGGAGGCGATGGCGCGCTGCTGGCGGCCGGGCGTCGCCCGCGTGTGGGTGCATACCTGCACGCTCGATCACCCCTCCGCGCTCAATTTCTATCGTGCGCAGGGGTTCGTCGCGGTCAAGCGGACGATCGAGACCTTCCCCGATCCGCGGCGGCTGGGATTGCTGCCCAAGGAGATGGGCGCGCACATCCCATATTTGGGGTGAGCGTCCCACCACCGTTCGCCCTGAGCGTGTCGAAGGGCCGCTCTCCCCAGGCGCAACGCTGGTGGCACGTGCCCTTCGACAGGCTCAGGGCGAACGGTGGTGGACCGAGCGCTACCCCTCTGCCGACACTCGCCGGTATGCCGCCACCGCGACCAGTGCGCCGGCGATCTGCGCAAGCATTGCCACCCCCGCCGCCAGCGCATGGACGATCGCGACGCCGAGCGGGTTCTGCCCGCCGCCCTCCGCCGCGGTACCGCCCAGCCAGCGCGCGAGCAGCATGAAGGGCTGGCCTGCCAGCATCGCACCCAGATACACGGTGACGATCGCGCCGAGCAGCGACCATTGCGCCCTGCGCGTCATCCGCCACGACCGCGCCACCGCCGCCATTGCGCCCACCGGCGCCTCTGCAAAGAGGATGGGCCCCGCCAGCATGAAGCGGCTCATCAGCCACAGCCCCGGCAACAGCAGCAGGTACATGCCCGCCCCCGAGGGGATCGACACGACCACCATCGCGAGCAAAAAGCGCGGGAACATCACGCCCGTCCGCCGGAACGCCTCGCCCACCGTCGGCCTGCTGCGGTCGAGCAACAGGCACAGGATCAACGCGGTCCCGAAATAGGTGATCGCATAGGCGCCGACGGATCCCAGCCCGTAATCGCCGACCCACACGTCCAGTCTGTCCATCCACGCCTGCGCACGCGCCTGCGTGTCCGCGATCTCGGGATCGGGCATCGGCAACGGCCCGACGAGCAGCAGCAAGGCATAGGTCGGCACGAACAGGAACAGCCCGGCGACGCGCAGCAACAGGTCCGCCTCGCGCCGGAACAGCGCCCACGCGTCGCTCAGCAGGGCGGCCAGCGTGATCCTCACGCCGCGGCCCGCGCCCGGATCGCCGCCTCGCGCGCGACAAAGGCGACATAGGCCTGCGCGGAAAAGACGATCGCCACCAGGGTGAGCGCGGTCGACGCCGCCTGCCCTGCGACCGTGCCGACGAACTTGATCGTCGCGGCGTTGTCGCCGCCCAGCACCAGCGCCGCGACCAACCCCGCGACTGCCTGCGCCGCCCAGGTCGCGATCAGCAGCACGACGACGAACAGCAGCACCGCGCCGACCAGCCGCCAGGTGTGCCGACGCGTGAGGTGCCACGCGCGGGGGATCGCGCCGAGCCCCAGCCGCTCGCGCAGCACCACGGTATACAGCGGCAGCAAGCGTGCGCCGACGAACAGCATCGCGATGAGCGCGACGACGGTATAGAGGCTGGCGAGTGCGACCGGTCCCGCCGCCATCGGCGTGGTCGCCGCCCCCCCGTTCGCCATCGCCGCGAAATCGACATGCGCCATCACCAGTAACGCGAGCGCCGGCAGGAGGGCGATCGTGAAGACGATGCCGAGCACCACGACCACGGCCAGCGCGGGCAGCAGCCGCTCGGTCGCCTGTCGCTGCGCCGTCGTGCGCGTCGTCGCCGGATCGGTCGAGGCGGCGATGATCGCCAGCTGGCCCCACACGCTCGCGATCGTCACGCCGAGAACCAACAGCAGCACGATCACCGATCGCAGCACGCCCGGCGGGGCATAGCTGGTATAGGCTGCGTTGATCACGCCCGGCACGAACAGCGTCAGGATCGCGATGCCCGCCAGCATGCCGCCGCGCCCGCTCAGCACCTCGCTGGTGCGGTCCCACACATCGCCCATCTTGACCATCGGTACGCCCCCGTTCGCGGTTCGGGCGCCGGCCTAGCTCAATGGCGGCGGCTTGGCCACTCGCAACCCGGCACCGCGACTTGCCAGCCTCGCGGCGCTGCCACACATGGCAGGGATGAGCGAGATCGCAACGACCATCGACGACGGCCGCATCGAATGGCGCGTGACGCCGGGCCTCACCCCCTATGACGCCGCGCTGGCCGAAATGGAGGCGCGTGCCGCCGCGGTGCTGGCGGGCGAGGCGCGCGAGCTGATCTGGCTGCTCGAACACCCGCCGGTCTATACCGCGGGGACCAGCGCGTCGGCGGACGAGCTGATCGACCCGCGCTTTCCCGTCGTCGCGACCGGGCGCGGCGGCAAATATACCTATCACGGGCCGGGGCAGCGCATCGTCTACATGGTGCTCGACCTGGGGCAGCGCGGCCGCGACGTGCGCTGCTTCGTCCATGGCGTCGAAGGCTGGGTGATCGCCGCGCTTGCCGAACTGGGCGTCTCGGGGTTCCGCGCGGAGGGGCGTGTCGGCATCTGGACCACCGATGGCGGGCCAGAGGCGAAGATCGGCGCGATCGGCGTCCGGGTGCGGCGCTGGATCACGCTGCACGGTCTTGCCGTGAACGTCGCGCCCGACCTTTCGCACTTCGGCGGGATCGTGCCGTGCGGCCTGCCCGACTATCCGGTCACCAGCCTCGCCGCGCTGGGCCGCGACGCGCGCCTCGCAACTTTTGACGCTGCCCTCGCGTTGACCGTGCCAGCCTTCCTCTCCTCGCTTGCCTGCCCCGTGTCGGGGGTTCGAGAAAACGAGGCTTGAGGGCGGGGCGTTATGCGATTAATGTCTACCGTGATTTGGGAATTAAAGGGCCAGCAAGCCGTCCAAATCCTATTTTAGGGAGCTTCCAATGCGTGCAACCATCTCCAAGATCCTGACCGGCTCGCTGATCGCCGGCGCTGCCCTCGCCGTGTCGGCCTGCGGCCCGAAGACCGAGACGACCACCGAGAACACCATGGTCACCGACATGAACTCGACCGACGACATGGGCACCATGAGCGACAACATGACCGCCGTCGACGGCGCGTCGAACGGTGGCATGATGGCCAACGACACGATGATGGCGAACGACACCATGATGACGTCGAACACCACCACGACCACGAACGCGATGTAATTACCCGCAAGGGTCATTACGACGTCGAAACGGCCGTCCGGGCAACCGGGCGGCCGTTTTGCTATGCGTGAAGGGCCCATGGGCAGTCTGGACTTGGACTGCGCGGCCTCACCGCAACGCTCTGGCGCATAAGTCGCCGATTTCGGCCGAACATGCTTAATCGGGGATTGGGTCAGGCCCCGAAAACCTGTAATATTCGCCGATACGGCTCCGGTGAGGATGGATTTACATGACAGTGTTGCGGATGGTGCTCGCGCTGGGTGGCGCGGTGACCAGCCTGGTGGCGGCGGCGCCTGCGTCGGCCCAGTTCTTCCTGCGTTCGCACGATTATCGCGGCGAGGCGGTGACCGGCGTGGAGGCCAATCTGGGCCAGGTGCTGCCCGGCGCCAGCCCCGAGGAGCTGCGCGCGGCGATGGCGTGGAACATGCGCGCGGCGCTCAACGTCGCGGCGCTGCAATGCCAGTTCGAACCGACGCTGCTGACGCGCGAGAATTACAACGCCGTCCTGCTCGACCATAAGGACGAGCTTGCCGGTGTGTGGCAGACGCTGACCAAATATTTCACGCGCACCGCCAAGACCCCGCGCGAAGGGCAGAACGCGCTCGACCAGTTCGGCACGCGCACCTATTCCAACTTTGCGACCGTTTCGGCGCAGCTCAACTTCTGCCAGACGGCGAGCGAGATCGGCCGCGACGCGATCTTCACGCCGCGCGGCGGCTTCGTGCCGCTCGCCATGTCGCGCATCCGCGAGCTGCGCAACAGCCTGACGCCCTATGGCGAACAGCATTTCCAGCGCTACCTCGGCCGCGACCGCGCGTCCCAGCCGCGGCTCGATCCCATTTGCTGGAACAAGAAGGGCGAGTGGGTGACGAAGAAGTGCGGCACCTTCGCCTGGCCGCCCGCCGCGCCCGCGCGGACGATCGCCGCCGCCACCCCCGCCACGACGGCGACCGAGACGGCGCTGCGCTGAAGACTGGGCGGCGGCCCGTATGGCCTGGCCTCTTCCTCGTCATTCCGCGCAGGCGGGAATCCATACTGGCTGACGTCGCGGCTCTGTCGCTGACGGAGTGATTATGGATCCCCGCCTGCGCGGGGATGACGGCGAGGTATAGGAAAGGTCGCGGCACCCCCTCCCGAGAGGTGCCAAACGCCCTACCGCAACCCCAGCAACTTGTGCGTCTGGAGCGACAGGCGCCAGTGCGGGCGTTCCATCACCAGCGCGATCGCGGCTTCGACGTTGGCGGGGCCGTTCGCATCGTCCATCGGCTGGAGCAGGCGGTGCGCGAAGTCCCAGCGTTCGATGTCGTCGATGTAGGTGCCCGGCTGCGGCCAGACGAGCTTCAGTTCGTCGCCCGATCGCTGCACCACCGTGCTGCCCGCCTTGGGACTGATGCACACCCAGTCGATGCCGGCGTGGACGGGAAGCGTCCCGTTGCTCTCGATTGCGATGCGGAAACCGGCGGCATGGAGCGCATCGACCAGCGCGTCGTCGACCTGCAGCATCGGCTCGCCCCCGGTCAGCACGACGAAGCGATCCGCCATGCCCGGTCCCCATAAGCTTTGCACCGCCGCCGCCAGCGCTGCCGCGTCGGCGAACTTGCCGCCGCCCAAACCATCGGTGCCGACGAAATCGGTGTCGCAGAAGCGGCACACCGCGTGCGCACGATCCTGTTCGCGCCCGCTCCACAGGTTGCAGCCAGCGAACCGGACGAACACCGCACGCCGGCCGGCGTTGATGCCCTCGCCCTGCAGGGTGAGGAACATCTCCTTGACCGCATAGCTCATCGCGTCACCCTCGCGCGGCGTAGACCGTGGGATCGGGAATGCCCGCTTCCTCGAACCCCTTCGAGCGCAGGCGGCAGCTGTCGCAGGTGCCGCAATGCACGCTACCAGGCGCGGGGTCGTAGCAGGACCAGCTGAGCCCCATGTCGACGCCGAGGCGATGCCCTTCGCGGACGATGTCGGCCTTGGTCATGTGCTGGAGCGGCGCGTGGATCTTGAACGGATGCCCCTCGACGCCCGCCTTGGTCGCGATTTCGGCAAGCCCTTCGAACGCGGCGATGAATTCCGGCCGGCAATCTGGATAGCCCGAATAATCGAGGGCATTGACGCCGATGAACAGGTCGCGCGCGCCCGCGGCTTCCGCCCAACCAAGTGCCAGGCTCAGGAAGATCGTGTTGCGCGCCGGAACGTAGGTGACGGGAATGCCGCCGTCCGCCTCGGTCCCGACGCCGTCCTTGGGCACGGCGATGTCGTCGGTCAGCGCCGATCCGCCGAACGCCGACAGATCGAGCGGCAGGATGATGTGGCGCTCGGCGCCGAGCACGGTCGCGACGCGGCGTGCGGCAGCGAGTTCGACGCGGTGGCGCTGGTTGTAATCGACCGAAAGGGCGAGCAGGCGATACCCCGCCTCGCGCGCGCTGGCGGCAGAGATCATCGAGTCGAGCCCGCCGGAGACGAGGACGACGGCCAGCGGTGCGGCCTGGGTCTGGTTGGTCATGATCCGCTGCCCGCTAGGCGAATCGCGCCAAAAAGAAAAGGCCCGCGCCAAAAGCGCGGGCCATGAAGGTGCGCGTGCCACCGCGCTTAGGGAGAAAAGCATGCGATGCCCAAGGCATCGACAGCGCCCGGTCTAGCCGCAATATCTTACCATCGCGTTAGCCGATCCGCGGGTCGGCGCTCAGGCCGCGGCGGCCGCTTCGGCGGGAATCGGGAACTTGGTCGCGCAAAAGGCGCAGTCGACCTGGATCAGCCCGTTCTCGTCCGCCATCTCGCGCCGTTCCTCGGGCGTGAACTTGGCGAGCACGCTGGCGATGTAGTCGCCCGTGCAGCGGCAGCCGCGCGACAGCGGGATCGAGGCGAGCGCACGCACCTCCTGCTCCTCGTTAAACAAACGCCACACGAGCGTCTCGAGCGGCAGCGCGGGGTCGGCGAGCTCGTCGACGCCCATCGTCCCGCCCAGCGCCGCGACGTGCTCCCATTCGGGATGGTCGAGCCGGGTGTGCAGCCGCTCGCGCCCCACCTCGCCCTCCGGCAGATGCTGCAGGAACAGGCCGCCGGCGATCCGATGCCCCTCGGAGTCGCGGGTGATGCCGACGCGCACCAGGCTGGGGATCTGTTCCGACTGGACGAAATAGCTCTCCGCCGCCTGCGCCAGCGTCTCGCCGTCGAGGGGCACGATGCCCTGGTAGCGCTCACCGGTCGCGGCGAGGTCGAAGGTGATCGCGAGATAGCCCTGGCCAAACAGCGCGAACAGCGTCGGCTGTTCGGGCATTTCGGCGAACTTGTCGGCGTCATAATCGATATAGCCGCGCACCTCGCCGCCGCGGTAATCGCACACCAGCAGGCGAACCACACCACTCTCGGTGCGCGTCTGCATGGTGAGCTGGCCGGTCGGATCCTTCAGCGTCGAGCCGATCAGCGCGGCGAGCGTCAGCGCCTCGGCGAGCAGCGCCTCGATGGCGGGGGGATAGGCATGCGCGGCGAGCACCTGGTCGAGCGCCGGACCCAGCCGCACGACACGGCCCCGTGCCGAGCGGGAGGGGATCGCGAAGCCAAGCGCGCGATCGAGGTCGGTAGTGGATTGTTGCATGGGTGGCGAGATGGGGCGTGGGGGCGTGGGGGTCAACCGGTGGGGCGATTCGCTACCGCCGCACGCGCTTCGCCACCGCCTGTAATTGCGGATGGCGCAGCGTTCGCTTCGCCCACGCCGTCGCGCCATCGAACCCCACTAGCGCCGCCAGTATCGCACGGTTCGTGACGCTGGGCTCCAGCAACAGCAGGTCGACGCAGGCCACCCCGTCGCTGGCGAACAGGCGCTTGTGCTGCCCCTCGCCCTCTGTGAAGTCGAAGCGCGCGAAACGGTCGGCAAACAGGTCCTCGAACGCCGCCGCCTGCAGCACCGTGCCCGGCGACAGGTCGGCAAACGCGGGGTCGTGGCCGACATAATCGTAGCGCAGCGCACTGCCCTGCTGCGTGCAGCACAGATAGGCCGCGGGCGCACCCCCGACCAGCAACAGCCACGCGCGCACCCCGTCATCCGCTGCCAGCGCGCGCAGCGGCGCAGGGTTGGCGGGCAAGCCGGCGTCGAGCAGCCGCTCCTGATAGGTCCGCGCCGACACGCGCCGCGCGATGGGGTGGAAGACGTCGAACTCGGCGGCCGTGCGATAGCGCCGCACCTCCATGCCCGCGGCGAAGACCTTCTTCGTCTTGCGGCGCAGCGTTGCCCGCGCCGAGCCCGACAGGCCGGCAAGCCAGGTCGCATGCCCGATCGATAGGTCAGTGTAGTAGCGGGTGTACCGCTGGCGCACCGCGACGATCCGCCGGTCCTGCGGCAGCGTCGCGACCAGTCCTTCCGGCAGCGAGGTCACCAGATAGCCGTCGCGCGCGCCCGGCGGCAGCGGCGGCGCCACCCCCGCGAGCACATCGTCGAGCGACAGCGGCACGCGCACGAGGTCGCGGTGCACCGTGGCGAGCGTGCGCGCGCCCACCTGGAACCGCAGCGCGATCCGGCTCACCCGCGGCGTTCCGCCACCCAGTTCGACCAGGCCTGCTCCACCTGGCGCAGCCGTCGGCGCCACGGGGCCGGGCCGAGCGGCCGGTCCTGCGCATTGAGCGCCAGCGTGGGCCGATCGGTGAAATGTCGCGTTGGCAGCGTCTCGGCATGCACGGCGAGATGCCGGCACAGCGCCTCGAACCGGCGGACGTGCACGCTGTTCGGCCGCGTGCCGGCGCGATTGGCAAGTTCGAACCCGTGGCTGACGATCGTCACCACCTGATGCGCCTGCGCCACGGCATGATCCAGCGCCGCCACCGCCTCGCGCCGTGACAGCGCGCACAGCTGGAAGGTGCGCAGCTGCCCGGGCAGCTCCTCGATCACCGTCACCGGCACCTCGACCAGCTCCCGCACAACCGGCGCGATCTGCGTCTTCGGCAGGCGGATGCGACTGATCCGCGCCTCGCCGCCGTTATGGCTGCTGTCATAGGCGAAGCCCTGCTCGGCGAGCACATGCAGCGTGTCGTCGTTGGCGGCATAGCTGCCGGCGCGGAACGCGACCGGCGGCGGTGCGCCGCCCGCGACCAGCAGTTCGGTCGCGGTGGCGATCAGCGCGTGCTGTTCGTCGCGGCCATATTCGTACATCTGGAACCGGCCGTAGCGCGTCTTGCGATCGTCCGCCGCCGCGCCGCGCCAATTGGGGTGGATGTGCAGCTGCACCTCCTGTCCCGCAGCAAGGATCGTCTCCACCATCCGCCGTACCGGATCGATGCCGAAGACGAGCGCCGGCATCGGATCGACGAAGAACGTCGCCTTCAGGCCATGGCGCGCCAGCTGATCCAGCTGATAGCTGAGCCCCACCCCGGCGGGCTCGATCGACCGGGCGTACAGCGTCTCGACATCATGCCCCGCGGCATAATGGCGCCAGGCGAACTCGACATCGACGGTCAGGAAGACGCAAGGGGTCATTCGCGCCGGCTTTAATCGCGATCAATAAACATTTGGCTAGCCCCCCGCCCCGGTCCGCCTGGCTCGCGCATCAGGGCGCGATGCCGTAGCGCTTGTAATCCTCGTCGATCCTGGGGTTGATGAGGCGCGCGGCGGCCAGGTCGGCCTTGCCCTCCGCCTTACCCTGCCGCCCCAGGATCAGACCGCGCATGTAGAGGCTGGCGGCCTGTCCCGGCGCATTGTCGAGCGCGGCGTTGAGATCGGCGAGCGCATCGTCGAAGCGGTTCATGCGAAAGAACACCATCGCCCGGCTGTCGAGCGCCGCGGTGGTCGAATCACTGAGCTCGATCGACCGCGTGCAATCCTTCAGCGCGGTGTCGAGCGCGACGTTCAGCGTGCCCTTGATCCAGCAGCGGCTGTTGAGCAGGTGCGGATTGCCCGGCCCGGCCGCCACCGCCTGATCGATCGCGGCGAGGGCGCCGTCCTTGTCGCCGGTACGCGCCAGGACGTCGGCCTTCAGCGCGATCATGCTCGGCTTGCTCTTGCCGCCGGCATCGATCCGCTCCTGCACCAGTTCCAGCGCGGCATCCTTCTCGCCGCGATCGGCGCGCAAGGTCGCCAGCGCCTCGACCGTCTCGTCGTCCGACGGATCGATGCCGCGCGCCGCGGTGAGGTCGGCGTAGGCCTTGGCGAGGTCGCCAGTCTGGCGGTACAGCTGGGCGCGCCGCGTATAGGTGCTCGCATCCGGCGTGATCGCGATTGCGCGCGTCAGGTCGGCGATCGCCTTGGGCCGGTCGTAGATCTCCTCGTAAAACCAGGCACGGTTGGTATAGACCACCGCCTCGTCGGGCTGATCGGCGACGCCGCGGTCGTACAGCGCGGCGAGCTTGGCGAATCCGCCGGCGCGCTTCGTCGCCTCAACCCGCGCGGGCAGGCTCGGCAGGTCGGCGGGCGCGACGATGCTCAGCAGCCGGTTCTTCGCGGCGGCGAGCGCGGCACGGTTGGCGGCGATCTCCGCCGCCGGCACCTCGGCACCCGACAGCACGGAGCGGTCGTCGAGCGTCACGATGCCGCCCGCCTCGGTGACATTGCGCGTGATGGTGGTGCCGCCGATCGGCCGTGCGAAGCTGCGGTCGCCGTCCAGCGTATAGCCCTTGCCGCCATCGGGCAGGCGAAGGCGCGTGACACTGCGGAAATAGGCGGCGTCCCCGGTCGCGACCGGCAGCGTCGCCCAGGCGGCGCGCGCGCGATCGGGATCGAAAGTGCTGCCCGCGATCGTCCGGTCGATAACGCTGCGATAGCGCTGGTCGATGCGGTTCCAATCGGGATAGGCGATGCCGGTGACGGTCACGGTGGCAAGCCCGGTGACGGGATCGTAGCCGAGCTTGCGGTCGACGACGGTCGCCGATCCGACGATGCCGTCGGTCATCTTGTCCGCCATCTTGCGGATGTCGTCGCGGCTCGCCTGCGCCTGCGCCGCCTGCAGCATCTGCGCGACGCGGCCGCGCACCGACAGCGTCGCGGTGAGGATCGCGGGCAGGCCGACACCGGCGCTTTCGTCGAGATCGATCTGCGCCTCGACATGCGGCCGCGCCGGCGTGCGCATCGGCAGCGCGAGCAGCGCCGCGCCCTCGCTGCGCACCGGCAGCGTCCAGCGGAACGGCGGCGTGTCGCGCAGGTCGGCCAGCCGCGCGCCGCCATCGGTGCCGTCGAGCCACAGCGTCTCGCCGTTCACGCTGGCGCGCACCAGGATATGGTCGAACGCGCCCGGCGTCGGCAGCCGGTCGGGCAGCAGGTCGCCGAGCTTGCTCGCCGCCAGCACCGGCTCCGCCGTGATGTCGAGCCCGTGCAGGATGGCCAGCAGCAGCAACGTCTTCGCCTTGCAATCACCATAGCGCAGCTGCCAGGTCTGCGCCGGGCTCTGCGGCTTGTAATTGCCCTGGTCCATGCCGTTGAAGAGGTAGCGGACCTGCTCCTGCACCAGTTGCAGCGCGGCGGCGGTGCGCTGCATCGGGTCGCTGCTCGCCGCCTTGATCTTCGCCACTTCGCCAGCGAGCGGGCTGCCCGGCGCGAACAGGCCATCGGTCGCATACAGCGGCGCCATCACCTTCGACACCGCCTGCCAGTCCGCGAAGCTCGTCGCCTCGAGCAGGCCCAGCCGCTGGAAGCGCACCGGCACGTCATTGGGCAGTTCGGGCTGCTTGGCGAGCGGCAGCGGCACAGCGATCTCGCGATAGCCGCCGGCGACCGTCTCCGTCGGCTTGGGCGCCTCGGCGTAGATCTTCCAGCGCACCTGATCGGTTGCGGGCCACAGCAGCCGTGCGCGGGCGTAGCCGATCTTCAGCGGCGCGGCGGGCAGCCCCTGAAACCCCTGCACCGCGCCCTGCAACACCGCATCCTTGCGGGTGATGGAGGCGACGACGTGCAGGATGTCACCGACCCGCAACCCCTCCACCGCCATCGTCGCGGTCAGCATGCCGTCGAGCTGGCGCTGTTCCAGCTTCTGTTCGCGGCGCAACACGTCGAAGCCCACCTTGGCGCCATCCGCCCCGCCCTTCAGCAGGTCGATGCGCTCCGCGCCCCGGATGATCTCGGCACGGTGGACGATCAGGTCGCCGGCGGCGGGCTGCCATTGCAGGCTGACCGTGCCTGCCTGCCCCAGCATCTCGGCGGTCGCAATCCGGGTCGCGGTGTCGGTATATTGCCACACCGTGCCGCCCTCCAGCCGCTGCTGGTTGTCGAGCACCATCAACACCGGCGAATCGGGGGTGACGGCGGCAGGATCGATCGCCGGCGCCAGCTTCACCCAGGCGGGCACGGGCTGGTACAACACCTTGTCCGCCGCCTGCGCCGCCCAGCTGGTCGACCCGAACAGCGCCACCAGCGCCAGTCGCCGCACATTCATTCCTGCAATCCCCCCATACAGAGGCCACCCTAGCGACGCAGGATGCAGCGGCAACGCAGAAAAGATCGGGAGGCTGAGGTCAGAAGATGCAGGACTGATCTCGCCACCATCCCCCCGTCACCCCGGACTCGTTCCGGGGTCCACCGGGCCGCGAGCGTAGAACTCGAGCCACTTTCTCCCACCCCTCGCCGCAGAGTGGACCCCGGACCAAGTCCGGGGTGACGCAGGACGTGAGGCAACCCGCTGGAAGCTCACCGCGCGTGGTAGAAGTCGTACACCTGCTGCGCGACGCCCGCGGAGACGCCCGGCGCCTTCTTCAGATCCTCCAGACTCGCATTGCGCACCGCACGCCCGGTGCCGAAGTGCATCAACAGCGCCTTCTTCCGCGCCGGGCCGATACCCGGCACCTCGTCCAGCGGCGACGCCCCGATCGCCTTCGCACGCTTGTCGCGATGCGCGCCGATCACGAAGCGGTGCACCTCGTCGCGCAGCCGCTGCAGGTAGAACAGCACCGGCGCATTGACCGGCAGCTGGAACTCACGCCCGTCGAGCAGGTGGAACACCTCGCGCCCTTCGCGGCCGTGATGCGGACCCTTGGCGATGCCGATCAGGCACACGTCCTCGATCCCCAGATCCTCCAACACCGCCTTTGCCGCATTGAGCTGCGGCTTGCCGCCGTCGATCAGCACCAGGTCGGGCCAAGTGCCGTCATCACGGTCGGGCGCTTCCTCCAGCTGGCGGGCGAAGCGGCGGCGGAACACCTCGCGCATCATGCCGACGTCGCTGTCGGTCGCCGCCTCGTTCCCCTTGATGTTCCACTTGCGATACTGGCCCTTGCGGAAGCCCTCCGGCCCCGCGACCACCATCGCGCCCACGGCGTTGCTGCCCTGGATGTGGCTGTTGTCGTAAATCTCGATCCGGTCGGGCGGCTCGGCCAGATCGAACAGCTCGCTGACCTCGCGCAGCAGTTTCGCCTGTGTCGTGCTCTCCGCCAGCCGCCGCTCCAGCGCCTCGATCGCGTTGCGCTTGGCCTGATCCATCAGCCGGCGCCGGTCGCCGCGCTGCGGCACCGACAGCGCGACCTTGTAACCCGCGCGCTCGCCCAATGCTTCGCCCAGCAACGCGCCCTCGCCCAGCTCGCGGTCGAGCAGGATCGTCTTGGGCGGCGGCACCTCTTCGTAGAATTGGGTGAGGAAGCTCGCCAGCACCTCGTCCTCGGGCACGTCGTTGGTGTGCTGCGGGAAGAAGCTGCGGTGCCCCCAATTCTGCCCGCCGCGGATGAAGAAGGCCTGGATGCCGATCACCCCGTCCTTGCACGCCAGCGCGAACACATCGGCGTCGCCGACGCCCTCCGCGTTGATCGCCTGCGTGCCCTGCACGAAGGTCAGCGCCTTCAGCCGGTCGCGCAGCAGCGCCGCCAGCTCGAAATCCATATTTTCCGCGGCCGCCTGCATCTGCGCACCGAGCTTAGCCTGCACCCGCGTCGACTTGCCCGCCAGGAAGTCGCGGCAATCGTCCACCAGCTCCTGATATCCGTCCTTGTCGATCCGCCCGACGCACGGCGCCGAACAGCGCTTGATCTGGTACAGCAGGCACGGCCGGTCGCGCGTCTTGAAGAAGCCGTCGGTGCAACTGCGCAGCAGGAACAGCTTCTGCAGCGCATTCAGCGTGTTGTTGACGCTCCCTGCGCTCGCGAACGGCCCGTAGTAATTGCCCGGCGCCCGCCGCGCACCGCGATGCTTCTGGACGCGCGGAAAGTCATGATCGCCGCGCAGCAGGATGAACGGAAACGACTTATCGTCGCGCAGCAGCACGTTGTAGGCGGGGCGATAGCGCTTGATCAGCTGCGCCTCGAGCAGCAGCGCCTCCGCTTCGTTGTTGGTCGTGACGATCGTCATCGACCGCGTCTGCGCGATCATCCGCTGCAGCCGCTTGGTGAGGCCCTTCACCTGCGTGTAATTGGCGACGCGTTGCTTCAGCGAACGTGCCTTGCCGACGTACAGAACGTCGCCCTTGGCATCGTGCATGCGATAAACGCCCGAGCGCGACGGCAGCGTTTTCAACACGTTGCGGATCGCCGCCACGCCTGCCTCGATATCAGGCGTGTCGGAACCGCGGACGGTGTAGGTGGCGCGTTCTTCGTTGAATCGATCGGGCGGACCGTAGGACGACATGGTCGCCCATGTAGGAGTCGGGCGGGGTCGGGGCTAGAGGTTAACGCCCGCTCGGCAGCCCCTTGCGAGACTTGGGCGGCGGCGCACCACCACCCAGCGCGGCGAGGTCATAGGCGACCTTGTTCATCAGCTCGGCGGACATCTGCCCACCGCTGAGCGGCGCGAGCCGGCGCAGCGACAGCGTCTGGAACTTCGCCAGATTTTCGTCGTCGCTAAGGCCCGGCATGTCCTTGTCGAGCACCGCCTTCGCGCGCGGGTCGGCGATCAGCTCGGCGATCGGCGTATCCAGCGAAAAGTGCGCACGAGCCGCCGATGTCGCCGGCGGGGCGGGTTCGGACGGAGCCTCAGAGCTAGCGGGCTCTGCCGGCGGCGCGTCGGCTTTGGGGTCGGCCGGCGCGGTCACCGACTCGTCTGCCGGGATGTCGAGCGAGAACTTGCCCGCGCGATCCGCAGCCTGGGTCTGGGTTCCGATCAACAGCAATGACAGCAGGATCGACATGGCACCACCTCACCTCGCGCCGCGACGCGTGGAAAAGGTGTAGCTCACCCCGCACACGCCGTCACCCCGGACTTGTTCCGGGGTCCACTGTGCGGCTGGGCCAGCGCCTTGATCCTCTATCGACTCCTGTGCGGCCCGGTAGACCCCGGAACAAGTCCGGGGTGACGAACGGATTGAGGCAGGCGCCAGCCCCCCTCACGCCTGCGCGAACAGCTTCGTGCCGACGATCCCGACCACCGTCAGCGCCATGAAGCACGCCTGCACCAGGCTCACCTTGTCGCCGAACAGCAGCACGCCGCCGATGATGACGCCGACCGCGCCGCAGCCGGTCCACACCGCATAGGCCGTGCCCGCCGGCAAGCCGCGCATGGCCAGCGCGAGCAGGCCCATGTTCACGAACGACAGCACGATCGGCACCGTCGACGCCTGCCATGTCGCGACCGTCGCCGCCCATTTCAGGCTGAGCGCCCAGCAGATTTCGGTGAAGACGGCGATCGCCAGAATAAGCCACGACATGGGATTGCTCCTGTGCGGGCTCGGGAGAAAAGGACGGCGCCGGAAACCCGTAAAGAGACGCACGTCGAACAAGAAAAATCCTCCCCGGCACGGGGAGGGGGCAGCGCGTCAGCGCTGACGGAGGGGCAGACGCCGGAGATACTGCTTGGGGATGCCCCTCCACCACCGCTTCGCGGCGGTCCCCCTCCCCGTACCGGGGAGGAGCTAGAGGATCAGTTCGGCCGTCCGAGACCCGAGATCGAGCGGTCGATCATCGCGCGGTCCGCATCCGCATCAAGCTTTTCGGCGATCAGCAGCCCCGCCGCCTTCGCTGCCGTTTCCGCCGCAAGTGCGCGGACTTCGGCGATTGCGGCGCGTTCGGCGGCGGCGATCTTGTCCTCGGCGCGCTGGGTGCGGCGGGCCATCAGCTCTTCCGCGTCATGCTTGGCCTTGGCGATGATCTGGTTCGCCTCCGCCTGGGCATGCGCGCGCATCATCGCCGCGTCGGCTTCGGCGGCCTTGGCCTTCGTCTCATATTCGCCGCGCAGGCGCTCGGCCTCGGCACGCAGCGCCTTGGCTTCGTCGAGCTGGGCACGCACACCGGCGATCTGCTTGTCGAGGCTCGCGGCGATCTTGGCCGGCACCTTCACGATCAGCATGCCGATCAGCACGACCAAGGCAGCGATGCCGACCCAGCCGGTGGTGTTGAAGCCGAGCGCAGTCGGCTCCTCGACGTGATGCGCACCGGGTTCGGAGACGTTGGCGGTCAGCTGGCTGCCATCGCGCACATCATGCTGCTGCAGGCCCTGCGCCTGCGTCGCATCGGCAAGGTTTGCGGCGACGGCGGCATCGCCCGCATCGGCAGCCGGCGTGCTTTGGGGGGCGGCATTAGCCATGCGCGTTGCTCCTGCGCACCGCATCCGCGGCGGCATCGATACCGACGGTCAGGCCCGACACCTTGGCCACCAGATCCTGCGTCACCTCGGCGGCGACCGCCTGCAGGTTCAGCATGGCCTGCGCCTTGGCACTGCCGACGGCGAGGTCGTGATGCGCCAGGCGTTCGGCGAGTTCGACGTCGATCGACTTGATCTGACTTTCGGTCGCCTTGACCGCCTGCGCCTTGGCGGCGGTGGTCTCGGCATGCGCCGCGGCGCGCGCCTCGTCCATCTTGGCGCGCCAGGCCGCTTCGATCTGGTCGGCGGCAAGGCGGGCCTGTTCGGCCGCGGCAAGGTCGCCCGCGATCTGGCCTTCGCGCGCGTCCACGGTCGCCATGACCTTCGGGACCATCATCTTGCCGATCCCGAAATACAGGATGCCGAAGGTGATGAGCAGCCAGAAGATCTGCGAAGCGTAGGTGGCGGCGATCTGCGAAATCTGAGGCATCGAGAACCTTTACGCGGGTCCGCAGCCGGTCGCCGGACGCGAACGCCCGGCAGACCAGCCGTCAGTTAGGCGACGAACAGCAGGATGATCATCGTCACGAAGGCGAGCAGGCCGAGCAGCTCGGCGCCCGCGAAACCGATGAACAGACGGCCCTGCTGGCTGTCCGCCGCACCCGGATTGCGCAGCGCGCCTTCGAGGAACTTGGCGAACACGTTGCCCACGCCGAGCGAGGCAAGGCCCATGCCGATCGCGGCCAGGCCGGCGCCGATCATCTTGGCGGCTTCTGCGTCCATGTTCAAAACTCCCGTATCAAAACAGTTGGGTTGGAAAGAAAAACGAAACTTTAGTGCAGGTTGACGGCGTCGTTCAGATACACGCTCGTCAACAGCGCAAAGACATAGGCCTGGATCGCGGCGACCAGCAGCTCCAGAAGCGTGATGCCGATCATCAGCACGAAGCTGGGCAGCGACACGAGCAGGCCATAGCCGACACCGAGGTTCATGCCGGTGATGACGAAGGCGGCCAGCACCTTCAGCAGGATGTGCCCGGCGGTCATCGCGACGAACAGTCGCAGACCCAGCGAGAACGGACGCACCAGGAAGCTCATCAGCTCGACGACGAAGATCAGCGGGATCATCACCGCAGGCGTGCCGTGCGGCACGAACAGGCTGAAGAAGTGGAAGCCGTGCTTGCCGAAGCCGACGATCAGCACGATCGAAAAGCTGATGATCGCCAGCACGCCGGTGACGGTCAGGTGGCTGGTGATCGTGAACGGATGCCAGCCCGGCACGATGCCGACCGGCGACAGGCCCCACAGGTTGGCGAACAGGATGAACATGAACAGCGAGAAGACGTAGGGCACGAAGCGCTTGCCCGCCGGCCCGATGTTCGACGTCAGCATGTTGGAGACGAAGCCGGTGAAGCCTTCGACCGCGGCCTGCCAGCGGCCGGGAACCAGCTCGCGCTTCATCCCGCCCAGCATGAACAGCCACAGGCTGACCAGCGTGATCACCATCCACAATGCGGAATTGGTGAACGAGACGTCGTAACCCGCGACGACCCAATGCCGACCGAACAGGGGTTCGATCAGGAACTGGTGCATCGGATCGATCTTGCTGCCCGATTCTGCCGCCACTTGGGCTCTTGCTCCCTGATACGACAAACGCCCGGTTTAGTCCGGGCGCCCGCCTGCAATCCGTAAGATCTGCCTGAACGCGACCGCTATTCCGAGGAACAGCATCACGATCAGCGCCCAAGGGGTCGTGCTGAACCAGCGGTCGATACACCAGCCGATCAGAGCACTGCCGACGAGGCTTCCGATCAGGGCGGCGAGCACGCGATTACCGAGCGAATATCCCGCATCGGCCGTCGGCGCCCCCTGCCCCGTCCGCAACGCTTCGGCATGCCGGGCTTCCTTCAACCGCTCGTCGAGCGCGGAAAGCCGCGGATCCTCCGCGCTGGTGAAGTCTCGTCCGGTATCGTCATCCGCCACGCGCATCCCCTCGCCTGTATCGTTCCACCGGGGGAGAAAGCGCGCAGGGCGACCGATCCCGCCAAGGCGTGGTCCGTTTAGGTGGGGGTGCGGGGGGTGTCAACCGTTGCGATCACTCCTCCCCGGCACGGAGAGGGGGACCGCGATGCGCAGCATCGTGGTGGAGGGGCAGCCGCAGGCTGTGTCGCTGCTTGGCTGCCCCTCCGTCGCCGCTACGCGGCGCCACCTCCCCGTACCGGGGAGGATTTGAAGGTTACTTACACCGTCCGTCCAGCTCGGGCGTGCCGGTATTCTCCTTCCACTGCCCCGACGGCGTCCGGTACATCTCGCCCACCGGCACGCGCGCGACGAGGTTGCACCCCGTCGTGAAGGCGAACTGCTCGACGGTCGACCCGCTCGCCTGCGCGCTCTGCGTGTACGCCGCCTTGCGCTTGATGTTGATGTCGCGGACCAGCGCCTGGACCGCCGGGCCACCGCTCACCACGCCGAGATAGCCGTCGGGCTGCTCGCCGACCTGCTTGGCCTCGCGCGCGGCGGCATAGGCCGGGTCGCGCTGCGCGAACGCCGCGCCGGACAGGCCCACCACCGCCATCGCCGCGGCGCCGATCGTCAGAAACGTCTTGGTCATCTAAAAAATCCCCGGTTGCTGCTGGATCAGCGCCTTCGCCTCGCCATCGAGGCGATACACCACTTCCTGCGTCACGCTGATGTTGAGGTTGATCTGGATCGGCTTCTCGGGCGCCGAGACGTTGATGCATCCACCCGTCATCGTCGCCAGACCGATCCCGGTCAGTCCCATCGCTACCCGCAATGTCGTGATTCGCTTCACCATCTTCAATCCTGTTTCGCTTGTGGCACGGTTGCGCTTGCCGGGGGCTGAATGACACGTTGCTGTTCCTTTTGCCGTTCGAGCAGCGCGGGCAGGTTGCGCCGGATCAGCCGGCTGGGGTCGTAGAAGGACTGCGCCGTATCCAGCAGGCCGCGGAAGGGCGCGCGGATCGTGACGTTGAACACGAACGGCAGCTTTTGCAGCCGGCGGACGATGACATTGCTCTTGGCGCCCTCCCCCTGCGTCACGCCGGCGAAGCGGACGGAGGTGACCATCTCGCCCGCCAATGGGCCGTTCATCGCGATCGTCAGGTCGCGGTAGCGCAAGGATTTCAGCGCCTGGAACGCGATATTGCCCCAGAACCCCAGATCCTTCTGCGTCAGGTCGCCGACATAGGCGAGGCTGCCGCCGCCCGGCCGCACCACGAGGCGCCCGCCCTCGATCCGCCCGCCGCTCTCGTCGAAGATCATCGGCAGCTCGCCGTCGAAAATGCCGGTCGCGTCCAAATTCTTGAAGTCGAACTGCTGTAGGAACTGGTCCGCCGCCACACCGTATAGGCGGAAGGTCATCCGCCGCTCGCCCGCCTTGGCGAAGTCGAGCGTCGTCGGCAGCAGCGTCATGCGTCCGCCCGCAAACGGCCATACGCCGCTGTCGATCTGTACGCGCTGTTCGGGGAGCAGCTGGTAGGTGATCGTCCCGTCGGTGACCGCGATGCCGGGGTTGATCGTCTTCACCGTTGCCACCTGCGCGGGCGCGCTCGCCAGGTTCAGCAAATCGCTGAACCGGATCGTCGTGCTGAGCCCCGATACGGGGCCGAATGCCGCGGCGAGCGCCGCATCCTTGGTTGCAAAGGTGCCGGTCGAGGTGACGCCTTCGGCGCTCCAGCCGATATGCGCGTCGCCGGTCACGGTTGCGCGCACCTCCGCGACGACGCCGAAGGTCAGGCGGGTGAGCAGGTCGGGCTGGAATTCCTTGGTGAAGACGAGGCCCGGCACGGCGAGGTCGGCGCTGCCCGTTCCCGCCGACAGGCGATGGACGATGCGCACATCGGCGACCTTCACGGCCTTGGTCGGCTCGTACAGCGTACCGCCCGCCGTGATCGTGCCATCCGCCAGCCGCAGCGTCACGTCGCGCGCGGCGAGTGTCCTGAAGCGCGGATCGGCCGCGGCATCGTCGACCGTCATGGCGCCGGTCAGCGCGAGCACGCCGCCCTTGAGGGTCCAGTCCCCCGCCGCCGCGCCGAGCAGCAGCGGGACGTTGCCGATCTGCCCCGATCCGCCAGCGAACTGCCCCGCGACACCGCCACCCGCGATCCGGCCGGTCAGCTGCGCGAGGTCAATCCGCGTCACCCGTTCCGGGCTGCCCAGCCGCGCGGCGACGCCGCTCAGCACGAATCCGCCATCCTCCAGCCGCAACTCGCTGCCGCTCGCCGCCAGCGTCAGCGGCGTCGCCCCCAGCCGCCCGGTCAGCCGCGTCTCCGCCAGCCGCACGCCGCCGCCGACCCGGCCGTCGCGCACCGTCACCACCGCATCCGCCCCGGCGCGCGGACACAATGTCGTGCGCAGAGGATCGAGCGCCAGCCCCGCCACCGCCAGCCGCCGCAGTGCCACGGGCACGCACCCGGGATCGACACGCAACCGCCCGCGTCCGTCCCAATCGAGGTCGATCGGCACCTGCAATCCCTCGATCCGCCCATCGCCGAGCGGCCCGCTGAGGTCGACCCGCGTCGCGATCTGCGTGGCGCCGCCGCGTCCGGCACTGAACGTCACCGGCGCCAGCGCCACCCTGGCGCCACCCGCCGCATAAGGCGCGACGATCGCCCGCCCGCGGATCGGCGCGCCCGCACGCGCCTCCGCCAGCTGCACATCGGCTTGCGGCAGGCCGCCACCTGCAACCTGCACGCGCGTATCGACATGCACGCGGCCATCGGGCCAGGCAAAGGCGATCCCGCTGCCCCCGCCGATCCGCAGCCGTGCGCCGCTCGCCGCGTCCAGCGCTGCCCGCGTCACCCGCACCTGCCCGCCGCCAGCGGCCTGCCGCACCGCCAGGTCGGCGGTGCCGCCGACATCCTGCCCCGCCCGCCGCAGTGCGTCGCTCAGCGCCCGCATCAGCGGCGCGACCGGCGTGCCCGCGCCCGCTTTGGCATCCAGCCCCGCCAGCATACCGCGTGCGACCTGCCCGCCCGTTACGCTCACGGTTCCGGCAAACAGCTGCTCCGCCCCGATCCGGTAGCGCCCCTGCAACCCGAGCGTCCGGGCCGCGCCCACCGGCGTGCGCACGTCGGCAGCGGCGAGGTCCACCTGCCCCTCGGTCGCCTTCGCGGTCCCGTCGAACGTCGCCGAGCCCTTCAACGCCGCCGCAGCGGCACCCCTGCCAACCACCGCCCCGCTCGCCAGCCGCACACGCCCGGCCCAAGCATCGAACGCTGGCGACAGCCGCGCGTCGAGATCGGCTGCAACGCCCGCGATCTGCGCCCCTCCGCACGCCCCCCGCGCCAGCCGCACCGGCCCGCGCAGCGTCGGCGCTCCCTTGGCGACCGTCACCCGCAGCGCCGCCTGCACGCCGCGCGCCACGCAATCGTTCAGCCGCAGCGTATCGCCGACCACCGCCACGCTGCCGGCGAAGCCATCGTCCAGCCGCCCGCGGCCGCTGACCTTCAGCCCCAGCACGCCCGCCGGCGTCTCGATCCTGAGCCGCGCATCCTCGGCATCGACGAACAGCGCCGGCAGCGCGAAGGGCGCAGTCGACGCGGACGGCGCCGGCAGCAACCGGTCGATCGCCCCGAACGACAGCTTGCCGCCCACCCAGCGCGCGCGCAGCCGGATATGCCCACCCCGCACGCCGACGACCTTCGCGCCGTCGAACCCGATCCGCGTCTCCGCCTCCAGCCAGTCGGCGACGAGATCGGGATCGGCGGGATCGCCGATCACCACATTCTTCAGCCGCTGCCGCCCCGCCCCGAAATTGCCGATCGTATAGCGCGCCGGCACGCCCAGCTTCGCCAGTTCACGATCGATGACCCGCGTCGCGATCGGCCGCCGCGCGCTCCACAGCCCGATCAGCGCGGCGAGCACCACCAGCGCCAAAACCAGTGCAATCTTACGCCGCCGGCTGAACGCGCCGAAGCGTGGTCGCCGGCGGGGCGGCGTCTCGCGCGGCGGGTGGGCGGCATCGTCCATCGCCTGCCTTCATAGGCTTGGGGGATGCGCCCGTGCAATCATTGCACCCGCTCCGGCCGCGCCATAGACTATCCCAATGCACCGTTCGCCCTGAGCCTGTCGAAGGGCACGTCACCTCAGGCGGAGCGCTCGCGGATAGCGCCCTTCGACAGGCTCAGGGCGAACGGTGATGTGTCAGTCCAAGGAACGCGCGCCATAAACCCCTCCCCACCCGATGATGCTGCCGGCCACCGCAAGCGCCTGCGCGGGCGATTGCTCGCCGGCGGTGGCGTCGCGCTGCTCGACCACGAACTGATCGAATATCTCCTCACCCTCGCGCTGCCCCGCATCGATACGAAGCCGATCGCCAAAGCGCTCCTGCGCGAATTCGGCGGCATCGGCGGGCTGCTCACCGCCGACCCCGAAGCGCTAGCCCGCGTCCCCGGCGTCGGCGACAGCGCCGCGGCGGCGATCAAGATCGCCCACGCCATCGCGATCCGCCTGCTGAAGGCGGAGGTCGCGGAGCGCCCGGTGCTCGGCAACTGGCAGGCGCTGCTCGATTACCTGCGCGCCGACATGGCGCATCACGTCATCGAACGCTTCCGCGTCCTCCACCTCAACACCCGCAACATGCTGATCCGCGACGAGGTGATGAGCGAAGGCTCGATCGACCAAGCCGCCGTCCACGTCCGCGAAGTGATCCGCCGCGCGATGGATCTGGGGTCGGCGGCGATCATCCTCGTCCACAACCACCCCTCGGGCGACCCCTCCCCCAGCCGCGCCGACGTGCAGATCACCCGCGCCATCGCCGATGCCGGCGCACCGATGGGCATCGTCGTGCACGACCACATCATCATGGGGGTCAACGGCCACGTCAGCCTGAAAGCGCAAGGTCTGATCTGAACCCGTGGTGAGGCCCCCTCACCGGCCCCACACCAATCGTCACCCCGGACTTGTTCCGGGGTCCACCGTGCGGCGAAGGGAAAAGCTAGAGGCTCAAATCCGTCCCTCGCGGATGAGTGGACCGCGGACCAAGTCCGGGGTGACGGAGGAGTAGCGTCGCGCGGTTCAGAAATCCGGCGCCGGATCGGCCGGCCCGACGATCGTCGCCGGCACATACAGTCGCCCGCCGTTCGCAAAATTCAGCGTCAGGTTGAAGATCTTGCCCGCCCTCGCCTTCCGGTTGAGATCGAACAGCATGACATGCTTGCCCCCCGGCGCGAACACCACCTTGGCTCCCGCCGGCACCGGCACGGAAGCGAGCGGCTTCATCGCCGCCATGCCGCCCGCCCCGCTCATGCTCTCATGCATCTCGGCGCGCACCGCGACATCAGCGCTGACGTCGATCAGCGTCGCATCGCTGCGCCCGCCGTGCAGCGTGAAATAGGCCGCCCCTGGCCGCCCCGGCGCCGCGGGCAGGCGAATCCAGGCATCGTCCGCGGTCACGCGCTCAGGCCCGCCGCACGCCGACAGCCCCGCCATCGCGCCCGCCAGCGCCGCCGCCCGAAAAGCCTTGCCCAGCATCAGCCCTCACCCTTCCCGAAACGGGATCGTTCCACCTGTGTGTCCTATGAGCCGCACCGTCTTGCGGCAAGCGCAACCCCACCTATATCGCGCCCATCAACGGGACCCTTTCGTCGCCGCAACGGGGCAAAAGGTTCCCTCTTATTGTTAGTTTTTGTTCGTGAGGGGCTCAGCAAGCACACATGGCTAAAGTAATCGGCATCGATCTCGGCACCACCAACAGCTGCGTTGCGGTGATGGAGGGCGGCAAGCCCAAGGTGATCGAGAATGCGGAAGGCGCGCGCACCACGCCGTCGATCGTCGCCTTCGCCAAGGACGGCGAGCGGCTGGTCGGCCAGCCGGCGAAGCGCCAGGCGGTCACCAACGGCGACAACACCATCTTCGCGGTGAAGCGCCTGATC
>ERZ941706.119-NODE-119-length-28225-cov-6.674512_pt1 | contig 28225 bp, 21 predicted proteins | sample MGYA00521232_ERZ941706 | MGnify/ENA primary metagenome ERZ941706 (study PRJEB32759, sample SAMN07749893) | skin metagenome | biome: transportation; feature: city; material: polyester macromolecule | host: Homo sapiens | place: Hong Kong:ER line | collected...
TTGGGGAGCAAAATATCACTTATAAGTGTTGTTCAAATTTCCTGATCCACCTCTAATTGTTCTACTCGTTCTGCTTGTCTGCGGCTTATTAAGTCAAAATGCAGCTGTAACTATTGCAGCAGGTGTATTGATTGTCGTTAAAATCACACCATTAAATGAGTTTTTCCCTTATATTCAAGCTCATGGTCTTAATTTAGGAATTCTTATTTTAACCATTGGCGTACTCACTCCAATTGCCAGTGGGAAACTCAGTGGAGAGAGTATTTTAAAATCCTTTATTAGTGTTAAGTCTATTATGGCTATCGCAATTGGCCTGTTAGTCGCCTGGCTAGGTGGTCGCGGAGTAAAACTAATGTCGAGCCAACCTGACGTGGTTGCAGGTTTACTCATTGGTACAGTTGCTGGCGTCGCCTTACTCCGTGGTGTACCAGTCGGTCCTCTAATTGCAGCAGGCTTACTCTCTTTATTTATTGGCAAATAAAAAATCAACATGAAAAAGGTGCAATAAAGCACCTTTTTAAGACTTAGGCTAAATTATTTTTTAGCCAGAATAATAGGCGTTTCGTTTTAAAGAGAACTTTTCCAACTGCTTTAAAAAGCCTTCAAAATAACTTTTCTCTTTTTCTTCAGTTCGGTAGCCTGCATATAAAGTTCGTCTTAAACCTGTAGGAGAAACACAATCTAAACGACGACTAGTAACCCATCCCTTTTGTTCATATTCATTGACTACCCAATCAGGTAAAGCAGCAATACCTCGTCCACTTGCAACGAGTTGAATAAGCATTTGAGTTAAATCTGTTGTCCGTATTTGTTTAGGCTGAATATTCGCGGGGATGAAAAGTTTAGACATAATATCTAAACGGTGCTTATCAACCGGATAAGTAATTAAAACTTCTTCGGCCAACTCTTGAACTGTAATATTTTCAGCCCGCACCAAAGGGTGAGTATTTGATAAGACTAACCGTGACTCATATTCAAAAATCGGAAAATACTCAATTCCTTTTAACGCAATTGGATCAGCTGTAATCAGTAAATCAAATTCTGCATTTTGTAAGAGTTCATGCGGATTGGCTTCAAAACCTGATGCAAAGTCTAAATCGACGTCAGGATATTGCTGGCGATACTGATTTAATAAAGGCATTAACCAGTCAAAGCAACTATGGCATTCCGATGAAAAAATAATTCTACCTGTCTGTCCATGCACAATGCGTGTGATATCTCTATGTGTAATCTGGATTTGTGGTAAAACATCATCAGCCAATTTTAATAAGCGCTGTCCAACATTAGAAAAACTAACAGGTCTACTTCGACGATTAACTACTTCCACCCCGTACCAATGATCTAATTCTTTTAATTGATGGGAAATAGCAGATGGCGTCAAACAAAGGTCATTAGCTGCGGAAACTAATGAACCATGTTCACGTAAAGCAACTAAAGTTTTAAGGTGGCGTATTTCTAACATGGGCCCAAGCCTAAAAAACAGATTTATCTATAAATGGATAAAGCTCATCTTTGCTTTTCCATAAAACTTTCGACAAATCTTTATTAATGAATTTTATTCACTTTAACATAAAATTAGTTAGTTTGTCTCAACATGAATTTTATTTCACTATCTTTTACTTGCATGAATTTAAACATCTTCAAAAATGAAGGAAAATTAAAACGATTCTATAAAAATTTTTAAAGTAGTTAAAAACTATAAGACAAAAATAGGCCCAATAAAGGCCTATTTTTTTAAAACACTAAAAACTACTGTGCTAAAACATTTAAGCTAATAATCGTATAGCTCTGATCTTTAGGTTTTAATTTCAAATTTAGAGGAGCTGTTACTTCTACTAGGTACTCTCCAACTTTTGGAAACGTAAGTTCGACTTGACCGTTGCCTCCCGCCTTGAACTGCTGCGCTTGCTTGTCAGTTGCACCCTTTTCTCTTAAATTCACTTCAGCATAAGCTAAAGGTTGTCCTTTTTCAGTTATGGTTAATTTAACAGGTTGAGCAGCTTTAATCTGGTTTGGATGTACAGAGAAACTAACTTTAATCGGTATATTCGGAAGCTGAATATCTGAAACTTTTCCTTTAGAAAGATAACTCTGCAATATCCACTCACGTGTTACTTGTTCTGTTTTAATTGTTTTTGTTTTAAGGTCAGTCCGAATCAAATATTCACGTTCTGCTTTCGACGGAGCTTTATCAGCTGGCATATCAAAAAATAAATGCCATGCTTTTTGGTCATATACATATTTCAAAGGATAATTTGCCTGAGTTTGAACAATGTATGTGCCTTCTTCAGGTAGATCTACATCAAAAACAGTAGCAGACTTATTCAGGGCTTCTGAATTGACGGTTTTAAGCTCATTTTTAGGTGTAATTACAGTAAGCTTAGCATCCTTTAAAGCATATTCACTATTTAATGCTTCTTCCGCATAACCAGCAATTACGGGTACTTGAGTCTGTTCAGTTTTATAAGCTACAGGAGCTACATAAGGTTCATGAGCAAAGCCTGTTGTACATATCAATGCAAGTGAGGTCATTAGAAATCTATTCATTATTACAAAATCCTGTTATACGCAAAGTTAAAAATTTCAGACAAAATATAAGCGGATACAGTATACACAAGTAAAAATAATTCTTATTATCATTAATAAATTTAATTTTATACAAAAAAAGACCCGAAGGTCTTTCCTTATTTAATTTGATTTTATTGCTGCTTCATCTTTGGAAATGTTTGCTCGAAATCAATTAGCTTATAGCTTTTTACTAAATCATCTGGTCCGTAAGATACTTCATATGAAGTTTCTTTACCATTAAAATATGCTTCTGTCGGAGTCCCAAATACTTCCCAAAGGCCGATTGAAGCCACATCTGCTACACCATGACCAAAAGCTCTGCCGACTTTCACCCACTTTGAATAACCTTGTTGAAAAGTATAGATCTCAACGCGTGTTCCATCACGGTATTCTGAAAGTACAGGCGCACCAAACTCGGCAATCACATAATTACGAGAACTGCCTGGATTTAGAACATTTAAATTTTTTTTACTTGGTTGATTACCCGCCATAAATACTGCGCAACCAGACATAGATAACATGGCCATACCCATAAGGCAGGTAATAAATAATTTTCTCACGTTTTAGCATCTCTATTTTTAGATATTTATACAAATTGTTGTAATGCTTAAAGTATTACTCAGTAATCATATATAATTTTTAAAAGTTTTTCGATGAATTAATCTATATAAAATTTAAATTTACTTCATTTGAATATGTAATCATTCCCTCAATATTTTAGTTTTTTATTATTCTGTTCTCTTTTCCCTTATACTTCTCTTTTTGAGTCTTGCTTTAACTTATTATGGCGTCCCCGCAATCTCCTCTTTCCACACCTCAACATTACTCTCTCTTTTTAGCAATTTTCTCACTCGCTGTAGGTGGTTTTTGTATTGGAACCACTGAATTCGTCGCAATGGGACTGATTCAGGAAATTGCAAATAATTTAAATATTACAGTACCTGAAGCTGGTCACTTTATTAGTGCCTATGCATTGGGTGTAGTTATTGGTGCTCCTATCATCGCAATTCTTGGAGCTAAAGTACCTAGGAAAACTTTATTGCTCGGCTTAATGCTGTTTTATGGTGTTGCGAATGCCTGTACTGCTTTAGCTCATACACCTGAAACTGTTTTAGTCTCACGTTTCATTGCAGGTTTACCACACGGAGCATATTTTGGAGTCGGTGCGTTAGTTGCAGCTGAACTAGCGGGTCCGTCAAGAAGAGCTTCTGCAGTTGCCCAAATGATGATGGGCCTTACGGTGGCAACAGTAATTGGAGTTCCTCTAGCAACTTGGTTAGGCCAAAACTTTGGTTGGAGAGCAGGTTTTGAGTTTTCAGCAACTATTGCTTTCATCACTTTAATTGCTGTTGGCTTCTTTGTACCCAATATCCCAGTTCAAGCTACTGCCAGTATAAAAACTGAATTAGCTGGCCTTAAAAATATCAATATGTGGTTAACACTAGCAGTGGGTGCAATCGGTTTTGGAGGCATGTTTTCAGTTTATAGCTATGTCTCACCAATTTTGACTGAATACACAGAAGTTAATATCCAAATCGTTCCTATCGCTTTAGCTATCTGGGGTATTGGTATGGTTATTGGTGGTTTAGCAGCAGGATGGCTTGCAGATAAGAACCTCAACAAAACTATAGTGGGTGTCTTAATTAGCTCAGCTATCGCTTTTGTTGTCGCTAGTTTTTTAATGAGTAATATCTATACTGCCATCGCATCTTTATTTTTAATTGGTCTCACGGTAATGGGGTTAGGTGGAGCATTACAGACTCGTCTAATGGATGTCGCAGGTGACGCCCAAACTTTAGCTGCCTCACTCAACCACTCTGCATTTAATATGGCCAATGCATTAGGTGCATTTTTAGGAGGCTGGGTACTCAGCCACCAAATGGGTTGGATCGCTCCAATCTGGGTAGGTTTTGTTTTAAGCCTTGGCGGTCTGATTATTTTACTTATCGCATTTGCAGTAGAAAAAGCTAACAAAAAAGCTTAATTAAAGAAAAGACTAACTTATTACTTCTAATCAGTTAACTTTCCACCACAGTGCGGGCAATAACATTTTTTCTCTCGGACAGACTCTTCTTCCTCTAATACTTTTTCACGCATAATTTGAATAATCAGGTTATGCGCTTGCTCTTTTGGCAATCCTACTTTTTGACGGACCCGCTCTATTTCAATTTCATCATGTAAAATATCAATACCTCGTGCTTGAAGTAGCTCACGAAACTCTTGCTCTAGTCTCTGATTCCGTTGATTAAGCTCATTTGCAAGTCCAGACGCCAAAATACCAGCTGGTAATGCTGCAATACCCACACCCAAAATAGTAATAAGCGCCCCTAATAACTTTCCTAGACTAGTTACTGGAGTGACATCGCCATACCCCACTGTAGTTAAGGTAACCACTGCCCACCACATAGATTTAGGTATTGAACTAAAAGCTTCTGGCTGAGCTTTGTTTTCAACCACATAAATTCCAGAAGCAGTCATAATAATCATGATAATTAAAATAAAGATAACTGCTTGAAAAGAACCTTTCTCACGTTTGATCACGCATAACAATATCTGTAGTGAGATAAAATACCGTGTTAATTTTAATAAACGAAGTAGACGTAAAATCCGAAGCATACGAAGATCGATTCGTACAAAGAAATTCAGATAAGCTGGCAAAATTGCCATCAAATCAATAATTGCTTCCCCACTTTTCATCCAATTCAAGCGGGTTTTCCATACGGATTGTGTCGTATCTCGATCTGCAACACTCCACAACCTTAATAAATACTCAATACTAAAAATTGCGATTGAAATATTCTCAAAGTAGTCAAACCAAATACGATAATTTGAGTACAAATCATTTACTGTTTCCAATAAAACAGCAGCAACGTTACCAATAATTAAAATAACTAAAAAATAGTTAATGCATTTACTTACCGTCGTTTCATAGTCATGGTTGTGAAGATTATTATAAAAAAACTTACGTAATCTCTTCCAAACTGAATTAGGCATATTGATCTGACCACTTAATATTGTAGATATAGTAAGCTCATCGCCTCTATTCACCAATATCGTCTCTAACAATTTTTGTTTTACTTACCCCAAGATTTAAGCCTTAATTTTTTCATCAATTCGTGGCTACACATCGAAATTCATTCTCTTCCCACCACATCACATCGTAGATGCCTGGATGCGATTTTAAAATAATATTTATATAATTTTGCAACACCATAATATGATGAGTAATATCAATTTTTCTAAATAGAAATTTTCTTAAAATCGGAGTATTTGGAGAAATAAAAATTGCGAATCCATTACTATATTCTTCATAAACACTAATTCCGAGATACATTGTTATTTCAGCTAAGGGAATCTCAATTTCCCACCCCCAGCTTTCACTATATAACTCTACATTTAAATGATATCTATTCTTTAATATACTAAAAATATATTGTGCAATATCTTCAGTTTTTTGAACTAAAATACCACCTTCATCAGCATAAGTTTTTTGGTCATATAATTGATAATCATCAAATTTAAATTCAACAATTGTCTTTAGCATTCTTAAGTTCCCTATATAAAATACTCATATTTTTTTTAATTATTTTCAAGTTCGTTCAAATATTTTAAAACAAAAATCAATTTAATATCTAGAGTAATATTTATTTTTACATTTTCATTAAATAAAATTTGATCTATTTATTATTTTCTAAGTCTAATAATGTACAAAGTCTCATTTAAAACAAAAAGGAGCTGAATAATCAGCTCCTTTTTTGTACTAAATCGACGTATTAAGTCAATTGAGCAGCTTGGATCTTCTTAGTATCAACTTGATCAGCTTCTTTAGTATATTCGCTCATCTTGTCGAAGTTTAAGTATTTGTAGATGTCAGCAGAAGCACTGTCGATTTGCGAAGCGTACTGTTGATATTCTTCTGGGCTTGGTAATTTACCAAGAACCGCAGCTACAGATGCAAGCTCAGCAGACGCTAAGTAAACATTTGCACCTTGACCTAAACGGTTCGGGAAGTTACGAGTAGAAGTCGATACACATGTTGTGTTCGGTGCTACACGTGCTTGGTTACCCATACATAATGAACAGCCTGGCATCTCTGTACGCGCACCAGCACGACCATAGATGTTGTACAAGCCTTCTTCCATTAATTGGTGCTCGTCCATACGAGTTGGTGGAGCCAACCATAAACGAGTAGATAATGAACCACCAGGTACTTTGTCAAGTAACTGACCAGCTGCACGGAAGTGACCGATGTTAGTCATACAAGAACCGATGAATACTTCATCAATCTTGTCGCCTTGAACGTCAGAAAGAAGTTTCGCGTCATCTGGATCGTTCGGGCAGCAAAGAATTGGTTCTTTGATGTCAGCTAGATCGATTTCGTAAACTTTTAAGTATTCAGCATCAGCATCAGCTTTTAACAAGCTTGGGTTATCTAACCACTTCTGCATGTTTTCAGCACGACGCGCAAGTGTACGTGCATCGCCATAACCTTCTGCGATCATCCACTTCAACATCGTGATGTTAGAACGTAGGTATTCAGCAACTTTCTCTTCAGAAAGTGTGATTGAACAGCCAGCAGCAGAACGTTCAGCAGAAGCATCAGAAAGTTCGAATGCTTGCTCAACAGTCAAGTCATTTTCCATTTCTGATAAATCGATCTCAAGGATACGACCAGAGAAGATATTTTTCTTACCTTTCTTCTCTACAGTTAAATCACCCGCTTGAATTGCGTAGTAAGGAATTGCATGTACAAGGTCACGTAAAGTGATACCAGGTTGCATTTTACCTTTAAACTTAACAAGTACAGACTCAGGCATGTCAAGTGGCATAACACCAGTTGCTGCTGCGAACGCAACAAGACCAGAACCCGCTGGGAATGAAATACCGATTGGGAAACGAGTATGTGAGTCACCACCAGTACCTACTGTATCTGGAAGTAACATACGGTTTAACCAAGAGTGGATAATACCGTCACCTGGACGTAAAGATACACCACCACGGTTCATGATGAAGTCAGGTAATGTATGGTGAGTTGTTACGTCAACTGGTTTTGGATACGCAGCAGTGTGACAGAAAGACTGCATCACTAAGTCAGATGAGAAGCCCAAGCATGCTAAGTCTTTTAACTCGTCACGAGTCATTGGACCTGTTGTATCTTGAGAACCAACTGTAGTCATTTTAGGTTCACAGTAAGTTCCTGGACGGATACCTTGACCTTCTGGTAAACCACATGCGCGGCCAACCATTTTTTGAGCTTGTGTGAAGCCTTTGCCAGTGTCAGCAGGTTGTACTGGAGTACGGAACAATGTAGAAGGTGCAAGACCTAGTTCTTCACGTGCTTTAGCAGTTAAACCACGACCAATGATCAAGTTAATACGACCACCCGCACGTACTTCGTCTAAAAGTACTGGAGTTTTAAGATCTGCTTCAGAGATTTGTACGCCATCTTTAAAAGCAGTTACTTTTGCAGCAGCATGGTCAATTTTCAATACTACTTCGTCGCCCATGTTCATGTTAGCAACGTCGATTTCTACAGGTAATGCACCTGCATCTTCCATTGTATTAAAGAAAATTGGAGCGATTTTAGAACCTAAGCACACACCACCATCTTTTTTGTTTGGAATGTGTGGAAGTTCATCACCAAAGAACCAAAGAACAGAGTTAGTTGCAGACTTACGGCTTGAACCTGTACCAACAACGTCACCAACGTAAGCAACTTGATTGCCTTTCGCGATAAGTTCTTTAATTTGGCTTAATGGACCAACTTCACCTGGTTTTTCAGGGTTGATACCATCACGCTCGTTTTTCAACATTGCATTTGCATGTAATGGAATGTCTGGACGGCTCCAAGCATCTTGAGCTGGAGACAAGTCATCAGTGTTTGTTTCACCAGTTACTTTGAACACAGTGATTTTGATTTCTTCCGGAACGTCAGGACGGCTAGTGAACCATTCTGCTTCAGCCCAAGATTGTAAAACAGCTTTAGCAGCTTCATTACCAGCTTTTGCTTTATCTGCTACATCATGGAATGCATCAAATACAAGAAGAGTTTTCTTTAATGCTTCAGCAGCTAAGCCTGCAAGTTCAGCATTGTCAAGAAGCTCAACAAGTGGTGCTACGTTATAACCACCTAGCATAGTACCAAGTAAGTAAACTGCACGTTCTTTAGAAACGAGTGGTGAAGTTGCTTCGCCTTTTGCAATCGCTGCCAAGAATGCTGCCTTTACGTAAGCTGCTTGGTCAACACCTGCAGGAACACGGTTTTCAAGCAAATCTACCAAGAACGCTTCTTCGCCTGCTGGTGGATTTTTTAATAGTTCAACAAGCTGAGCTGTTTGAGCGTCATCAAGTGGCTTCGGTGGGACTCCGAGTGCGGCACGTTCTTCAACGTGTTGGCGGTAAGCTTCTAGCACGGTGTTCATTCCTCTTTTTTTGAAAAATTACTTGCAAATTCCAGCTTTCTTAAAAGCTTCACAAGTAATATGGACTACAAAAGTTTACTAGAGTTCAAGGTAAAAGTTAATGAGCGCGGGGTGTTTCTCCGTGATGCCCATTATTTTGTATCTAAATACCAGTGTCTAAATAATGAGCATACTGGGCTAAATTGAGCTTTTTTTAAACAAAAAGAGCTTCTGCTAGATGAAAATTCAATAATCTCAACCGCAATTAGAACGATTTATATTTTGGCATTTTGTCATGAGGTGTTGCCAAACATTCATCCATCATTTGCTTTCTAACTTTTTCTTGAATTGCTTGAGGATCTTTTGTCAGTTCCTCTTTTGGAATTGCATAAACTTTTTCAATAATATTAAGAATGAATTTTTTAGTTATCTCATCTTCAATTTTATTTGCATGCTCAACTGCCTGCGTTTTTTCAATTGCTTGCTGACGATCAAAAACAATACTTCTTGCAGCATTTCCTACGCTAGTACAAAAGCCATGCCACTGCTCTTCTGGTGTTAATGGTTTCTTTTCTGAACAACCCACAAAGAGCAAACTCATTGCAATCAATAAAATCTTTTTCATCATTTCACTACACTAATTATTGCTGTCCATATCATACGGAAAATCATCGTTTTTGCCAAAACTGCTATAAAAAACCGAGATCACAAAATCTCGGTCTTTTGTATTAAGCATTAGACATGCCTGTTTCATGATTTGAATTAATTAAAGAATTTGATATCCGTAGGTGTTGATATTTTTGCTGCATCGCCAGCTGGTTTTAAGGTGCCATTTTTTGCATCAAAACGGAATAAACTAATATTGTTACTATAAACATTGGTTACATATAGATACTTACCAGATGCATCGAATGAGAAAGCACGTGGTTCAATACCATTCGCTTTATAAACAACTGGCTTAGCTAGCAATCCATTCTTTTGGATTTTAAATACTAAAAGTTTGTTGTCTGCACCTCGATTGGCAGCAATCACATATTTACCATTTGGGCTAAGGATAATTCCACTCGCACTCTTAAATTCAGGTGTTTTGTCCTCGTGGATCAGTTTTAGCTCAGCCACTTTTTTCAAATGACCATCTTGCACGTTAAATGTCACAATTTCACTTCGCATTTCTGCGGTAACATACGCATGTTTACCATTGGGTGAAAAGACCATATGACGCGGACCAGAACCATGCGTAAAACTTACATCGCGGTTGGTATCCGCTTCAAGTGGCTGAGCCTTGTTGGGGTTATAACGAAATGCATAGACTTTGTCATTACCGAGATCGCTAGCATATAAATACTTACCATCTGGACTAAAAGTTGTCGAATGAGCATGTCCACTTTCTTGGCGACCTTTAACGTGGCCAGAACCTTCCTCAAAAACAATATTTTGTACTTTTTCACCCAAATGGCCATTTGGTAAAATTGGCAAAACAGCCACACCACCACGGCCTTTATCGAACGCTGAATAGTTCGACACAAACAGGAACTTACCATCTAAACTGATTGTTGCATGTGTTGGATGTCCACCATGACTGTCCACTGTGTTCAACACTTCCACCTTTCCGTTTTGAATAGATAATGCGGTCACCGCACCTTCGTTTTCTTCATTAGTGGTATATGCAAAACGTCCATCTTTCGACTTCACAATCCAAGAAGGACTTTTCATTTTCAACACATTAACTGGAGTTAAAGTTCCATCGCTATTTACTTGAAGCTGATACAAACCTTCACTGGCTTGTTTTGGTTTTTGCGCAAGCGGTGCATTAGGAATTGATGTCCATGTTCCTACTAAAGCAATTTGTTGTTGTGCAGCATTTACGGTGGAGCACCATCCAAATGACAAGAGCGTCAATGACAATGTTGCTGTTAATTTTTGAATTAGGCCACGATATTTAACGTTGATATCGTTTTCCTTGCCATTTTTAATTTCAACATAAGTATCTATATTCACTACTATATCCTTGAAAAAACCCACCTTATTTGCATTTATCAACAAGGTATATCAATCTAATTTCATTTAATGTTTCTGAAAACTAATTTATAAAACAGCAATTTTCAAGTGAATTTTCTTTAATCAATACCTATCCAAGGCTTCTTTACTCTTAAGAGAAGCGATACTTTAGATGATAAATAATCAACTTTTTTAAATGTTATGAAGGCGTTATTAAATTAAAAGCCCACAATAGTGAGCTCTTAATTCATTCATTGTTGGTTTCAACTAACTAAAAGCGCCAGTTGTAGAAAAGATCGATTGCTCTTTCTAAAGATTGACTTGCTTCTAAGTATAAACGTCGATTCATTTGATAACGTAAAGTGAGTTTGTTTACAGGAGTAAACACCCCAACACCATAACGAATAAACAGATCCGGTGTGATATAACCAGTTAAACTCACTTGCGTATCATCACCTGTACCTTGAGCATCTAAAGCTAGGCCGCTCAAACCAAACGTACGCCCAATCTGATTAGTTAAAGCACGTGTACCACCCAAGCCCATACTAATACCCGCAGCAGCAATGGTGTTGTTTACATCAGATTTAAAACCTTCTGCATTACTCAAGCCACTCGAACCTTCATTAATACGACCAGTCACAAGCGCATTCAATGCTTCTTGCTCAGATAGACCTGCATCGTTATAAACCTGAATGTTTGGTGATGTCGCAGTACCCGTAACACGTACCCCAACCATGCTTCCCTGAACATTTTTATTCGCATCGATATCTAAAGTCGGGTTAGCCAATGGTCCATTAAAACGGGCAATTGCTCGGTTCAAGTCTAGACTTTGTCCATAGGCTTCGATTTTCACTTTTTGGCTAACACCAATCGCCCCGTTAGCTCTCATTGCAGTCTCATAGCCACGTTGGCTTAAGTTGAGACGACCAACTAACGGAATATTACTGTTAAAGCCTTGGAAGATAACTTGTTTTCCAATATTAACAGAAATATCAGCTCGTATATCCCAAGGTTTAGCGGCCCGTAAAATTGCAAGTGGGTCTTGACCTTGGCGCACGATACGAACATCTGATGAGGTATTAATAATTGGAGCAGTTGTTTCTGGCATTGAAATACGTGCACGAGGAACATCTACAGATCCTTTTAAGCTTAACCGCTTATCAAAAGGATACATATCAAGTGTCAGATTCGGATTGGCAATTGCGGTAATTAATGGCGCTTGACGTACCAGTAAATTATCACCTTTAAGATTTAATTGAAGGCGTGGGGCATCTTTCCACTCAAAACTACCTTTAAGCAAGCCTACACCTTGCCCACTGTTAAATGCCCCATCAATTGTTGCCATATCCTGACGAATTGATGAATACACCTGAACATTGGTTAGATTTACTGGCAGAGAAATCATACTGATCGCACCATTTTTCAGGCGCATTTCACCAGTAAATTGAGGTTGAGTTAATGTACCGTTGACTTTACCAGCCAAGGCTAACGTCCCACTCATTGAGCGAACATCTTGAATAAATGGTTTCAAGACTTTTAATTGAACATCATTAAAGGCCACTTCACCATGCATTGGCATTGAAGACTGGAATGGGTTGATAATAACATTCGCATAACCCGTACCAATATCCGGTGTTTTCACATCAATACGGAATAACAAACCCTCTGATACACTTTTTGCAATCACCCCTAACTCATCATAAGCCAAAGTCGTTGCAGGATCTTGTGGATCTTCAGCAGCTAAACCAATTTCACCTTTACGCGTAATTAAACGTGCATCAAGTTTTGGATTACCACCATTTACCCACGATGCCTTAGCGTAACCATTTAATTGTCCAGTCATCGCTAAGCCTTCTGGCATAAATGCCGCGAAATCACTTAAGTCCATGTTCTGAGTTACAAAGGAAATATTCCCTCGTGCTTTACTCACTCTTACAGGCTGATCAAAACAGAGCTGACTATTGGTACTTTGCCAGCAATGTTGGCCCACATATAGCTCAGATTTCGCCGAAGAAAAAATTACCGGAGCATTTTGATTTTGTGCCAGACGAATTCGTCGTGAATCAAAACTTCCTTTTTGGATTTGACCTAACCAATCATTCTTTTGATTAAATCCACCTGCCAACTGAACATAGAACTTGGAAACACTATTATTGCCAAGTACTTTCAATAAATGTGCTTTCCTTGTTCCTGTCAAATTCACTTCAGCGGACTGAATTTCTCTATTTCCGCTACGTAGATTATTTAATTTTGCGGTTAATTGAGTCGGTGTTGTTTCCGATGTTGGAAGCTCACCTTGAATACTCAATCTCTTCACACTTACGAGTGTATTAAAAGCAAAATTATCTACGGCAATATTGGCTGTTGCTTTTAAACGTGGTTGTGATTGAACATTCAAATCACCATAAGCTCGACCGCGCAGTCCCGGATATAACTCGTAGAGTGCTGGCGCATTCAGCTTAATTTTTAGATTTTGTGCATTGCCAGTAGCTTGTAGCTGGTTCTGTCCATACACTAAAAATAAGTTATTCGCTTCAAATTGCTGAGGTAAAAAGCCATTTTGATTAGAATCCATCAATAGAGATAGATTACCCTTACCCCGAACAGGTTTATTATTTAAAAAGCCTGCAAGATTCAATTGCTGAATATTAATTCGCTTCAAGTGATCAGACCAAACCCCTTGAGTTTTCAGGTTTCCTGAAATTTCACCTTTAACAGTTGAGGCAAAATATTGAGGTTTAAAGCGAACTAATGAACTATTAATATCCCATGCAATGCGGTCTTTTAAATTGACAGAACCAGTAGCATAGATTTTTCCAGCCACACCATCGTGTTGTAATTGGCTAATTCGAATAAAATCTGGCGTGCCCGCTATAGAAAACTTCAACAAACCATTTGCCTGTTTTAAGGCTTTTAAAGACCCGTCATAATTAACCGCAAAGCCTTTAAAGCCACCACCAGCTTTCACGTCATGAAATAACAATGCTGCTGTACTTTTCCCGCCTAAACTTACAGTTTCTTGACCTGCTTGAGCCAATCGACCAGTTAAGTCAATTTTCTCAAACTGAATAATTTGCTGGTTTGGTTTAGCAAAACCATTTGCCTTAATCGAACCATTTAGTAGATTGACTGGCGCTGCTGCATGAATACTTTGCGGATTAAAATCTTTTGCATTTAATAAAGCATTCCAAGCCAGCTGTCGTTTTTCAGTAGGTAATAAAACTTTAGCCTGACCTGTTAAGCTACCTTTTTCAGCAGCAAAACTAAAATTAGGAACATTTAAGATATTATCTTTAACATTCAGGTTGGCTAGATATTGTCCTGCTGGCAATAAAGTTTTTTCATGCTGATATACTTTTGTAGCAACCTTAATATCTTGTTGACCGTCACGTAATGTTAAATCGACTTGACCATTATCACTACTTAACCATCCAATATAAGGCATTGCACGGTCTATATTCGCCCACGCCACATTCATGAGCATTGGTTGAGGTTTATTATTTTTTTCAGGCGCCTGATTAAGCTTGAGTTTCCAAGACTCATAACGGTCAAAATCAACGTTAGCAAATACTTCTGTGCCTTTTTCCAAAGAACCAGTTGAAGCAATAGCAGCATCTAAACTTGGCGGTAAAAAGTCTTGAACCACCTGAGGAATCGCTTTGTCTTTAGGATTAATGCGATCTAAACGACCTTTGATGTCCCAAGTCACATGATCTTTCCAATTCACCAGACCTTTAAGATTAACGGCACCTTTCATAACTTGGCCATTGAAATCGGTAATATTAAGCTGATGAACTAAATCAGTATTCATTAAAGCGTTGTACTGACCTTCAGGTAAATTCTCACCCTTTAAATCTGTATCAAGTGCCAAATTAAGCTGTTTAATATCACCTTGAAACTTGATCACACCATTTTTTGCAAATAGTTTTTGTTCTTGTAGCAAAGGTAAATGATAGTTTTTTAATAATAGTTCACCTTGCATTGGAACTTCATCGCGAACAGGATGCAATATTACCCAACCTGTTAATAGATCGGGAGTGGTTGTTGCAACCCCAGCTTTTATAGTATCTAAACTTCCCCGAGCAGCCACTTTAATATTTTGAATATTTAGACTTTTTAAAGATGGGATTCTTAAATCTGCTGTGGCATCTAATGGATATTTACCCCTGAAATCCATTTTACCTGTTGCGTTATGGACTGAAAGATAGCCCATATCCATACTAGATTTTTCAAATTCCAGTTTGGTCTCTGACCAAAGTGCATCCTGCAAATGAACGTCATGAAAACTTACATCTGAGGTTGCCAACTTAATTTCTAAATGATCAACATCACCTTCATCTATACGTAAAACAAATGGCAATTTGATTGGTTTAAATTCAAACGGTTTACCAGAGGGCGGAGTTTTATTAATAATACGTAAGTTGCGTACATCTGCATGGCTTAAATGCACTTCTTTTTCTAATAATAAAGAACGCCATCCTAAGCCTACATCAGCTCGATCTAATGAAACATCGACATCTTTTAATTGCACCAACACATTTTTGAGAATAATGCCTCGCAATAAGTTGCCGCCTTCGTATTCATATTTAATTATTTTCTGAGCTTCTAAAACCCGATCTAATAAAAAACGGCTTCCGCGGTCCGTTGACATCATGATGACTAACGAAGAAGCCAATAATAACAATATGATCAATATCGTCAGCAAGAAGCTACGCAAAATGCGACGCTTCTTCTTAGGAGAGCTTGGTGCCGAAGTGGGCTGCTGTTCTACTTCCGCCATAAAATAAACCTAATAAAATTTTATTTTTAAAGTTGTGGGCCTATAAAGAAATGTAAACGAATCGGATGGTTCTCATCTGAAATACCCGAAGCTACATCTAAACGGATTGGGCCGATTGGAGACTTCCAGCGAATTCCGACACCAACGCTATAAGCTGCTGGATTACTGAAATCTTTATCGTAAGCATTACCAAAGTCAGAGAAAACAGCTGCTCGCCATCCATCTTTGAACTGATAGTTATATTCTAAAGAGCCTACAGCTAAAGCTTGGCCCCCAATTTTATATCCATCTATTTCTGGTGAAAGACTTTTATAGTCAAATCCACGAATTGTTTGGTCACCACCCGTAAAGAATCTAAGATTGTATGGAACTTTGTCAAAATCATCTGTAAAGATATAGCTGAGGTCAGATCTTCCGACGAATTGGTGATCATCATTTTCACCTAGAGAATAAATAAATCTCCAGCCTGCACTCGCAATTGCCATATTGGCATCTGACAGTAAACTCTCGCTGCCTAATTCTAATTTATAAGTTTGTTTAAAAGCTTTTGTTGGGTTTAAACGTGTATTACTTGAGGTTTTAGATGTTTCATAACTAAACAATAATGCTTCTTGCTCAGATGCAGCTGTTTTAAAAGCATCTGGTAATTCAGAAATATCAACATTACCTTTTTGGGTCAAACGGTCTAAACGATAGCGGACCCCAATAGTATGCTGCCAATTTCCTAATGGACGTTTGATTACGCGCTCCCCGCCCACAACAGCAGATTCGGTTAACAGGCTTACATCTGGACCAATATCATCCCGTGTTTCACGCTCATAACCGCCAACGATATTGAAATAGTCATTTAACGGATGTTTATAGGGAATACTATATCGACCATCAATCGATTGACGAATTTCAGAAACTTCTAAGTTGGCATCAAAAGAATGGCCATATTTATTTACGATAGAACGGCGATATTGACTACGTAAACGCGCCCCCGTATCGGTTCCATAACCAATACCAGTTTCCAAACTATTTAGCTTGTCAGCATTTAAAGTCACAATAACTGGAATTCTTTTTGTTTCACGTGCTTGAGCTTGTAAATGATCCTGTTCAGTTTCCTGTTCATCATGCTGAGCTGCGGCGCTTTGCAACATCGCAGTTTGAGGCTCTGCCTGTTTTGCATTTTGTGTTCCGGCAAACTGTTTTTCATCGACTACGTTTTGCGTAACTTCTTTATTTGATGTCGCTAATTGACGTGCTTTCGCAAGTTGTCGTTGTTCTGGTGAAAGTAAATTAGACTCATCAACATCAATATTTTGTTCATCCACCAAAGCTTGTAAATCTGGTGGTAGCTCAAGTGGCTTTTCAATTGGATCTGGTTTAATGCTATCAACCAATGTGTAATTAAAATAACGCGAGTTGGTTAGGTTATTCGCAAGCACATTTACACGCCAGAAAGCATAGTCATCACCTTCTTTCCAAGGCGCCATACTTTCTAAGATATTTTGATTTAATGGCAAAGGTTTCGAAGGATCGCTCATACGAAACTCGACCTTATCTAATTTATAACGCTCACCTGTCTCGTAGCGTAAATTAATATCGGCCTTATTTTCTGGCTGACTTACTTTTACATCATGCAATCGCCAATAAGCATCAAAATAACCGTTATCAGATGCTGCATCGACAATACGGGTTTTAGTGGTTTCATATAAACCGTGATTAAAGATATCACCAACATCTTGATCAGGAACTAAGCGAATAACCTGAAATTGCGGCTGCTTTTCGCCTGGACCTGTAAACTCAATATTTTGCTCATTAATTCGTACTGGTTCATTTGGTGTCACCCTGACACGCACACGACTCGGACTTAATTTTTCAAATCGGAACTCAGCATTATAGTAACCAACAGCTTGAGCAGCCTGATTACTTAATGTTCTAAGCTGAGGTAAAGCAGCATTAAAGTCTTCAAAAGATTCTTGAGTAAAAGTTGAAAGCTTACCTTTAATATTTTTAGCTAACACATCTGAAGCGCCTTCTACCTCTGCGCTAATACGCGGTACTTGTTCCATCGGAATTGCACGCGGCGGACGTACTTTATTTAAAATACGTTTAAAGAAACCAGCTTGCTCAGGTGGTTCTTCGGCCTCTGGTGTCAATTCAGGTAGTGTTTTTCCAGTCTCATTGGCTTCCACTACAATCTTACTATCAGACTTAATCTCTTGCATAAGCTGATCAATATTTACTGGCGCCTGATTAATTTGATTTAATTCAGATTGAGTTGCATCGCTTACAGTAACTTCAGGGAGTTTCTGAGTCCCATTTTGAAAGTTCTGTGCTTCATTCTTTGCTTCTTCTGCTACCCTATAAATTTCATTTGCCATGTTTTGATCAACAGGCATATCGGGTAAATCTTCAAGGTTATCAAGTGTAATTGGCTTAAATTCATCAATTTGATTTGGAAATTGTTCTTGTTGTTGCAATATAGCCAAGCTATCTTGTTGCTGCTGAGCTTGGGTTACAAGTGTAGCGATATCTGTAACTGGAGCAGTATATTGCTCGTTAACCTGAGCTGACTGTTCAGTTGACTCATCAGATACTGTCTGGTTTAAAGTTGTTGATGAACTATTCTCAACAGAAGTTTGAGCAAAACTTGGCGTTACGCAAACGCTTAACAACAAGCTGCTACAAATAAGTTTAGGAATGCCCTGCATTTTTAAAATTAAATGCATAGAATGTGAGAGAGTTGACTGTTTAAACTTAATTTTAGAAGGCATAGAAAACTCTAGACTTATTTTTTAATAAAACGCACCAATGTGAGTGTAAAACTCACTCAAAACCATTGATTTTTCATTTAATCAAGCGTTAAAAATATCATACATGGTTTTCGATGCAAATTAACACTCGGTCACATTTTTTTATAAAACACAATGAAGTTTGCACATGATGAAACAAGATGAGCACCTGATGACCTCACGTCGGTTTGTACCGATGTTTTTTACCCAGTTTTTTGGCGCATTAAATGATAACGTTTTTAAGCAAGCTTTATTATTGGTGATTACTTATGGATGGATTCAGCAACAATCTGCTCCCGTAAGTACTCTTAATAATTTGGCAGCCCTCTTGTTTATTCTGCCATATTTCTTTTTTTCAGCCACAGCTGGACAAATCGCCGACAAATACGAACGATCTCAACTCGTCCGTGGTATTAAAATTTTAGAAATCATCATTATGCTCATCGGTACTGCGGGTTTCCTGTTAGGAAACTTATGGCTACTTCTTTTTGCTTTATTTTTGATGGGTACGCATTCGACTTTCTTCGGCCCCATTAAATACGCAATTTTGCCTGAAATCTTAAAACCGAACGAGTTAATGTCTGGTAATGCGCTATTTCAATCCGGCACATCCATGGCGATCTTGTTCGGAATGATCTTAGGTGGTGCCGTAATTGCCTCATCAGATGGTAATTTATTGTGGATTAGTATCACCGTAGTAGCTATTGCTTGCATAGGCTATTTATTTAGTCGCTTCATTTTGCCGCAAAAAGTTGCTGCACCTGACTTAAAGATTGACTGGAATTTTATCCGTACAAGCTTTCAAACCATTAAATATGCCAAAAGCTTACCGCTAGTATTCACAATTTTGCTAGGCAACTCATGGTACTGGTTTTATGGCGCGACTTATTTAACTCAAATTCCGCAGCTTACCCAGCAAAACCTTCATGCATCAGAAAATGTCGTTAGTCTGTTACTGACTTTCTTTTCAGTCGGTATTGGTGTGGGTTCTCTTCTTTGCCGTAAAATTGGTGGTTCAGAAATTAATATTAAAATGGTGCCGATTGGTGCAATTGGCCTTACTGTTTTTGCGCTCTACCTTGCTGCCAGTTTAGCTTTTGTACCAGAAAGAACTGGGGCATTACTTACCTTAAAAGATGTTTTTACCCAAGGCTGGGTTTACTACCATGTCATGATTGCTGTGACTTTATTGGGTATTAGTGGCGGTTTTTATATTGTTCCCCTATATGCCATGATGCAGGCTTATTCACCACGTTCACATCGTGCACGTGTTGTTGCAGCGAATAACATCCTAAATGCCGTTTTTATGGTTTCTTCTGCAATTTTTTCAATCTTAATCTTAAGTGTTTTAAAAATTGATATTAAAATACTATTTATTATTACAGCTGTACTTAGTGCAATCTTTAGTATCTGGCTTCTCGCTAGACTAAAACCAATGCTTGCCACAGCCCACCTTTCTTTAGAGGACTAATTTATGCGCCACTATACTGGAATTGATCAACTTATTAACTCATTTGATCAGGCATTGCGTAGTCTTGTTCCGGGTGCAACAGCAGCACAGCGTCAAAATCCAGCTGAAACAGTAGAAACAAAACTTGGTGTAGAAGATGCTCGCCATGTCGCAGGTTTAATGCGTGTTAACCACAGTGGCGAAGTATGTGCTCAAGCACTTTACCATGGGCAAGCATTAACGGCGAAATTGCCAAATGTACGTCAAGAAATGCAACAAGCAGCGATTGAAGAACAAGATCACTTAGCTTGGTGTGAAGATCGTTTAAAAGAATTAAACAGTCATACAAGTTTGTTAAACCCAATCTGGTACGGGCTGTCATATGGCATGGGTGCCCTTGCTGGTATTGCAGGTGATAAATATAGCTTAGGTTTTGTTGCTGAAACTGAGCGTCAGGTTAGTCTGCATTTGCAAGATCACTTAAACCAGTTACCCGCTCAAGATGAACGCTCTCGTAAAATTTTAGAGCAAATGAATGAAGATGAATTGCATCACCGTCATACTGCACTTGAAGCAGGCGGTGTTGAATTACCGTATGCAGTAAAAATTACGATGACTGGTATTTCAAAGTTAATGACAAAAACGAGTTATTATCTTTAAAAACCAAAGGATTGATCTCATTCAGATCAATCCTGTTTAAAATATTATTTTAAGCCGTGATCATATTTGAAACGTTCGATATCTCGAATTGAATTCCAATAGTTTCTGTTAATACGGTCACGATCAATTTGTAATTCTCTTAAAAGCTTACGATAACGCTCACGCTCTTCTGGCTTTAATTTTTCGTTATAAGCACTATCAGAATATTGCTTAAACTTTTCATCATAACGGTCATATTCATTTTTTGCATTGTAGTAATCTGAGGCAGTTAGATAATAAGGTCTTAAACGATTACGCTGCTCGATTGGGCATACATTAATATTGCCGTTACCCTCTAAAGCGTTATAAAAAATATTTGATGGCTGGCAATAATACCCTAAGCCCTCTTTATACCCACTTTCATATGACTTTTGATCTGGAACAATATTGGCTTTTCCACACGCTTTGTAATATTGATCTAAACGTGGCGAAGACCCCTTTGAACCATCTTTCTCACCCACTAATGACCAATTCGCAGTCTTACATTCTTCTACGCTCATTGCAGCACAACCTGAAAGGCTGATTGCTAAAATGGCTAAACCGATATTTTTCATATTAAGAAAACTCAAAAATAAAATTAAAAAACGCAAAAAATAAAATTCCAGTACCTGTGCTATATAAGCCTTGCTCAATTCAAGATTTATAAATAAATGTTTAACTGGATAAGCATTTAAGTTTAAAACAGTTTGACCATCTCACCAAATGAGAAGCTTAAATTTTTAGCTTTATTTAATTTAAAAAAGAGAAATCCGTAGAATTTTGTAATGCGCTGACTGCTCTTATACACTAATTTTACTTTAAAAATTGATTATCAAAATAAACTACAATATATTGATTATAAATATAAAAAATTAAATTACTCATAAAATATTGTTCAACCATCTTTACTCTTTTTTTACGCGATTTCCTTCAAAGGCTAAGGTAGGATTTTAGCTAAATAACCACCAAGGTTTTTTATAATGAGTACACTTATTTACCCAAATTTAAACTTAAAAGATCCTCACTTTAAGGCATTTAAAATATCAGATAATTTTATTCCTCCGACACAATCTGGTACTTTCCAATCAGATCTTTTTTTAAAAGAAGTTGATGAATATTTAAGTTTATATCCTCACACTCAGCACATTGATATTTGTCTACATGACTTAAACGGGCATATTCGTGGCAAACGTATTGACGTTAAGAGTCTGAAAAATCTATCTAATGGATGTTATTTTCCTCTTTCTGTTTATGCCATGAGCCTTGATGGAAAAGTGATTGAAGAAACAGGCCTAGGAAAATATATTGGTGAACCAGATAGACTTTGCCTGCCCATTTTAGGCAGCTTGCAACCAAGTGCCTTATCCCCAGAATTAAATGCTCAGCTTTACCTATCAATGCAAGAAGAAGATGGTTCAGACTGTCGCTATGAACCACGTAATATATTAAAAAAATTATTAAATCAGTTACATGCTAATAATTATTTCCCTGTCATGGCTGCCGAGCTAGAGTTTTACCTTTTCTCACCTCAACAACAATCTGAGACATGTTCAGAAAACCAATGTTTTGATATAGATGCGCCAAATAACTACCAACAAGTCCTAGATGAAGTTGAAAAAGCAGCCTTACTACAATCAATTGAAATTACCGCTATTGTTGCGGAATCATCCCCTGGACAATACGAATTAAATCTTCAACACAGCCATGACATCTTGAAGCTTTGTGATCAAATTAATGCCTTAAAAAGAATTGTAAAACAAGTTGCAAGAAAGCATGACCTAACTGCCTGTTTCATGGCGAAACCGAACTTATCAAAGGCTGGTAGTGGTATGCATTTTCATATGAGCATGCTTAATCAATACCATGAAAGTATATTTAGTTCAAAAGTAGAAAAAGATGAGCTTTCAGTCAAATTATTGAGCGCGATTAGTGGCCTAATTGAGTTAATGCCTGCATCTATGGCGATTTTAGCGCCTAATATTAATTCTTATAGACGTTTTAAAATTGGTCATCACGTGCCATTAGAAGCCAATTGGGATACTAACAACCGAAATGTTGCAATCCGAATTCCATGCTCAGATGTACAAAATCAACGCTTAGAATATCGTGTTGCTGGAGCTGACTGTAATCCCTATCTGGTTACAGCGACTATTTTAGCGGGCGTATCTTATGGCTTATCTCATAAATTACCGCTGCCAAAACCTGCACATCTTTTAAAGTTTCCAGACGAGCACATTTTATTAGCCAACAATCAGCCGGAAGCCTTAAAAATATTTAAAGGAAGTCTTATTTTAAAAGGGTATTTAGGGGCAGACTTTGTAGAACATTGGTACACGGTTAAACAGGCTGAATATCAAAACATTTATAGTCAAATGACTGAAGCAGAACAACATTGGGATATATAAATAAAAAAAGCAAAAAAACTATAAACCACTTTGCAAACCCTTAGGGAGAAATACCCTAAGGTTTTTTTTATATCTAATTAATGATTTTTCTGTTTAGCTAAAAAACGTAATCCCACACCAGGTTCAGTAGCAATATAGCGTGGCTGAATCGCGTTATCTCCCAACTTACTACGTAACTTGCCCACTAAAATACGTAAATAGTGCGTATCTTCCTGATGGGTTGGCCCCCATAGTTCTTTTAAGAGCTGAGGCTGTGTTAAAAGCTGCCCTTGATAGCGCATTAATAACGTCAAAAGTTGAAACTCTTTTCGAGTTAAAGTAATTGGTTGTTGCTCGATCCAAACTAAACGTTGCATGACATCAACCTTGAGATAACCATCGTCATACACATGAGCTTCTTGTTGAATCGGTTGATTTCTTAAAATGACACGTATGCGCGCCAAAAGCTCTTGCACACTAAAAGGCTTGGTCATGTAGTCATTTGCCCCTGCGTCTAGCAAGGCAACTTTTTCATATTCATCAGCACGTACAGATAACACAATAACGGGAACATTCGACCAGCTACGTAATTCTTGCAGCACTTCTTTTCCATCTAAATCAGGTAAGCCTAAGTCTAAAATAACCAAATCAGCCCCTTGGGTTGCCAAAGCCTCTAGACCTTTGTAACCCGTTTCGCAGAGCGTGGTTTTGTATTTTTGAGTTCTTAAAGCAATGTCTAAAAATTTACGGATTTGAGGCTCATCATCAATAATCACAATACGTGTTTCTACAGGTGATGTTTCTGAACTTATCATGAATTTACAACTTATTCTTTTACTGGATGAATGGGTAATTTGATTTGAATTAAAGTACCTTTATTTTGGCGCCCTGAAAATGCTTCTATTGTACCCATATGAGCACCAATAATCGCTTTTACGATTGTAAGCCCTAAACCAGTACCAAACTTTCCACGGTCTCCTCGTTCCATCGTGTAAAACATATCGAAAATGCGGTGTCTTTCGTCTTCAGGAATTCCTGCACCTTTATCTTCAATTTCTATTTTCACCTCATCTTCTGACACAAGATAAGTACGAATCATAACTGGCTCATCTGGAGGTGAAAAGTTTGCAGCATTTTCTAAAACATTAAAAATAGCTTGCTCTACCAGTGCTGGGTGAACATACAAACTAATTGGCTGCTCAGGTAACTGGACTAATACTTGCGTATCTGGTTTATAACGCTTTAAACGGCGGGTTGCCGAACCAATTAACTCATCTACCCCAATCCAGTCTCTTTTTAAAGTTAGACCTTCGTGACCTAAGCGTGTCATATCAAGTAAGTTTTGAATGTAACGGTCTAAACGCTCACCTTCTAAATGGATGGTTTCGAGTAAATCTTGTTGGTCTTGTTCTGACATATCAGCTTTAAAATTAGCAAGCGTGTCTGCTGCGCCAATGATAGAAGCAAGTGGCGAACGTAAATCATGCGATACCGAAGATAATAAAGCAGAACGTAAGCGCTCTGTTTCACTGGTGACTTTTGCTTGTTCAAGCTCATTGACCAATTGGGTTCGAAGTACTGCCTGTGCAATGTACTCAATTACACTTTCAGTCAATTTTTTTTGCTCAAAATTTAAGGAAACCACTTCATCCTTAAAGTAAATTCCCACAATACCTAGGCTATTTTTTTGTTCTAAAAGAGGTAAAAACCACCAGCTTGATTGACTCAGCGTATCAGTAAAACGCCCACATGGCTGCTTGTGTTTCAAACACCATTCTGCGGCTACTTTTTCTTTATCATTTAGCTCAATATCAGATGAAATTACCTTATCTCGAATAGAAATCCACACTTTAGTTTGAAGTTGTGTTTCTAAAGTCATACGTCCTGTTTGCATGACTTCTTCAAGATTTACTGCACTAGAAAGCTTACGTGCCAAGTCTTGCATTACCCTAGTGTAGGCATTGGCAGCTTTTAAAGATAAAACTTGCTGGCGTAACTGAGAAGCCAAACGCCCGGCAATTAAAGCTGCTGCAAAAAAAGCCACAACGGTGACTACCCCTTGGTGTGCTGAAATCTGAAAGGTATAACGCGGGGCAATAAAGAAAAAATTATAGGCTAAGAAACAAATAAGAGCAGCCACTACTGCAGCTAACATTCGGGTTTTCGTTGCAACAATTAAAACAGAAATAATAAAAATGACAGAGAAGTCTTCAATACCAAATAGAACTTCGGCGAAGTGAGCTAGAAAAATGCTACCGCACGTCACAGCTAAAACAAAAACACTTTCTTTTAATGATAAAAATGAAGGCTTTTTGAGCTGATTAATCTTTTTAGTACCCTGTTCTGGGTGCAAAATGGTTAAAGCAATTGAGTTTTCTTGATTTAATAATTGCTGAGCTAAATTTTTCTTAAATAACTTTAACCACCACGGTGAAATACTTTTACCAATGACAAGATTGGAAATACCTCGATCAACGGCGGCATCCATTAACACTGATGCAACTCGCGGCCCATATAAAACTTCAGTTCGACCACCTAGTTGTCGAGCCAACTCAAACGCACGGTCAATCTCGATGTATTCTTTTTTATAAGAACTCACTGAACTCTGCCCAAAGTCCAAACTTCTAGCAACATTTACTACAGTCCATGTAGCCCCATTACGTTCTGCTAAGCGGCAGCCTGCTCGCACTAAATATTCAGAAGAGCCTTGCCCATCTATCGCAATCATCAATTCATTTTGTAACGATATAGATTTCAAACCCTTTGAGGCATAACTCTCTTTTAAGTCTGAATCGACATGCTCAGCAACGCATTGCATTGCCAGTTCACGTAATGCCGTTAAATTTGAAATGCTAAAAAAGCCTTGTAATGCCAGATTTGCTTGCTCTGGTACATAGACTTTTCCTTGATGGAGCCTTTCAATGAGTTCACTGACGGGTAAATCAATTAAGCGAATATCTCGAATACGGTCAAATACCCGATCTGGTACTGTTTCATTTACTCGAATGCCTGTAATTTGATAGACCACATCATTTAGGCTTTCTAAATGTTGAATATTTATAGTGGTAAATACATCAATACCAGCGTCTAGCAACTCATTAACATCTTGCCACCGTCGTTCATGACGACTATTTGGGACGTTGCGATGAGCCAATTCATCAACCAAAACGATTTGCGGATGCCTAAGTAAAATAGCATCCAAGTCCATTTCTTCTAAAATATGCCCCTGATATTGCATTTCTTTTCTAGCAATCTGAGGCAACCCTTCCAAAATTTTTAGAGTTTCGATTCTTCCATGGGTTTCAACAATACCAACAACAACATCTGTGCCCTGTTGAAATAATTCTTTGGCGCGGGCAAGCATGGCATAAGTTTTTCCTACACCAGGTGCCGCACCAAGAAAGACCGTTAGTCGACCGGCTTGATATCTGTTGACATGATTTAATAAGGCCTCAGCCTGATTTTCGCGATTGCTTTGCACTTGATATCATCCGGTAAACTAACAACTTTATTTTTAAGTTAATGTGTAGATTGTAATTGATCTAAAGCAATATTGAGCTGTAATACATTAACACGAGCTTGCCCTAGTACACCAAACTGCTTCGGTTCAACATACTTTTGCAAAAGCTCTTCCACAACCTTAGGGTCTACATGACGAGCTTGAGCCACTCGAGCAACCTGTAACTGAGCAGATTCAGGACTAATATGCGGATCAATACCACTACCAGATTTAGTCACCAAATCACTTGGTATAGGTGTATTGCCCGTGTGGTCTTGTTTTTTTACCGCAAGAATCTGAGCATCAATTTGTTGCTGTAGCTCAGGATTAGTACGCGCTAAGTTTGTACCTGCCATCGCCATCGGGTCATAAGCGACTGCTGAAGGACGTGGATGAAAATAAGCCTCTCCAACAAATGGCTGAGCAACTAATTTTGACCCTAAAACTTTATGATCTATTTCAATCAAACTACCATTTGCTTGATTGTTGAATAACACCTGTCCCGCACCTGTAGCAATTGCACTATAAGCAGCGCCACAGCCAACTAAGGTAAAAATTAATAATCCCAAAGATGCTCTTAAGGTCTGACCCAAATTTGCTTCTGAATTTTGTACATAAGTTTTCATTTCAAACTCCAGATTACAAACCAAATAATTGAACAATCACTACATCAATCGCTTTAATGGCAAGGAATGGCAGAACCACACCGCCCACACCATAAATCAACATATTCCGACGTAATAACTGAGTTGCCGTTGAAGGTTTAAATTTCACGCCTCGGAGTGCGATTGGAATTAATAGCGGGATAATAATCGCGTTAAAAATTAATGCAGATAAAATCGCACTGCTTGGACTTGCTAAGTGCATTACATTCAATACTTGCATTTGTGGAATCGCAGCAGCGAACAATGCAGGCAAGATGGCAAAGTATTTAGAGACGTCGTTTGCTAACGAAAATGTTGTTAAAGCACCACGGGTAATCAGCTGCTGTTTCCCAATCTCAACCACAGCAAGTAGTTTGGTCGGGTCAGAGTCTAAATCAACCATGTTGCCGGCTTCTTTTGCAGCTTGTGTACCCGAGTTCATGGCTAAACCAATATCAGCTTGCGCTAATGCTGGCGCATCGTTTGTTCCATCACCGACCATCGCAACTAAACGACCTTGTTGTTGTTCAGTACGAATACAAGCCAATTTGTCTTCTGGTTTTGCTTCGGCAATATAATCATCTACACCAGCTTCAGCAGCAATCGCGGCCGCAGTTAATGGGTTATCACCTGTAACCATAACGGTTTTAATGCCCATTTCTCTTAAACGAGCAAAACGTTCTTTAATGCCGTGTTTAATTACATCTGAGAGTTCAATTACGCCCAATACATGGTGTTGATTTGCGACAACCAATGGTGTTGCCCCTTTTTTGGCAACTTGTTCAACACGCGCTTTTAATTCCAAATCTTGAGAATAATCTTCATCTACAAACTTCAAGATCGCATCTAAAGCACCTTTACGAATTTGATCACCATTCGGTAAATTCACACCAGAAATTCGAGTCGAAGCACTAAAAGAGATAAATTCGGCTTGTTCAGGTTCTTGCTGTTTTAAACCTTGCTCTTTTGCTAACTTAACAATCGACTTCCCTTCTGGTGTTGGGTCAGCAAGTGAACTTACCCAAGCAGCCGCTCTCAACTCA
>ERZ941706.120-NODE-120-length-28101-cov-13.852706_pt1 | contig 28101 bp, 26 predicted proteins | sample MGYA00521232_ERZ941706 | MGnify/ENA primary metagenome ERZ941706 (study PRJEB32759, sample SAMN07749893) | skin metagenome | biome: transportation; feature: city; material: polyester macromolecule | host: Homo sapiens | place: Hong Kong:ER line | collected...
CGGCCGTTCTCGCCCGAGGCGCTGTCGCTGTTGTCGCGACGCTCGCGGCGAGCGTCGCCGTCGGAGTTCTTGTCACCGGAGGGCTCGTTCGAGCCGTTCTCGCGGCGCTGACGACGCTCGTCGCGTTCGCCGTCACGACGGCCACGGCTCTCGCCGTTCGAGGCGTCGTCCTTGGCGTCGACGGTCTTGCCGTCGGCGTCGTTCTCGGAGCCGGTGTCCTGCGCGGCACCTTCACGCTGAGCGTCGCCCTGGTCGGAACCTGAGTTCTCGGAGGCGCGCTTGCGCTCCTCGCCACCGCGGCGGCCACGACGGGTGCGCTGCTCGCGCGGCTGCTCCTGTTCGTCGCGCGTGGAACGCTCACCCTCGCGGGAGGCAGCGTCGCCTTCGCGGGCGCCGGCGTCACGAGTGGCGCGGCGGGGCTCGTCATCCTGCGGCGCCGGAGCGTCGCCCTGCTCACGGCGGGGCGCCTCGGTGGCGGACGGCGCAGCCTCGGCCTGCTCGCTCGTGGCGCGACGGGCCGTCGGAGCGGTCGAGGTGACGCCCGCGGCCTTGGCGCGGCTGCCGCCGACACCGTTGGCCTCGGCGCGCGCGGCGCGGATCGCCGTCACGAGGTCGACCTTGCGCATCTTGGAGATGCCGGGAATGCCCATGCTCTGCGCGAGCTGCTTGAGTTCGTCGAGACGCATCGCGGAGAGCGCTCCGCGCGGGCTGCTCTGGGCCGGGGCGGGCGCAGACGGTTGTTCTGACACGAAGGTTCCTTCCCCCTCGTTCGGCCCGCGACGAAGAGCGCGGGCGGGATGAAGTTCAGGGGCCGTTCAGATCAGACCCCTGGTTCCCGCCGTCGGAATGACAGCACAGACGGGAACAGCGCACCTGGAAGCGAATGATGACCTGCAGCGAGGCTGAGGCGAGAACGGTGACCCAGAGGTCACGGGCCTGGCGCGACGACAGCGTCGCGTCGTGTGGCATGGTCGAACTCGAGCACCACCCGGGTGCACCAAAACGGTACACCCCGGCGGCGGATCAGCGCGACATGGGGGTGATTCCGCGCGTCGGAACGCTCAGTTCGAGCACCTCGCCGCCCCCAGCGACATCGTGCACCGCGCTCAGGGCGAAACGTGATGCCAGCGCGAGCACCGTCGGACCCGCGCCCGAGATGACGGCGGGGACGCCGGCGTCACGCAGCGCGTCGACGAGCGCCATCGAATCCGGGTAGGCCGAACGGCGCTGCTCCTGGTGCAGGGCATCGAGCGTCGCGGGCATGAGTAGCGACGGCTCGGTGGTGATCGCGTGAGCCAGCAGCGCTGCGCGCCCCGAATTGCGCGCTGCCACGGCGAGCGGGACGCTCTCGGGCAACGCGGCGCGAGCCGTCGCCGTCGACAGGCGCTGCGCCGGGACGATGACGACGGGCACGACATCGGGGTGCGGGCGCAGGACGGCGGTGTGCCAGTCGCGCGGCGCGTCGGGGCCCTCGAGCACGTCGGCCCAGCTCACCGTCACGCTGCCGTAGACGGAGGCCGACGCGTTGTCGGGGTGGCCCTCGATGCTCGAGGCGACGTCATTGACGAACGCGAGCGTCGCGGCGTCGTCGAGATCGTGCCCGGCGAGCGCCGTCGCGAGCGCGACGCCCGCGACGATCGCCGTCGCCGAACTGCCCAGGCCGCGCGAGTGCGGCACGGCGCCTGTGTACCTCAGCTCCAGCCCTGCGGGCGGCGCGACGTCGAGCGCTTCCCATGCCGCCCCCATCGAGCGCACGACAAGGTGCGAGCCGTCGAGCGGCACCTCACCGGCGCCGCTGCCGCGCGCGTCGACGACGAGGCCGCCGTCCGTCACCTCGGCGCGCGCGTCGTCCCAGACGTCGAGGGCCATGCCGATCGAGTCGAAACCCGGCCCGAGGTTCGCCGTGCTCGCGGGCACGCGAACGTGCGCCGTCGACCCGACCTGAGGCGTGCGGCTCGGCCGGAGGCGGGAGGCGCTGAGCGAACGGGCCATCGTCAGGCGTCGAGGCCGAGCGCGCGCGCCACGGAGTAGGCGTCGGCGGAGACGCGCTCGGGCTGGATGTCGTCGCCGTCGGCGCCGCGCAGGGCCCACTGCGGATCCTTCAGGCCGTGCCCGGTGACGGTGCAGACGATGGTCGCGCCCGCGGGCACGCGGCCCGCGTCACTCATCTTGAGCAGCCCGGCGATCGAGGCGGCCGACGCCGGTTCGACGAAGATGCCCTCCTCGCTCGACAGGATGCGGTGCGCGGCGAGGATCTCGTCGTCGCTGACGGCGTCGATGACGCCGCCCGAGTCGTCGCGGGCCTGCTCGGCCTGCTTCCACGATGCGGGGTTGCCGATGCGGATGGCCGTTGCGATCGTCTCCGGCTCGTCGAACGGGTGGCCCGCGACGAGCGGCGCGGCGCCCTCGGCCTGGAAGCCCCACATCGCCGGGGTCTTCGTCGCGACGGCGGCGAGCTCGCGGCCGTCGGCGGTCGTGAACGGCGCCGCGTACTCGCGGTAGCCCTTCCAATAACCCGTGATGTTGCCGGCGTTGCCGACGGGCAGGACATGGATGTCGGGCGCGTCGCCGAGCGCGTCGACGATCTCGAAGCTGGCCGTCTTCTGGCCCTCGATGCGGGCCGGGTTGACGGAGTTGACGAGCTCTACGGGGTAGCTCTCGGCAAGCTTGCGCGCGACGTCGAGGCAGTTGTCGAAGTTGCCGTCGACCTGCAGCAGCTGCGCGCCGTGCGCGATGGCCTGGCTGAGCTTGCCCATCGCGATCTTGCCGTCGGGCACGAGGACGGCGCACGTCATGCCGGCCTTCGTCGCGTAGGCCGCGGCGGAGGCGGACGTGTTGCCCGTCGAGGCACAGATGACGGCCTTCGCGCCGTTCTTCGCGGCCATCGACATCGCCGTCGTCATGCCGCGGTCCTTGAACGAACCGGTCGGGTTGAGGCCCTCGTACTTGACGAACACGCGCGCACCGACCCGCTCGCTCAGCTTCTCCGCCGGGATGAGCGGAGTGCCGCCCTCCCCGAGCGTGACGACGGGAGCACCGTCGAGCATCGGAAGTCGTTCGGCGTACTCGGTGATGACGCCGCGCCACAGGTGAGCCATGTCAGTTTCCTTCTGCGCGAAGCACGGACGAGACGCAGTCGACGTCCGCGAGCTTCTTGATCGAGTCGACCGTGGCCGCGAGCGCGGCCTCCGGCGCCTGGTGGGTCATGAAGGTGAGGGAGGCGAGGCCATCCTCGGAGCGGCGCACGCCCTGGCGCATGCTCTCGATGGAGACGCCGTGCTCGCCGAACGCGCTCGTCACGCGCCCGAGGACGCCCGGTTCGTCGGCGACCTCGACGCGAACGACGTAACGCGTCAGGGATTCGCCGATCGGCAGGATCGGCAGGTCGGCGTAGGCCGATTCCCCCGAGCCGCGCCCGCCGGTGACGCGGTGGTGCGCGGCCTGGACGATGTCGCCGAGGACGGCTGACGCCGTCGGGTCGCCGCCCGCCCCGCGGCCGTAGAACATCAGCTCCCCGGCGAGCTTCGTCTCGACGAAGACCGCGTTGAAAGCTTCATGCACGCTCGCGAGCGGGTGCGAGCGCGACAGCAGGACGGGGTGGACGCGGACGTTGACGCCCGCTCCCCCGTCTGCCTCGCCGCGTTCGACCTTCTCGGCGATCGCGAGCAGCTTGATGACGCAGCCCGCGCGGCGTGCGGCGGTGATGTCCTCCGCCGTGATGTTCATGATGCCCTCGACGTGCACGTCACTCGTGCGCACGCGCGTGTGGAACGCGAGGGAGGCGAGGATGGCGGCCTTCGCCTGCGCGTCGTAACCCTCGACGTCGGCCGTCGGGTCGGCCTCGGCGTAACCGAGCTCCTGCGCCTCGGCGAGCACGTCCCGCAGGTCGGCGCCGGTGCGGTGCATCTTGTCGAGGATGAAGTTCGTCGTGCCGTTGACGATGCCGAGCACCTTCGTCACCTCATCGCCCGCGAGCGACTCGCGCAACGGACGGATGAGCGGGATGGCGCCCGCGACGGCGGCCTCGTAGGACAGGTCGACGCCGTGATCCATCGCGAGCTGGTACAGCTCCGGGCCATCGCTGCCGAGCAGGGCCTTGTTGGCCGTGACGACGCTCGAGCCGTTGCTCAGGGCGCGCGTGATGAGGCTCTTGGCGGGCTCGTCACCACCCATGAGCTCGACGACGATGTCGGCACCGTCGACGAGCGCCTGCGCGTCCGTCGTGAAGGCGTCGGCCGGCAGGCCCGTCTCCGAGCGGTCCTTGCGCGTGTCGCGCACCGCGACGCCGACGATCTGCAGCGGCGCACCGATACGGGCCTCGAAATCGGCGGCGTTCTGGGTCAGCTCGCGGGCGACGGACGTGCCGACGACGCCGCTGCCGAGCAGCGCGATCGTGATCGGCTCGCGCGGGGTCGTCGAGTCGGACGGCATGGCGGATGCGGTGGTGGTCATGTCATTCCCCTTCGAGGGCGAGCAGGTCGTCGATCGTCTCGCGGCGCAGCAGCACGCGAGCGTCGCCGTCCGCGACCGCGATGACGGGCGGGCGCGGGACGTGGTTGTACTGCGAGGCCAGCGCACGACAGTAGGCGCCGGTCGCGGCGACGACGACGAGGTCGCCGTCACGGGTGTCGGACGGGAAGTCGATGTCGCGCACGACGACGTCGCCGCTCTCACAGTGCTTGCCGACGACGCGGGTCGGCGTCAGCTCGTCGCTGCCGCCGCGGTTCGCGAGCGCCGCGTGATAGTCGGCCTGGTAGAGCGCGGGGCGCGCGTTGTCGCTCATGCCACCGTCGACGCTGACGTACGTGCGCACGAGGTCGTCGCTCGCCTGAACAGGCTTCACCGTACCGACGCGGTAGAGCGTCACGCCGCCGGGGCCGACGATGCTGCGGCCCGGCTCGATCGAGACGCGCGGCACCGGGACGTCGGCGTTCTGGCACGCCTCGCGCACGATGCCGGCGAGCTGCGTCGCCATCTCGGCGGGGTCGAGCGGTGCGTCGCTGGGCAGGTAGGCGATGCCGAAACCGCCGCCGAGGTCGAGCTCCGGCAGTTCGACGCCGTGCTCCTTCGCGACCTGCAACTGCAGGGCGATGAGGCGCGTCGCGGCCTCCTTGAAGCCGGCGGACTCGAAGATCTGGCTGCCGATGTGGCTGTGGAAGCCGAGTAGGTGAAGCTCCGGGCGGGCGAGGACGCGGGCGACGGCGTCACCGATCTGGCCGTCGGCGGCGGAGAAACCGAACTTCTGGTCCTCGTGCGCCGTCGCGATGAACTCGTGAGTGTGCGCTTCGACGCCGAGCTTGACGCGGATCATGACAGGCGCCGTGATGTGGTGGCGCGCAGCGGCGTCGGCGACGCGGTCGATCTCCTCGAACGAGTCGACGACGATGCGCCCGACGCCGTACGCGAGGGCGTCGTCGATCTCGGCGACGCCCTTGTTGTTGCCGTGCATGCCGATGTTCTCGCCCGGCACGCCCGCCTTCTTCGCGATCGCGAGCTCACCCCCCGAGCAGACGTCGAGGCGCAGCCCCTCCTCGGTGACCCACTGCGCGACGTGCGACGACAGGAACGCCTTGCCCGCGTAGTACACGTCCGCCTGGGTGCCGATGGCCGCGAACGCACGCGCGAACGCCTCACGGTAGGCACGGGCGCGGCTGCGGACGTCGGCCTCGTCGATGACGTACGCCGGCGTGCCGAAGCGTTCGGCGATCTCGTCGAGGCCGATGCCGGCGATCTCGACGACGCCGTCATCACGGCGGCGCGCGGTGCGCGGCCACACGATCTGCTCGAGGGCGCCCGTGGGGGCGGCCGACCTGACGCTCACGTGGTCTCCTTGCTGCCTTCTCGCGAGGGGGACGGCGCTGCGCCGAAACGGCCCGGCAGCCCCCGCTGCGCGCGGATCGGACCCGCAGCGATCGCACGCCCACCGCCGCCGGCCGCATCGAGGATCGACGCGTTCAGTACGGCACGGGCGCTGCGACGCAGGCAGCGTCCAGGGTTTCTCGCACGATGCTACGGGCCGCGCTCAGCGCGGGCACATCCGTCCGCGTGACGGGCGCAGCCTCGACGTGACGCAGCATCGCCACCGCCAGATCGTCGATCGCGAGCAACGCAGGACGGGTGCGGCCGGTGCGCGCCGCGTCGTGAAACGCCCGGGAGGTGAGGAGAACAGCCACCCGCAACGGTGCGGGGGTGACGTGGTCCCCACCGTCCGGCGAACGAGAGAGAGCGGCAGAACCGTCGACGGCGAGGTCGTCGCGGGCCGGGGTGTCGGCGCCGTCTCCGTAGGCCAGGGGCTCTACGTCGAAGGTGTCGGCGTCAAGGGCGCCGCTGTCGAGCAGTCCGGTCGCGGCCTCGAGCCGTCTCATCGCGGCTGCCTGGGCACGGCGGGCACGAGCGAGGGGGTTCGCGTCGCGGCGGCTCGACAGGTCGTCGAGGCGCTGCCCCAACGTCAGCGGTGGCGTCTTGGACGCACTGAGCAGCGACGCCCACACGAGCGCGTCGAGGCCGATGTCCTGTGCGACGGCGTCCCAGGTGAGGCTCTGGCCGAAGGAGCGCAGCGGCGGGCGGGCGCGGCGGACGTCTGTGGCCGCGCCGGCGATGATGCCCGTCTCGGCCCCGCAGCGACCGAGCCACCCGTCCGACGACAGGTCGACCTCGACGTTTCCGCCAGAGGGTCGAGCCACAGCCGATAGCCCCAGGTGCGCGGTGATGAGTGCGGCGATCCGCTGAGCCCTGCCCAAGTCATCTCGATCGGTGGCGGAGCGCTCACGCGACGCCGCGACACGCGGCGCAGGGGTGACGACCCGCCTGTCGGCATCCACGGAAAAGGCGACGGACACCCCGACGTCGCGATCCAGCGCTACCCAAGGATCTGCCGACATCACCGGGCCAGGGTATGCCACGCCGGCTTGATCGCAGGCTGCGACAACGCCCCCTGCAGGACCCGCCCTCCTCGCTACGCTCGTCGTCCTCCCGAATCCTTCGAGCTTGATACAAGACGAACGGAGGCCCGATCCGGCCGCGCTTCGCGCGGCCGGATCGGGCCTCCGTTCGTCTTGTGCCCCCTGCAGGATTCGAACCTGCGCTCCCGCCTCCGGAGGGCGGTGCTCTATCCCCTGAGCTAAGGGGGCATGCGCTCCAGGAGCGCGAGACGAAACCTTACCAGCAGTTCCCGGCGACGGCGGGCATCATCACGCGCGCGGGCGCGCCTGGTCAGCCCGGACGACCGACGCCGACTCGGCCCGCGACGCTCCGGCCAACGCGCGCGCGTCGAAGCGCTGCGTCGCGTCCGCGACCTCGCCGACGAGTTCCTCGAGCACGTCCTCGAGGAACACGACACCGCTCGTGCGCCCGTCGTCACCGACGACGCGCGCGAGGTGCGCGCCCGAGTTCTGCATCGTGACGAGCACGTCCTCGACCTCGTCCCCGGGACGCACCGTCGCGAGCAGCCGGATGCGGCGCGGCGGAACAGGCTCGGTGTACGCCTCGTCCTGCGCGTACAGCACGTCCTTGAGGTGGATGTAACCGCGCAGCTCCCCCGACGTCGTCATGACCGGGAAGCGCGAGAACCCGTGCTTGGCGACCATCGCGTCGACATCGGCGGGCGTCGCGCCCAACGAGAGCGTGACGAGCGAGTCGAGCGGCACGGCCACGTCGCTCGCGACCTTGTCGGTGAACTCCAGCGCCTCACGCACGCGGCGCTCCTGCCCCGACTCGAGCAGACCCTCTCGGTGCGACTCCTCGACGATCATCTCGACCTCCTCGGTCGAGAACGTCGAGGCCGCCTCGTCCTGCGGTTCGATGCCCATGCGTCGCACGATGGCCTTGCTGACGTTCTCGAGCACCGTGACGAGCGGGCGGATCGCCTTCGTCACCCACAGCAGTGCGGGCGCGAGCAGCAACGCTGCCCGGTCGGGCCCGGCGATGGCGAGGTTCTTCGGCACCATCTCACCGAGCACGACGTGGAAGTACGCGACGATGAGCAGCGCGAGCAGCAGGCTGACGACGTGCGTCAGCCCGTCCGGCATGCCCGTCGCCTCGAGGGGGCCGGCGATGAGGTGGTGCACCGCGTCCTCGGCGACGGCACCCAGCAGCACCGAGCAGACCGTGATGCCGAGCTGCGCGCAGGCGAGCAGCGAGGCGACGTTCTCGAGGGCCTCCAACGCCGCAGAGGCGCGCTTCGAGCCCTCCGCGGCCATCGGTTCGAGCTGCGAGCGCCGCGCTGCCATGACGGCGAACTCGGCGCCCACGAAGAACGCGTTGCCGAGCAGCAGCAGGAGCGAGATCCAGAGCATCATCGGGCCTCACCGGCCCGGGTTGCGCCGCCGATGACATCGTCCATCGACTGCCCCTGCACCGCCGGGGTGAACCGGACGCGGTTGACGCGCCGGCCGTCCATCGACACGACGCGCAGGCGCCATCCCGGCAGCATGAGTTCGTCCCCGACCTCGGGAATGCGGCCGACCTGTTGCATGACGTAACCACCGAGCGTCTCGTAGGCGCGATCGTCGGGCACGGGCGCGCCGATGCGATCGACGACCTCGTCGGGGCGCCACAGCCCGGGCACCGTCCAGGACCCGTCGGGCAGGTGACGGCTCGCGTCGTGCAGCTTGTCGTGCTCGTCGCTGACCTCACCGACGATCTCTTCGATGACGTCCTCGAGCGACACCAGGCCCGAGGTTCCGGAGTACTCGTCGATGACGATGGCGAGCTGCAGCCCCGCGCCACGCAGGAGCACGAGCAGCGGTTCGAGCGTGATCGTCTCGGGCACGAAAGTCGGCTTGACCATGAGAGCGGTGACGGGCACATCGCCGCGGCGTTCGACGGGCACGGCGATGGCCTTCTTGACGTGGACGACACCGTGGACGTCGTCCCAGTCCTCCCCCAGCACCGGGAAGCGCGAGTGGCCCGTCGACCTCGCGAGCCGGACGACGTCATCCGCCGTCGCGTCGCGATCGACGGCCTCGCAGCGCACGCGCGGGCTCATGACGTCGGACGCGGTGCGCTCACCGAAGTTGAGCGAGCGCGTCAGCAGGTGCGCGGTGCCCTCCTCGATCGTGCCGGCCTCGGCGCTGCGACGCACCATGGAGCTCAGCTCCTGCGGCGTGCGGGCGGCGGACAGTTCCTCCTGCGGTTCGATGCCCATGGAGCGCAGCAGCAGGTTCGCCGATCCGTTGAGCACGACGATGAGCGGCTTGAAGAGGGCGGCGAACACCTGTACGGGCCGCGCGACGATCTTGGCGACGCGAAGAGGCGCGGAGATACCAAGGAACTGCGGGACGAGTTCACCGAAGATCATCGAGAAGGCGGAGGCGAGAACCATCGCGAGGACGGTCGAGGTCGCCGAGGCCGCGCCGCCGGTGACGCCGATGGCCGCCAACGGGGTGCGCAGCAACGCACCGACGCTGGGTTCGACGATGAAGCCGAGGATCAGCGTCGTGAGGGTGATGCCGACCTGCGCGGCCGACAGCTGCGTCGACAGCCCGCGCAGCGAGGCGAGGACGGGGCGGGCGCGTTCGTCGCCGTCGTCGATGGCGCGCTGGACGGAGTGACGATCCAGCGCGACGAGAGAGAACTCGGTGGCGACGAACAGTGCCGTTCCGAGCGTGAGGACAACTCCGAGGAGGATCAATATCCACTGCGTCATGACGCAGTGAAATTACCACGGGCGCAGCCGTTCACCGGGCTCGTTCCACCCCCCGGGCCGGCCTCGACCGGCGAGGCCCGCGCAGTCTCGCGCCGGGGTGGGCCACCTCACCACCGACCGCCTCTCGCGGCGGCGGCGCGGGAGCGATAGGGTGGCAACGTATGCCGTGTACCACACGGCAGTGGAGTGGTTCACCTCGCTCCTGCCTGACACGGCCACGCGCCGCGTCATGGCGGGGGCAACGGGACGCCTCCCGCACGTGTACGTGAATCGACGCGAATGAAAGAGGCGCATCTGCGTGTCATCCCAGTCCCCCAGCTCTGAGCACGACGACTTCGGCGCGAACGAGTGGCTCGTCGAGGAACTCTTCGAGCAGTACAGCAAGGACAAGAACTCCGTGGATGCCGCATGGCAGGAGTTCTTCGCGACCTATCAGCCGGGCTCGTCGAACTCCTCGGCGCCGGCCTCCACGTCCACGTCCACGTCGGGCTCGGGCGCGAAGGCCGCTCCCCGAACCGAGAAGCCGATGGCCGCCGAGGCACCGCGCGACCAGCAGGAGGCGCCTGCACAGCAGGCCGCCGAGCCGACGCGCACCGCCGAGAGCGAGCCGCAGAAGCTCGACCCGAAGCAGGCCGAGGGCCACACACCGCTGCCGACGCCGCGCGACCAGGGCGACGGCGCCCTCGGTGACGTGCCGGCGGCGGACGACAAGGACACCCCGCTCAAGGGCATCGCCGCCAAGATCGTGCAGAACATGGAGGCCTCGATCGAGGTCCCGACCGCGACGTCGGTCCGCGCCGTCCCTGCGAAGGCGCTGATCGACAACCGCATCGTCATCAACTCGAACCTCGCCCGCGGCCGCGGCGGCAAGGTGAGCTTCACCCACATCATCGGCTACGCCATCATCAAGGCGCTGCGCGTCATGCCGGAGATGAACGCTTCCCTCTCGGTCGACGAGAAGGGCAAGCCCGTCCTGCACCAGCCGGGGCACATCAACTTCGGCCTCGCCATCGACCTGCAGAAGCCCGACGGTTCGCGCACGCTCGTCGTGCCGTCGATCAAGGGCGCCGAGGCGATGACGTTCGCGCAGTTCTGGGCCGCGTACGAAGAGATGGTCAAGAAGGCGCGCAACAACAAGCTGACGCTCGAGGACTACGCGGGCACGACGATCTCGCTGACCAACCCCGGGGGCATCGGCACGGTGCACTCGGTGCCGCGTCTGATGAAGGGCGCGGGCGCCATCATCGGTGTCGGCGCGCTCGACTACCCCGCCGAGTGGCAGGGCGCGAGCGAGGAGACGCTCAACCGCAACGCCGTCAGCAAGATCCTGACGATCACCTCGACCTACGACCACCGCATCATCCAAGGTGCGACGTCCGGGGAGTTCCTGCGTCAGATCCACCAGCTGCTGCTCGGTGAGAACAACTTCTACGACGAGATCTTCGAGTCGCTGCGCATCCCCTACGAGCCGGTGCGCTGGGTGCAGGACATCTCCGCCAACCACGACGACGACATCAACAAGGTCGCGCGCGTGCAGGAGCTCATCCACGCCTACCGCGTGCGCGGTCACCTCATGGCCGACACCGACCCGCTCGAGTACAAGCAGCGTCGTCACCCCGACCTCGACGTCACGAGCCACGGCCTGACGCTGTGGGATCTCGACCGCACGTTCGCCACGGGCGGTTTCGGCGGCGCCAACTTCCTCAAGCTGCGCAAGATCCTCGGCATCCTGCGTGACTCGTACTGCCGCACGGTCGGCGTCGAGTACATGCACATCCAGAACCCCGAGGAGCGGGCCTGGATGCAGAACAAGCTGGAGAAGACGTACTCGAAGCCGACGTCGGACGAGCAGGAGCGCATCCTGCGCAAGCTCAACCAGGCCGAGGCGTTCGAGACGTTCCTGCAGACGAAGTTCGTCGGCCAGAAGCGCTTCAGCCTCGAAGGCGGCGAGTCCGTCATCGCGATCCTCGACCGCATCCTGTCGGAGGCCGCGGACGCCGGCCTCGAAGAGGCCGCGATCGGCATGCCGCACCGTGGCCGTCTCAACGTGCTCGCCAACATCGCGGGCAAGTCGTACGGCCAGATCTTCCGCGAGTTCGAGGGCACCGCCGCTCCCAACTCGGTGCAGGGCTCCGGTGACGTCAAGTACCACCTCGGCACCGAGGGCGAGTTCGTCTCCGATGAGGGCAACCACACGAAGGTCTACCTCGCCGCCAACCCGAGCCACCTCGAGGCCGTCGACCCGGTGCTCGAGGGCATCGCCCGCGCCAAGCAGGACCGCATCAACCTCGCCGGCACGGCGTTCACGGTGCTGCCGATCCTGCTCCACGGCGACGCCGCGTTCGCGGGCCAGGGCATCGTCGCCGAGACGTTGAACCTGTCGCAGCTGCGCGGCTACCGAACCGGCGGCACGATCCACGTCGTCATCAACAACCAGGTCGGCTTCACGACCGCGCCGAGCTCGTCGCGTTCATCGACGTACTCGACGGACGTCGCGCGCATGGTGCAGGCGCCGATCTTCCACGTCAACGGTGACGACCCGGAGGCCTGCGTCCGCGTCGCGGAACTCGCGTTCGAGTACCGCCAGACGTTCAACAAGGACGTCGTCATCGACATGGTGTGCTACCGCCGCCGCGGTCACAACGAGGGCGACGACCCGTCGATGACGCAGCCGCTCATGTACAAGCTGATCGAGGCGAAGAAGTCCGTGCGTCGCCTGTACGCCGAGGCCCTCGTCGGCCGCGGCGACATGGACCAGGAGCGTGCCGACGAACTGCTCAAGGACTACCAGCAGCAGCTCGAGCGCGTCTTCGTCGAGACGAAGGAGGCGACGAAGAAGGCCGCTGCCGACAGCGCCGCGCAGAGCGCTTCGTCCGATTCCAGCCAGGGCACCGACGCCGAGGGCCACGGCGGCCTCGAGCGCCCGTCCGCTCAGCTCGAGGACGACGCGAAGAGCGCCTACTCCTCGGGCCGCTCCTCCGCGATCACCGAGGCCGCTCTCGAGCGCATCGGCGCGGTGTGGACGAACCCGCCGGAGGGCTTCACGCTGCACCCGAAGCTCAAGCAGCTGCTCGAGCGTCGCACGGCGATGGTCAAGGACGGCGGCATCGACTGGGCCATGGGCGAGCTCATCGCGTTCGGTTCGCTACTCATGGACGGCACGCCGGTGCGTCTGTCCGGTCAGGACACCCGACGCGGCACGTTCGTGCAGCGTCACGCCGTCCTCATCGACAAGGCGAACGGCAACGAGTGGACGCCGCTGCGTTACCTCACGGATGACCAGGCGTGGCTGTGGATCTACGACTCGCTGCTCAGCGAGTACGCCGCGATGGGCTTCGAGTATGGCTACTCGGTCGAGCGTCCCGACGCGCTCGTGCTGTGGGAGGCGCAGTTCGGTGACTTCGTCGACGGTGCGCAGACCATCATCGACGAATTCATCTCGAGCTCGGAGCAGAAGTGGGCGCAGCGCAGCTCCGTCGTGCTGCTGCTGCCGCACGGCTACGAGGGTCAGGGTCCGGACCACAGCTCGGCGCGCATCGAGCGCTTCCTGCAGCTGTTCGCCGAGGACAACATGACGATCGCTTACCCGTCGACGCCGGCGTCGTACTTCCACCTGCTGCGTCGCCAGGCGCACGCGCGACCGCGCAAGCCGCTCATCGTCTTCACGCCGAAGCAGCTGCTGCGCGTGAAGGCCGCGACGAGCTCGCCGGCCGACTTCACCTCGGGCCAGTTCGAGCCGGTGCTGAAGGACCAGAAGCAGCTCGACGGTTCGAAGGTCGAGCGGGTGCTGCTCGCCTCGAGCCGCGTGGTCTACGACCTCGAGGCGGAGCGTGAGAAGCGCGGTGACGACACGACCGCCATCGTGCGTGTCGAGCAGCTCGCGCCGATCCCGGCCAAGGAGATCGCCGAGGCGGTCTCGGCGTACCCGAACGCCGAGATCGTGTGGGTGCAGGACGAGCCGAAGAACCAGGGCGCCTGGCCGTTCATGTACTTCAACCTGCCCGACCTGCTCGAGAGCCACGGCGAGACGCGACGTCTGCGCGTCGTGTCGCGTCCGGCGTCCGCGTCGCCCGCGACCGGCAACAGCAAGCGTCACGCCGCGCAGAACGCGGAGCTCATGGAGCAGGCGTTCGCGCGCTGAGGTTCACGTGAGCAGCCGTTGATGGTGCGTTCCTGATGAAGCGGTGCCCTCCCCCACGCGGGGTGGGCACCGCTTCGTCGTGGGCGCGCGACGCCTGCGGGGTGGGCACCGAGCTGACGGACGATAAGCTGGGCGCGTGTATTTCACGGATCGGGGTATCGAGGAGCTCGCGGCGCGCCGCGGCGAAGAAGACGTGACGTTCGAGTGGCTCGCGGAGCAGCTGCGTCATTTCGTCGACCTCAACCCGGAGTTCGAGATCCCCGTCGAGCGCCTCGCCACATGGTTGGCACGGCTCGACGACGACGATGACGAGTGAGTGAAGGCGGTCGTAGCGTGTCCTACCCCACCGAAGGCAGCGAGCCCGAGTTCCGGCCGAGCGCCGATTTCCACGTCGCCGAGGGTGAGCGCCGTGTCGGCCTCGTCTTCGTCGGCGACAGCTTCGTCAACGGCTACGGCGACCCGAAGGCCCTGGGGTGGGTCTCGCGGGTCGTCGCGCGTACGCCGCACGAGGGCGTCAGGCTGACGACGTACAACCTCGGCGTGCGCGGCGACAGTTCCTCGGACGTCCTCGCGCGCTGGCGGGGTGAGGCGGCGCTGCGGTGGAAGAACTGCAACGAGCGCCGACTCGTCATCGGCTTCGGCACGAACGACGCCGCGCAGGGTCTGACGACAGCACGTTCGCGCCTCAACCTCGCGAACATCCTCGACGATGCGTCGACGAACGGCATCGCGACGTTCGTCGTCGGCCCGCCGCCCACGAGCGACCCGGAGATGAACGCGAAGCTCGAGGTGCTCGTCGACGCGCACGCGGACGTCTGCGCGCGTCGTGGCGTGACGTATGTCGACTGCTTCCGCCCGCTGCTCGGGCACGATCAGTGGCAGTCGGATCTTGCCGCCAGCGACGGCTACCACCCCGGCCAGGCGGGCTACGGCCTCATGGCGTGGCTCGTGCTGCACGCCGGTTGGCAGGACTGGCTCTCCGTCTGACGGCCCTCATCGCACCTTCGAGCGCCTCACGTCGTCGACGTGGGGCGTTCGTCGTCCCGACAACCACGTTCTGACCCCCCTTCGGGGGCCGGCCGGAAGACGAGACAAGGGAATGTCAGTACGCGCCGTCGCGTGCGAGGACGGCGCGGAGGGTCTTGAACATGATGACGAGGTCGCCGGACAGGGACCAGTTCTCGACGTAGTAGAGGTCCTTGCGCACGGATTCTTGCCAGGAGAGGTTCGAGCGTCCGCCGACCTGCCAGGGTCCAGTGATGCCTGGCTTGACGTTGAGGCGGCGGTGGACGTGGTGGTCGTAGGCTTCGACCTCGCGGGGCAGTGGGGGGCGTGGTCCGACGAGTGACATGCTGCCGGCGATGACGTCGAACAGTTGTGGCAGTTCGTCGAGGCTGTAGCGGCGGATGAAGGCGCCGACGCGGGTGGTGCGGGGGTCGTCTTTCATCTTGAACAGTAGGCCGGAGCCTTCGTTCTGTCGTTCGAGTCCGGCGAGGCGCGCTTCGGCGTCGACGGCCATCGAGCGGAACTTGGTCATCTTGAACAGCGTTCCGTTGACGCCTACTCGGGTCTGGCGGAAGAAGATGGGCCCGGGGCTGTCGAGGCGGACGGCGATGGCGATGGCGAACAGGATCGGGGCGACGAGGACGACCATCCCGGTGGCGATGACGAGGTCGAAGGCCCGTTTGAGGGAGTACTTGACGCCGCTGTAGCGGGGCATCTCGACGCTCATGAGCGGCAACCCTTCGATGGGGTGCCAGTGGATGCGGGGGCCTGCGACGTCCGTCATGCGGCTGGCGAGGGCGAGGCGGATGGTGGTGTCCTCGAGCTGCCAGCCGAGTTCGCGCAGCTGCTTGCGGTTGATGCGGTTATGGCCGGCGACGATGATCGTGCTGGCCTCGTAGCGGTGCACGGCGTCGACGACGTCGGCGATCGCGCCGGCCTGGGGCACGACCACTCCGTTGGCGAGCTCGAACGTCGGAGCATCGGTCGTGTCCGTCGCGACGGCGCGCACTACTAGGCCCGCAGCCGGGTTGCGGGCTATGCCTTCGGCGACGTAGCGCACCTCATGCGGTGAGCCGACGACGACGACGCCGTCGACGAGCATCGCGCGGCGGCGTCGCGCGAGCACCCAGCGGCGGACCAGGAGACGTTCGATGAGAAGCAGGACGAGCCCGAGTGGGAGGGCGACGGCCAGGAAGCCGCGCGCTACCTGCCAGCGCAGCAGGACGAGGACGATCGCGAGCGCGCCGAACGTGAAGAACGTGGCGCGCACGACACGACGATATTCGTCGGTGCCGATCGCGATGATCTCCATGTTGTACGCCTGATTGAGAAGCAGCGAGGCCTGCCATCCGAGGATGAGGGCGGGCACGACGACGAGGTAGAGGTTGCCCTGCGAGCGAACGGTGTCGAGCGACGCCTCCGCCATTGCGAAGCGCGCGAAGAACCCGGCAGCCACGGCGAGTGTGATGACGCCCAGGTCGAGGACGAACAGCAGCAGGAACAGGTTGCGCCGCCAGTCGCCACGCATCCTGGCGAGCAGGTCGCGCCTACCTCTCGCCCCGTCAGTCATGCTCGCCGGCGCCTTTCCCCACAAAACCCTGTTTCCCCTTCGTCGGACGCGTCCGAATTCCCCTCGTTCCCGTTCGGCTGCGTTCCCCGCACCGCGGTCGTCTCGAGCCTGCGCCTCAGGCCCGCGCGCGCTCTGCAGCGCGCTCCTGCTGAACGACGCCGGATGCGGCGAGTCGTGCACGCCAGTCACCGATGCTCGGCCCGCGCGGTGAGCGTGCGAGCACGCTGTAGGCGGGCCTCGGCGCGGGCCGCTGGAACGCCTCCGTCGTCGTCGGGCGCACGCGCTCAGGATCCAGGCCTGCGAGGATGAATGCCTCTCGTGCGAGGTCGAACCATGACCCGCTGCCCGAACTCGTCCCATGGTAGAACCCGCCCGAGCATTCCTGCTCGATCAGCCCGACGATGGTGTCCGCCAGGTCGCCCGCCCACGTCGGCTGTCCGACCTGGTCGGCCACGACGTCGAGGGTGTCACGGTTCTGGGCGAGCTTCAGCATCGTCGCGACGAAGTTGCTTCCGTGCGCTCCGTAGAGCCATGCCGTGCGCACGATGAGCGCGTCGGGGTGCGTGGCACGAACGGCCCATTCTCCGGCCGCCTTGGTGCGTCCGTAGGCCGACTGCGGGGCCTGCGGGTGCTCGACATCGTACGGTTCCTCGGCGCGGCCGTCGAAGACGTAGTCGGTCGAGACGTGGACGAGCTGGGCATCCGCGGCCTGCGCGGTTCGAGCGACGTTGAACGCACCCGTCCCATTGAGTGCGAACGCCGCGGCCTCGTCGCTCTCAGCGGCATCGACGGCCGTGTACGCAGCACAGTTGACGACGACGTCCGGCGCGTGATCGCCGATGACGCGCTGCACCGTCTCCAGCTCGGTGACGTCGCATCCGGCGGAGCCGAGCGAGACGACGCTCTCACCGCGGCTGCGCAGCAGCGCGTCGAGATCCTGACCGAGCATGCCCGTGCCTCCGAGGACGAGCCAGCGACGCGCCATCGTCATGCCCCTTGACCGGTGGCGGTGTCAGCAGGCGCCGCGACGACCTGCTGGCTTGCGTACTTGGCCTCGGTGGCGTCCTTGAACGGACGCCACCACGACTCGTTCTCTCGGTACCAGGCGATCGTGGCGGCGAGGCCGTCGTCGAAGGAGGTGTAGCGCGGACTCCAGCCGAGTTCCTCGCGCAGCTTCGTCGAGTCGATCGCGTAGCGGCGGTCGTGGCCGGGCCGATCGGTGACGTGGTCGAAGTCGTCGGCGTCACGCCCCATCCCGGTGAGGATGGCCTGCACGACGGTCTTGTTGTCGAGCTCACCGTCGGCGCCGATGAGGTAGGTCTGCCCGATGCGCCCGCGCTCGATGATGGCCCAGACGGCCGCGTTGTGGTCGTCGACGTGGATCCAGTCGCGCACGTTGAGCCCGTCACCGTAGAGCTTGGGGCGCACGCCGTCGATGAGGTTAGTGATCTGGCGCGGGATGAACTTCTCGATGTGCTGGCGCGGACCGTAGTTGTTCGAGCAGTTCGAGATCGTCGCCCTGACGCCGAAGCTGCGCACCCAGGCACGCACGAGCATGTCGCTGCCGGCCTTGGTTGAGCTGTACGGGCTCGACGGGTTGTACGCCGTCGCCTCGGTGAAACGCTCCGGGTCATCGAGCTCGAGGTCGCCATACACCTCGTCGGTGGAGATGTGGTGGTACCGGACGTCGTGCTTGCGCGCCGCCTCGAGCAGCGTGTAGGTGCCGACGATGTTGGTCTGGACGAACGGCCACGGCTCGGCGAGGGAGTTGTCGTTGTGCGACTCGGCGGCGAAGTGGACGACGAGGTCGGACGCGGCGACGAGACGGTCGACGAGCGCGGCGTCGGCGATGTCGCCGCGCACCAGCTCGACGTGCTCCCCCAGCCCGTCGAGAGATCTCTCGTTGCCCGCATACGTCATGGCGTCGAGAACGACGATGCGCGCCTCTGGGCGCTCCTTCACCGTCAGGTGGACGAAGTTGCCGCCGATGAAGCCGGCTCCGCCGGTGACCAGGATCTGCACCCTGCCAGCATAAGGTAGGCCTATGAAGGGGATCATTCTCGCGGGGGGATCGGGAACGCGACTTCACCCGATCACACGGGGCATCAGCAAGCAGCTCATGCCGGTGTACGACAAGCCGATGATCTACTACCCGATCTCGACGCTCATGATGGCCGGAGTCCGCGAGATCCTCATCATCACGACGCCGCACGACAGCAAGCAGTTCCAGCGGCTGCTGGGCGAGGGATCCGACTGGGGTGTCGAGATCAGCTACGCCGTGCAGCCCTCGCCCGACGGCCTCGCGCAGGCGTTCATCATCGGCGAGGAGTTCATCGGCGACGACTCGGTCGCCCTCGTCCTCGGCGACAACATCTTCCACGGCGCCGGCATGGGGACGGCGCTGCAGGGCCACGCTGAGCTCACCGGGGGCCACGTCTTCGCTCATCACGTGACGAACCCGAGCGCCTACGGCGTCGTCGAGTTCGACGCGGACGGCAACGTCGTCTCGATCGAGGAGAAGCCGGAGCAGCCGAAGTCGCGTTACGCCGTGCCCGGCCTGTACTTCTACGACAACGACGTCGTCGACATCGCGAAGAACCTCGAGCCCTCCCCGCGTGGCGAGCTGGAGATCACGGGCGTCAACGACGAGTACCTGCGCCGCGGCAACCTCACGGTGACGGTGCTGCCGCGCGGCACCGCGTGGTTCGACACGGGCACCTTCAAGGGCCTCATGGACGCCTCGCAGTTCGTCCACGTCCTCGAGGAGCAGCAGGATCTGAAGGTCGGCTGCGTCGAGGAGATCGCGTGGCGTCAGGGCTGGATCGACGACGCGCAGTTCTCCGCCCTCGCCGACTCCCTCGTCAAGTCCGGTTACGGCGCCTACATGCACCGCGTCCTCGCCGAAGGCCACATCACCCCCGCCGTCCGCAAGGCCCTGTGATGGACATCCAGCCGCTGAAGATCGACGGCGCCTACGTCGTCACGCCCCGCCAGTTCCCCGACGGGCGCGGCGTGTTCATGGAGGGCTTCCGCGGGGACAAGCTCGCCGAGCACCTCGGCCACCGCATGGACGTCGTCCAGTCGAACATCTCGGTCAGCAGCCGCGGCACGGTGCGCGGCATCCACTTCGCCGACGTGCCACCGAGCCAGGCGAAGTACATCACCGTCCTGTCGGGCTCGATCATCGACTTCATCGTCGACATCCGCGTCGGGTCGCCGACGTTCGGGCAGTGGGAATCGGTCGTGCTCGACACGAGCGAACGCAAGGCGGTCTACCTCGCCGAGGGGCTCGGCCACGCGTTCTGCGCCCTCGAGGAGGATTCGACGGCGATGTACCTGTGCAGCGCGCCTTACACCCCCGAGCGCGAGCACGGCATCAACCCCCTCGACACGACGGTGGGGCTGACCCTGCCCGACGACATCGAACCGCTGCTGTCCCCCAAGGACGAGGCTGCGCCGTCGCTGGCGCAGGCCGAGGCGTCGGGTCTGCTGCCGCGATACGACGACTGCGTGCGCTTCTACGACTCGTTGCGCTCGGCCTGATCGCAGCGGCCCGCGTCCTGCATGATCACGCGTGACGCACGTCTCACGAGGCGGCTCCAAGGTCGCTGCACGGGCATGGTGTCGCGCGCACGAGGCGGGCCGTAGGTCACGATCCCGCATACTTATGTCGTGTCGCTCGCCTGGGGCGAGGCGCGGTGGCATGCTGTGGCCATCGTCTCCGACGGCTCGCGCCGTCCCCATGCCGAAAGGCCCGCCCATGCGTCGTACCACCGCCCCCGCCCTCGCCGGCCTGAGTGCCACCGCCCTGCTGCTGTCGGGTTGTGGCTCCGACTCCCTCGACGACTCCAAGAGCTCTGCCTCCTCGGGCGCTGCGGGCGCGTCGAGCAAGGCCGCCGAGGTGACGAAGGACGACTCGCTCGCCAAGCTCGTCCCCGCCGCCATCGCCAAGGAGGGCACCCTGACGATCGGTTCGGACGCCTCATACGCCCCGAACGAGTTCACGGCTGCCGACGGCAAGACGATCCAGGGCATGGACATCGACCTGCTCAACGCCGTCGCCGCGAAGCTCGGTCTCAAGCTCACCTTCCAGAACGGCGACTTCGGCACCCTCATCGGCGGCGTCAACGCCGGCAAGTACCCGGCGGCGATCAGCTCGTTCACCATCAACGCCGAGCGCCTCAAGACCGCGAACATGGTGCAGTACTACAGCGCGGGCACCGCCTGGGTCACCGCCAAGGGCAACCCGAAGAAGCTCGACCCCGACAACGCGTGCGGCCTGACGATCGGCGTCCAGAAGGACACCGTGCAGCAGACCGACGACCTGCCCGCACGCAACAAGAAGTGCACCGCCGCGGGCAAGAAGCCGATCACGATCGTCAGCGAGGTCGCCCAGTCGAAGGTGACCGCCGACCTCATCGCCGGCAAGGTCGACGGCTTCGCGGCCGACTCCCCCGTCGCCAACTGGGCCGTCGCGAAGAACGACGCGAAGCTCGAGAAGGTCGGCTCGAAGTACGCCTCGGCCCCGTACGGCATCGTCGTCAAGAAGGACAACACGGCGTTCGCCGAGGCCATCTCGAAGGCCCTTGAGGCCCTCGACAAGGACGGCACCTACAAGAAGATCCTCGACGCCTGGAGCAACGGTGACGGCGCCGTCACCTCGTTCCCGGTCAACCCCAAGCCCTGATCGCGAACGACATGACCGACACCACCACCACCGAGCGGCCGGGCGTCATCGACGCCCGGCCGGTCCGGCATCCCGGCCGATGGGTCGCCCTCGCCGTCATCGCCGTCCTCGTCGCGATGATGATCAGCTCCGTCGTCACCAACAAGGCCTGGGACTGGCCGTTCGTGCTCAAGGTGATGAACTACTCGCCCGTGCTCGACGGACTGCTCAAGGGCACGATCATCGTGACGATCGTGTCGATGATCCTGGGCGTCGTGCTCGGCGTCATCCTCGCGATCATGCGCCTGTCGGACAACCCCGTGCTGCGCGGCGTGGCGTTCGTCTACATCTGGTTCTTCCGGGCCGTGCCGCGCTACGTCCTCATGACGATCCTCGGTCTCGGCGTCCTGACCCTCTACCCGACCCTCGATCTCGGCGTGCCGTTCGGCAAGGACCTCGGGCTGACGTTCTACACCCTCGACGTCAAGACGATCAGCTCCGGCATCACCGTCGGCATCATCGGCCTCGGACTGTCCGAAGCCGCCTACATGGCGGAGATCGCGCGCGCCGGCATCCTGTCCGTCGACAACGGTCAGCGTGAGGCCGCCCAGGCCCTCGGCATGAGCAACGGCAAGGCCATGCGCCGCATCATCCTGCCGCAGGCGATGCGCGTCATCGTGCCGCCGACCGGCAACGAGGCCATCTCGATGGTCAAGGACACGTCGCTGCTGACGGCCGTACCCGTCACCGCCGAACTGTTCAACCAGGCGCAGAACGTCGCCAACAACACGTACAAGGTGATGCCGAGCTACGTCGGCGCCCTCATGTGGTACCTCATCCTCTGCACGCTGCTCATGCTGCTGCAGAGCTGGCTGGAGCGACGCTTCGCGCGCGGCTTCGGGGCGCAGGGCACCACGACCGGCGGGTTCCGCTCACGTCTGTCCTCGATCGGAAGTGACCACTGATGAGCACCGCCGCCGCCGGGGCGAGCAACGCCCAGCCGCGACCGTCCGCCACCACGGCCCCCGTGGCCTCACGCTCCGATGAGCCACTCGTGCACGCCGTCAACGTCATGAAGTCGTTCGGCAAGCACGAGGTGCTCAAGGGCATCGACCTCGACGTCCACCCCGGCGAGGTCGTCGTGCTGCTCGGCCCGTCGGGCTCGGGAAAGACGACGTTCCTGCGCTGCATCAACCAGCTCGAGACGATCGACGGCGGGCGCATCTGGGTCGACGGCGACCTCATGGGTTACGCCGACAAGGGCGGGCAGCTGCACCGCCTCACGGACAGGAAGATCGCCGCGCAGCGCCGTGAGATCGGCATGGTCTTCCAGCGCTTCAACCTCTTCCCACACATGACGGCCCTCGAGAACGTCATGGAGGCGCCCGTCCAGGTCAAGGGCGTGGGCAAGGCCGAGGCGAAGGCGGAGGCCGAGCGGCTGCTCGAACGGGTCGGGCTCGGCGACAAGACGAAGCACTACCCCAGCCAGCTCTCGGGCGGCCAGCAGCAGCGCGTCGCCATCGCCCGCGCGCTCGCGATGCAGCCGAAGCTCATGCTGTTCGACGAGCCGACGTCCGCCCTCGACCCCGAACTGGTCGGCGAGGTGCTCGCCGTCATGAAGGAACTGGCCAAGGACGGGATGACGATGGTCGTCGTCACGCACGAGATGAGCTTCGCGCGGGACGTCGCGGACCGTGTCGTGTTCATGGACGCCGGCGTCGTCGTCGAGACCGGCGCGCCGCGCGACGTCATCAACAACCCGCAGCACGAGCGCACCAAGAGCTTCCTGTCGCGCATTCGCAGCGAGCACGAGGCGATCGCCGCCCTCGTCGACGACGAACTGCTCTGACGCTCTGACGCTCGCCCAGCTGCACCCCACTACCCTGGTGGGATGCAGCTGGGCTTCGTCGTCGTCAGGGGTCGCTCGATGGAACCGACCTACGTCGACGGCGACGTCGTCCTCGTCGCCTGGGGTGCGTCGCCCCGGGTCGGGCGCTGCCACGTCGTCCGCCTCCCTGACGGCGACGACGGCCCCCGCCCGCTCGCGATCAAACGGGTGACGAGGCGCGAACGCCTCGCCGACGGCGCGTCGGGCTGGTGGGTGGAGCGTGACAACCCCCGTGAGGGGGTCGACTCATGGCTCGTCGGGGCGCTGGGGGACGAGGCGATGCGGGGGCGGGTCGTCAGCCCCGACTCCCCAGTGATGACGCAGATTCTGCGACGTTGTCGCACCTGCGTCAGCACCTTTCGCCGGGGCCGCTTCGCGCGATAGGTTGAGAGCAATGCTGCCGTTCGGCAGCTGATCACCAGCAGCAAGGAGTCCCTCATGCTGAAGCGTTTCTTCACCCCCACCGTCGAGGTCTCGGCTCACTGCGACCTGCCCTGCGGCGTCTACGACCCTGCCCAGGCCCGCATCGAGGCCGAGTCGGTCAAGGCCATCATCGCCAAGGTCGCCGACAAGCCCGGCGACGAAGACTTCAAGATGCGCGCCACGATCATCAAGGAGCAGCGCAGCCAGCTCGTCAAGGAGCACCTGTGGGTGCTGTGGACGGACTACTTCAAGCCCCCGCACTTCGAGAAGTACCCGCAGCTTCACACCCTCGTCAACGAGGCGACGAAGCTCGCCGGTGCCAGCGGCACCAAGGGCGAGTGGGACATCGCCAAGGCTGACGAGTTGCTCGGCAAGATCGACGAGATCGCTCGCATCTTCGCGGAGACGAAGCAGGCCTGAGCCTCCCTCCCGCAACGAGAACGGCCCGGCATCCCCCTTGGATGCCGGGCCGTTCTCGCTGCCTCACCTGCGGTTCTCGTTCACCGTCGCGAATCCCGTCCCCTCCTGCGATTTCCGTCCACATCGGCGATTCTCGTCCACCTTCATGACGTCAGGTGCGTCAGTGCACGAGGCGGAGGATGACGTCGAGCAACGCCACCCCGGCGACGGTGTACACGCCGGCCCAGATGAGGCTGCCGACGGCGACGGCCGGCAGGTAGCGCACGAGCGGCATCCGGCCGGCCCCGGCCATGAGGTTGACGGCCGTCTGCACGCCGACCGTCAGGAACGACAGCGGGACGGCGAGCGGGCCGAAGCGGTGCACCATGCCCTCGGCGCGCTTGACGGAGCGCGCGTCGAGGTGGTGGGCGTACTTCGGATGCCGACGCCAGCCGCCGATCGCGCCGCGGCCGATCCAGTATGTCGCGTTGGCTCGCGCCATGACGATGCAGAACAGGATGCCGAACGCGAGCGCCACGGGCATCTCACGGATCGATTCCATGCGTTCAGACGGCCTCGGCCCGAGCGTTCGCACCCGCGGGGTAGCAGGCGTCCAGCGCGTCGAAGACGGCGGCGTTGAGGGCGAAGGCACGACCGGCGGCGTCGAGGGCCTCGTCCTGCTCCTGCGTCGTGAGGGCCAACTCATCGAGGCGGGCGCGGTAGGCGTCCTTGTACGTCTTCGGCTTGGCGATGTCGAAGCGGTAGAAGGTGAGGACATCGTCAGGCGCGTCGTAGTGGCGGCGCATGAGCGTCGCGATGATCTGCCCGCCGGACAGATCCCCGAGGTAGCGCGTGTAGTGGTGGCCGATGAGCGTGGCCGGCGAGGCGGCGCAGGCGACGAGGTCGTCGACGTAGCGCTGCGTGGCGGGCAGGATCGCCGTGGCGTCCGCATAGCCGAGGCGTTCCAGCGCGGCGAGGTCGTGACGCAGCGATGCGGCGCGCTCGAGTGCCGGGTCCAGCAGCGGCGCGAGGCGCGGGTCGTCGCGGTGCGTCGCGCACGCCGACTCGAGGTGGTCGTACACCGGCAGCAGCTGACGCTGCAGCCCCTGGTGCGCGCCGATGCTGCTCTCGCCGCCCATGAGGCGGGTCATGAAGCCGCGGTTCTCGGCGTGCTCGTGCGCGGCACGGGTGTGGTCGCGCAGCGCGGCCGACAGGGGCGGGGTGAGGGCCGTCGTCATGGATCCGAGCCTTTCTGATGAGGAAGGCTCACCTTAATAAAGGTCCACCTCCGCTCGGATCAATCGAACGGTTGATCCGAGACTCCACCTCCCCACCACGCCAGGCCGACGAGAGCGAGCCGCCTCTCGCTGCGCGGATGCCCGCAGGGGGCACGAGCGCGATGTGACAGAATGGGGAGGTTGGCCCCCGACGTACCGGGGGGAAGACCCCGAACCAGGGAGCAAGACCATGAGCAAGCGCGCACGCAAGCGTCGCAGCCGCAAGGGCAAGGGCGCGAACCACGGCAAGAAGCCCAACGCCTGAGCATCTGCCGCAGACGCGAACGAAGGCCGACCACCCTCACGGGATGGTCGGCCTTCGTCATGCTCGGTTCGGCGTCAGGCCTCGTAGCGCACCTCGGTGCGCTCGTAGGTGATGCGCGTGAGGATCGACGAGCGCAGTTGCTCCGGCGCCTGCTCACAGGCGCAAGCGCGCTTGATGAGCTTCTTGAGCAGCATGTCGCGCTCGTACTCCGTCAAACACGGGGGGCAGTCGAGCAGGTGAGCCTTGATCTCCTCGTACTGCTCAGCCGTCAGCTCACCGTCGATGTAGGCGTAGAGACGCTCGACGTACTCGGGGCACTTGTCGCTCATTTCTTCGCCCCCTTCGCGGTGTCCGCCTCACCCTTGAGGAAGCCGCGCCCACGCGCGTAGTCCTCGAGTTGTTCACGCAGCAGCTTGCGTCCGCGGTGCAGGCGCGACATCACGGTGCCGATCGGCGTGTCCATGATCTTGGCGATCTCCTTGTAGGGGAAACCCTCGACGTCGGCGTAGTACACCGCGAGACGGAAGTCCTCCGGCAAGGCCTGCAGCGCCTTCTTGATGTCGCTGTCGGGCAGGTGATCGAGCGCTTCGTTCTCGGCCGACTTCAACCCCGTCGACGAGTGCGCCTCGGCCCGCGCGAGCTGGTAGTCCTCCACCTCGGCGGCGTCGGACTCGAGCGGCTGACGCTGCTTCTTGCGGTAGGAGTTGATGTACGTGTTCGTCTGGATGCGGTACAGCCACGCCTTGAGGTTCGTGCCCGGCTTGTACTGGTGGAAGGCTGCGAACGCCTTCGCGAACGTCTCCTGCACGAGATCCTCGGCGTCGCTCGGGTTGCGCGTCGTGCGCAGGGCGGCGCTGTAGAGCTGATCGAGGTACGGCATCGCGTCACGCTCGAAGCGCGCGGCCCGCTCGGCCGGGGTCTCGGTGCTCGGGTCGAAATCCTTGGAATCGGTGACGCTGCGTGGCGCCGCGCCGCCGTCTGGCTGCGGCGCGCCGAGGGCGTCGACCGTCGTGTTGTCTGTCATCGCGCTCAACCCTAGCGCGGGGTGCGGCGCGACACGAGACGCGCGCGTGCCCGCGCCACCGAAACCGGTGGTGAGGCTCAGCGCGGACGGTTCGACCGGAACCACGGGTGCTACCAGCATCGTGCTCACTTTCGACGTTCGAAAGGCCCTCGTGGGCTTTCTGATTCGCCGTCGTCAACACGATGAGTGGGCTGCGCTATTCCCCGCCCCGCTCTCGATAGGAGTCAGGACGCGGCGGCCAGCCACCGGCGCACGGCGTCGACGACATCCTGCGGCTGCTTGCTGAATCCGTGCGGGCCCGCGACGGCGGCGACGTCGGCGCCGGGCAGCGCGGCGCGGATCGCGTCGGGGCCGCCGAAGGTGTCCGTGGCGCCTTGCACGACGAGCAGGGGAACGACCGCATCGAGCACGGCTTGCGCCTCGTCCGTGCGCCATTTCGACGGGTCGTCCGCCTTGCCCGGCGGCGCGAGCGGAAAAGCCAGCGCGACGACGGCGTCAGCGCCCGTCTCGACGGCGGTGCGGCACGCGACGCGGGCACCGGCGGAGCGACCACCCTGCACGAAGCGGCCCGTGATGTCGCCCGCCTCGCGCAAGTGACTCACGACGGCGCGCCAACCCTCGTCGAGGGTCTTCGGGGGCGTGGCGATCTTGCGGCCCGCGAGCACCCAGGGCTGGTCGACGAGGACGACACGCCACCCGTCATCGGCGAGGTCGAGCAAGCCCCACAGGTCGGGCGTGTTCGTGCCCTTGCCGGCGCCGTGTCCGAGGACGAGTGTTCCGACGGGCTGGTGTTTGCCGGTCGTCGTGACCGCCGCAGTCTCAGCGTTCGCAGACTCGGTGCTCGAGGACTCGGAGTTCTTCACCTCCGTGTTCGCGCGACCACCGACGGGATCGATGACGTAGGCGCGTGCCGGCCCGGCGTCCGTCTCGATGTCAAGAACGCGGTGCGCTCGTTCCGGCGCGACAGACCGGGAGGGACGTGGTTCGGCGGTCACTTCTCGGCCCCGATGATCTCGCCGGTCGCGGGGTCGACGACGCCCACGAGGTCGGATTCGGGCGCGGGTTCGATGAGGCCTGGGCCGTTCGTCCGGTTCGAACTCACCGCGCGTGAGACGGGGTAGGCCTCGAAGGGGCTCGAATCGCCGGGCGTGAGGAACGTCGCGACGTCGGCGTCGTCGGTCAGCGTCGGGTCGAGCCACTCGGCCCATTGCTCGCGTTCGAGCGCGAGGGGCTGGCGATCGTGGATGCGGTCGAGGCCCTGCCCCGCGCTCGTCGTGATGATGGCGAACGTCGTCAGCCACGCCGCCGGGTCGCCGTCGGGCAGCGAACGATCGCACCAAAACTCGTAGAGGCCGGCGAATGCGACGTCCGTGCCGTCGACGCGGCGCATGTAGAACGGCTGCTTGCGCGGTTTGCCCTTGGCGTCGAGCGCCGTCGGTGACAGCTGCCACTCGTACCAACCCGACGCGGGCACGAGGCAGCGACGCGCGCGGGCGGCCTTCGCGAACGACGGTTTCTCGAGCAACGTCTCAGCGCGCGCGTTGATCATGCGCACGCCACCCTTGGTGTCCTTCGACCACGACGGCACGAGCCCCCACGTGAGGTGACGCAGCTGACGCTTCGCCTCGCCGCGCGAGCCGTCGTCGAGCCGCTCGGGACGGGTCAGGACGACGGGCGCCTGCTTCGTCGGCGCCATGTTGTAGTCGGGCTCACCGACAGGCGGGTTCTGCGGCGACGCGAGCAGCGACCGCGTCTGCTCGCCCGTCGCGTCGACGTCGACCTCGAACTCCTCGACCA
>ERZ941706.123-NODE-123-length-27472-cov-4.729219_pt1 | contig 27472 bp, 27 predicted proteins | sample MGYA00521232_ERZ941706 | MGnify/ENA primary metagenome ERZ941706 (study PRJEB32759, sample SAMN07749893) | skin metagenome | biome: transportation; feature: city; material: polyester macromolecule | host: Homo sapiens | place: Hong Kong:ER line | collected...
GCAAGAGCGCGCTGTTCAACGCGCTGACCGGCGCGCGGCAGAAGGTCGGCAATTACCCCGGCGTCACCGTCGAACGCCATTCGGGCCGGCTGGTGCTCGACGATGGCCGCCCGGTCGAACTGATCGACCTGCCCGGCGCCTACAGCCTGGAACCGTCGAGCCCCGACGAGCGGGTGACGCGCGACGTGGTGACCGGCGCGAGCAGCCTGGAGCGATTGCCCGACGCCTTGGTCGTGGTGGTCGATGCCGCGAATCTCGACAACCATCTGCGCTTTACGCTCCAGCTGATCGCGCTCGGCCTGCCGGTGGTCGTCGCGCTCAACATGGTCGATCTGGCGGAGCGCGACGGGCTGACGCTCGATGCCGCGGTGCTGGAGCGCGAACTCGGCGTGCGGGTGATCCCGACCGTCGCCGTGCGGAAGCGTGGGCTTGACGGGCTGCGCGCGGCACTGGGGTCGATCCTGGTCGGCGGCGCGGTGACGCGGCTGCGCCCCTCGGACGGCAGCATCGACGAGGACATCGTGACGCTGCAACGCCGCGCGCGCCAGATCGCCGCGGCGGCGACCGTATCGGAGACGGCAGGACGGCGCTGGGCACATGCGCTCGACGCGGTGGCGCTGCATCCGGTGGCGGGGCCGCTGCTGCTCGTCGCGATCCTGTTCGTGATGTTCCAGGCGGTGTTCACCTGGGCGACCGTACCCGCCGATGCGATCGATGCGGGCTTCGGCGCGTTGCAGGGCGTGATCCGCGAGCACATGGCAGATGGCTTCATCCGGTCGCTGCTGACCGACGGCCTGATCGCGGGCGTCGGCGCGGTGATCGTCTTCCTGCCGCAGATCCTGATCCTGTTTCTCTTCATCCTGGTGCTCGAATCGTCAGGATATATGGTGCGCGCGGCATTCCTGATGGATCGGCTGATGGCGACCGTGGGCCTATCGGGGCGCGCGTTCATCCCGTTGCTGTCGAGCTTCGCGTGCGCCGTTCCCGGCATCATGGCGACGCGGGTGATCGAGGACGAGAAGGACCGCCTGACCACCATCCTGATCGCGCCGCTGATGACGTGCAGCGCGCGCTGGCCGGTCTATACCCTCATCATCGGCGCGATGATCCCCAACACGCCGCTGCTCCCCTTCGTGCGGTTGCAGGGCGTCGTGATGTTCGGGCTGCTCGTCACCGGCATCGCCGGAGCCTATGTCGCGGCGCTGATCCTGCGGCGGACGGTTACCAAGGGTGCATCGTCGGGCTTCATGATGGAGATGCCCAAATACCAGATGCCGCGGATGCGCGACGTGGCGCTGGGCCTGTGGCAGCGGGCGCTGATCTTCCTGAAGCGGGCGGGCACGATCATCGCCCTGACGACGGTTGTGCTGTGGCTGCTGCTGTCGTTTCCCAAGCCGCCGCAGGACAGCGGGATCAGCCCGGTCGACTATTCGGTCGGCGGGCGGATCGGCCATGCCATCGAATATGTCGTGAAGCCGATCGGCTTCAACCGCGACATCGCGCTGGCGCTGCTGCCAGCGATGGCGGCGCGCGAGGTCGCGGTGTCGGCGATCGGCACCGTCTATGCGATCGACGACCAGGACGGCACCGGCACCGACCGCATCACCGACCAGATCCGCGGGCGCTGGACGCTGCCGACCGCGCTCGCCTTCCTGATGTGGTTCGTCTTCGCGCCGCAATGCATTTCCACGATCGCCGTCACCCGACGCGAGACCAACGGGTGGAAGTGGCCGCTGTTCATGGTTGGCTATTTGTTCGCCGCCGCCTACATCATGGCCGGCATCACATACTGGCTGGCGGTGTTCGCCGGCCTCTAGATAATCTCGGGGCATTTCATGGCGGGCAGCGTCAACAAGGTCATTCTGGTCGGCAACCTGGGGCGCGACCCCGAAAGCCGCAGCTTCCAGAACGGCGGCAAGGTCGTCGAACTGCGTATCGCGACGTCCGAAAGCTGGAAGGACCGCAATTCGGGCGAGCGCAAGGAAAAGACCGAGTGGCACACGGTCAAGGTTTTCAACGAAGGTCTGGCCAATGTCGCCGAACGCTATCTGCGCAAGGGCTCGAAAGTCTATATCGAGGGCGCGCTGACCACGCGGAAGTGGCAGGACCAGCAGGGCCAGGACCGCTATTCGACCGAGATCGTGTTGCAGGGCTTCAACAGCGTGCTGACGATGCTCGACGGCCCGAATGGCGGCCAGGGCGGTGGTGCCGGCGGCGGTGGTCGTAGCGGCGGCGATTGGGCCGGCGGCGACGACTTCGGTGGCGGGTCGAGCGGCAGCTACGGTGGCGGCGGCAGCCGTGGCGGCGCACCTAGCGGTGGTGGCGCAGGCGGCGGTCGGGGCAGCTTCGGTGGCGGCCAAAGCGGCGGCTTTGCCGACGACCTCGACGACGACGTACCGTTCTGAGCCGATCGGCAGCGATGACCCCGGTCACCCGGCAGCCGGCGAGCGAGACGCGCCGGGCGGAAACGCTCGCCGCGCACGACCCGCAGTCGCTGCACGACGATGAGGCGCTGAACCGCATCACCGGCTTTGCCGGGGCCCTGTGCGACACGCCGGTGGCCCTGGTCAGCCTAGTCGAGGCGACGCGCCAGGTCTTTCTGTCGCGCTCGGGAGTCGATCTGTCCGAAACGCCGCGCGACACCTCATTCTGCGCGGTCGCCATGCACGACAATGGCATCACGGTGGTGCCGGACGCGACGCAGGATCCGCGCTTCGCCGCCATGTCGCTGGTGACCGGCAAGCCCCACGTGCGCTTCTATGCCGGCGCGCCGCTGGTCGCCGACGACGGTGTGCCGCTGGGGTCGCTGTGCGTCCTCGATACGCGGGCGCGGCCCGAGGGGCTGACTGCGCTGCAACGCCAGGGGCTCGAGACGCTTGCCGAGGCAGTGATGGCGCGCCTGCGCGACAGCCGCGATGCCGCCGCGTGGCGCCGCACCGATCGCGACACGCGCCGGCGCCTGTCGGACAGCGAGGAGCGGTTCCGCACGCTCGCCGACACGATGCCGCAAATGGTGTGGTCGACGCTGCCCGATGGCTTTCACGATTATTACAATGCGCGCTGGTACGACTTCACCGGCGTGCCGGCCGGATCGACCGACGGTGAGGGCTGGAACGACATGTTCCACCCCGAGGACCAGGCACGCGCCTGGTCGGTGTGGCGGCGGTCGCTGGACACGGGCGAGCCGTATCAGATCGAATATCGCCTGCGCCATTGCGACGGCACCTATCGCTGGGTACTCGGCCGCGCGCTGCCGATCCGCGACGCGGACGGTCGCATCACGCGCTGGTTCGGCACCTGCACCGACATCCACGAGCAGAAACTGGCGCTGCACGAACGCGAGCTGATCAGCCAGGAGCTGTCTCACCGCATCAAGAACATCTTCTCGGTGATTTCGGGCCTGATCTCGTTCGCTGCGCGCGCCCGGCCCGAGTTCGCGCCCGTTGCGAGCGATCTGCGCGCGCGGATCACCGCACTCGGCCGCGCACACGATTTCGTCCGCCCGCACAGCCCCAATTCCCGGCCGGCGAGGCAGCAGAATTCGCTGCATGGGCTGCTCGCCGAGCTGTTCGAACCGTATCGCCGCGGCGATCACCAGCCGATCACCGTCAGCGGCGATGCGATCACGATCGACGATCGCTCGGCGACACCGCTCGCGCTGCTGTTCCACGAGTTGGCGACCAACGCGATCAAATATGGCGCGCTGTCGACCGACGAAGGCACGGTGTCGGTGACGGTGACGCGCGAGGCGGAGCATGCACTGCTATGCTGGCGCGAGCGCGGCGGGCCGCCGATCGCCGCTCCCGATCAGCCCAATGGCTTCGGCAGCCAGCTGATCGAGCTGTCGGCGGTACGTCAGCTGGGTGGAACGGTGTCGCATGACTGGAATAACGAAGGGCTGGCGGTGACCGTCCGCACGCCCATCGCGGCGCTCAACCGCCCGTAACGCGCCCGATCCGTGGGCGCGGGCACACGGTCAGGCGCCGCCGGTCGCGTCGAGCAAGACGATGTCGTCGTTGGCGGCCGGGGAGCGCCCCTCCACGGCCATGGCCGCTGCGGCGAGGATCGCGGCCTCGCTGAACGGCTTTCGGATATAGCCGAGCGCGCAGTCGCGGCTGCAGTCGATCTGCGCCGGGTTGGCGGTGACGAAGACGATCTTCACGCCATGGTCGCGCGCCATCTGTTCGGCGATGCGTGGACCGGTCGGGCCGTCGCGCAGATTCACATCGACGAAGGCGAAGCGGCAGCCGGGAGCCGCTTCCAGTGCGCTGGGGGTGTCTGCGGCGATACCGACCACCTGATATCCGGCATCGATCAGAATACGTTCCAGGTCGAGGGCGACGAAGATCTCATCCTCGACGATCAATGCGGTTTTGGTCATCTTCCATCCTGGCTCGGAGCCACGAAACCGCCAGCGGGGCGATTTGTTCCGAGCGCCTTTGATTTATGTTCGGTTCGGACCGACGTGTCTAGCGTCTCAGCAGAAAGATTGCGTGCTGCGCCAGAAGGTTAGCCGCAGCCGAGCTGCGCTGGCGATCGCCGGACAGGAACCAGGCGCCCTCCACGGTGACACCGCGGACCTTCAGGAACGCGCGGAAATCGTCGATCGTGACGTGGTGGATATTGGGCGTATCATACCATTGTTCGGGCAGCTGCCGCGTTACCGGCATGCGGCCGCCCCACAAGAGCGACAAACGGATGCGCCATTGCGCGAAATTGGGGAAGCTGACGAAAGCGCGCCGGCCGATACGCAGCAGATGGTCGAGCACCACGTCGGGCGCACGCGCGGTCTGCAGCGTCTGGCTGAGGATCGCATAATCGAAGCTCTGGTCGGGATAGGCGGCAAGGTCGACGTCGGCATCGCCCTGGATCACCGACAGCCCGCGCGCCACCGCCGCCGCGACATTGCCCGCGTCCAGTTCCAGTCCGCGCGCGTCGCAGCCGCGGGCGTCGCGCAGCGCCGCCATCAGCGCACCGTCACCGCAGCCGATGTCGAGCACGCGCGATCCTCGCGCGACATGGTCGGCGATGAGAGCGAGATCGGGACGCAAAGTCATGATGCGGCCTTCAGCAGCGCGGCGGCCTCGGGCGACAGGCGCTCCATGTAGCGATCGGGGCGGAGCAGGGCGTGGAACCCCAGCGCTTCGTACACACCATGCGCGTCGGCGGTAACGAGGCCGATGCGGCGGATGCCCGCGAAGCGCGGATGATCGATGAACCAGCCGACCATGCGTCGACCCAGCCCCTGCCCACGCGCGGCTTCGTCCACCCAGACGTCAGCGATCCAGGCGAAGGTCGCGTGATCGGTGATGGCGCGGGCGAAGCCCACCTGCTCTCCGTCGCGATAGGCGCCGACGCAATGCGAGCCGGCGATGACCCGCTCGACCAGAGCGCGGTCGATGCCGGGCGACCAGTAGCTCGACGCGAGCCACCCGTGGATACGCGCGATGTCGAGGCGAGCCGTATCGTCATCCAGGTCGATCTCTGACATGATCCCCGACACGATCATCGCCCGCCCTTCAGGAAACCGTCGATCACCCGGTTCATTTCGGGCGCGTCGAGGAGGAAGGCGTCGTGGCCGTAGGGGCTGGACAGCTCGACGAAGCTGACCGGTGCACCCGCGGCGTTGAGCGCGGCGACGATGTTGCGCGATTCGAGCGTCGGGTAGAGCCAGTCGGTGTCGAAGCTGACGAGGCAGAAGCGCGTCGACGTACCGCGGAAGGCGTTGGCGAGCAGGCCGCCATGTTCCTCGGCGAGGTCGAAATAATCGAGCGCCCGGGTGATATAGAGATAGCTGTTGGCATCGAAGCGATCGACGAAGGCGAGGCCCTGGTGGCGCAGATAGCTTTCGACCTGGAAATCGGCGTCAAAGCCGAAGCTCTTGGCACCGTCCTGCTTGCCGGGACGGGCTTGAAGGCGACGGCCGAACTTTTCAGTGAGCCCGGCTTCGGAAAGGTACGTGATGTGCGCGGCCATGCGCGCGACCGCGAGGCCGGCGGCGGGCGGGTCGCCATCGTAATAGTCGCCGCCGCGCCACTTGGGATCGGCCATGATCGCCTGGCGGCCGACCTCGTGAAAGGCGATGTTCTGCGCGGAATGGCGCGCAGTCGAGGCAATGACCACCGCCGCGGCGACACGGTCGGGGAAGGTCGCCGCCCAGCTCAGGGCCTGCATGCCGCCCATCGAACCGCCGACCACCGCCTTCAACTTAGCCACGCCGAGATGGTCGAGCAGCAGGGCCTGCGCGCGCACCATGTCGCGGATGGTGATGACCGGGAAGGCCATGCCCCACGGCCGCCCCGTCGCGGGGTTGACGCTGGCGGGACCGGACGAGCCCATGCAGCTGCCGATGACGTTCGAGCAGATGACGAAATCGCGCGCCGGATCGATCGGCTTGCCCGGGCCGACGAGGCGCGTCCACCAGCCGGGCTTGCCGGTGCGCGGATGGGTGGAGGCGACGTGCTGGTCGCCGGTCAGCGCGTGGCAGATCAGGATGGCGTTGCCGCCATCGGCATCGAGCATGCCATAGGTTTCGTAGGCGATCTCGACCGGCGACAGCAGCGTGCCGCCATCGAGGCGCAGCGCCCCCCCCGGCAGCGTCGCCTGTCGCCCGCAGCCGAAACGCATGTCCTCGCTCATGCGCGTTCGCTACGGCGCGGGGCGTGTGGAAGCAAGTTGTCAACGCGTGTTGGCGACCGCTAAGGCGCTGGGCCATGTCGGACACAGTCACCGCCCCCGCCCCGAAACCCTGGATCCTGGGCATCGCCCCCTACATTCCCGGTCGCGCGACCAGCGAGGATGGCCGCAAGGTCGTCAAGCTGTCGTCGAACGAGAATCCGTTCGGCACGCCCGACGGTGCGCGGGCGGCGTATCGCGACGCGGCGGCGCATCTGGAGCGCTATCCCGATGCCGCCGCGGTCGATCTGCGCGGGGCGCTCGCCAGCCATTACGGTGTGGAGGCGGATCGGCTGATCTACGGCACCGGGTCGGACGAGGTATTGCACCTTGCCGCCGGCACCTTCGCGGGGCCGGGCGACGAGATCATCCACGTCCGCTACGGCTTTGCAGTGTACGAGATCGCAACGCGGCGCGTCGGCGCGACGCCGGTGATCGTCGCCGATCGCGACTATGCGACCGACGTCGATGCGATCCTGGCCGCCGTTACCGAGAAGACCAAGGTCGTGTTCGTCGCCAATCCGAACAACCCGACCGGTACGTACACGACGCGCGAGGAGATCGCGCGGCTTCACGCGGGCCTGCCCAAGTCGGTGCTGCTGGTGCTCGATCAGGCGTATACCGAATATCTCGAGCCGGAGGATGACGACGGCGCGTTGGAGCTGGCGCGGAAGCAGCCCAATGTGCTGGTGACGCGGACCTTCTCCAAGATCTTCGGCCTTGCGTCGGAACGGGTCGGCTGGGGCTATGCGTCGGCGGAGATCATCAATGCGATGCACCGTATCCGGGCGCCGTTCGCGTTCAGCATCGGGGCACAGGCGGCAGCGATCGCGGCGCTGAAGGACGATGCGTTCGTGACCAGGAGCCGCGAGCATAACCGTGCATGGCGCGGCTGGTTCGCCGAGCAGGTCGATGCGCTGCCGGGCCTGCGCGCGGTGCCGAGCAAGGCCAATTTCGTGCTCGTCCTGTTCGAGGGCAGTTTGAGCGCGGAAGAGGCGTACAAGGCGCTGATGGCGGCGGGCTATGCGACGCGCTGGTTGCCGGGACAGGGCCTGCCGCATGGCCTGCGCATCACGATCGGTACCGAGGACGAGATGCGCGCGGTGGTCGACGTGCTGCGCGCCGAGGTGGAAAAGGCCGGCTGATGCTGCCGTTCGCGCGCGTCACGATCATCGGACTGGGGCTGATCGGATCGTCGGTGGCGCGCGCGGTGCGGGCCAACATGCCGACGGTGCGGATCACCGGCTATGACGCCAGTCCCGAGGTGCGCGCCATCGCCGAGCGGATCGAGCTCGCTGACGACATCGCCGACAGCGCGGGCACGGCGGTGATCGATGCCGACCTCGTCATGCTGTGCGTGCCGGTCGGCGCGATGGGCGCGGTGGCGGCGGAGTTCGCCGACGACCTGCCCGCCGATGCCATCGTCAGCGACGTCGGCGGATCGAAGGAGAGCGTGCTCGCCGCGCTGCGCGCCGTGCTGCCGCATGCGACGATCGTGCCGGGGCATCCGGTGGCGGGGACCGAGCATAGCGGGCCGGAGGCGGGCTTCGCGACGCTGTTCCGCGGGCGCTGGTGCATCCTGACGCCGGAGGAGGTTACGCCCGAGGCGGCGACGCTGCGGCTGCGCGCCTTCTGGGAGGCGCTGGGCGCGCAGGTCGAGGTGATGACGCCCAGGCACCACGATCTGGTGCTGGCGGTGACCAGCCATGTGCCGCACCTGATCGCCTATTCGATCGTCGGCACCGCGAGCGACCTGGAAGAGGTGACGCAGAGCGAGGTCATCAAGTTTTCCGCCGGCGGTTTCCGCGACTTCACCCGTATCGCCGCGTCCGACCCGACGATGTGGCGCGACGTATTCCTCAACAATCGCGAGGCGGTGCTGGAGATCCTGCAGCGGCTGACCGAGGACGTGACGATGCTGCAACGCGCGATCCGCTGGGGCGATGGCGACCAGTTGTTCGACCTGTTTACGCGGACGCGGGCGATCCGCCGGTCGATCATCGAACAGGGGCAGGACGATGCCAAGCCGGACTTCGGACGGAGCCACTGACGGTTTCGGTGCGCGGCAACATGGACAACATGAACACCTGAACGGAAACGATGCGGGTTCGATCGTCTCGATTTCCGCGGTGATGAGACAGAGCGGCGTCATTGCGAACATCAGTAAAGCAATAACGGATGCGGGGCGTAGTCAGCCCAGTCTCTGTAGGACAGAGCATCCTCTATCCGTCACCGTTCTCAGGGGCTTACCAGCGACCCGATCCTATCGGTCGAGCGCGTTGATCGCCGTGTGGACGCGTGCCTCGATCTCGGCGCGGGGCAGGCCGGCGGGGATGATCTCGCCGATGCGGATCGTCACGGTGCCGGGGCGCTTGGGGCCGTGCTTGGGCCAAACCACGCCGGTGTTCAGCGCGATGGGTACGCACGGCAGGCCCAGCGCGCGGTAGAGGCCGGCGAAGCCCGATTGCAGCGGCGGTTGCTCGCCGGGTGCGACGCGCGTGCCCTCTGGGTAAATCAGAATCGAGCGGCCCTCCGCCTTCAGCGCCTTGGCATCGCGCATCATTGACCGGAGCGCCGCCGCCGAGGCTTCGCGATCGGCAACGATGCCGCCATAACGGCGCGCAGCCCAGCCCCACATGGGGATTCGGCTGAGTTCCCGCTTCAACACCATCGCCGGACCGCCGAGCAACAATTGCAGTTCCAGCGTTTCGAACATCGCCTGATGCTTGGCGGCGAAGAACACCGCCTGCGCCGGGATCTGCCCCTCGACCACCACGCGGATGCCCATGATGTGGCGATAGAGCAACCGGTGCATCCCTGCCCAGACGTGCGCATGGCGCACCACCGCGCGACGCCCGAACAGCGCGGACACGGGCACCGTCATGACGATCGGTACCGACAGGGTGTAGAACAGGCCTGAAAAGACGAGCGTCCGCAGCCGGTTCATGCCCCGATCCTCAGCCACAGCGCGACTCGGCGCAGCAGCAGCTTGTTGTATTCGTTGACCAATGTGCCGAGGCGCGGGGTGCTGGGCACGCCATCGCCGAGCACGATGACCTGCGGGCCGAGCACCGCGGCAAGCTCCATTCGCGCGCGCGGCACATGCCAGTCGGAGGTGACGAGGCGGACGGTGCGATAGCCGTGCGTCTTGACCCAGGCCGCCGTCTCCTCCGCATTGGAGCGCGTGTCGACCGCATCGGCGCCGAGATCGATGCAGCAGTCGAAGAGCGCGGGCGAGGTGTGATAGGTGCGGGCAAGGTCGATCGGCCGCACGCCGGGCGCGACGCCGGTGACGAGCATACGGCGTGCCTGATGCGCCTGAAGCAACGCGATGCCCCGGTCGATCCGGCCCGCGCCACCGGTCGGCACGACGATCGCATCGGTGGTATTGCCCTCCAGCGGTGGCGGCAGCAGCAGCATGAAGGCGGCAAAGCCGAGGCACCAGCTCAACGCGGCGAGGCCGAACAGACGGACGATCACAGGATGCGCCTCAACGCCGCGACGATCGTGACGCGCGCGACGAGGGTCGCGAGCAGGACGAAGCCCAGCGGCAGCAACACGAGCAGCGCCCAGTCGCCGGCGGCGAGCGTGATGCCGTCGAGCAGCTGCGATCCCAGTGCGGCAAAGCGTGTCGCAAGGAACAGCAGCATGGCGAGCGCGGCGAGGCTGCCGGCGACGCCGCCGATCGCGGCGTCGAGCGCCAGGCGCCGCTGGAACAGTCGCGCGACCTGCACATCGGTTGCGCCCAGCATGTGCATCACCTCGATCGTCGCGCGATGCGTCTCCAGCCCCGCGCGCGCCGCGAGCACGACGACCGCGCCGGTCGCCGCGAGCATCAGCGTGACGAGGCCGAGCGCCAGCCAGGTCAGCGTGTCGAGGAAGCGGCCGACCGGCGACATCCAGCGCTGATGCCGGTCGATCCGGGCGCTCGCGCTGACGCCTTCGACCGCGGCGGCGACGCGCGCCGGGTCGGCGCCATCGGCAAGGTCGACATCGATCATCGCGGGCACCGGCAGATCGGCATCGGCATCGGCATCGACATCGCTGCGCCCCAGCCAGGGTTCGAGCAGGCGCATCAGCTCGGCGCGCGGCACCGGCGTCGTGCTGCGCACCTGGGGCAGCGCGCGCAGCACGCCGAGCAGGCGCGCGGCCACCGCATCGCGCGTGGCCGGACTACCCTCCACCACTTGCACGGTCAGCCGCCCGGCGAGCTGGCGTTCGAGCGCCGCCGCCGACTGACGCGTGCCGAGGCCGAGCGCCGCGGCGAGCAACGTCAGGAACAGCATGATCGCCATGACGCCGGTCATAGCGCGAAAGCCCCCCGCCTCGTCCAGCACACGCCGGTCGGCGCGGTTCGCACCGGTTGCGTGCCCGCTCATGCCGCGCCGCCCAGCGAGGGGGGGTAGCGCAACGATCCGGTGGGATCGAGCAGCCGCCCCTTGTCGAGCCGCATCATCTGCGCGCCCGCGACACGGCTGAGCAGATGGAGGTCGTGCGTCGCGACAACGACGGTGGTGCCGAGCTTGTTGAGTGATTCGAACAGGTGGATCAGCCGGTCGGCCATGTCGGGGTCGACGTTGCCGGTCGGTTCGTCTGCCACGAGCACCTCGGGCCGGCCGATCACCGCGCGCGCGATCGCGACGCGCTGCTGCTCGCCACCCGACAGCGTCGCCGGCCGCGCCTGCGCCCGATCGCCGAGGCCGACCCAGGCGAGCATCTCGCGCACCGGCTGTTCGATATCGGCCTCCTCGACCCCGGCGACACGCAAGGGGAGCGCGATATTGTCCCAGGCGGACAGGTGCGGCACTAATCGGAAATCCTGGAAGACGACGCCGATGCGGCGGCGGAACCCCGGCAGGCGGGCGCGTGGCATCGTCACCGCATCCTCGCCGAACAGGCGGATGATGCCGCGGCTGGGCCGCTGCGCGAGGTAGAGAAGCTTCAGCAGCGAGGTCTTGCCCGCGCCGCTCGCGCCGGTCAGGAAATAGAAGGCGCCGCTGGTCAGCGTGAAGCTGATGTCGGACAGGGTTTCCTGCCCGGTACCGTACCGCAGCCCAACATTTTCGAACTGCACGATATTTGCCATGCGCCTGGCCGCAACCGCTCCGTCAAGGTGCCGACGGGCCGCGACAGGCCCGCTTCGCACGAGCCTTCGCATGGCCGCGCCGCGGCTTCAAGCTTGCCACGCGGGCGGCGCGCGTGCTTAGAATCGCGGTAACCGCCGCGGGCGGCCTCTCCCACGGTCATCTGTCATAAAGCGTCGCGCATGATCCTCGAATGTCCCGAATGCAGCACCCGCTATCTGGTGCCCGACAGCGCGATCGGCCTGGAGGGGCGCACGGTCCGCTGTGCCAATTGCCGGCACAGCTGGTTCCAGGAGCCCGCCGCGCCGGAAGAGGACGCTCCTCCCCCGCCGCCGCCCCCCCCCGTTTTCGCGTCCGAGCCGGCGAGCGAGCCGCGCGCGATGGTCGCGGAGCCTGACGTCGAGGCGGAGCCGGACGAGACGGACATGCCGCCGCCGTTCCTGGAGCCGGCGGTGCTGCCGGGATCGCGCGCGCTGGCCCCTGAGCCCGTCGTCGCGGCGCCCGACTATGACGCCTTCGCGCATCGCCCGCCGTTCCGGCCGCGGCGTAATACGCTGCGGCGCTGGACGGTGATCGCCGTCGTCGCCGGGCTGCTGATGATCGCCGGGATCGGCGCGATCCTGTTCGTCGGCGCGCCGGGCCTGCTCGCGCGGATCGGCCTGCCGGTCGGGCCGGAGGAATCGCCGCTACGCCTGAAGGACAATCCGATCGAGCGGCGCGAGCTGGAGAACGGGTCCGAGCTGTTCGCGGTGAGCGGCCAGATCACCAACCCCTCGTCCGAAAAGCAGCGCGTGCCCGACATCCGCGCCGAGCTGCGCGATGCGCAGGGACGCATCGTCTACAGCTGGACGATCACGCCGCAGCAGCGCACGCTGAACCCGGGTGCCGCGATCGACTTTAATTCGGCGAAGCTGGACGTGCCGTCCAATTCCAAGCGGCTCGAACTCAGCTTTGCGGGCGAGAACGGCGCAGCCGCGAACTGATCACGCCGAAGCGGCCGCCGTGGAGCAGCGCGGCGGCCAGCATCCCGGCGCCCGATCCCCACACCAGCGCCATCGGGCCGAGCCCCGCGTGAACCAGCCACCAGCCGAGCCCGCCCGACACGATGAAGAAGGCGAGGATGCTGTTGATCCCCGCCGCGACCTGATCGCCCAGGCTGCGCAGCGCATAGACCAGCACGACCTGAACGCCGTCGAAGATGATGAATGGCGCCCAGACCGCGAGCATCGTACCCGCCAGCGCCTGCACCGCCGCAGTCGCCGGGAACAGAAGCACAATGTTACGGGCGCCGATCGCGAGCAGCAGCGCGCCGGCACCTAGCGCTACGATCGCAAGCAGCACCGCGATTAACGTGCGGTGCACCGCGGCCTCAGGCTGCCCCTCGCCCACCGCATTGCCCGCGCGCACCCCCGCTGCCGACCCCAGGCCGAGCGCGATCGAAAAGGTGAGGTTGTGGATCGAGAACACGATCTGGAAGGCGTGCGCGGCAGCATCGCCCAATTGCGTCGACAGAGCGATCAGGATCGAAAAGCCGGCAAGCTCCAGCCCGGAGGCGATGGCGGGCACCAGCCCGAACGATGCAAGCGCCCATGCGCCACGCGGCACGGACGCCCAGGCCGCGCGGTCGAAGCGGCGTAGTTCGCGCGGGGCAGCGCGCGGCAGAGTGAGCGCGCTCGCCACCATGCCGACGGCGCCGAGCAGCGAGGCGATGCTGGTCGCCAGCGCCGCACCGACAGCGCCCAGCGCGGGCAGACCGAGATGCCCGCCCGCCAGCGCCCAGGCGAGCACGGCGTTGATCGGCAGCACCGACAGGTTGACGACCGTCACCCGGCGCGGCCGGCTGACCGCTTCCAGGAAGAAGGCGGCGGCGACATTCACCAGCTGGAACGGATAGGCGATGGCGAAGGCGCGCACGACGCGTGCGCTCTCGTCGATCCGGTCCACGGCGACGCCGATCAGGCCGAGCAGCGGCTCGGCCGCGACGAGGAACAGCGCGCCGATCGCTAGGCCGAGGAGCAGCCCCAGCACCAGCCCTTCGCGCAGCACCCCGCCGGTGCGCGGCAGGTCGCCCGCCCCGTCCGCGCGCGCGGCCATGACGAGGACGCCTGATAGCCAGGCCAGCCCGGTGACGATGCCGACGAAGCCCAATGCGCGGCTGGCGCCGAGCGCCGCGACCTCTTCAGTCGAGACCAGGCCGACCACCATCACGTCGGTGATCTGCAGCAACGTCCAGTTGAGGCTGGTCAGCATGACGGGCCAAGCCAGTCCCAGCAGGCGCGCGGTTTCGCGGCGGATCGGACGGGGTGGCGCGGGCGTCATGCACCGGGGGCGCTACCGGACGGTGCGCCGGGCGAAAACGAAAAAGGGATGCTTGCGTGCGCCAAAACGCTTTGCTAGGGGCCTGCGCCTGCCAGATGCCGGCTCCGCCCGGTATTCTCATCACGTGCGGCCGTGGCGGAATTGGTAGACGCGCAACGTTGAGGTCGTTGTGGGCGAAAGCCCGTGGAAGTTCGAGTCTTCTCGGCCGCACCACCTTCGTGAAATCAGGATCGGCCCGGATGGGCGTAGCGCGACGCGTCTGCGTGTGCGCCCCTGCTTATGCGACTACCCTGAACTCGGAGTGCCCTAACGCGCGCCCAGGCGGCGCAGGTAGGCGTTAATCGCGGTGTGGCCCGTCTCGCTGAGCGATACCTCGATGCGCCGGCGGTCATGCGGATCGATGATGCGGTCGATGAGCTTCAGCTTGTGCAGGTGATCGACCCAGCGGTGTGCGGTGGTGACGGGCGCCTGGGCGCTGCCGATCAGCGCCTTGACGTTCATCGTTCGCCGCTCCTCGTGCGCGACGAACAAGGCGAGCAGCATGTCCCAGGCGGGTTCGTGGAAGAGTTCGGCAGGAAAATGATCGAAGCGCGCCATGCGTTGCGCCAGCAGCTGCTTGGCGAGTTCGCGCGCGTCGGGGGCGGCGATGCCGAGATCGTCGCGCGCCGCAGCGTCGCCGGCGGGCGGGCGGGCGGCCTCCGACTCGCTCAGGCGATCCGCACGCGCGGCGAAGTCTTCGGCGATCTGAGACAGATGCGCCGTCAGCTCACGGACCAGACCAGCGATCGTTTCCTCCGGCACCCGGCGCTTCCCCAAGCGATGGCTACAGTGGCGCGATCTAATCCGCAGCTTTTAGAAAAAACAAGGGAATCCGATAGATTGCCGCTCCGCCGCGGCCCGCCAGCCAGGAAAATTCCCATGATCGTGCATCCTCGCCAGCGGGCGCGGCGTTGATAGGCATGTCCGCCGTTCGGGCGGACAGCTGAAGGATACCGGTGCCCTCCCCACCCCCCTCCCAACCCCTCGCCTGCCTGCGCGCGATCGGGACTGCGGTGCCCGCCAACGACATCCACGACGCCTTCATCGGCTGGGCGAGCGCGCGGGTCGCGCCGCGGCATGCCCCGCTGTTCGCGCGCATGGCCGGCCGGTCGGGCATCGCCCACCGCTGGTCGGTGCTGCCGGGTGGAGCCGGTGCCAGCCCGGTCGATCCGGGCGGCTTCTATGCCGACGCGCTGCCGGGAACGGGCGCGCGCATGGCGATCTATGCCGAGGCGGCCCCGGCGCTGGCACTGCGGGCGATCGACGACCTCGGCACGCGCACCGATGTGTCGGGCATCACGCATCTGGTCGTGGCGAGCTGCACCGGCTTCGTCGCGCCGGGGATCGACCAGATCATTGCGGCACGCCTCGGCCTGCCGACGGTCGAGCGGGTGCTGATCGGGTTCATGGGCTGCTACGCCGCCGTGGTCGCGTTGCGCACCGCACGCCACATCGTCCGATCCGAACCCGCCGCGCGCGTGCTGGTGGTGACGGTGGAGCTGTCGACGCTGCACCTTCAGGAAACGGACGAGATCGAGCCGCTGCTCGCAATGCTCCAGTTCGGCGACGGTGCCGCCGCCGCGCTGGTCACCGGAGCAACGGAGGCGGACGGGGACGGGGCGGGTGTCCTGCTCGGCGCGCCGATCGCCGTGACGCTGCCTGACAGCGAGGACCTGATCCGCTGGGCGATCACCGACAGCGGCTTTGCCATGCACCTCGACGGCGCGGTGCCGGGGAGAATCGCGACCGCACTGCACGATCCGGCGCTCGCCGCGACGCTGACCGGCGGCGCGCCGGCGGACAGCCTCGTCTGGGCCGTCCATGCCGGCGGACGATCGATCCTGGATGCGGTGCAGGGCGCACTGGGCCTCGACGGCGAGGCGCTGGCCATGTCGCGCGGGGTGCTGAACGATTGCGGCAACATGTCGTCGGCGACCTTGATGTTCGTGCTCGCGCGCCTGCTCGCCGATCCGCTCGCGGACGCGCACGAGGGCATGGCGCTCGCCTTCGGACCGGGTCTGGCCGCCGAGGGCCTGCGGCTGCGGTTCGCCGCGTGACGCTCGCCGTCCGCGCGCAGGCGGAGGAGCTGATGGACGCGGACGACCTGCCCGCGGACGTCTATGCCGCGGTCGTCGCCGACCTTGCCCGCGTCAATGTCGTGACGATGGCGGCGCGGCCGACGCTCGCCTTCCTCGCCCGTGCCGCGCGCGAGGCGGATCGGCTGCGCATCCTCGACGTCGGGTTCGGCGATGGCGACATGCTGCGGCGGATCGCGCGCTGGGCGGCGAAGCGGCGGCTGCCGGTGGAGCTGGTCGGCGTCGACCTCAACCCGCGCAGCGAGGCCGCAGCGCGCGCGCATACGCCCCCTGAGCTGCCGATCCGCTGGATCACCGGCGATTATGCCGATCTGGCGGGCGGCGGCGCGGGCGGTGGCTGGGACGTGATCCTCTCCAGCCTGGTCGCGCATCACATGACGCACGACCAGCTGGTCGCCTTCCTTCGCTTCATGGAGGCGGAGGCCGCGCGGGGGTGGCTGGTCAACGACCTGCACCGGCATCGCTTCGCTTATGCGGGCTATCCGCTGCTCGCGCGGCTCGCCGGCTGGCATCCGATCGTGCGCCACGATGGCACGCTGTCGATCGCGCGATCGTATCGCCCGCGCGAATGGTCGCCGCTGCTCGCCGAGGCGGGCATAGCACACGCGCGCGTGTTCCGCGCCTTTCCCTTCCGGTTATGCGTCGCACGGCTGCGCTGATCGTCGGCGGCGGGCCGGCGGGATCGGCCGCGGCGATCCGCCTGGGGCGCGGCGGTATCGTGCCGCTGCTGCTGGAGCGGCATGCGGACGCGGACGCATTATGCGGCGGGTTCGTCAGCTGGCGGACGCTCGACCGGCTGGCGAGCCTCGGCATCGCTGCCGATTCGCTCAACCGCGAGCGCCTGACCGAGGTGGTGCTGTTCGCCGGCACGCGCGTCCGTACCGCCCCCCTACCCCGACCGGCGATCGGCGTGTCGCGGCGGCGGCTCGACACGGTGCTGCGCGCGGCCGCACGGGCAAGCGGTGCGACGCTGGAAACCGGCGTCACCGTCCGTCGTATCGAGGGGGAAAGCGCATGGCTGGACGATGGCACGCAGATCGGCGGCGACGCGCTGTTCCTAGCCACCGGCAAGCACGACCTGCGCGGCCTCGCCCGCCCCGCGGCGGCGCGCGGCGCAGACCCGACGCTGGGGGTGCGCGTGCGGCTGGGCCCTGCCCCGGCCCTGACCCAGGCGCTGCGCGGGCGGATCGAGCTCCACCTGTTCGACCGTGGCTATGCCGGGATCGCGTTGCAGGAGGACGGCAGCGCCAATCTGTGCATGGCGGTCCACCGGTCGCGGCTGCAAGCGGCGGGCAGCCTGCCCGGGCTGCTCGCCGAACTCGGTGCTGCGCATCCGCGGCTCGGCGAACGACTCGCCTACCTGGCCAGCGACGCGCCGATCGATGCGATCGCCAACGTGCCTTATGGTTGGCGCACCCGCGGCGGCACGCCCGGCCTGTACCGGCTCGGCGACCAGGCCGGCGTCATCCCCAGCCTGGCAGGCGAAGGCATGGGGATCGCGCTCGCCAGCGGCATGGGCGCGGCCGAGGCGTGCCTGCGCGACGGACCGGCGGGTGCCGCGGACTGGCAGCGGCGCTTTGCTCGCCAGCTCGCGCGGCCGATGGCGGTGGCGGGCACGATCCGGCGGCTGGCCGAGCATCGCTGGGCGGCCGCCGGCGTCGCCGTCGCGCCGCCCGGGCTGATCGGCCTGATCGCCGCCGCCACCCGCGTCGCGGGCTGAACCGCCGCCGGTCGCAGCGGCCGGGCAAATCGGCGTGCGCGCCGCCGCGCCGCTTGTGAGCCGCCCCGGAAGCGCGTAATCGCAAGCCCCTCCATGGCTCGTGCGCGCACCTCCCGCTCCGCTCCCGCCCGTCGCTCGCCTGGGCGTCGGCGGATCGTCGTCACCCTGCAGATCCTGATCGGCCTCGGCATCCTCGCCTTCGGTGCGCTGGTGATTGCGGTCTATGTCGCGCGCTCGCAACTGCCGAGCTTCGACGAGTTGAAGTCGTCGCCCAACGGCCAGATGATCCGCGTCCATGCCGCCGACGGCAGCATCATCGCGTCCTTGGGGCCGAGCTATGGCGAATGGCTGCCCTATGCGCAGATCCCCGCGATCATGCGCGAGGCGACGGTGGCGGTCGAGGATCGCCGCTTTCGCAGCCATCCCGGCGTTGACCCGATCGGCATCGCGCGGTCGGTGCAAGTCCGCGTCGAACGCGGGCGCTGGGTACAGGGCGGATCGACGATCACGCAGCAGCTCGCCCGCAACGTCTTCCTCAACAACCAGAAGAAGTTCGGGCGGAAATTCCGCGAATGGATCCTGGCGCTCGCGCTCGAACGCAAGTTCAGCAAGGACGAGATTCTCGAGCTGTACCTCAACAAGATGTATTACGGCGGCGGCACCTATGGCATCGACGCCGCCAGCCGGAAGTTCTTCGGCCATGGCGCCGAACGGCTGAGCATCGGCGAGGCGGCGGTGATCGCGGGGCTGGTGAAGGCGCCGTCCAATTATTCGCCGACCGCCGATGCCGAAGCCGCGCGCGGGCGTGCCGGCGTGGTGCTCGACCAGATGGTGCGTGCCGGCGACATCACGGAGGCGCAGGAACGCGCGGCGGACGTCGCCGACATCAAGCTGACGCCCGAAAAGCAGCAGAATTCTGCGCGCTACTTCACCGACTGGGCGCTGCCGCAGCTCGACACGCTGATCGACGAGACGAGCGCCCCGCTGGAGGTGTGGACGACGCTGGACCCGGCGATGCAGCGCGAGGCGGACGCAGCGATCCGCGCCAATGCCCCCGCTGGCGTGCAGGGTGCGCTGGTCAGCCTGGACCGCGACGGCAGCGTGCGCGCGATGGTCGGTGGCAAGGATTACGTGACGTCGATCTACAATCGCGCGACGCAGGCGGTGCGCCAGCCCGGATCGGCGTTCAAGCTGTTCGTCTACCTCTCGGCGCTGGAAGCCGGGCACAAGCCCGAAGATACGATCGTCGATGCACCGGTGACGATCGACGGCTGGAGCCCGCGCAACGACTCGCGGCGCAATTCCGGGCCGGTGTCCTTGCGCACTGCCTTCGCCTATTCGCTCAACACCGTGGCGGCGAAGCTGGGGCAGGAGGTCGGCTTTTCGACCATCGCTGACATGGCGCGCCGGTTCGGCATCACGACGCCAATCAACACGCATCCGGCAATGGTGCTGGGCACCAGCGACGTGCGGCTGATCGACATGACCCGCGCCTTCGCCAGCGTCGCCAACAAGGGCGTGGCGGTGACGCCATACGGCATCACCCGCGTCACCGCGCGCGGCCAGACGATCTATTCCCACGAGGTGGATCGCAGCCGCGTGCTCGTCGCGCCTTATGTCGCGGCCGAGATGATCGACCTGTTGCAGACCGCGGTGAACACCGGCACGGGCCGTGCCGCGCAGATCGGGCGGCCGGTCGCGGGCAAGACCGGCACGACCACTTCGCTGAAGGACGGCTGGTTCCTGGGCTTCTCCAGCGGGCTCACCACCGGCGTGTGGATGGGGCGCGATGATGCGCGGCCTGTTGCCGGGTTGCACGGCGGCACCGCGCCCGCCAAGGCCTGGGCGGCGTTCATGAAGCCTGCAACCGCAAACCGACCGATCGAACAGTTCGAGACGCAGGTGACGCTGCCCGACTGGCAGCTGGAGCCCGACGAGGAGGCCTATTACGGCCAGCCCGATGATGGCACCGGTGGCGGCACTGGCGACCAGATGGTCGATGCCGATGGCAATCCGCTGCCGCAGCAGGGCCAGCGCGATGGCGACGCGCAGCCCGGCCAGCCGGCGCAGGGCGCGTCGCCCGATACGCCGCCGCAGCAGCAGCTCAACGACCTGATCGACCGCGTCACCGGTCGCGATCCGCGCGAGGGGATGGGCCAGGACGGGGGACCGCGCGACGGCATGCGTCCGCCCGCCGGCCCGGGCAATCGCCAGCCGCTACCGCGTGAGGCGACGCCGGTACTCCGCCAGCCGCTGCCGCGCGAGGCGGCGCCGGTGCCCCGTCAGCCGCTGCCGCGGCCGGTTCAGGAAGAGCGCCCGACCCAGTGAAGCCCCGCCCCGTGGGCGCGCAGCCAGGCGCGCGCCGCGGTAGGATCGCCGTCGTACAGCTCGGCGACAAGCGCGTGAAAGGCCGGGCCGTGATGCATGTGGACGCGATGCGCGACCTCGTGCGCGGCCGTCGCGCGCCGAACCCAGCCGGGGGCGAGGATCAGTCGCCAGCTGTAGCGGATGACGCCGTCGCCCGCACAGCTGCCCCAGCGTCCGCGCGCGTCGCCGATGGCTACCTTGGTGACGGTGACGCCGGCCTTGGCGGCATAATGCGCGGTGTCGGCGGCGAGCGTGTCGAGCGCCGTGTGCTTCAGCCATGTCTCGATGCGGCGCGGCAGCGTGTCGAGCGGGCCGGATAGCGACAGCGTATCGCCCTCCACCTCGACGCGGCGGCGGCTACCCGGCTGCCAGTCGATCGTCAGCGGCTGATCGGCGACGGTCAGCACCATGCCGGGTTCATAGGGGCGCGGGACGGGCAGGCGCGCCTGCTGCTCGGCGATCCACTCCGCCTTGCCGCGTGCCCAGGCGAGCGCGGGCTTCAGCGCGGCGCGGCGCGGTAGCACCAGCCGCGCCCGCCCGCTCGCCGGATCGATCGACAGGCGGATGCGACGCGCGGTCGGGTGGCGGACGACCTCGAACGGGTCGCTCACAGTTCCCGATCGACGATATGGTTTTCGAGATCGCCGACGTCGTCCTCGCTGACGGTCCAGCCGCGCACCGAGATGCCGGCGGTGTGCACCGTCTCGCGATCGCCGCTGATCAGGTAATGCCACTCCCGCAAGGGTTCGCCCGCGGCGCGCAGGCGATAGGCGCAGGTGGACGGCAGCCAGTCGATGCCGCGGACGTTGCCTGCGGTCAGCCGCACGCATTCGGGCACATAGGCGCGGCGATGCTTGTAATCCAAACAGAAGCCGCTGCGGCGGTCGAGCAGGCGACAGGCGACGTTGGTCGGCACGACTTCGCCGGTGTCCTCGTCCTCCAGCTTGTGGATGCAGCATTTGCCGCAGCCGTCGCACAGCGCTTCCCATTGGCCGCGGTCGAGCTGCTCGATCGGCAGCTCCCAGAATTTTGTCATGTCGCCCAGCGCTTGATCTCATCGGCCACGGCTTGCGGCCCCTTGTCCGACGGCAGCAGCGCGAGCGGCTTGCCGTCCGGGCTCATCAGATAGGTGGTGCGGCTGTGGTTCACCAGATAGCCGCCGCCGGGCTGCACCTCACCCTTGCCGGCGTAGACGCCATAGGCCTTGGTGATTGCGGCGATCTGCGCCGGCGTGCCGGTCAGCCCCACCATCTGTGGGGAAAAGGCGGCGACGAAGCTCTTGAGGACCTTAGGCGTGTCACGCTCGGGATCGACGCTGACGAAGATCGGCACGATGCGCTTCGCAAGATCGGGATCGCTCTTCGCCAGTAGCGCGAGGCCCTTGCCGATCGCGGCGGCGTCGGTCGGGCAGACGTCGGGGCAATAGGTGTAGCCGAAATACATGATCCGATAACGGTCCGCGAAGTCGCGGTCCGTGACCGTCCGCCCGTCCTGGTTCACGAGGGTGAACGGCCCGCCGATCTTCGCCCCGGCGAGCGGCGGCTGTTCGGGGGCGGCAGGCTGGCAGGCGGCAAGCGCGATGGCGGCGAGCGGGACCGCGGCGGAAAGGCGCAGAATGTTCATGACCGTGCCAGCTGTGATCTGTTACCGGTGCGCCCGCAAGCCTTGTCCAAGGGACCCACGATGATCCGCCGCCGCTTCCTTATCGCCCTCTCGCTCGCCGCCGCCTCGATCGCCCCCGCCGCCGCGCAGCAGCAGTCCGAAAGCTACAAATTCCTGCAGGCGATCGAGAAGGAAGACGGCAAGACCGTCACCACGATGATCGAAACGCCGGGCAGCACGATCATCAACACCAAGTCGTCGACGACGGGGCGCGGCGCGCTGCACGAGCTGGTCGGCCATTCGGGCAACCTCTACATGACGTATCTGCTGCAGAAGAAGGCGGATCCCAACATCCGCGATCCCAAGGGCAATACGCCGCTGTCGCTGGCGGTGATGGCGGGGCGCGAGGATCTGGTCGACCTGCTGCTCGCCTACCGCGCCAATCCCAATCTCGCCAACTCGTCGGGGCAGACGCCGCTGATCCTGGCGGTGAATGCGCGCGAGGAACCGATCGCGCGCAAGCTGATCGACAAGGGCGCCGACCCCGACCAGCGCGACAACCTCGCCGGCCTGTCGGCGCGCGACTATGCGCTGCGCGATTCGCGCAACCCGCAGATGGTGGCGCTGTTCAAGAACGCACCCAAGAAGGTGCGCGCGCAGGTCGCCGGCCCGAAGCTGTAAGGCGCGTCAGAGCGCCAGCAGGCACGCAACTTCGGTGAAGTCGTGCGCGATGGCCTGGACGCCGAGCGCCTTCAGCCGTGCATCGTGGCCGATGGCGCAATGCGTGCCCGCGCACAGTCCGACGACATAGCCGCCGGATGCCACCGCACCGGTCGCGCCCACCGGCGAATCCTCCAGGATCGCGCAGCGTTCGATCGGCACGCCGATCGCGGCGGCGCCGTGCCAGTAGAGGTCGGGGGCGGGCTTGCCGCGCTCCACATGCTCACGGCCGCTGTAGATATGGTCGCCGAAGGCTTGCGAGAGGCCGATATGGTCGAGGTGACGGCGAATCCAGCGCGTCGGGCTGGACGAAACGACGGCACGCGGCAGGTCGGCAGGGAGCGACCGGACGAAGGCGACCGCGCCCGCGACCGCATCGATCCCCTCCGCCATCGCGCGGGCGTCCTCCGCCTCGCGCGCCGCATCGAAGCTTGCCGGAATCGGGCCGCCGATCCACCCCTCGATCGCCTTGCGGAAATCGGGGCCGGCAAGACCCATGAAACGCGCCATCGAATCGTCAGCCGTCGTCGGATGGCCCGCCGCAGTCAGCCATTCGGCAAGCTGGCGGTTGCCGGCATATTCGCTTTCGATCAGCACGCCGTCGAAGTCGAACAGCAGTCCCTCGGGTGTCATGCCGCCGCGCTGCCGCGCGCGCCGAACAGCGCGCTGCCGACCCGCACATGCGTTGCACCGATCGTCACTGCGGTCGGATAATCGGACGACATGCCCATGCTGAGCCCGGTCAGCCCCGCCTCGCGCGCCAGTTTGGCGAGCAAGGCGAAATAGGGTGCCGGCTCGACATCGGCGGGGGGGATGCACATCAGCCCGCCGATCGACAGCCCGGCGGCGCGCGCCTGGTCGAGCAGCGCGGGCACATCGGCAATCGCGCAGCCTCCCTTCTGGTCCTCCGCGCCGATATTGACCTGCAGGAAGCAATCTGGCCGGCGACCGGTCTTCGCCATCGCCTTGCTCAAGCCTTCGATGAGCGAAGGGCGGTCGACCGAATGGATCGCGTCGAACAGTGCAACGGCATCCTCCGCCTTGTTCGATTGCAGCTGGCCGATCAGGTGGAGCGACACACCGGAATAAGCCTCACGCAACGCGGGCCATTTTTCCGCCGCCTCCGCGACGCGATTCTCGCCGAACACGCGGTGCCCGGCGTCGAGCAGCGGGCGGATCGTATCGGCGTCATGCGTCTTCGACACCGCGATCAGCGTGACGTCGGCGGGTTCGCGCCCAGCGAGGCGCGCGGCCTGGGCGATGGCCGTGGTGACGGCTTGCAGCGCGGTTGGAGCGAGCGGAGACGGGGTGTCGGCGGTCATGGCGCCCGCTATAGCGGGGCCGTGGCCGATCTGAACCGCAATCTCGATCCCCGGCGCCATGCGTGGTTGATGACCGACGAGCGGATCGGCGACGCGCTGCTGCCCGCGATCCGGGCGCTGCCACCGGGCGCCGGGGTGGTGTTCCGGCATTACGGCCTGCCGCAGCGCGAGCGGCACCGGCTGTTCCTTGCGGTTCGGCGGCTGGCGACGGCGCGGCGATTGCGGATCAGCGCAGCCGGGGGGATGCCGGGGGCGGGGTCGCATGGCGGCATGCGCGCCCTCACCCAGCCCGCGCATGACCGGCGGGAGGCGATCCGCGGTGTGCGAACGGGGGCCGCGTGGTTGTTCGTGTCGCCTCTCTATCCGACGCGGTCGCATCCGGGGGCGAGGGCATTGGGGGTGCGGCGGGCTGCGGTGGTCGGCAGAGGCCTAGGCGCCGGTCATGTGGCATTGGGCGGTATGACGGCGAAGCGCTGGCTGGCGATCCGCCGATACGGCTTCGACGGCTGGGCGGCGATCGACGGCCTCACGCCAAAGGATCGATAGACCCACCGTCATTCGTTACAGCGAGCATAGCGACGCGATCTACGGCGTCCTGGCCCGGCTCTGGACTGCTTCGCCGCGCTTGCTCCTGCCAAGTGAGGAAACGACAGTTGATGTGCCGTTCGTGGCGCCTACGGCGCTTCCGTATCGGGAGATTACAGCCTTCGCTGGGATGACGAAGCACTAGGCCAGGTCAGGCCCTACCGACGCCAACAATTAGAAGCGGAAGGCGGTGCCCACATAGACCGACTGGCTGTCGCGCCGCGTATCGTCGAGGCGGGTCAGGCGGTCGCGATCCGAGCGGTAGCGCATGCCGGCGGTCAGATCGAGGTTGCGGGTCAGCGAATAGGAGCTGCTGACGTCCACCGAATAGCTCGACGGCTCCTGCGTCAGCTTCGGCGTCGTGTCGAGCGGCCGGTCGGACACTGCCATCACGCGGCTGCTCGCACGGCCGGCACGATAGGTGAGCGCAACATCGGTCGATTCGCGGCTGCCCGGCACGGGGCCGAGATCGACATGGTTGATCCCGGCCGACAGGGCGAAGCGCTTCCAGCCCACCGAAGCGCCGAGGTTATAGACGATCGGCTGGATCCCGACGGTCGGCGCCGGCGCGGTGGCATGGGCGGTATCGGCAACCGCAACGCGGTTCGAACGGACGCGAACCGCGACCGTCACCGGGCGGCTCTGGCGTGCCTCGGCCGGCGTGAAGCGGAAATCCATGCCGTCGAGCCCGCCACGCGCGATCGCCGCGGCGAGCCGCGGGTCGGCAGCAGCCGGGGTGAAGGAGCCGGCGAACCGCTGCGGCGGTGCTGCGCGTCGTGTCGGCTGGGCGCGTTCGGCAGCGCCGAAGGCAGGCGCGACGGCAACACCGGCAGCGACCAGCGCTCCCGCCATCAACACAGCCATCGCACGCCCATTGGCACGCTTCGCGAACACAAGCAGTCCCCTCGACTCCCGCTGCAACGCGCCTAACACGATTTGAGCGCATCGCCATACGGCAGTCTTGCTGTCTGTCGCATCATTTTGTCGGACTGTTGCAATCTGCACACAGAAGGATCGGCTCACTACCGAATCACGGTTCGCTTGCGGGTGCCCGTGCGCATCTATAGAGCGAGAGCGCTTCTTTTTCTGCAGGACAGTCACGCCCATGATCCGCTCGTTGCGCACCGCCCTCATGGTCGCCGCCATCGCCCTGCCGCTCGCCGCTTGTGGCGGACGCGGCAACAAGACCGTCGCCCAGGCCGACCTTGCCGCGTCGAAGGTCACGACGATCGGCGTCAATTCCTACCTGTGGCGCGCGAGCCTCGACACCTTGTCGTTCATGCCGCTGCTGCAGACCGATTCCAACGGCGGCGTCATCGTCACCGACTGGTACGTGAATCCGCAGGTGCCGACCGAGCGGATGAAGGTGACCGTGTCGATCCTGGACCAGGATCTGCGCGCCGACGCCGTGCGCGTCGCAGCGCTGCGCGAGGTGAACCGCGGTGGCCAGTGGGTATCGGCGCCGGTGCAGGCCGCGACGACGCAGAAGCTGGAGGACATCATCCTCACCCGCGCCCGCGACCTGCGGCGTGCTTCCATCGCGGGTTGATGCCTGCATGCGGTGCCGAGCCCGTCGCGCCCGGCACCGCACTGATAACGGAAATTGCTGAATGACCACGCGTTTCAACGCGCTGACCGCGGACTCGGCCTGGCAGAAGGTCTGGGACGATCGCCAGACCTTTGCCGCCAAGGACAATAGCGGCAAGCCGCAAAGCTACGTGCTCGAGATGTTCCCCTATCCGTCGGGGCGCATCCACATGGGCCACGTCCGCAACTACACAATGGGCGACGTGCTCGCCCGCTTTCGCCGGATGCGCGGATACGAAGTGCTGCACCCGATGGGCTGGGATGCATTCGGCATGCCCGCCGAGAATGCCGCGATGGAAAAGGGCGTGCACCCCGGCACCTGGACGCTCGCCAATATCGAGACGATGAAGGCGCAGCTGAAGCGGCTGGGCTTCGCGCTCGACTGGTCTCGCGAGCTCGCGACCTGCAAGCCGGACTATTACGGCCACGAACAGGCGCTGTTCCTCGACATGCTGGCGGCGGGCCTGGTCTATCGCAAGGAATCGGCAGTCAACTGGGACCCGGTCGACATGACCGTGCTCGCCAACGAACAGGTGATCGACGGACGCGGCTGGCGGTCGGGTGCGCTCGTCGAGAAGCGCAAGCTCAACCAGTGGTTCCTCAAGATCACGGACTTCGCCGACGAACTGATCGAGGGCCTAGGCGAGCTCCAGCACTGGCCCGACAAGGTCAAGCTGATGCAGGAGAACTGGATCGGCAAGAGCCAGGGCCTGACGTTCGGCTTCCAGGTGTCGAACGGCGAGACGATCGAGGTGTTCTCGACGCGGCCAGACACGATCTTCGGCGCGAGCTTCGTCGCAGTGGCGGCGGATCATCCGATCGCGCAGGCGCTCGCCGGCAACCCGGAGGTTGCCGCCTTCATCGCACGTTGTAAGCAGGGCGGCACCACCGCGGCCGAGCTGGAAACGCAGGAGAAGCTGGGCTTCGACACCGGCCTCACCGCCGCGCATCCGTTCGATGCCGGCCGGCAGTTGCCCGTCTACATCGCGAACTTCGTGCTGATGGATTACGGCACCGGCGCAGTGATGGGCGTGCCGGCGCACGACCAGCGCGACCTCGATTTCGCGCGCAAATACGACCTCCCGGTGCAGCGCGTCGTCGCCGATGGCGACACGACCGATCCGGTTTTTGAAGGCACCGAAGCCTATACCGGCCCCGGCGCGCTGGTGAACTCGGGCTTCCTCGATGGGATGGACGTGGAGGCCGCCAAGCGTGCGGTGATCGCGAAAGCCGAAGAGGGCGGCTGGGGCAAGGGCTCGACCGTCTATCGCCTGCGCGACTGGGGCGTCAGCCGCCAGCGTTACTGGGGCACGCCGATCCCGATCATCCACTGCGGCGACTGCGGCGTGGTGCCGG
>ERZ941706.124-NODE-124-length-27309-cov-12.647501_pt1 | contig 27309 bp, 18 predicted proteins | sample MGYA00521232_ERZ941706 | MGnify/ENA primary metagenome ERZ941706 (study PRJEB32759, sample SAMN07749893) | skin metagenome | biome: transportation; feature: city; material: polyester macromolecule | host: Homo sapiens | place: Hong Kong:ER line | collected...
ACGCGGTGAGGAGGGCATCCGTCGTCAGCGGGTCTCGGACGGCGAGGCGCACCCACGAGCCGTCGAGGCCGGGAAAGGTGTCGGCGCGGCGCGTCGCGAACCCGGCGTCCCGCCACGCGGCGTGCGCGCCCGCTCCGACGCGCGCGAGTACGAACGGGGCGGCCGACGCCAGCACCGGCACGCCCCGCGAACGCAGGCCGCGGTCGAGATGCTCGCGCCACTGGCTCGTCTCCTCGGCCCACTCGGCGACCTGACGCGCGGCGGGGGCCGTCATCGCGTACCGCGTCGCCTCGAGGGCGAGTGAGTTCACCGACCAATGCGGCTGCTGCGCGCGCAGCGTCGCGATGAGGGCCGCGTCGCCGACGACATGGCCGGCGCGCACCCCGGCGATCGACCACGTCTTCGTCAGCGATCGCACGACGAGCACCCCGGTCATGTCGCCACCGATGAGGCTCTCGCTCTCACCGGGCACGAGATCCATGAACGCCTCGTCGACGACGAGCACGCGTCCGGAACCGCGCAGCTTCTCGAGCTGCGCGCGCGGGTGGAGCACGCCCGTCGGGTTCGTCGGGTTGCCGAGGACGACGAGATCGGCGCCGTCGAGCGCCGCGACGTCAGCGTCGCCGAGGTGCGCACCGGAGCGGACATCGAGCACGTGCGCCCGGGCCGGGCACCCGGCGCGGCGTAGCGCGGCGTCGGGCTCGCTGAACTGCGGGTGGACGACGACGGGTGCGCGCGGCGCCAGCGCCCGCGCGATGAGCGTGAACGCCTCGGCTGCTCCGTTCGTGAGGAGCACCTGCTCGCGTGCCAGCCGATGGTGCGCGGCGACCGCGTCGGTGGCGGTGCGTGCATCGGGGTAGTGGGCGGCCTCGTCGAGCACGCCGCGCAGGGCGTGCCGCAGGTTCGCCGGGGGCGTGCTCGCGCGGACGTTGACGGCGAAGTCGACGAGCCCGTCACCGACCTCGGCGTCACCGTGATGCTCGTCGCCGGGCGTCGCACCGCCCGGCAGCGCCGCGTCCGCTCGTGCGTCGACACGCGGGCGGGGCAGGCTCGGCACCGGTGTCGAGACGAGGCCCAGGCCCGCCGCGCGATGCGTGGCGGCGGCGAAACGGTCGGCCAACTCGGGGTACCCCGCCCAGTGCGTGTGTAGGTACGAGGCGTGGACGGTGGGCTCGCTGCCGGCGCGGTGGGCGGCGGAGAAGCCGTCGGCACCCGCGTCGAGCAGCCAGGCCGCGTGGCCCCCACCTTCGCCGTCACCGGCGGCCGGCGTCGTCAGCGTGCGGTGGAACTCGTGGCCGCGCACCCGCGTGCCCGCGTCGGCGAGAAGCGTGTCGACGGGTGCCTCGGCCTCGCGGTAGCCCAGCGTCAGCCGTGATGACATCGCCGCCGTCGCGGGCAGTACCCCGGAGAAGCGGTGACCGTCGACGGCCTCGAGGAGATAGAGCATCCCGGCGCACTCGGCCACGGTCGGCAGCCCCGACGTCACGGCGTCCCGCAGCTGGGCCAGCAGGCTCGTGTTGGCCGCCAACGAGCGCGCGTGCACTTCGGGGAAGCCGCCGCCGAGGTAGAGCGCGCGGGTGCCGGCGGGCAGTGCGCGATCACGGACGGGGTCGAACACGACGGGTTCGAGACCTCGCGCGCGCATCATCTCGAGCGTCTCGGCGTAACGGAACGTGAAGGCACGACCGCCAGCGACGGCGACGACGGGGGCGTCCCGCCCGGCCGTCGTCGGCGCCGCAGACATGGGTGCGGGTGACCACGGTTCGTCGGCGAGATCGGGTGCGCCCGAGGCGATCTCGAGCAGCGCATCGAGGTCGATGTGAGCGGCGGTGCGTTCGGCCAGTCGGTCGAGTGTCGCGCGTGCGGCGTCCCGTTCGTCGGCCGGGACGAGGCCCAGATGCCGTGACGGGACGCTCACCCCCGCGTCACGCGGCAGCACACCGAGCACCGGCACGCCGATGCGTTCGCACGCGCGCCGCACCTCGCCTGCGTGACGTTCGGAGCCGGCCTTGTTGAGCACGACGCCCGCGACGTCGAGCTGCGGGTCGAACGTGCGCAACCCGTGGATGCTCGCGGCGACCGAACGCGACGACGAGCTGATGTCGACGACGAGGACGACGGGGGAGTGCGTCAGCGTCGCGACGTGCGCGCTCGAGGCGAACCCCTCCGTGCCGAGGCGCCCGTCGAACAGCCCCATGACGCCCTCCATGACTGCGACGTCGGCGGGCGCCGGCGTCATCGCGCCGTGCACGAGCATCGGTGCGACGCGTTCGGGGCCGACGAGCCACGGGTCGAGGTTGCGCCCGACGCGTCCTGTCGCGAGCGCGTGGTAGCCGGGGTCGATGAAGTCGGGGCCGACCTTCGCGGGCGCCACCTGCAGGCCGCGCGCGGCGAGGGCGGCCATGACGCCGACGCTCACCGTCGTCTTGCCCTGCCCGGACGCCGGCGCGGCGAGCACGACGCGCGGCAGTCGCGTCACCATTCGATACCTCGCTGGCCCTTCTGGCCGGTGTCGAAGGGGTGTTTGACCTTCGTCATCTCGGTGGCGATGTCGGCCACCTCGAGCAGCGCCGGGTGCGGGTCGCGCCCGGTGATGATGACGTGCTGATTGCCGGGTCGCTCCGCCAGGGTGCGCGCGACCTCCTCGCCGTCGATCCAGCCCCACTTGATCGGGTAGGTGAACTCGTCGAGCACGTACATCTGGTGCGTCTCCGCCGCGAGGCGACGCTGGATCTCGCGCCAGCCCTCGAGCGCGTCCGCGGCGTGGTCGGCCTCGGTGCCGCCCTTGCGCGACCACGACCAGCCCGAACCCATCTTGTGCCACTCGACGGGCCCGCCCCGGCCGGTGCGCTCGTGCACCTCGCCGAGCGCCATGAGCGCCTCCTGCTCGCCGATCTTCCACTTCGCGGACTTGACGAATTGGAACACGCCGATCGACCACCCCTGGTTCCAGCCGCGCAGTGCCAGCCCGAACGCCGCGGTCGACTTGCCCTTGCCCGCGCCGTAGTGGATGGCGACGACGGGTCGGTTGCGGCGCTGACGCGTCGTCAGGCCGTCGTCCGGGGTGACGGTCGTTTCTCCCTGGGGCATCAGGCGGCCTTTCCGTGCGGCGCGCGAGCGGCGGCGACGGCGTCGACGAGGCCCGAGGCGGAGACGTTCTCGAGGGGCACGTGCGTCGCGCCCATGCGGTGGGCGAGGTCGGCGGCTAGGCGCATGCGGAAGCGTCCGCTCTCGCAGTCGACGACGACGGTGTCGACGCCGAGGCCCGGCCACGCCGACGCGGTGCGCTGGGCGCGCGCGAGGGCATCGGGCCCGCTCGTGGCGCGCCCGTCGGTGACGACGACGACGAGCGCGCGCCGGCGCGGGTCGCGTCGGCGTTCACGTTCGAGGGTGCTCGCGGCCAGCGTGAGCCCTTCCGCGAGGGGCGTGCGTCCGCCGTGCGGTAGCTGTGTCAGTGCCGCGGCCGCCCGATCGACGGACGACGTCGGGGCGAGCAGGACGTGCGCGTCGGCGCCGTTGAACGCGACCAGCCCGACCTTGTCGCGACGCTCGTACGCATCGAGCAGCAGCGACAGTACAGCCGTCTTCACCTCGTCCATGCGCTTGCGCGCCGCCATCGAACCGGAGGCGTCGACGCAGAACAGCACGAGATTCGACTCGCGCCCCCGCAGCCGGGCGTGGCGGACGTCGTGCGCCGCGATGTCGAGGCGGCCCCGCGTCCCCGCGGTGCGACGCGACGCTGCGCTCGTGATGGTGGCCGTGACGTGGACGCGGCCGGTCGTCGTCGGGGAGACACCGATGACGCGTCCGCGCGTCGTCTCGGCCGCGCTGCGCCGACCGGCCTCACCGCGACCGACACCGCGCACCTCGAAACGGCGCGGACGGTACGGCGTGCCCGCCGAGGCCGTGCCGACGGCGGCGGCTGCGCCGGTTCGCTGCTCGGAGGACGGCTGCTCCTGGGAGGACTCCTGCGCATCGGACGGCGAATCGTGCTGCGGATCAACCGAATCCGACGAGGACTCAGTCGCCCGATCGCTCGATGCCGGTGGCTGCTGCGAGCCAGCCGGTGGAGGCCCGGCGTCATCGTTGCCCGGCGCGTCGTCGTCGTTGTCAGGCGCGTCGTCACCGTCACCCGGTTGGCCGTTCGGGTCGTCGTCCGAACCACCCGGCGGGGGCTGCGGATCGTCGGGGCCTTCGGGGTCGGTCGGCGGTTCGGGTTCTTCGTCGAGCAGCCGGTCGAGCAGCTCCTCGTCGAGGCCGGGCGGGTCGAACGGCCCGCGTCGGCGACGGTGCGACAGCGCGAACCGGGCGGCGACGCGGATGTCCTCACGCGTCACTCGGTCGCGCTCGCACCACGCGGCGTGGGCGCGCGCCGCGCGGGCGATGACGATGTCGGCGCGCATGCCGTCGACGTCGAATCCGGCACACACACGGGCGATGGTGCGTAGCGCCCACGCGCTCAGGTCGACGCCGTCGAGGGCCTCCTGCGCCCGGACGATGCGTGCCCCGAGCTCGGTCTCGGCTGCCGCGTAGCGGGCAGAGAACGCGTCCGGGTCGGCATCGAAGGCGAGGCGACGGCGCACGACCTCGGCACGCTCGTCGGGGTCGCGGGAGGCATTGACGTCGACCGACAGCCCGAAGCGGTCGAGCAGCTGCGGGCGCAGCTCGCCTTCCTCGGGGTTCATCGTCCCGACGAGCACGAAGCGGGCCGGGTGCGTCACCGACATGCCGTCACGTTCGACGGTGTTGCGACCCATCGCCGAGGCGTCGAGCAGCAGGTCGACGAGGTGGTCGGCGAGCAGATTGACCTCGTCGACGTACAGCAGCCCGCGGTGCGCCTGCGCGAGCAGACCGGGGTGGAACTCGGTGCGGCCGGCGCCGAGGGCCTGCGCGAGGTCCATCGAGCCGGTGACGCGGTCGTCGCTCGCACCGACAGGAAGTTCGACGAGGCGCGTCGGGCGTCGCTCAGCGGTGACGGCCGCATCAGCGCCGATCGGGTGCGGGCCGTCCGGGCAGTCCGGCGCGGGGTCGGCGGGGTCGCACGAGAAGCGGCACCCGGCGACGACGTCCACCCGCGGCAGGACGCCGACGAGACCACGCACGATCGTGGACTTCGCGGTGCCCTTCTCACCCCGAACGAGAACGCCGCCGATGGCGGGGGAGATGGCCGTCAGGACGAGGGCGGTGGACAGGTCGTCGGCGCCGACGACGGCGGTGAAGGGAAAACGGGGCATCAGTTCGCCTCCTGGCAAGTGACCACGCTTGCCGCTCGGGGGCACCGACGCCGGACGACGCCAGTGGTCGCGGCGACGTCCTGGCTTACCCCGTCGGGGATCACAGTGGCGGGACCGCTGCCGGATTCGCACCGGCATTCCTCGCGCGCGACGGCCCCATCATGACAGACGCCGACGCCGCCCGAGGCCCCGGCGGGGCATAGGGTGTCGCCCATGATCGAGGTCGTCGGCATCGAGGACGGTGGGTGGGCGCTGCTGCCCGCCCACCTTCGGCAACTCGTCACGGACGCTGACGTCGTCGTCGGCGGGCGACGGCACCTGGAGCTGCTGCCGCAGGTGGAGGGCCAGGAGCGCCGCACGTGGCCGCGCCCGTTGCGCGACGGGCTGCGCGAGCTCCTGTCCCATGCCGATGACCATGCCCATGGGCGCGCCACGTCGTCCGACGCCGACGAGACGGACGATGCCGCGTCCGGGCGCGTGGTCGTGCTCGCCTCTGGCGATCCGCTGCGCTCGGGTGTCGCGACGACGCTCATCGACGAGTTCGGTGCGGGCGCCGTTCGCGTCCATCCCGCACTGTCGAGCGAGACCCTCGCGCGCGCCCGGATGGGGTGGGCGGCCGAGAGCGTCGACGTCGTGACGACGGTGGGCCGCAGCATCGAGCGAGTGCGTCCATTCGTCACGCCCAGAGCGCGACTCGTCGTGCTGTGCTCCGACGCGCGCGGCCCGGGCGAGCTCGCCGCGCTGCTCGTGCAGTCGGGAGCACCGGAGGCGAGGCTGACGGCCTGGTGGCACCTCGGCGGGCCCGGGGAAGGGTCGCTACAGGCCACCGCCCAGGGGTGGCCCGACGGGGAACGCGACCTCGCCGAGCCGATTCCCGACCTCGTCCTCGTCTGCGTCGAGGTGCCCGACGAACTGGGCGCGGCCGACGTCGTCGGGACGGTTCCGGGCCGCGCCGAGACGTGGTTCGGCAATGACGGGCTCATCACGAAACGCGACGTGCGGGCTGCGGCACTCGCGCGATTGCGCCCCACGCGCGGCGCGCTGCTCTGGGATCTCGGCGCCGGCTCGGGGGCCGTCGGCATCGAATGGGCGCTCGCCGCGCCCGATGCTCGCACCGTCGCCGTCGAACGCGATGCCGTACGCGCCGAACGCGCCCGCGAGAACGCCCGCGCCCTCGGAGTCGATCATCGCGTCGACGTCGTCGAGGCGAGCGTCCACGATGTAGCCGTCCACGGCGCGCAGCACCCCGATGGCACCGCCTGCGGCCCCTGCCGTGACGGCGCCGCTCGCGCCACGAGCGACGCCCGTCACAGCGCTCCCGATGCGGTCTTCTTCGGTGGCGGGCTGAGCGCTGAGGCTGTGGACGCTGCCCTCGCGGCTCTACGCCCCGGTGGCCGCCTCGTCGCTCACGCCGTCACGCTCGAGAGCGAGAGCATCCTCCTCGACGCCTGGCGCACGCATGGCGGCGACCTCACGCGCCTGGCCGTCGAACACCTCGAACCCCTCGGCCGACTGCACGGCTGGCGCCCCGCGCGCGCCGTCGTCCAGTGGAGCTACGCGAAGGATCTGACATGACCGTTCACTTCATCGGTGCCGGCCCCGGCGCCGCCGACCTGCTGACGCTGCGCGCGGTGCGCCTGATCGAGAGTTCGCAGGTGTGCTTGTACGCCGGCACCTACCTCGACGACGCCGTCCTCGCCCATTGCCCGCCGGGCGCGCGCCGCGTCGACACACAGCACCTCACCCTCGACGAGATCATCGACGAGATCGTCGCCGCGGATGCGCTGGGGCACGACGTCGCGCGTCTGTGCTCGGGCGACCCTTCCGTCTACAGCGCCGTGGCCGAGCAGGGCCGTCGCCTCGACGCAGCCGGTATCGCCTGGGACGTCTGCCCGGGCGTGCCGGCCTACGCGGCCACAGCCGCGCGTGTCGGACGCGAGCTGACGGTGCCCGAGGTGACGCAGTCGGTCGTCCTGACGCGTGCACAGCGCGATTCGACGCCGATGCCGGCGGGTGAGGAGCTCGCGAACTTCGCGCGGACGGGGGCGACACTCGTGCTCCACCTCGCGATCCGTCACACGCGGCGGCTGGCACACGAGCTGGCCGAGCACTACGGCACCGACTGTCCCGTCGTCGTGGGCTCGCAGGTCAGCAGCCCCGACGAACTCATCCTGCGCGGCACGCTCGCCGACATCGCCGATCAGGTCGAGGACGCGGGGCTGCGGCAGGCCGCCGTCATCCTCGTCGGGCCTGCGCTCGCGGCCCACGGCTTCGCCGAGTCGCACCTCTACAGCTGCAGCCGCGAACGAACGTGACGCACGAGAGCCACCGCGTCATCGGCGGTGGCTCTCGGGTGGCCTGCTCGGTCGGTGTCCTGACCGGCGTCGCTCAAAACCGGTGTGTCGGGTTCTGCCCGTCGACGTCGTTCGTGCCGTTCGCGCCGGGGTAGGGGCCCTGTTGCGCCTGGTAGGGGCCGTTCTGGGTCTGACGACGCTGCTGTTGCGCGAAGGCTTGCTCGCGCTGCTTGCGACCGCGACGCACCATGAAGAACAGGACGAGCGCGGCGACGACGAGCAGTGGCAACCCGATGAACATGAACGCGAGCACGCCGAAGAACCGCCCGACGGCGCTGCGACGCTTCTTGCGGGACGGCGTGCGCCGCCGCTCGGGCTGCTGCCCGATGGACTGATGGTTCGTCGACGCGTCGACGAACGCGACGTTCTGGGCACCGTGCGCCGCAACGCCTGCCGTCCCAACGCCCCCGGTCACAGCTGCGGCTCGTGCTGACGACGCAGACGAGACGCTGGTCGACGCGGCAGTCACCGACGTGGGTTCAGCAGCGGACGCCGGGCCCGCGCCTTCGACGAGCAAGCAAACGGCAGCCGCGCCGGCGACAAGAATTCGACGCATCGTTCTCCCCCTTGAACGGTGATGTTCCGGTATCACGTGCATCTAACCGGGGTTCGTGACGGCCCGCAACCGAACCCGCACCCCGCGTCGGCCTGATATCTGTCTCAGGCAGACTCGCGTGGCTCAGGCGGGCTCGTCCAGCGGGAACTGATCGAGCAGCGCGTCGATCTCGGCGGGGTCGTGTCGGCCCGGCTGCTCCGGAGCCCCGGCTTCGGCGGAGGCCTCGACGAGCGCCTCCCCGAGGTGATGGGCCTCGGCGGGCGAGAGGTTGGTGTCGCGGATGAGGTCGTGGACGTCGCCGCGGGCGACGAGATGCACCTGGGCCCCATCCACCTCGACACCGAGCGTCGAGCCGTCGGGGTAGGTGACCGACGGCGACTCGGAGGAGCCGGTGTGGGGGGTGAAGTCGCTCATACCCCTGACGCTACGTGCCCGCGGGGCTCCTGTGTCCATCGCGACCCGACGGTTTTTCGACCGCCCGACGTGATCACCTCGTCGGGACGTATCGCGCCGTCCACACGCGCCCGTCCGCCGTGGTGCGGGTGCCCTGGGAGCCGACGATGACGAGGCAACCCATGTCGATCGTCTCGGGGTCGAGCGCGGCCACGCTCGTCACCTCGAGGGCCTCCTGCTCGCGGCCGACATGACGTGCGACGACGACGGGTCGATCGCCTGGTAGTTCCTCACGCAGCACGGAGAGCGCTTGGTCGAACTGATGGGGGCGGCTCGCCGAGCGGGGGTTGTAGAACGCCATCGCGAGGTCGGCGCGGGCACAGGCGCGCAGGCGTGCGTCGATGACGTCCCACGGCTTGAGGCGGTCGGACAGGGAGATGAGCGCGTGGTCACCTCCGAGCACGGCGCCGGCCAGGGCGGCCGCGGCGTGCGCCGCCGTCACGCCGGGAACGACATGCACGGGCATCCCGGCGAGCGCGGCGTTCTCGGGTCGCTCGCGCGCCTCGAAGACGGCCGACGCCATCCCGAACACCCCGGCGTCGCCCCCGGAGACGACGGCGACGTCGTGCCCGTCATGCGCCAGTTCGAGGGCCTGGGTGCCGCGATCGACCTCGACCGTGTTGCCGCTCGGGAGCCGGACGAGGCCATCGCGTGTGGGGACCCGGGCCACGTAAGGCGCATAGCCGATGACGTACGAGACGCGCCCCAGGACGTCAGCCGCCTCGGGCGTCAGCCAGGCGTCGGGGCCGGGCCCGAGCCCGACGACGAACACGGTTCCGGGCTCGCCCGACCTCTCGGACGTCGCTGCGGCGGGCAGCACGCCGGGGACTCGCTGCATCGCGGTCCGGCTCGAACTGCTCGCGCTTCCCGACGCGCGGCCGGCGGCGTCGGCGCGTCGATCGAGCCCGGGCACGACGACGAGCGACATGTACGGCACGTGCGACGGGTCGACCTGTGTGACAGGGAGGAGGCGTTCACCGTCACGGCTCGCCCGCTCGACGTACCAGGCGCGCTCGAGCAGGCCCGCCTGGGCGAGTGCTTCGCGCACGTTCGCGAAGGTGCGGCCCAGCTTCATGATGACGGCGGCGTCGGTGTCGGCGAGGCGGCGCGCCATCTCGGTGACGGGGAGGGTGCCGGGCAGCACGGTGAGCACGTCCTCGTGCCGGCACAACCCTGTCGACAGGCCTGCGGACGCCGCGGAGACCGACGTCACCCCGGGCACGACATGGGCGTCGAAACGCTCGGCGAGCAGGTCGTGGACGTACATCGACGAACCGAAGAACAACGGGTCGCCCTCGGCGAGCAGGACGACGCTGCGTCCGGCCTCGAGGTGGGCGCCGAGGCGCTCGGCGCACTCGAGGTAGAACGCCGCCATCGCACCGTGGTAGCCGCCGGGATGGTCGATCTCACCCGTCGTCACGGGGTAGACGAGCTCTTCCTCGACGACGCCGTCCGGGATGAGATCGGCCGCGATGGCGCGTGCGGTGCTCGGACGATGACCGGCGCGGTGGTAGGCGACGACGTCAGCGGTCTCGATGAGCCGAGCGGCCTTGCGGGTGATGAGTTCGGGGTCACCGGGGCCGACGCCGACGCACCACAGGCTGCCCGTCATCACAGGATCTCCTGCTCGGTCGCGAGGGCGTTGACGGCGGCCGCAGCCATGGCTGAGCCTCCCCGGCGCCCATGGACGGTCAGCCAGGGGATCTGTGATCCGTCGTCGAGACGATGCTCGGCGAGAGCGACCTTGGACTCGGCGGAGCCGACGAAACCGACGGGCATCCCGACGATCGCAGCCGGGCGCGGGGCGCCGTCGAGCAGCATCTCGAGCAGGTGGAACAGGGCCGTCGGGGCGTTGCCGATGGCGACGACGGCGCCGTCGAGGTGCGGTGCCCACAACGACGCGGCGGCGGCCGAGCGAGTCGTCGACCAGGCCTGTGCGAGCGCCGGCACCTGCGGTTCGCGCAGCGTACAGATGACGTCGTTGTCGGCGGGCAGTCGGCTGCGCGTCACGCCCGCGGCGAGCATGTGCGAGTCGGTGATGACGGGCGCGCCGGCGCGCAACGCGGCGAGAGCGGCCTCGCCGACGTCCGTGCTGCCGGCGATCTCGTCGATGACGCCGACGTCGCCTGCGGCATGCGCGACCCGCACCGCAGCACGGTGGACGCCCTCGGGCAGGTGGTCGAGCGTCACCTCACGACGGATCGTCGCGAACGACTCGCGATAGATGGCACGCCCGTCACGCTCGTAGTCGTAGCGGCGGGTCGGGGGAGCGATGTCGGTCATGAGCGGCCGTTCGGGTCGAGGATGTCGGTCAGGTTGTGAGGGGCGACGACGAGATGATGCTCGCCGGCGGGGCGGCCGCACGCACGCTCGCACCCGACGACGTGGACGCGGGGTGCGGCGGAAACGGTGGCACGTCGATCATCGGCGCTGGCATGCTCGGGCGTGCTCGCAGCGATGACGCTGCCGATGCGGCTGTCATCGAGCGCCGTGTCACACCAGTTGCCGTCGTCGAAGATCCTCGCCGCGGCCCGCGTGAGGTCGAGCGTCGAGACGTCGGTGCGACGGCAGTACGGTGCGCCGACGCAGGCGCTGAATCGCGCTCGGGCCGAACCGGGTTCGGTGACGAACCCGGCGCCGCGCAGATGCCTGGTCGCGCTGGGCAGGTCGGCGCCGTCGCGCAGCGTACGCACGACGATGCTGCGCTCGGGGGTGACGACGACGTCCTGCGTCACCTCGTCCAGAGCGCGAGCGGCCGGCGCGTCGAGCAGGCCGAGCGGGAGATGAACCTCCAGGCGGCTCTTGGACGTGGCCGCCGCGGTGCCGGTCGCGGGCCGGGCCTCGGCGCGGGGCATATCGGCGGCGCTCACCTCGGCGGCGCGCACCCGCTCGTCGAGTCGGGCGAAGAACGGATGATCGTCGGGCAGGTCGGTGACGTTCCAGAACCGCCCGTCATCATGCTGCGTCGTCGCGACGAAGTCCTCCGCGACAGCGACCAGCGTCGCCGCGGCCTGGTGCGCAGCACATGCGAACGACCGGCCACCGACGCGCACTTCGCCGGCACGCATCTGATCGACGTGCATCTCACCGGCCCGCGAGCCGTCATCGTCCGCGCCGAGAGCGAACGCGACATCGGCCGGCACCGCGGGCAGCGTCTCGTCCCCGGCGGCCAGCGCGAAGATCCATCGCCCCGACAGTGACGCCAACGACGGCGTGTCGACGATCGCCGAATCCAGTTGCTGCACCAGGGAATCGAGCGACGCATCCGGCCCCGCGACGATGTTGCGCACCCGCTCGTGGGTTGCTGACGGCAGCATCCCGAGCGCCGCGACGGCGTCGACGAACGCGCCCGGCAGCGGCTCGTCCAAGCCGCGAAGCTGCAGGTTGCCGCGTGACGTCAGCTGCACGAACGGCTGGCCGAATCGTTCGGCAAGATCGCACACCGTCACGAGGTCATGGCTCGACACGCGGCCACCGGGCACGCGCAGGCGGACAATGGCGCCGTCGGCAGCTGCGAACGGGCGCAGCACACCGGGGCAGCGGTCGTCGACATCTCGTACGGGCACAGCGAGCAGCATACGAGCCGTCTCCGTTAGGCTCGGGCACGGTCGTCAGGTGATGGAACCCGGTGCGAATCCGGGACGGTCCCGCCACTGTGTGTCCGACGCGTGCGTCGGCGAGTCAGGAACGCCCTGACGATCGACTCCCGTGCCACGGGAGCCCTCTCATGACGACGCGGGCGTGGACACCCGCGAAGGAGCTGCCCTCATGGCGCGCATCGCCCTCATCTCGACCTCCGACACCGACCTGCTCAGCGCTCGCGCGAGCGGCGCCGACTACGCCGTCTCCAACCCGGGGCGCGTCCCGACGCACGGCGACGCCTCCGAGGGCGCCGACATCGTCGTCGTCCGCCTGCTCGGCGGCCCGCAGGATCTGTGCAGTGGTTTCGCGGCGTACGCCGCCTCCGGCCGTCCCGTCGTCGTCCTCGGCGGTGAGCAGGAGCCCAACGCGGCCCTCATGGAGCGTTCGACGACGCCGCCCGGTGTCGCGGCGCAGGCCCACGAGTACCTCGCGCAGGGCGGTGCGGCGAACCTCAAGGAGCTGCACGCGTTCCTCAGCGACACGCTGCTCATGACCGGCGAAGGCTTCGAACCGCCCGTCGTCACACCGTCGTGGGCTGTGCTCGAGCGTGCCGAGATCGCCGATGACGCCGAGAGCACCGACGGCGCCACGGCCACGAAGAAGCCCCGCGTCGCGGTGCTCTTCTATCGTGCCCAGTACGTCGCGGGCAACGACGCGTACGCCCATGCCCTCGCCGACGCGATCGACCGCGCCGGCGGCATCGGGGTGCCGATCTACGTCTCCAGCCTGCGCGAGGCCGACGCCGAACTGCTCGACCACCTCGCCGGTTACGACGCGCTCGTGACGACGGTGCTCGCGGCCGGCGGGTCGCGTCCGGCGTCCGCGGGCGCGGGGGAGGACGACGAGAGCTGGGACGTCCAGGCCCTCGCCGCGCTCGACGTCCCCATCGTCCAGGGGCTGTGCCTGACGTGGAGCCGTGAGCAGTGGGCCGCCTCCGATGACGGGATGACGCCGCTCGACGTCGCGACGCAGGTCGCGGTGCCCGAGTTCGACGGGCGCATCATCTCGGTTCCGTTCAGCTTCAAGGAGTTCGACTCGGACGGCCTGCCGTCCTACGTCGCCGACCCGGAGCGCTGCGACCGCGTCGCGGGCATCGTCGTCGGGCACGCGCGGCTGCGTCATCTCGACCCGTCGGAGCGCCGCATCGCCGTCATGCTGTCGGCGTACCCGACGAAGCACTCGCGCATCGGCAACGCCGTTGGCCTCGACACGCCCGTCTCGACGATCCGGCTGCTGCGCGCCATGCGCGAGGCCGGTTACGACCTCGGCGAACGCGGCGCGATCCCCGGTCTCGACGACGTCGAACCGATCGAGGGCGAGGAGCTCGACACGACCGCGGGCAACGCGCTCATCCACGCCCTGATCGCCGCGGGCGGGCAGGACCCGGAGTGGTTGACGGACGCGCAGCTCACCGACGCGCACGTACGTATCCCCGCAGCGCTCTACCGCGAGTGGTTCGCACGCCTGCCCGAGGATCTGCGCGAGGGGATGAGCGAGCACTGGGGTGAGGCGCCCGGTGAGCTGTTCGTCGACCGCTCCCATGACGAGGCCGGCGAGATCGTCACCGCGGCACTGCAGGCGGGCAACCTCGTCATCCTCGTGCAGCCGCCGCGCGGCTTCGGTGAGAACCCCATCGCGATCTACCACGACCCCGACCTGCCGCCGACGCACCACTACGTCGCGACCTACCGGTGGATCGAGGAGGAGTTCGGCGCCCACGCCGTCGTCCACATGGGCAAGCACGGCAACCTCGAGTGGATGCCGGGCAAGAGCCTCGGCATGTCCGCCTCGTGCGGCACCGATGCCGCGCTCGGCTCGCTGCCGCTCATCTACCCCTTCCTCGTCAACGACCCCGGCGAGGGCACCGAGGCCAAACGACGCGCGCACGCGACGATCGTCGACCACCTCGTGCCGCCGATGGCGCGCGCCGAGAGCTACGGCGACATCGCCCGCCTCGAGCAGCTGCTCGACGAGTACGGCAACGTCAGCGTCATGGACCCGGCGAAGGCGCCGGCGCTGCAGGGCGAGATCTGGACGCTCATCCGCGCGGCCGAGCTGCACCACGACCTCGGCCTCGAGGACATGCCGGACGAGGATTCGTTCGACGAGTTCGTCATGCACGTCGACGGGTGGCTGTGCGAGATCAAGGACGTGCAGATTCGTGACGGTCTGCACGTGCTCGGCGCCGCGCCCGAGGGCGAGGGCCTGACGAACCTCGTCGTCGCGATGCTGCGCTCCAACCAGCTCTTCGGCGGTGCGAAGGACGGGCTGCCGGGCTTGCGCACCGCGCTCGGCCTCGACCCGACGAGTGACGACCGCGACGCCACCGACAACGCCGAGCGGCACGCGCACGCCCTCGTCACCGCATTGGCTGCTGCCGGGTGGGATGCCGCGTCGGTCTCCGATGTCGTCGAGGCGCACCTCGCGGGGTTGGCGGACGACGAGGTCGCCGGCGTCGACCGCGCCGGCGTCGAGGCGTCCCTGCGGTTCGCCTGCACCCAGATCGTGCCGCGTCTGCAGCAGACACCGCAGGAGATCACCTCCGTGCTGCACGCGCTCGACGGTGGGTACGTCGCCGCCGGCCCGAGCGGTTCGCCGCTGCGCGGGCTCGTCAACGTCCTACCGACGGGCCGCAACTTCTACTCGGTCGACCCGAAGGCGATCCCGAGCCGCCTCGCGTACGAGACGGGCCGCGCGATGGCGGATTCGCTCATCGCCCGCTACCGCGAGGACGAAGGCGCGCTGCCCGAATCGGTCGGGCTGTCGGCGTGGGGCACCTCCGCGATGCGCACGAGCGGCGACGACATCGGCGAGATCCTTGCACTGCTGGGCATCATGCCCATCTGGGACGAGCAGTCACGCCGCGTCGTCGGGCTCGAACCGATCAGCCTCGAGGAGCTCGGGCGTCCGCGCATCGACGTCACCGTCCGCATCTCGGGGTTCTTCCGTGACGCCTTCCCGCACGTCGTCGCGATGATCGACGACGCCGTCAAGCTCGTCGTCGACCTCGACGAGCCGCTCGATCAGAACTTCCCGCGCGCGCACGCCCTCGCCGACGTCGAGACGCACGGCGACGAGCGGCGCGCCCGCACCCGCATCTTCGGTTCGAAACCGGGTTCGTACGGCGCGGGCCTGCTGCAGGTCATGGAGTCGGGCAACTGGCGCAGCAACGACGACCTCGCGGAGGTCTACACGGCGTGGGGTGGGTTCGCGTACGGCCGCGACCTCGACGGCGCGCCCGCACGCGACGACATGGAGCGCAACTATCGACGCATCCAGGTGGCGGCGAAGAACGTCGACAACCGCGAATCCGACATCCTCGACTCCGACGACTACTTCCAGTACCACGGCGGCATGGTCGCGACGGTGAAGGCACTGACGGGTGCCGAACCCAAGGCGTACGTGGGAGATTCGACGAGCCCTGACGCCGTGCGCACCCGCACGCTGACGGAGGAGACCGCCCGCATTTTCCGCGCCCGCGTCGTCAACCCGCGCTGGATCTCGGCGATGCAGCGCCACGGCTACAAGGGCGCGTTCGAGCTCGCCGCGACCGTCGACTACCTGTTCGGTTTCGACGCGACGAGCCAGGTCGTGCCCGACTGGATGTACGAGTCGATCGCGTCCGAGTACGTGCTCGACGAGACGAACCAGGCGTTCATGCGCCATGCGAACCCGTGGGCGCTGCGCGGCATCATCGAGAAGCTCGGCGAGGCGGCCGAGCGTGGACTGTGGGCGGAACCGAACCCCGAGACCGTCGCCGCGATGCAGCAGGTCTACCTCGACGTCGAAGGTGAGCTGGAGGAGTGAGCCCCGACGAGTCGCTGCGTGGAGTGCCGGCAGGGCCTGCGCGGGGTGCGCCGTCCCCGGATGTCGAGGGGATTCTGCGTCACGCCGGGGACGCCTCGCTCGCGGAGTCTTCTCGGATCGCCGACTCGAGCGACGGAGATGGCTTCCGTCGTCCGACGCCTGTCATCGGTGACGCCTCGTCGGCGCGCGAACGCCGCGATGATCCGGCTGGCTGGTCCATGGGCGCGCAGGTGCAGGAAGCCCTCGCCGACGTCATCGGGGCGCGTCGTGACATTCGGCGTTACCGCCCCGACGCGGTGCCGGACGAGCTCGTGCGCGAGGTGCTCGCTGCGGGTCATGCCGGGCCGTCGGTCGGCCATTCACAGCCGTGGCGGTTCATCGTCGTGAGCGATCCGGCAACCCGGGATCGCGCTGCGCACCTCGCGGACACGGCACGCTTGCGGCAGGCGCGTCAGATGCTGCCCGAGCGGGCGGCGCGGTTGCTCGACCTCAAGCTCGAAGGGCTGCGCGAGGCGCCCGTCGGCGTCGTCGTTGCCTGTGACCGGCGCGTGCCCGCAGCGGGCGTGCTCGGGCGGGCGACGTTCACCGACACGGACGTCTGGTCATGCGCGTGCGCCATCGAGAACATGTGGCTGACGGCGCGCGCCCACGGACTCGGCATGGGGTGGGTGACGCTGTTCGAACCCGCCGATCTGGCTGATCTGCTCGGCCTGCCCGACGGCGTCGAGACCCTCGGCTGGATGTGCCTCGGCTGGCCCGACGAGCGTCCGCCCGAACCAGGTCTGCAGCGCGCCGCATGGTCGGCCAAGCTGGCCCTCGACGACGTCGTGCTGGCAGAACGCTGGCCCGAGACGGGTGAGATCGATGCCACGGCACGCGGACCGGAGACCGTGGGTGTCGACGGCGGCCCTGCGGCGTTCGGTTCAGGGGCCCCCGCGTCAGGTTTGCGTCCGACCGGGCCGCCACCGTCCTACCTCGCAGGCCCCGAAGGCGCCCGTCTCGTCGTCGCCAGCGACGACGCCGACCGCCTGCTCGCTCCGCCGGAGGCGCTCGGGGTGCTCGACCGCGTCGTCAACCGGGTCGCCGCCATCGCCGGGCCGGACGTCGCCGGCGGCACACTGGTCCTGGCCGGTGCCGACCACCCGGTCACCCGCCACGGCGTGAGCGCCTACGCCTCGTCCGTGACGGCCGACGTCATGCGCGCGGCCAGGGCGGGCACTTCCCTTGGAGCGGCACATGCGCGTTCGGCCGGCCTTGCCTGTCTTGTCGTCGATGCCGGCGTGGACGGGCGGCAGCCGGCGCCTGCATCGGGTGCCGATGAGCTTCCCGCGGGCGTCCCCACCGAGCGCGTGGACCTCGTGGGGCCACGGGGTGACCTGGTTGACGCCGACGCGCTCACCCCGCACGACGTCGAGGCGTGTCTTGCGGCCGGGCGGCGGCTCGGGGCGAGGGCCGGGGCGAGCGGTCTCGTCGTGCTCGGCGAGGTCGGCGTCGGCAACACGACGATCGCCGCTGCTCTCGCGGCGGCGCTGCTCGAGGCTCCGTCCGACGCTGTGCTCGGCCTCGGATCGGGCGCGGATGCCGCGATGATGGCGCGCAAGAAGCGCGTGGTCGAGGCCGCACTGGAGCGCAGCCAAGGCTCACGTGACGTCGCCACGAATCGGGGCGAGCGTGCCCGCCTGGCACTCACGCAGGTCGGTGGGCCGGAGGTCGCGGTGCTCGCAGGTGTCGTGCTCGGCGCCGCTGAGGCGCACGCGCCGATCGTCCTCGACGGACTGGCGACGTCTGTCGCGGCTTTGGCGGCCGCACGGATGGAGCCGTCGGTCCAGGCGTATCTCGTGGCGGGTCAGCGCAGCCGGGAGAGCGCGCACGGTCTCGTGCTCGACGAACTCGGCCTCGAACCACTGCTCGACCTGCGCCTTCGCGCCGGCGAGGGCGTCGGTGCGTGTCTCGCTGCGGGGATGATCCTGCAGGCGCTGGACGCGCGCCGCGCCTCCGTGCGCACGACCGATGCCGGCGGCGTACTCGGCGACGGTGATGCGGCAGGAGACAGCTGATGGGGCTGTATCTGTCCCACACGACCTGGGACGCGCGCGATCCGTTCGCCGTCGCGCAGTTCTGGCGCGCACTCATGGGATGGGAGATCGCCGAGCCGGAGTCGTACCGTCCCGGCTCGGACGAGTGCTCACTCGAGGCCCCGAACGGCACCATCGTGCTGTTCTACCGGGTGCCCGATGCGAAGCAGGTGAAGAATCGCGCCCACATGGATCTGCGGGCTCAGGCCTCGACGCGTGATGCCGAGATCGAGCGTGCCCTCGCCCTCGGCGCGACGATGGTCGACGATCGCCGCAGCGACCTCGGCTGGGCCGTCCTCGCCGACCCAGAGGGCAACGAGTTCTGCATCCTCGACGGTTGAGAGCTGAAACCCTGTATGGCGCGATCGCGGCTCTCACGACATCCCGCCTCTCAGGAACGAGACCCAGGAGTGCGGTGGCCGACGGCGGGGCCACTCGTCAGGATGCCGGCAGGCTCATCGCGTAGACGTCCATGACCCAGCCGTGCTCCTGCTTCAGGCGGGCACGAACGTCGACGATCTCGTCGATGACGTCGACGAGGCGGCCCGCGCGCAGCGTCTGCTGGGGCATGCCGACATACGCGCCCCAGTGGATGACGAGGGCAGGGTGCGTCTCGACGAGGTGGCGGCAGGCGAGGTGCCCGTCGAGCATGACGACGACCGTTCCGAGGCCGGGGGACCATTCAGTCACGAGCCGTCGACCGGTCGTGACGTGCACCGGTTGGCCGATCTGGTGCAGCACGATGCCGTGCGCCGCGGCGAGGGTCTGGAACGCCGAGATGCCCGGAATGACAACCGAGTTCACCGGCCGATGGCGCGCCAGACGATCGACGACGCGGATCGTTGAGTCGTAGAACGCGGGGTCACCCCAGACGAGAAATCCGACGACGATTCCCGGCTCTAGCGCGTCGATCACCTCGCCCCACGCGTGAGCGCGCGCGTCGTGCCAATCGAGAACACCGTCGGTGTACTGGCGCGCGTCACGCTCGGCGTCGGGGCCGCGCCGCGGATCGGGGAGCGCGACGAACCGGTAGCTGCCCTCGGCCAGATGCGTGCGGCACAGTGCCTCGCGCACCTCGACGAGCTCGCGCTTCTCATCGCCCTTGTCGGCGACGAGGAAGACGTCGACCTCACGCATCGCGTCGATCGCCTCGAGCGTCAGATGACGCGGGGAGCCCGCGCCGATACCGATGACGCGAACCTCGCGAGGGGTCGTGGTGTCCGTCATGATTCAGCCCTTCCTCATCGCCAGGTCGAGCAGCGCGTCGACGTCGAGGTGTTCGTCGCAGGCGTCGGCGAGGGCGTCGATCATGGCTGAACGTCGGGCACGGAACCCCATCGCGCCGCCGCGAGGCACCCACGCAGAGCCCGACGCGCGGGCGACGTCACTCAGCCACGCCCGCCGGAATCCGTCGTTCTCGAGGGTGCCGTGCCAGATCGTGCCCCACACGGCCCCCGCGCACGTACCGCCGGGAAAGTTCGGTTCGGCGGTGACGACACCGTGGTGGATCTCGTAGCCGTCGACGTCCTCGCCCCGCCACGTTCCAGCGGGCCGAGCCAACGTCTTCTCCGCCTCGAACCTCACCGATCCGCGCAGGTGCCCGAGCCCGTCGACCGCCCCGACACCGGATTCCACGGAATCCTCCAGCCGGTCGACGAGCATCTCGTAGCCGCCGCAGATGCCCAGCACCGGCGCCCCACGCCGAACGCGGTCGGCGACGACGTCGGCGAGCCCGCGGGCGCGCAGCCAAGCCAGATCACTGACGGTCGCGCGACTGCCCGGCAGGACGAGCAGGTCGGCCTCACGGCACAGGTCGGCGTCCGTCGTCACCCGCACGTCGACGCCCGGTTCGGCGGCGAGAGCATCGACGTCGGTCGCGTTGCTCGTGCGCGGAAACCGGACGACGGCGACGCTCAGACGCGCCTCGTCTGCATCGCCGCCCGCAAGACTCGGTCGCCACCGACCGATCGACAAGGCATCCTCAGAGTCGAGCCACACGTCCTCGAGCCATGGCAGCACGCCGCGGCAGGGCAGGCCGGTACGTCGCGTGATCTCGTCGAGGCCGGGCTCGAGGACGGACGCGTCGCCGCGAAACTTGTTGATGACGTACGCCGCGAGATGGCGACGATCGTCGTCGTCGAGCAACGCCCACGTCCCGTACAGCGCGGCGAGCACACCGCCGCGGTCGATGTCGCCGACGAGGGCGACGGGCAGGTCGAAGCGGCGCGCGAGCCCCATGTTGACGTAGTCGCCGCCGCGCAGGTTGATCTCGGCGGGGGAGCCGGCACCCTCGGCGATGACGACGTCGACGTCGCCCGCCAGCTCCTCGAAGGCCGTGAACGCCGCGTCCGCGAGGTGACGGCGGCCCGTCGCGTACTCACCGGCGCGCAACCGCCCTGCCGGTCGGCCACGCAGGACGACGAACGCCTCCCGGTCGCTGCCCGGCTTGAGCAGGACTGGGTTGTGCACGCTCGCGGCCTCGACGCCCGCAGCCTCGCACTGCAGGTACTGCGCGCGCCCGATCTCGCTGCCGTCACGGCACACCATCGAGTTGTTCGACATGTTCTGCGACTTGAACGGGGCCACACGCACCCCGCGTCGCGCCCACGCCCGCGCGAGCCCGGTGACGACGAGCGACTTGCCCGCATCGGAGGAGGTACCGGTCACGAGGAGGCCATTCACGCCCCCACCCTAAACGTTTCACGAGGTCTCGCTCTGCGGCATGATGGCTGCGTCGGGCCCCGCGAGATCCGCGGGGCCACCAGCTCGAAAGGCGCACCGTGCCTCGTTTCATCTCCTCCCGTTACCAGGCGGGTTCCGCGACGCAGATGTCCGTCATCGCCGACCGTGCGCGCGAGTTCGACGACGTCATCAACTTCAGCCTCGGCGACCCCGACCTGACGACCGACGCCGGCATCATCGAGGCTGCCGCGGCCGACGCGAAGGCCGGCCACACGCACTACACCTCGAGCCTGGGTTACCCGGAGCTGCGCCAGGGCATCGTCGACATGTACCGCGACGACTACGGTCTCGAACGCAGCATCGACGACGTCATGGTGACGACGTCGGGCTGCCACGCGATGTGGCTCGTCATGGAGACACTGCTCGACGACGGTGACGAGGTGCTCGTCATCGAGCCGTACTTCACGCCGTACCCGCACCAGGTGCGTCTCGCGCGCGGCGTGCCCGTCTTCGTGCCGACGACGAAGGAGAACGGCTTCCAGGTGACGATCGCCGACCTCGAGGCCGCCATCACGCCGCGCACGCGCGCCGTCATCGTCAACACGCCGTGCAACCCGACGGGTGTGCAGTGGAGCCGCGAAACGCTCGAAGGCGTCGCGCGGGTCGCGACGGAGCACGACCTCGTCGTCGTCGCGGACGACATCTACACGCTGTTCACCTACCGCGAGCCGTTCGTGCCGTTCGCGTCGCTGCCCGGCATGGCGGAGCGTACCGTGACGATCGGGTCGTTCAGCAAGGACTACCTCATGACGGGCTGGCGCATCGGGTGGATCCTCGCCCCGGCCGACTTCGTCTCGACGGCGCGTGACGTCAACGAGAACAACGTCTTCACCGCGCCCTCGATCTCGCAGCGCGCGGCCCTCAACGCTCTCGAACGACGCGCCGAGCTGCGTCCGCCCGTCAAGGAGCTCTACCGCGGCCGCCTGCAGCGCGCATATGAGCGCGTGCAGCGGCTGCCGCACATGGACGCCTTCGAGCCGCAGGGCACGATCTACCTGTGGGTCGACATCCGCGAGACCGGTCTGACGTCGCTCGAGTGCGCCGCGCGCATCGTCGAGGAAGCCCACATCCTGACGATCCCCGGCACCGCGTTCGGCGCGTCGGGCGAAGGGTTCCTGCGTCTCGCTGTCACCGTCGGCGAGGAGCAGATCGACGAGGCCTTCGACCGCCTGGAGCGCATGAGCATCTTCGGCGGCTGACGGCGGCCTGGGGGCGCTCGGCGCGAGCCGCGGGCACCACGTAGGGTTGGCCCTCGTGCCACGAGGGCACGACCCGGCTCGTGGCGATCGTCCGCGGGCTTGGGCCCCACCGACCCCGAAGCGTTGATGAGCTCCTTCACCACCCGTCTGCACGACCGTCTCGGCCTACGTACGTCACCGCGGATCTTCTTCGGCTCCGCTGCGCTGATCGTCGTGTTCACCGCGTCCATGGCACTCTTCCCCGACCCGGTGCGTTCCGTCTTCGGTGCGGCGGCACACTGGTTGCGTTTCGATCTCGGCTGGTTCTACACGGCGGCCGCGACCCTTCTCGTCGTCTTCTCGCTGGGGCTCGCCGCAAGCCGTTACGGGCGCGTCAAGCTCGGCCCTGACGACGCCGAGCCCGCCTATTCGGGGCTGTCGTGGTTCGCGATGATGTTCGCGGCCGGCGTCGGCGCGACGTTGATGTTCTGGGGCATCGCCGAGCCGATGAACCACTACGCGCGCCCGCCGCTCGGCGCGGCGCCCTACTCGGACGAAGCGGCGTGGGACGCGCTGTCGATCGCGAACTTCCACTTCGGCATCCACATGTGGGCCATCCTCGTCGTGCCCGGCCTGTGCTTCGGGTACTTCACGTACAAGCGCAACCTGCCGCCGCGCGTGTCGTCTGCGTTCCATCCGCTGCTCGGCGACCGCATCCACGGCCCCATCGGCCAGGCCATCGACATCATCGCCGTCGTCTCCACCGTCTTCGGTCTCGCCGTCTCGACGGGTCTCGGTGCGCTGCAGATCAACTCGGGCATGAACGATGTATTCGGCGTGCCGATCGCCGGGTGGGTGCAGGCCGCGATCCTCGCCGTCATCACGGCGGCTGCGCTGACGTCTGTGCTCGCCGGCATGGACAAGGGCGTCAAGAACCTGTCCTACGCCAACATCCTCATGGCGATCGCGTTGCTCCTCTTCGTGGCGATGACGGCGATGTCCGCCTCCGACGTGGCGCGCGGCATCGTCGAGTCGGCCGGTCGCTACCTGTCGCAGCTGCCGATGCTGTCGACGTTCAACGACACGATGCACCACGGCGCGTGGTCAGGTCAGTGGACGGTCTTCTACTGGGCGTGGACGGTGACGTGGGCGCCGTTCGTCGGGATGTTCGTCGCCAAGATCTCGCGCGGACGCACCATCCGCGCGTTCGTGACGGCATCGATCGGGCTGCCCAGCGCCTTCGTCATCGTGTGGATCGGCGTGTACGGCCTCACGTCGATCACGAGCGATCGAGCGAGCGCGAAGGCTGCGGGCCAGGGCGGTTCGCTCGCGCACACGATCGTCGACGAGAACAACCCGCAGGCGGCGCTGTTCCAGTTCTTGCGCGACCTGCCCGGCTACCTGCCCGTCGCGACGCTGGCGCTCGCCGTCATCGTCATCTTCTTCATCACCTCGATCGACTCGGGCGCGCTCGTCATGGACGCCATGGTCAACGGCCACGAGGACGCGTCGGTGCGCCGTCAGCGCGTGTTCTGGTCGCTGTCGGTGGGCGCCGTCTGTGCTGCGATCATCCTCACGGCGGGCGAGGACGGGCTGTCGGCGCTGCAGGAGGTCATCATCGTCATCGGGTTCCCCATCACGGTCCTGACGGTCCTGCAGGCCTGGCTGTTGCTCCAGGCGCTGCGCGAGGACGCCGGAGCGGCACGCCCGATGCGGACCCGCCAGTGGAAGCAGGTGCTGCCCGCCGAGGAGTACGAGCGGCGCGCCGCCGAGGGCGTGCTCGACGAGGACGCCTACGTCGTCCTGCCCGAGTTCGAGGAGGGCACCGAGCCGGAGTTCGAGACGCACGTCCCGACGACGGCGCAGACGCAGCAGCAGGCCGCGGAGCGCGCCGCCGTCTCCATCGGGCTGACGGGGCCGGTCGCCGCGGGCAAGTCGGTCGTCGGCGACGCGTTCGAGCGCCGCGGCGCGGTCGTCGTCGAGTTCGACGAGGTGATGCGCGAACTGCTCGTGCCGGGCGAGGAAGCCCTCGACCGGTTGCGGGAGGTGTTCTCCGAGACGATCGCCCACCCCGACGGCACGATCGACTGGCACACGCTCGACGACCTCACGACGCGCAGCCCCGCGGCGCGCGAGCGGATGTATGCCGTCATCGGCCCGTTCGTGCGTGCGGAGGCCGACGCCCGGGCCAAGGCCGTGGGCGATGACTCGGTGCTCGTGCTCGACCTCGCGCTGCTGACGGACGCCGCGACGCCGCGCGACTTCGACCACGTCGTCGTCGTGGAGGCGCCGGCGGAGGTGCGCGTCGAACGGCTCATGGCCGAGCGTGGACTGGATCTTGAGCAGGCCTGGGCGGAGATCGACGCCGACACGCAGGGGCGCGAGCGCAGCGACGCGGCCGACGTCGTCCTCTCGAACGAGGGCAGCATCGACGAGCTCGACGCCGCTGTCGGTGCGTTCTGGGAGGATGAGGTCGCACCGGCGCTGAACAGTGCCGCGACGCGCGTCTGAGGAGGCGACGATGAAGGTCGGGTTGACGGGTGGGATCGGTTCGGGCAAGTCTGCGGTGGCCCGATTGCTCGTCGAGCACGGGGCGCTGGTCGTCGACGCCGACGCCGTCGCGCGCGAGGTCGTCGCGCCCGGCAGTGCGGGGCTCGCGCAGATCGCCGACCGCTTCGGTGACGGCGTCCTGACGGCGCGGGGCGAGCTGGATCGCGGCGCGCTGGGGGCCATCGTCTTCGCGGACGAGGGCGCGCGGCGCGACCTCGAAGCCATCACGCACCCGCTCATCGCGGCGCGCACGCTCGAGTTGTTCGCCGCGGCGAAACCGGGGCAGGTGCTCGTGCACGACATTCCGTTGCTCGTCGAGCTGGGGCGCGAGGGCGACTACGACGTCGTCATCGTCGTCGATGCGCCCGTCGAGACGCGTCTGCAGCGGCTCGAGGAGCACCGCGGGATGCCGCGTGAGGTCGCCGAGGCACGCATGCGCAGTCAGGCGAGCGACGAGCAGCGCCGCGCGGTCGCCGATGTGTGGATCGACAACGCGGGGGACGAGGACGCGTTGCGTCGCCGCGTCGACGACGTGTGGCGCACGCGCTTGCAGGGCTGAGGACCGCGGGATTCCGGGGTTGTCAGTGGGCGGGTCTAGGGTTGCGGCATGCGTCCAGTCACCGATCTGCAGCGTTCTGTCGCACCCATCAAGGTCGAATCCGAGTTCGAGCCCGCCGGCGATCAGCCGAAGGCCATCGCCGAGTTGTCGAAGCGCGTCAAGGCGGGGGAGCAGGACATCGTCCTGCTCGGTGCGACGGGTACCGGAAAGTCGGCGACGACGGCGTGGCTGATCGAGCAGGTGCAGCGCCCGACGCTCGTGCTCGCGCCCAACAAGACGCTCGCGGCGCAGCTCGCCAATGAGTTCCGCGAGTTGTTGCCGCACAACGCCGTCGAGTACTTCGTCAGCTACTACGACTACTACCAGCCCGAGGCGTACGTGCCGCAGACGGACACGTACATCGAGAAGGATTCCTCGATCAACGAGGAGGTCGAGCGGCTGCGTCACTCGGCGACCAACTCGCTGCTGACGCGGCGTGACGTCGTCGTCGTCGCGTCCGTGTCGTGCATCTACGGCCTCGGCACGCCGCAGGAGTACGTCGACCGGATGGCCCGTCTCAAGGTCGGCCAGGAGATCAACCGCGACGAGTTGCTGCGCCGGTTCGTCGAGATGCAGTACACGCGCAACGACCTCGCGTTCACGCGCGGCACGTTCCGCGTGCGCGGCGACACGGTCGAGATCATCCCCGTGTACGAGGAGCTCGCGATCCGTATCGAGTTCTTCGGCGACGAGATCGACCGGCTCTACACGTTGCACCCGTTGACGGGGGAGATCGTCAACGAGGAGTCGGAGATGTACGTCTTCCCGGCGACGCACTACGTCGCCGGGCCCGAGCGCATGGAGCGCGCCATCGCCGGCATCGAGGTCGAGCTGGGCGATCAGCTCAAGCGGTTCGAGGCCGAGGGCAAGATGCTCGAGGCGCAGCGCTTGCGGATGCGGACGACGTACGACATCGAGATGATGCGGCAGGTCGGGTCGTGCGCCGGCATCGAGAACTACAGCCGTCACATGGACGGTCGTGGCCCCGGTACCGCGCCGAACACGCTGCTCGACTACTTCCCGGAGGATTTCCTCCTCGTCATCGACGAGTCGCACCAGACGGTCCCGCAGATCGGGGCGATGTACGAGGGTGACATGTCGCGCAAGCGCACCCTCGTCGACCATGGTTTCCGTCTGCCGAGCGCGATGGACAACCGGCCGTTGAAGTGGGAGGAGTTCCTCGAGCGCATCGGGCAGACGGTGTACCTCTCGGCGACGCCGGGCGACTACGAGATGAGCAAGAGCGACGGCTACGTCGAGCAGGTCATCCGCCCGACGGGTCTCGTCGATCCCGAGATCGTGCTCAAGCCGACGAAGGGGCAGATCGACGATCTGCTCGGCGAGATCCGCACACGGACGGACAAGAACGAGCGTGTCCTCGTCACGACCTTGACGAAGAAGATGGCCGAGGATCTCACCGACTATCTGCTCGACAAGGGTGTGCGGGTGCGCTATCTGCACTCGGAGGTCGACACGTTGCGCCGCGTCGAGTTGCTGCGCGAGTTGCGCATGGGTGAGTTCGACGTCCTCGTCGGCATCAACCTGCTCCGTGAGGGTCTCGACCTACCGGAGGTGTCGCTCGTCGCGATCCTCGACGCCGACAAGGAGGGCTTCCTGCGGTCCGCACGAAGCCTGATCCAGACCATCGGTCGCGCTGCGCGAAACGTCTCCGGTCAGGTGCACATGTACGCCGACAAGGTGACGCCGTCGATGCAGGAGGCGATCGACGAGACGTCGCGCCGCCGTGAGCTGCAGATCGCGTACAACACGGAGAAGGGCATCGACCCGCAGCCGTTGCGCAAGAAGATCGCGGACATCACCGACATGCTGCAGCGCGAGTCCGCCGACACGGACGCACTGCTCGGTTCCGGCCGTTCGATGTCGCGTGGTAAGGGTCGCGGCGGCAGCGGTGCGGCGAGTGCCGACGCGAACGTCGCCGCGGGCGCGAAGCGCGAGGCGAGCAGCGCCGCCGACCTCGCGGGCCTCATCCAGGAGTTGCAGGCTCAGATGAGTGAAGCCGCCTCCGAGCTGCAGTTCGAACTCGCAGCGCGTCTGCGCGACGAACTACGTGACCTCAAGAAAGAACTGCGCCAGATGACGGAGGCGCAGAAGTAGCGCCC
>ERZ941706.125-NODE-125-length-27222-cov-5.795708_pt1 | contig 27222 bp, 26 predicted proteins | sample MGYA00521232_ERZ941706 | MGnify/ENA primary metagenome ERZ941706 (study PRJEB32759, sample SAMN07749893) | skin metagenome | biome: transportation; feature: city; material: polyester macromolecule | host: Homo sapiens | place: Hong Kong:ER line | collected...
TGCATTCACGATATCTAAAAAACTGATTTCGTGAGCAGATCGAGCCAGTAAATATCCACCACGAACACCTTCTTGAGCAATAACGAGACCTGCCTTTTCAAGTTTAGGAAAAATTTTGGCCATAAAACTCGGAGAGACTCCTTGTAATTCGGCAAGATCCTTACTACTTAAAGGTTTATCTTCATTGTTCACAAGAAAAAGAAGACAGTGAATCGCATACTCGACGCTACTAGTGATATAAGCCATTTAATTTCATAATTGATCAATTACAAACACAGACTAATGTAGTCTGTGTTTTAAGTCAACAATAAAACTAAGACAAAGTTAGTCCTAGTTTAAAGAAGGCTATTTAAAAGTGTTAACTATGAATGTATCTGATTGAATAATTTAAATTTTATTAAATAAAAAGATTTTAATAATTTATAAAAAATATTTTATTAAGTTCTCTTAATCCTAAGAATGTCTAACAGGTGTTTAATCAAATAGTTCACCACTTATAAGTAAGATAGATGAAACGGGATAGGCATTTATCATTTATTTATAGAGTTATTTAAATTATATTTACGTAGATTGTTTTACTTAAAATATTAAATAGCTTTATCTGAATAAAAATATTTTTTATATAGCATGATGAATGAATAAGAGAGTTGTTTTGAAAAGTGAATTTATTATTAGATGTATTTATGCACTTTGCCTTATCGGTGCAGGGTTCAACCATTTACAAACAGTTTTGATGCATGGTTTGTTTTGGGACTATAACAATGCGCCTTTATTTACTTGTATTTATTGGACATCTTTAACGTTTATTGATCTACTTGCTGCAATTCTTCTATTTTATAGACCTCGTATCGGCTTAATTCTAACTTTTCTTATTATATTTAGTGATGTCATTCACAATACTTGGATTACATTAAAGGTAGGGCGAGACTTGTTCAATTATATGTATATTTCCCAATTTTTATTTCTGGTTTTTGTTGTGTGCACAATTAAGTTTCCTTGGAAGGCATATAAGAAAAGTTAAAATTTAAATATTGGAGAGAAAAAGCATTCTTTTACTCTCCAAATAATTTCTTCAAACTTACGAACGCCACCAATAATTTTCGACATTCGGTTCATTAAGATTCAAGAGTTCACCCATTTGCGGTGTGCTAATCGCTAAATTATTTTTTTGAGCCAAAGCGACAATACGTTCAAATGGATCGTCCCAAGCATGAAGTGCCAAATCAAAAGTCCCATTGTGCACAGGCAACAAATGACGACCTTTTAAATCGATATGCGCTTGTAAAGTTTGCTCTGGTTGCATATGAACATCGGGCCATTCGGAGTCGTAAGCACCCGTTTCTAACATGGTGAGATCGAAAGGACCATAACGATGTCCAATCTCTTTAAATCCATCAAAATAGCCTGTGTCACCACTAAAAAATACACGTAAGTCATTATCAATAATTACCCACGAAGCCCAAAGTGTCGCATTGCTATCACCCATACCACGGCCTGAAAAATGATGAGCAGGGGCAGCCACCAATTTTAGCCCATCCACATGGGTAGTATCCCACCAATCAAGTTGTTGAACTTTTTCTGCTGGAATTCCCCATTTAATGAGCGTATCACCCACACCAAGCGGTGTTAAGAAATGCTCAACTTTATCGTTAAGTTGCATGACTGCATGGTAGTCGAGGTGGTCGTAGTGATTATGCGACAAAATCACGCCTTTAATGGGTGGTAATTCGGCAATGCTAATCGGCGGCTGATGGAAACGTTTTGGTCCAAGCCATTGAAAAGGTGATGCACGCTCTGAAAAAACTGGGTCGGTTAACCAAAATTCATTTTGCAGTTTTAACAAAATGGTTGAGTGGCCCAAACGAAATAGAGAGCGGTCAGGCGCACTTAAAAGCTGTTCTTTTGACAAACTTAAAACAGGAATTGCTTTGTTTGGAACGGTATCTTTTGGTTTGTTAAATAGAAACTTCCACATGAGTTGAAGCGTTTTGCCAAAAGAAGGCTTGTGTTGGTTCGGACGCGTATTTCTAAATTTGCCATTGTGTTGCTGAGATGGCATTAAGGGAGCAGGCAAGTCTGTTGTGTTTGAAATAGTCATTTTGTTTTTCCTTATAGGAACAAACCTATATGTACAAATAAGAACTTGGGCTAAGTGCTTATTTAGATTTATTTAAATGAGTATTTACTCACTCATTAATTCATTCAAAAATAAGGACGCCGTGCATCCTTACTTTTATCTATATTGAAACTGCATGCCAAAAGGCTTCAAAACCTGATTTGCGATAACGCTCGGCTTGAGAAGGGTCTTGGGCAATAAAATTGAGTGTAACTTCAGCAAGCGCACCTAAAATTGAAGCAATAAATAACGGTGGATAGTCTCTTAATTTTCCATCATTAATACGCTCTTGAATGTTTTGAGTCAGGTCACAAAAGGTTTGCATGCCAATTTGTTTGCTTTGCTCAGTAATTTGTTCCGAAGTTGAAAGCTGCGCCATCACTTTCCGTTTAAGAGGGGCTTCTAAACTCCAGTCCAAATAGCTTTGCCAAATATGTGACATTTGTGTTTGTAGGTCAGCGTTAGTCGGGTAACTAAGCATCATCACCTGACGTAACTCAGCCTTTAGTGAAAGATATAACTGGTTAAGCAGCTCTTCTTTATTACTAAAATAGGTAAATAAAGTACCTTCTGCCACGCCAGCAACTTTGGCAATTTTTGAGGTAGACGCACGTTCGCCAAGCTCTGCCAATGTTTCGATAGCAGCACTTAAAATTGCATTACGTTTATCTTCACTACGAGGACGAGCCATATACAAAAATATTAATTGAGTGATTACTCAATCATACATAAAAATATGAGCAGTGCAAGCGAAATAGAATTTTACTGTCATAAATTTACTATTTTATAAACTATTCATAAGCTGCAATATTTGGCTCTTACACCATACGATTTGGTGTTCATGGGACTTTTGCTGATCCCAATATAAATTCATCTGATATCCAACAATATCTATCGGTAGCGGATGCACCTTAATTTGAGGGTAAGTATCTTTAAAATGAGCAATTTGACATTGAGGAATCGTGAGTAAATGGTCCATTTGTGTAATTAATCGGATTGCCGTTTCATATTGTTGGCAGCGGAAACTAATCGTTCTTTTAATACCTTGTTTAGATAAGAAAAAATCTTCAAAAACACGACCTGTGGGACGAGAAGACACTGTAATGTGCTTAGCTTCTAAATAAATTTCTTTGGTTAGGTTTGTTGTGGATAATAAAGGATGCTGCTTGCGACTTATTACTACAAATTGATCTTTAGTAAGGCATTCATAACCAATGCTATCTTCAACCGAATGTTGCACATCAATCGCAAAATCGATTTTCCCCGTAGAAAGCTCATGTCTTAAGTTTTTACGATCAATGCGTACGCTATTTAACTGCAAATTAGGATTAAATTGAGTTAAGTGCTGAATAATAGAGGGTAAAAAAATTCCTTCATACTCATCATTCATAGCAATTGTGAGATGCTTTAAATCTCGTGCTGGCACAAAGTCATGTGTGCTCTGAATTGCTTGATGCATAAGTTGTAATGACTGTTCAATTTTAGGCCATAAACGTTTGGCTAAAGGTGATGGAACAACACCGTGTCCATCTCGAATAAATAATGGATCATTAAAATGATCACGTAAACGTGCCAAAGCATGGCTAACAGCAGGTTGACTTAGAAAAAGTTGTTCACTGGCTCGTGTTAGATTTTTTTCTTTATAAATTGCCACAAATACACGAAATAAATTCAGGTCAATACGAGCAAGAGAGGCAATATTATTATTCATTTCATTCATAGTTTGCTATTCAAACAATTCATTTTATTCATTGTAACAAGTTAGATATGGTCAGGAAATAGCATAAGAAATAGAGTGATTAATACTGTGAATTTTGAATGTAGCGCTTGTGGTAACAGCATTTAGAAAGCGTTGATTACCACTAATTTTTATAAAACCTATGAACATAAGGAAATGATATGGCAACACATTTATTTGATTTGACTGGAAAAATAGCCTTAGTTACAGGTGCAAGCCGTGGTATTGGTGAGGAAATTGCCAAACTTTTAGCACAACAAGGCGCACATGTAATTGTATCTAGTCGCAAGATTGAAGATTGCCAACGCGTTGCTAATGAAATTATTGCAGCAAATGGTAAAGCGGAGGCAGCCGCTTGTCATGTGGGTAAACTCGAAGATATTGCAGCAATTTTTGAATATATTCGTAAAGAGCACGGTCGTTTAGATATTTTAGTCAATAATGCAGCTGCCAACCCTTATTTTGGGCATATTCTTGATACAGATATTGGGGCCTATAACAAAACGGTTGAAGTCAACATTCGTGGATATTTCTTCATGTCTGTTGAGGCAGGTAAATTAATGAAAGAACAGGGTGGCGGTGCAATTGTTAATACCGCATCTGTAAATGCCCTGCAACCCGGAGACCGACAAGGTATTTATTCTATTACCAAAGCTGCGGTAGTGAATATGTCCAAAGCCTTTGCAAAAGAATGTGGACCATTGGGCATTCGAGTGAATGCTTTATTGCCTGGTCTTACCAAGACTAAATTTGCTTCGGCACTATTTGAAAATGAAGATATTTATAAAAGCTGGATGGACACAATTCCATTACGCCGTCACGCAGAACCGCGTGAAATGGCTGGAACTGTACTTTATTTAGTGTCAGATGCTGCGAGTTACACCAATGGTGAATGTATTGTGGTTGATGGCGGTTTAACTATTTAAGGAGGAATAGCAATGTACGATCATTATTCAGGTCAAGTGGTCTTAATCACAGGTGCGGCGAGTGGATTTGGTGCATTGCTGGCAGAGCAACTGGCAAAGTATGGTGCAAAATTAGTGTTGGGTGACTTGAATATTGAAGGGTTAAATACTGTAGTTGAACCGCTACGCCAAGCAGGAGTAGAGGTGGTTGCGCAAGTGTGTGATGTCAGCTGTGAAGCAGATGTACAGGCTTTGGTGCAAAGTGCAGTTACTCAGTTTGGTAGAGTCGATGTCGGGATCAATAATGCAGGTATGAGTCCGCCTATGAAAAGCTTTATTGATACCGATGAAGCAGATCTGGATTTGAGTTTTGCCGTCAATGCCAAAGGTGTGTTCTTTGGAATGAAGCATCAAATTCGTCAGATGTTGCAACAAGGTGGGGGCATTATTCTGAATGTTGCTTCTGTTGCAGGTTTAGGCGCTGCTCCCAAATTGGCTGCCTATGCTGCGGCAAAGCATGCTGTGGTGGGATTAACCAAAACAGCAGCGGTTGAATATGCAAATAAAGGCATTCGAGTTAATGCAATTTGTCCATTTTATACAACCACCCCGATGGTGGTCGACAGTGAACTCAAAGAGAAACAAGACTTTTTAGCGCAGGCCTCGCCAATGAAGCGTCTTGGCCATCCAAGTGAAGTGGTGGCAATGATGCTGATGATGTGTGCCAAAGAAAACTCATATCTCACAGGTCAAGCCATTGCAATTGATGGCGGCGTGACAGCTTATTAAAACATTTATTAAATACATCTTATTCATATGTTTAGGAAAAAATCATGACAATTAATTTAAGCAATCGAGTGGCTATTGTTACAGGTGCAGGCGCAGGTCTAGGGCGGGAACATGCATTGTTACTGGCTCGTTTGGGTGCAAAAGTGGTCGTGAATGATCTTGGTAGCGATGTGAACGGAAAAGGTGGCTCAACCATGGCGGCCCAAAAAGTCGTGGATGAAATTATTGCGGCTGGTGGCGAGGCGATGGCAAATGGTGCTTCAGTCACTGATATTGAACAAGTTCAACAGATGGTAGATGAAACAATTGCCCGTTGGGGACGTGTAGATATTTTAATTAATAACGCTGGAATTCTTCGAGATAAAACTTTTAGTAAAATGTCCTTAGATGACTTCCGTACCGTGATTGATGTCCACTTAATGGGGGCAGTAAATTGTACTAAAGCGGTATGGGATATCATGCGCGAGCAAAAATATGGTCGTATTGTTATGACGACTTCATCCTCTGGTCTATATGGCAACTTTGGGCAGTCCAACTACAGTGCTGCAAAAATGGCATTAGTTGGACTCATGCAGACACTGGCTTTAGAGGGTGAAAAATCTAATGTTCGGGTGAACTGTCTAGCACCAACAGCTGCAACTCGTATGCTTGAAGGATTATTACCCGAAGAAGCCCTTAAAGCTCTTGCTCCAAGTGCGGTCAGTCCTGCAATCGCGACTTTGGTTAGCGAAGATGCACCTACCCGTATGATTCTTTGTGCTGGCGCAGGTAGTTTTGAAGCTGCCCACATTACCCTTACGCAAGGAATTTATTTAGGTACGGATGAACAAGTTCCGCATGTTTTAGCACAACGTTTAGCTGATGTTTCAGACCGAACAGATGAGTTTGTTCCTGTCAGAGGAGGCGCTCAGGGTGAGCTTGAGCTGAAAAAAGCTTCATTAATGGCAGGAGAATAATTTTGACAAAAAATACATTAAGCATCGACCAACTGGTTGAGTTGCAAGGCCAAGCATTAGGTAGCTCGCAATGGATGACCATTGATCAAAGCATGATTAATACCTTTGCAGATGTCACACAAGATCATCAATTTATTCATGTGGATGAAGAAGCTGCTCGTCAGACACCTTTTGGTGGCACGATTGCCCATGGTTTTTTAACACTTTCTTTACTTTCAGCGATGGCCGCTCAGGTGTTGCCGACTGTTCAGGGGCAGAAATCTGGCGTGAATTATGGCATCAATAATTTGCGTTTTATGAGTCCTGTACATAGCGGTAAGCGGGTGCGGGGAAATTTTCACTTAAAAAATGTTTCCCAAAAAAATAAGGGAAGTTATCAGTTGATCATGGAAGTCACGATTGAAATCGAAGATCAGGCAAAACCGGCACTTGTGACAGAGTGGCTTACACTTGTAAATGTATAGGAATAAACCATGAGCAATGAATTAATTCTCTCTCGCCGTGATGTCGATTTTTTGCTATTCGATTGGCTAAAAGTCGAAGAACTCAGCCAACGCAATTCTTTTGCAGGACAGGACCGTTTTGAATATACGTCTGTTTTAAACGTTTACGAGGCTTTGGCAACCGATTTATTTGCTCCTCATAATAAAAAAAATGACAGTAACGAACCTGTTTTTGATGGTGAACGTGTAACTGTCAATCCTGAAGTGGGGGTAGCGCTAAAGGCCTTTGCTGACGCAGGTTTGATGAGTGCAGCATTTCCATCAGATTGGAATGGGATGAACTTACCTAATACCATCGAGCGTGCAGGTATGGCATATCTTCTCGGTGCCAATTCGGGAACAGCGGGCTACGCCTTTTTAACCATTGGTAATGCAAATTTATTAATGGCTCATGGTGAACCTGAAAAAGTTAAACCCTATGTCAACGCCATGATAGAAGGCAAATGCTTCGGAACGATGTGTTTATCGGAGCCGCAAGCAGGTTCAAGTCTGGCTGATATTCGTACACGTGCGATTAAAACAAAAGATGGTCGTTATCGTTTGTTTGGAAACAAAATGTGGATTTCAGGTGGCGAGCACGATATCTCTGACAATATTGTTCATTTGGTTTTGGCAAAAATTCCAGATGAAAATGGACAATTACCAGCAGGTGTGCAAGGCATTTCTCTGTTTACCGTACCGCGCAAATTACTCGATGAAAATGGACAGCCAAGTGAACGTAATGATGTGGTATTAGCTGGAATTAACCACAAAATGGGTTATCGCGGAACAGTGAATTGTGTGCTGAATTTTGGGGAAGGTCGTTTCACACCCGAAGGAGAAGCAGGCGCAATTGGTGAGCTAGTCGGCGAAGCTGGTAAAGGGCTGGCCTATATGTTCCATATGATGAATGAAGCCCGAATTTCGGTTGGACTTGGGGCAGCAGCATTGGGATATACAGGTTATCTTCATGCTTTAGATTATGCAAAAACTCGAGTACAAGGTCGTTCTCGTAGTGAACGCAATCCAAGTTCCCCACAAATTCCGCTCATTCAACATGCGGATGTTCGCCGTATGCTCTTGGCGCAAAAAGCATATGTCTCAGGCGCATTAGCACTGTGCCTATATGCAGCCCGATTAACCGATGATATTCACTCGCTTGAAGATGCCGAGCAACGCGATCAAGCCCATCAATTACTTGATCTATTAACACCAGTAGTGAAAAGCTGGTCTTCTGAATGGGGACTTGTCGCAAATGATTTAGCCATTCAAGTTCATGGCGGCTATGGTTATACCCGTGAATATAATGTTGAACAGTTTTATCGGGACAATCGACTTAACCCGATTCATGAAGGAACATTTGGCATTCAGGCGCTCGATTTATTAGGACGAAAAACACGTCTTAATCAGGGGCTGTCGATGAAGCTATTACATGAAAAAATCATGTATACGATTGAACAAGCCAAAGCAGAGCCTTCTTTAAAAGATCATGCAGATCAATTAGACCAAAAGTGGCAACTCATCCGAAATGTAACGGAGAAATTGCATGCTTTAACTGATGTAGAACTTCAACTGGCAAATGCCGCTAATTATCTGGAGGCTTTTGGACATCTTGTGGTGGGATGGTTATGGCTTGATCAAGCGGTAGTCATTCATAAACTCATGCCGAACTCAACAGATCCTGATTTTCTGCGTGGGAAGCTTGCCGCGTGTGATTATTTCTTTGGCTGGGAAATGCCGAAAATTATAAGTTGGTTAGCGGTACTCGATCCGGTAGAGACGACTCCACTCAATATGTCAGAAGAATGGTTCTAGTAAGAACCATTCCTTAACCGCGCCGTTTGACAGAAAAGGAGAACAACCTGATTTTATAGAAAATGCCTAATAAGAATCACTATGTAAAAACAAATATCAGGCGTTCAGAAAAGAGCGCCCTAATAAGTAAAAATAAAAATCTAGGACGGATTAAAAGATGAAAAAGAAAACATTAGTCATAGTCATGGCTTCATTTTGTACGAGCTCACTCTATGCAGCAGCATTTGATCGAACAGGACAATCAATTTCTGCATTTCTACAACCCGGTAATTATTTTGAGGCAAGTTTATCTGTTTCAGACACTTCGTTAGAAGGACAAGAAGCAGGTACAAACCCAACACGTAATAGTATTTCTGATATTGCAAACTCTGATTATCGTCCCAGTGCAGCTTTGAAATTACAGTTAGCACCTCAGTTCTCATTTGGTTTTCTTTACGATCAGCCATTTACCTCCGACTCAGAATATTATGGAAATAACAGCTTTGTTGCTAAGCCGAGCGATACGATTTTAGTACCGGGCATTGATTCAGCAACACTTGCCCAAAAGACTGGTGGAGAAGTCGTAACAGGGAACACCAAATCGAATTTTGTTATGCAAAATTTTAGTCTGATATTTGGTTATCAACCGGATAAAAACTGGAATTTTTATGCAGGTCCTGTTTATCAGACATTTAAAAGTAACGTCAATTTAAGAGGTCAAGTTTTCAGTTTATATAATGGCTATGACTTTAATGCAAAAGAAGTTGGAGATTGGGGATGGTTGGCAGGATTTGGTTATCAAATTCCCGAAAAAGCCATTAAAGCCTCATTGACCTATCGTTCAGAAATTATGCATGAAGTGACTGCCAATGAAAATGCGCCACTGGTTGATATGTTAAGTACACAGCAAGGCCGTGATTTTCTTGATCAGCATTTGGCATATATGGTTTCTATAGGACAACTCACTGAATCGCGGAAGGAGGCACTCAATCGTATTGTTGCCGGCTTACCTGAAGCAGGCACATCAGGATCAACTAAGTTTAGAGCGCCAGAGTCAGTAAATTTGGAATTTCAGACCGGATTACGCAAAGGTACTTTATTGTTCGGTAACGTGCGCTGGGTTCACTGGAACGATTTTGAGTTTAAACCGTATCGTTTTGGTGAAATCTCAGAAGTTGTTGGGGTTCTATCAACGCCAAGTCGTCCAAACGGTTTTAATCTGGTTCGTTATTATGATGATCAATGGTCTGCCAACTTTGGAATTGGGCAACGCCTAAGTGATAAATGGTCGGGTTCAGTTTCTGTAGGTTGGGACTCGGGAGCAGGTGAGCGCGTGTCCACAGGTGGGCCAGCTAAAGGTTATTACAGTGTTGGTCTTGGTGCGCAATATAGTCCAACTTCAAAATACTTTATTTCAGGTGGGATGAAGTATCTATGGCTCGGTGATGCCAAAGGACAGCTTGGTGCTCAGGCAGGCAGTGAATATTATGTGGGTGAATATAAAAATAACTATTCAATCGGTTACGGTTTGAAAATTGGTTATAAATTTTAATTCAACTATTTGATGGATCGCTTAGTTATATAAACAGTTTATTTCTGCACGAGAGTAAGCAGATTAAGAGATTAAAGAAAATATAAAAAGTGGAGTAGGAACAGTTCCATTTCTCCCTCTCATAAAAGGACAATAAGATGACAAAACAGATCTGGTTAGACGAATATAAGCAATGGAATATAGAAAGTACGATTATATTGCCAGATGAACAAACTTCACTTCTCGATTTATGGGACAACAGTTTTAATAAGTTCCAGCAAAGAAAGGCTTTTATATTTGCAGATCAATCTTTTTCTTATGCTGAAATTGATTTATATAGTCGACAAGTAGCAACATTTTTGCAAAGTTTAGGGCTAGAAAAAGGTACACGTGTTGCCGTGATGATGCCCAATATTATTCAGTACCCAATTATTTCACTTGCCGTGATTCGTGCAGGTTATATTTTGGTCAATATTAACCCTCTCTATACAGCACGTGAGTTAAAGCATCAGTTAAATGATGCAGGTGCAAAAGTCTTATTTATATTAGAGCAATTTTTACCTGTTTATGAGGCGATTAAAGAGCAAGTGTCGGTTGAGCAGATTATTACCACCACCATGACTGAAATGTTAGTCGATCAACCTACTGAATTAGACACCTTAGATTCTAAAAAATACGCTTTTAAGCAAATCTTATTGAAGGCAAATGCCCAAGACTATATACGTCCTAAGCTTATTCTTGAAGATACTGTGCTTTTGCAATATACGGGTGGAACAACAGGCGTATCGAAGGGCGCAGAATTAACCCATAAAAATATTGTCGCCAACTTATTACAAAATAATGTGGTTTTTAAAAGCTACTTTGGTGACCGAGATGCTTTTGAAGATGAAATAGCGATCTGTGCCTTACCGCTTTATCATATTTTTGGTTTTACTGTCTGTTTATTGCACAGTGCAATGAATAAAGGTTATGCCACTGTTTTAGTTCCAAATCCGCGTGATTTAGATGCTCTCGTACATTGTTTTGAAAAATATCGTCCTACGGTTTTTCCTGCTGTAAATACTTTATTTAATGCACTGCTTCATCATGAAGGCTTTAATAAATTGGACCACAGCCGTTTAGAAATTACCACTGGCGGCGGTATGGCAATTTTGAAATCCACTGCCGATGGATGGGAAAAACTGACAGGACGTATTATTCGTGAAGGGTATGGCTTATCAGAAACATCGCCTGTTGCAACCTTTAACCCACCAATCTCTAATACTTTTAGTGGCACAATCGGTATTCCTGTACCGAGCACGGATATTGCAATTTTGGATGATGAAGGTCTCCAATTAGCGCCCGGTGAAACTGGAGAAATTGCAATTCGTGGCCCGCAGGTCATGAAAGGTTATTGGAATTTGCCTGAAGAAACGAAAGCGGTCATGACTGCTGATGGTTTCTTTAGAACGGGTGATATTGGCTTTATGAATGAAAAAGGCTATACCAAAATTATTGACCGTAAAAAAGACATGATTTTAGTTTCAGGCTTTAATGTTTTTCCGAACGAAATTGAAGAAGTTTTAGCCCAACATCCAAAAATTTTAGAAGTCGCCGTGGTTGGCATTGCAGATGAAAAATCGGGTGAAGTGCCTAAAGCCTTTATTGTCAAAAAGGATGACTCTTTATCGGTTGAAGAAATCCAAATCTATGCAAAAGAAAACCTGACTGGCTACAAACAACCACGCTATATTCAATTTATCAATGAATTACCCAAGTCGAATGTGGGTAAAATTTTAAGAAAAGAACTAAAGGTTTAATAAAAACTTTTAATTAAAAACATAAGCGTATGGGACTAGAAGGTCCATAAATAAATGAAAAAGGAATGAGATTATGGGTTCAGGATTAATTACCGTATTTTTACCAATTGCACTCGCAATTATTATGGCTGGTTTGGGCCTAGAGTTGACCATAAATGACTTTAAACGCGTGCGACAACACCCCAAAGCCGTCTTTATCGCATTATTTTGCCAACTGGTTATTTTAGTCGGTATTGCATTTATTATTTGTAAGGTTCTTGCTTTACCACCAATGCTTGCTGTTGGATTAATGCTCCTTTCTGCATCACCGGGCGGGCCAACAGCTAACTTATTTAGTTATCTCTATAAAGGAGATATCGCTTTAAATATTACTTTAACGGCTATAAATTCGGTCATTGCTGCCTTTACACTTCCGTTAATTGTGAATTTTGCAATACAGCACTTTATGGAAAATGGACAAAATGTAGGTTTGCAATTCTCTAAAATCATACAGGTTTTTCTCATTATTCTAGTGCCCGTTGGGATCGGGATGTTAGTTCGTCATTTTGCGCCGCATACGGCTGAAAAGCTCAATAAACCTGTGCGTATCTTTGCTATCGTTTTTCTCGTATCGATCATCATATTGGCAGTTGCACGAGATTACCAAAATCTGATGACGTATATTGGGCAAATTGGATTGGCAACTTTGCTGTTCTGCGTATGTAGTTTAATGGTTGGCTACTTTGTTCCACGATTATTAGGTGTAAATAGCTTTCAGGCAAAAGCTTGCGCATTTGAAATTGGAATTCATAACAGTACCTTAGCCATGACCATTGCTTTTACAGTAATGGCAAGCAGTATGGCCGCTATGCCAGCAGCCGTTTATTCATTATTTATGTACATTGTTGCAGCTATCTTTGGCACTTTGCTAAATCGTCTAGAAAAGAAAGAGATCACACAAATATCAACTAAAACGTACTCAAAGAATCTTCAGTAATATCTAGTAGATAAAGGTATTTAATTACCACCAGATGTTGAGAGTTTGAAATAAAAGAGGAGGCTAATACCTCCTTTTTTAGTCTCAAAATTTAAAATATTTATGGCCGAGTAAGCGCAGTCACAATAAAAAGAAAGCGTTAGAGTGCTGTTATAAAAGCAAATTGTTAAGCCAATATTTAAGGTTTTCCTTAATTATGTAATTAAATGAAAAACAATAATTTAATTAAATAATTTCTAGCCAATTTTACATTGACAGCTCAAATATTGAAGATTACCATTTGCGGGCTGGCCTACATTGCCAGTCGGTTTTGACGGACCGAGTTTGTAAGACCACATCAGAGCTACTCCTTCTGAGGGATACTCATATGTGCACACCCCGTTCCCTCCCGTAGCGGTAGGACGGGAGTGGGACACCTTCGGGTGTGCTGGAGTCTTACCCAGTCCGTCAACCTGCTTCCGTTCTGCCACCATAATTTATAATGCTTTGGCAGAACTCCCAAAAGAAGGAGTTGGCTATGCACATTCATAAATTATTGGCAGTCACTGTCAAAATCTATCTCGACACAACTTAAATCAATTTAAAGCAGTTTGATGAGCTTATAGGCTTTTCAGGCTTTAAATCATTACGTCTAAAACTTAGCAACAATAAAACTTGAGATGTGCCAAGCACAGTCTTTACGGCTTTGCTGTGCCTTTTTTTCTCCCAGAAAAGGCACAGGCTTTTTAATCTCTTTTAGCAACAACAAGAATTTATAACGGTAAAACGATGCCAACTTTAGAAAGATCTTCCAAAAAATTACAGGTTCTTCATACAGCAATTGAGCTGTTCAATCTCTATGGATTTCACAATGCGGGCGTGGACTTAATCATCAAAAAATCCAAAGTTCCTAAAGCCACTTTTTATAACTACTTTCACTCAAAACAGCGACTTATTGAAATGTGTGTATCCTTTCAAAAAAGCAAACTCAAAGAAGAAGTGCTGGCAATTATCTACTCAAGCCGTTACCGAACCTCAAGCGATAAACTCAAAGAGATTATCGTTTTACATGTCAATTTTAATAGCCTGTACTATCTATTACTTAAAGCCATTTTTGAAACTAAACAGATTTACCCGCAAGCCTACCGTATAACACTTGAATATAGAAAATGGCTACTTAAAGAACTTTTTGATTTGATTTTTAGTTTGGAAACTCACGCGTTAAAACCAAGTGCTGACATGGTTTTAAACCTAATTGATGGATTGATGTTCCAGATTTTAAGCTCAAAGCGTTTGGAGGAAAGGGATGTGGTGGTGGAGAGGTTTTTTTGGGGGTTGGGGTTAGCTTTTAAGATATAAAAGATTTTGAGCAGTTTTGCCCTAAAATATAAGATAACTTTGTTGTAAATTAATTATAAATAACTAGTCTCAAATAAATACTATTGTTTATTTTTTTAGAGTATTTTTTGAAAATTGAGGATGAAAATTATGAAAATATAGTGCATGAAATAGTCAAATGTAAAATTTGTAAATAAGTTTTTGTTAGTTATAATTATATATTTTTAAATAAGGAATAATATGAGTAATTTTGATCCTGATAATAAAAGAAACTATCTTAAAGATATCTATTTTCATTTAAAAGATTTAAATTATAAAGATATAAATCATAATGATCCTACTGAAATGAATTATTTATTCTCATTTCTAGGAGTAATTTTTTTAATTACTGGTTTCTTAAGTAGTGGTTATACAGAAAAAGATAGTTTGAACTTCTTTTTATTAGTTTCTGGGCAAGTAATTCTTTTTATTCTTATTTCCCATAATTTGTTCGAGTTAATACCTTCTGTGAAGCGTTTTTTAGAATTAAAATCTACAAAATTCTTTTTTATTTTTTCAGTAAGTTCTTATTTTTTCTACTCAAGATCACAAGTTTCCATAATACTTAATAATATTTTTGAAGTATCAGGTGATAGTTTTACTTATAGTTTGTTTTTTGGTTCTATTATTTATTTTTTAAATCATTTTTTTAGTTATTATATCTGGTTGCTTTTATCTATTTCTCTTATTCTAATATTTAATTATGTGGAGTTTTGTTATAATGAAAAACATAAATATAGTATAGTTGAGCTTATATTTAATCGAAAGATATATATATTATCATTGTCTATATTTCTCACTTATATAACTTATTCAATAAGTAAGGATGATATTAGTCATGAAGCATTACCTTATAAAATATATGTAATTGCTAAAAAGCTAGATTTTGATTCTAAAAGTAAATGCGATAATTTGTATGCAAGTCAAAGTGTTATTTATCAGGGTTCAAATAAGGAGAGGATACTGATAAGTAATTACTCCCCTTATTTTGAAAGCGAGGATATGACTATTTATAGTTTTATGAGAGATAAAGAGAAAAAATATTTAAAATTTAATGATGCCTTAAATAATAATTTAATTCAATTTGAGGATAGAAAGTGTTATTTGGATAAATATTAAAAAACTATTGAAATTAGAAAAAGCTCATAAAGAAGGGGCTTTTTTTATTACACATTGCTTAAAAAATATACAGAAAACTCTCTGAAACGAGTTGGAAAGCTACAAACGCGAATGATACGTTAAGTTTCACTCTTCCCAATAAGTGAGGTGAGCAATGAAATTGTTAGCTTTGATTGGTATGGGAGTTGCAGCGAGTTATTGGTATAAAACTATAAAAGATAGCAAGCCAACTCTTCTGAAACCTAATTTTGATGAAATAGTAAAAAACTTTGTAGTAGCAGAATTTAAAGCCTAATGCATTTGATACTCTTAATTAAATAAAAAGCTCATCGGAAGATGGGCTTTTTTATTGTAGTGGTGTTTATTGAGTTTAGAGCTAGTCGGTATTTATAATTGCACCAAATTTTTAAATACTAATGGCAAATGACAACTACAGTAAGACTTAATCACACATTATCTTCTGGAACTAAAGGAGATGGACGTGATCAGAAAGAAAAATTTATAGATTATTGTGAATATAAGTATTTTCTACCTGATAGTCAGAAATGGGGTGTTTCAGTGAAAACTGAATTAACTCAAGCAGAAATAATAGAAAAGCAAAAATGCAATGACGCTATCAATAATCCTTTCACATCAGAATACTATCTTTTGCTTTGTTTCATAATTATTACGATTATATTTTTCACTTTTTGGAATATGAAAGGTTATCTTTCTATAAAAAGAAGAGAGCAAGAGACAGGAATTAAAGCGAATATATCATTTGAAATGAAAATCATATGTTTAGTTTCATTCTTTCTTACTCTCATTGTCGCGGGAGTATTGTATGCTCTCTATTTTCTATATCTTAATTATAAGTATCAGTACTGAAGTATCTAAGTTAGTCGAACATGTTTCGCTATAGAAATCCCACTAAATATTGATTATTAGTGGGATTTTTATTTTGAATCATTTTCTAAATGTAGTTTTTCATTTTTATTCTATAAACCATTATTAAAAGGAAAAACTAACTCTGCCAATACGGTGTGTCTCCATAGATTTCAGCAAAATAATCGATCACTACTCGAATATTTAAAGGCGGATGGCGGACATTTGGATAAATGGCTGCAATATGCTGGGGCTGTGATTTAATCGCGACTTCATATTCAGGTAAAAGCTTGATTAAGTCGCCTTGTTTTAAAGCCTCGCCAATCAACCAGTCAGGAAATAAAACAATCCCCATACCATGAAGCGCAGCTGTCATTAAACTCTCGGCATTGTTTGAAGAAAGTAAGGGGGTAATTGGATAATGTATCCATTCTTCATTGGGCTTTCTCACTAACCAACGGTTAGGACCTTCAAAACCTTTATAGACTAAGCATTTGTGTTGATTAAGTTCTGTTGGCTGATCAAGCGTACCGTATTTGGCAACATACTGAGGAGAGGCGGCCAAATAATACTTTTGTGTAGCAAAAATACGTGCATGAAATGATGAATCAGTTAGCGTTCCAATGCGAAATATTAAATCGGTGCTTTCGCGTAATGGATCTATAAATTCGTCGGTTTGAATTAGCTCTATTAAAAGTCTTGGATAACGTTCTGATAAACCCGCCAACCACGGCGCGATATGCCGTTGACCAAAAAATACAGGAGCATTGATGCGGACGAGTCCCGATGGCTCTATGGTTTTATCTTGTAAAGCCTTTTGAGCTTCATCAAATTGTTCAGTAATTCTTTTTGCATATTCAAAAAATAATTTGCCCGATTCGGTCGGTGTAATTGCTCGCGTATTTCGGTAGAAAAGTTGCTGTCCCAACGCATCTTCAAGCTGTTGGATGGTTCGAGAAATCATAGATGCAGATACGTCTTCTTTACGTGCTACATTCGAGAAGTTTTGAGCATTATAAACACTAATAAAGAAGCGAAGCGTGCGGATATCAATCGAATTTGTTAAATTCATTTGTGCAATTTTTGCAAAAGTGATTCATGAATTATGCTGTTTTTCTGATGAATTGGCTACCTTAGTATTCGTTGCCTAGATACAGATGAGGCAATGTAGATGCAAATTCTAATACTACTCCTAACCATTTTAGGGGGAATGGGGCTATCGGTCGAAGCAGGGCTTTTAGGACCGTTAGGAAAGGAAGTAGGTGAGTTATGGGCCACCTTTAGTATTTTTGGTGTGGGTGCAGCACTTACCTTTTTACTCATGCTGTTTTTTAGTCCACGTAATAGTCCTTCATTTTTTACACTTCCATCTTGGCAATTACTGGGTGGTGTTTTAGGGCCTGCTTACGTCATTATTTTGACCATTACCACTCCAATTATCGGTATAGCCATGACGATGATTGGAATTTTAGCGGGTCAGGTGTCTAAAAGTCTGATCATCGACCACTATGGTTTGTTGGGGACTCCGCGTCGAAAGGTTGACCGTAAACGAATATTGGCACTCATCTTTATTGTTGCTGCACTTGTACTTGTCGCAAAAGCATAGGAGACCCGCATGACAATTTTAATGATTCTTCTCGCTATCATTGGTGGTGCTTTACTGAGTGTGCAAGCCGCAATTAATGGTCAACTTGGAGCAAAAGTTGGTGTATTTCGTAGTGCTTTTTTGACTTTCTCCGTCGGTGCTCTAATTACTGCACTCCTTATTTTTTACTTTGAACCAAAACAAACCTTAACCTTGTTAGATGTTCCCAAATGGCAGTTGTTGGGTGCTATGTGTGGAGTGCCTTATATTGTCATTATGGTAATGGCCGTGCAAAGAATCGGGGCTGCGGTTGCTACGGTAGCTGTAATTTTTGGGCAACTTTTGATGAGTATCTTGATTGATAACTTTGGCTGGTTTGGTAATGAAATGCTCCATTTTTCACTATATAGATTAGGAGCGCTAATCTGCCTAGGGATTGCTTTATATTTTATCTATTCAAGTAGTAAAGACAAAAAGCTGGAAGCGTAATACAAGCTTAAAATTGAAATTAATATAGGTCTCATTGTTAGTCGTAAAGCATACTAATAATGAGGCTATGCTTCATATTTTAACTACTTTGATAAATGAAAGAAGTTGCTGTCGAGAGATAGAATTAAAATATAAGAAATATGGTAAAGTTAAAAACCTAATTCAATACATTAAAATTGATATCAAGCTATTGTAGGAAAAACATGGTTAAAATTAAACCTCACCCAGCAACAAGCGGAAATGCATCGGCTGATCGCCTTTTAACTTTGTTAACTGCTTTTAGAATAGGTGATAAATCTTTAACCCTAGCAGAACTCGCAGAACGAACAGAATTAAATAAAGCAACCATCATGCGCTTAATCGTTTCGCTAGAAGATTTTGGTTTTGTTAACCGTCTTTCGGATGGCAGATATACGCTTGCCAGCGAAGTTATGCGTTTAAACACAATTTATCAAGATGCTTTAGATCTAGAAAGACATGTGGTGCCGTGTTTACAGCAACTTGTTGATGAAACTGGTGAAACTGCTTCATTTTACGTTAAACATGGGGCATATCGTCTTTGCCAATATAGAGTGAACTCTACCCATCGACTGCGTGTTCATATTCAGCCGGGCGAAGTTCGACCAATGGATGGAGCAGCAGGCGCTCAAGCATTGCGATCAACACACGAACAGGTTTTAGCAAGAACTGAACCTTTTTATTCAACGGGTGTAACGGAACCGCATGCTGCTTCAATGGCATTGCCAGTATTTGATGCTCAAAATGATGTAGTTGGAGCATTAGTCGTTTCGGGGCCATCAAGCCGTTTTACTGCGGAAATTGCAAAATCTGTGGGGGATTTTTTCTTCAAAATTGCAGATGATTTAACGAAAAGTTTAGGTGGTAAGAGTATTCGTAATTAATTTAATATTTTAAATGTAAAAAAGGGGCTCACGATTTAGCCCCCTTTTTTATATATGCTGTTTATGAAGTACTTTGTGGTTGGCTAAACAAAACAGCTTTCTTTCTAGACATAATGAAAACCATGATAGCCGACACGAGATTTAAGGCTGCAAGTGGAAGTAAGGCAATAGCGTGGCTTCCTGTTGCATCATGAATTGCGCCATAGATATTCACCATCATGCCGCCACCAATCAGGTTAGCGCATGCGCCAATTGCTGCTAGTCCTGCCGCCGTTGTAGTCGGTGACATCCATGATGATGCTAAAGCCCAGAAAGGACCTTTCATAGAATAAGCACCAATTAATACGACACTGAGTAAAAAGATTGTGCCAATAAGTGAAGACGTGAACAAAGCAATTAATAAACCAAATGAGATCATCAATAGTGTGATTGCTGTATGCCAACGGCGTTCATTTTTACGATCTGAACTACGACCCCAAAAAATCATTGCAATAGAAGCTAGGCCATAAGGAATTGCATTTACTAAACCGATTTCTAAATTACTCAAACCAAATGATTTAATTAATTGTGGTGCCCAAACACTCATTGTACTTCCAGCAGCAGAAGCACCAGAATAAATAATGATCATAGACCAAATATATTTATTCCTTAAAAGTTGCCATAGTGAAATATGGCCAATTGGGGTTTTTTGTTGGCGTTCAAACTGTAATCTTTCAACTAACCAAGCTTTTTGTTCGCTATTAAGCCATTTTGCTTGTTCTGGTCGATCAGTGAGAACAAATAGGCAAGCGATACCCAGTAAAACAGCAGGAATGCCTTCTAAAATAAATAGCCAATGCCAGCCCCGCATGCCTAACCAACCATCTAGGGATAATAAAAGCCCAGATAGTGGTGAACCGATAAAGTTGGCACCCGGAATCGCCACCATAAATATTGCGACCATTCTGGCTCTATAATTAGCAGGCAACCAATAGGTTAAATATAAAATTACACCAGGGAAAAAGCCTGCTTCGGCAGCGCCGAGTAAGAACCGCATAATATATAATGATGTGGAGCTTTCAACGAATGCAGTTGCGGATGATATTACCCCCCACGTCACCATAATTCGGGCAATCCATACTTTTGCTCCAAATTTTTGCATGGCGAGGTTGCTGGGTACTTCAAATAGAAAATATGCAAAGAAAAATAAGCTACTGGCAAAACCAAAAGCAGTAGCTGTTAATCCAAGGTCTTCATTCATTTGTAATGAAGCCATACCAATATTGCCACGATCAATAATAGCGATGACATAACAAATTGTTAAAAAAGGCAATAATCGCCACGCCACCTTGCGCATCGTTTCGCGTTCAATCGCACTCGGTTGAGAGTATTCTGTAGACATAAAAAAATCCTTTTTTATATTCAGTATTTTAATTGTTCTCGCATCTAAAAGCTTAGAAACAATTGAGTTCCATGATTAGCTATTAAGTAACTTCCAGTTAGCGATAGCTCGTGGGTTTAGTAATTGGCCATTCCAAATACTCACAATCTGTTCAAGTGCTAAAAGACCGACGCGATTACGTGAATCTGTTGTGTTTGCTCCTATGTGAGGAGTCACAACCAAGTTAGGTAATTCCCATAGTGGATTATCTTTTTCTGGTGGTTCTGAAGAAAAGGTATCTAAACCTGCACCAGCAATTTTATTATTTTTTAGTGCATCAACTAATGCAGCCTGATCAATTAATTCACCACGTGCTGTATTGATTAAGATGCTTGAGCGTTTCATCTTTTCAAATTGGGCATGAGAAAATAAGTGTCTATTCTCTGCTGTAAGTGGGCAATGTAGGCTAATAATGTCACTGGTTTCTAAAAGTTTTTCAAAGTCGTGTTCCTGTTCTACATAATCGAGCTCTGGCAGATTTTGTAAAAACGGATCATATACTTTTACTTTCATGTTTAAGGGAGCCACTAACTTCATGAGTATGCTACCGATTGCCCCTAAACCAATTAAGCCCAACGTTTTGCCATAAAGCTCCACACCATTTGCACTTGCTTTGTCCCAATGACCTTCCCGAATACGTTGGTCTAACCATGTGACTTGTCGCGCAACATTAAACATGAGTGCAAAAGCGTGTTCGGCAACAGATTGTGCATTTGCGCCTACTGCAATAGTGACAGGAATTTTTCGTTCAGCAGCAGCTTGAGTGTCGATTGTGTCAAACCCAACACCATGTTTTGCAATCACTTTTAAATTATCAGAAGCAAAAATCATATCTCTAGAAAGTTTGCCTGTTCGAACAATGATTGCATCAGGTTGTTCATCATGGATGAGTTTTTCCATTTCATCTTTTGCCATGTAGGGTTCAGTTGGAATCAACTGAATATCATGGGATTGAGCATACAGTAACGCATCTGAAGTTAATGTTGGCCCCGTGATAAGAACTTTACGTTTCATTTTGACTTACACTCCATTTAAGTATTTTGAGCAAAATACGTCCTTAATAATCCACATTATTAAAACGTCATTTCAAAAAAATAGTCAATAGTAAAAAATAAATTTAAAAATTGAGTAGAATTTAGTTTAATTTTAATTAAAAATGAAATGACATTTCAAAAAAATACTGTCATATTAATTTGCACAAGAAAACTGATCTAAGGGAAAAGTTATGGTAATTGGTTTTAGAGTGCTAAAAAACGACAGAAAAGTTGAGCAAAAATGGATTGAGCAATATCGAGATCTACCAGTCGCTAATGTCAGTGACTCAATGAATCGAATGACTTCAGGTGGGGCTCAATTAAGACCAATGCATAAAAAGGGATATCTTTGTGGGCCTGCCATTACAGTTAAGGCACGCCCGGGTGACAACTTGATGTTGCACTATGCTATTGATATCGCCCAACCAGGAGATGTCATTGTGGTTGATGCTGGTGGCGATCTAACTAATGCATTAATTGGAGAGATGATGGTTGCTTATGCCATTAAGAAAGGTATAGCCGGCATCGTTATTAATGGCGCTATTCGTGATGCAGCAGTAATTGGAGAGGGAGATTTTCCACTTTTTGCGGCAGGAATTTCACATCGAGGACCTTATAAAGACGGACCTGGGGAAATTAATGTTCCTATCGCAATTAATGGAATGGTAATTGAACCGGGAGACTTGATTTTAGGGGATGAGGATGGGCTTTTAAGCGTGCCGTATGCAGAAGTTGAAGAAGTTTATCTGAAAGCAAGCGCCAAACATGCCGCTGAACAAAAGCAATTAGAGCAAATCGCCGTAGGTGAAAATGACCGTAGTTGGGTGATTAACAGCTTAAAACAAAAAGGATGTGAATTACCGGAATAAGGTTATTCAAAACCATTCAAACACAAAGGGAACTAGCGAAGTCAATGATTGAGCTTCGTTAGCCTATCTAAAGTTAATTCAATAATCATTATTTTACTGATTGAAAAATAGGAAATTTCAATTCGGTCTATGTGATTTCGTCTAAAGGAAAAGGACATGAAATATAAAGGGATAATTTCTTTATCATTATTAATGAGTATTACTTTGCAGCAAGCCAAAGCTGAAAGCGAAGATAACTCGGCGCTAAATGAAAAAATAATTAAATTACAACAGCAAATAGACTATCTCATGGAGAGGCAGAATTTAAATCAAAATAACGGATTGAATAAAGCTCCTGAATTGAGCCAAAGCAAAACATTAAACACTGACAAGCCTATTTCGACTAATCAGACTAAAATTAAATTTTATGGAAATATACGTGTTGATGCTGCATATGATTTTGAAGGTTCAACGCGTTCAATTGCGAATAAGACAGGATCAATACCATTAGATAATTCAAACTCAACAAGCAAATCATTAAATGTTTCTGCCGCGACTTCACGTGTAGGGGTGGATATTGTTAAGCCCACCTCGAAAGGAGATTTGGTTGGAAAGCTAGAAGCCGACTTCATGGGAAGTGGTGGAGATAACGGTAATGGTTCGGTTCGGGTTAGACACGCTTATATTTCACTAGGAAATTGGTTAATTGGTCAGACGACTTCACCTTTTGTGAATAGTGATACAGCTCCAAGTTTGGTTGATTTTACAGGTGCAATGGGCACAGGAACTCAGCGTAATATCCAAATCCGTTATCAGCACATTGTTGATGCCAAACAAAAATTATTATTCGCTTTGGAAGGCGGTGATGTTGAAAATAAAAATGTAGAAGGTGGAAGCCGTTTTCCTGCATTAACCATGCGATATGAATTTAAAAATCCAGATTTTTTGGTTCAATTGCATGGCATGCTTCATGAAAATCGAGCAGTTTCTGACACGAATGAAGAGCAAACTAAACTTGCTTGGGGGGCTGGATTAGGTACAAAGTATAAGCTTTCTGAAAATGACTCAGTTGTGTTTAATTACTATCACATAGCTGGCGATAACCGTTACATGCTTTATTCAAAAGATAATGATGCCTTCTATTTTGATCAAAATCGGATGTATTTAAGTGAATTTGATTCTATTGAGTTAGGGTATCTGCGCAAATGGAATGAAAATTTACGCTCGTCTTTATCTGCTGGTAGCCTTATCTATAAAGATTCAAATTTTTCAGAAAATAACCCTGATCAGAATAAAAGGCTAATCAATGCAAGCGTCAATTTATTTTGGACGCCTGTTGAAAAAGTCGATCTTGGTGTTGAATACACCTATGGTAAGAGAGAAACATTCTCAGATTTAGAAGGGAAACTATCTCGAATCAACTTATTAGGTCGATACAATTTTTAATGTAATCACAGCCACTTTAATATCAGAAGTGGCTTTCTTTTATTCGAGAAGGACTAATAGTGTTGAACAAATTAATTATGCCAATGCAAGATCACAATTTTCAAAGGTCATGGAAAGAGTGCTGTTAGGTTACGCCGTAAAAATTACACGAAAAGAGAAAGATGCTGTGGTTCTAATCAGTGAAAAGGCATACCTTGAATATAAAAATGCAATGTTTGAGCTCAATAAATTAAAAAACAAAGATTTTTAACCCCCAACAATCCGCTTCTCAAGCATTTCCATAAAGGTTTTTAAAATAATATTGTGGTTTTTGCCCTTGTGAGTAATTAAACAAATGGGTGTGCTGTAATGCATTTTTTCCTTTGAAACAGTTTGCATAAAACCATCTTCAACCCATTTTTTTGCGTAATGGTCGGGTAAAAAACCCAAGAATTTTCCAGTTAAAATCAGAAATGCGATGCCTTCACGGTCACTTGCTGTCGCCTTACAGTCTAAAAGCTGATGCAACTTTGCCGCTTCTGGTGTGATGGCATAATTAGGAAGGATTGCTTGCCATGTTTTTAACTCATCTAAATTCATGTTGCTGCACTGGCTAAACAAGGGATGATTTTTGCCGCAGTACAAAAATGAACTTTCACTATATAAATCAAAATAGTCTAGACCAGACAAAGGCGTAACAAGTGGAATAACACCTGCATGTAAACGGTTATCGAGCACACGGCATTCAATATCTGAAAGGGTGCTCATACTAATGTTAATAATAACTTCGGCATGTTCCTCTGCAAGTTGGGTCAACGTATTGGTGATATTGCCTCTAGGCATAGTCACAAGATTGTTAATAATACCGATATTAAACTCACCCTTAAGACGATTATGCATTTGGTTAACTTTGGAGCGGAAGTCTTCAATCGCTGCCGTAAGTACTTCGATATATTCTAAAATTTCTCGTCCTTCATCGGTCAGGGCAAATCCGGCACGGCCTCGCTGACATAGCCGAATGCCTAAACGATTTTCTAAATCACTCATATGCAAACTGATTGCAGAACGGCTAATGCCAAGAATGCTTTCTGCAGATGTAAAACTATGACAGTCGCAAACCGTTTTAAATATTTTAAGTAATTTAATATCAAAATCAGTGACTTGATTTAATTTTTTAGGTTTCATTTAGTTTTGTTTTTTTAAATCTAAACTCAAGATAATTTGAATTTATCAAACTTATCACGCTATGTACACTCAAACCATAATTTGAAAATAAACAGGAATGGTTATGTTTGATACGGATAAATTTAGCGACTCAGAGCATACTTCGGATGCGGTTCAACCTAATAATATGCATATAAATTATCAAGCACATTGGATGCCTTTCTCTGCAAATCGGAACTTTGCGAAAGATCCGCGCATGATTGTGGGCGCAAAAGGATCATACCTAATTGATGATTCTGGTCGTGAAATTTATGACTCACTCTCAGGTCTATGGACCTGTGGTGCAGGTCATACGCTTCCTGAAATTCAACAAGCGGTAAGTGCACAATTAGGTCAGCTCGACTACTCACCAGCTTTTCAGTTTGGTCATCCATTGTCTTTTAAGCTGGCAGATAAAATTGTTCAGCACATGCCTGAAAAATTACAACATGTTTTTTTTACCAACTCGGGTTCAGAGTCAGCAGATACTGCCATCAAAATGGCACGTGCGTATTGGCGTATTAAAGGTAAACCAAGCAAGACTAAATTGATTGGTCGTGCCCGTGGCTATCATGGGGTAAACGTTGCGGGAACAAGCTTAGGCGGTATTGGTGGCAACCGTAAAATGTTTGGTCAGCTTATGGATGTAGATCATTTACCGCATACCTTGCAGCCGAATTTAACTTTTACCAAAGGCTGTGCAGAAACAGGTGGGGTAGAGCTTGCCAATGAAATGCTTAAGTTAATTGAGCTACATGATGCTTCAAATATTGCAGCTGTCATTGTAGAGCCTATTTCCGGTTCGGCAGGTTGTATTGTACCGCCAACGGGCTATTTACAACGTTTAAGAGAGATCTGTGATCAGCATGACATCTTGTTAATTTTTGATGAGGTGATTACAGGTTTTGGGCGTTTAGGAACGTGGACAGGGGCAGAATACTTTGGGGTAACACCAGATATTTTGAACTTTGCGAAACAAGTAACCAATGGTGCCATTCCTTTAGGTGGTGTGGTGGCGAGCCATGAAATTTACTCAGCCTTTATGCAGCAAGACTTACCTGAACATGCCATTGAATTTACCCACGGCTATACCTATTCGGCGCATCCAGTCGCTTGTGCGGCTGCTTTAGCTACGCTTGAAGTTTTAGAGAAGAAAAACTTATTAGCTCAATCTGCGGCATTAGCGCCAACTTTTGAAAAAATGCTGCATGGTTTAAAAGGCGCACCGCATATTTTAGATATTCGTAATTGTGGTTTGATAGGTGCTTTGCAGTTAGCACCACGTGATGGCGATGCCACAATCCGAGGCTTCGAGCTTGGTATGAAACTTTGGAAAGAAGGGTTCTATGTTCGCTTTGGAGGCGACACGCTTCAGTTCGGCCCAATGTTTAACAGTACAGAAGCAGATATTGACCGCTTATTGAATGCTGTTGGCGATGCACTTTATCAAGTGAATTAAGGTTTATTAGGCATTTTACCGAGGTCTGTAATGCCAACAGACCCATCTTCAAAATCTAAATGAAAAATACAGTTTGATCTGAAAATTAATTGTAGTAAGGAGTAACAACAATGACAAATGGCCTAGAAGATTTTAGCTATGAAGAAGTTTCAACTGAAAATAGTACGCATAGTGAACAAGCCAAAAAAGTGCTAGGGCATTTCATTCAAGGAAGAATTGTATCTAAAACGGCAAGAAAACAGCCAGTTTACAATCCTGCGACGGGTGAAATTAGTAAAGAAGTCGAAATTGCAGATGCTCAAACGGTAAATGAAGCAGTTCAGGTAGCCGAACAAGCATTTCCTGCATGGCGAGATACACCAGTCATTAAACGTGCGCGTGTCATGTTTAAGTTCAAACAATTATTAGAACAAAATGCTGAAAAGATTTGCG
>ERZ941706.126-NODE-126-length-27020-cov-3.801409_pt1 | contig 27020 bp, 26 predicted proteins | sample MGYA00521232_ERZ941706 | MGnify/ENA primary metagenome ERZ941706 (study PRJEB32759, sample SAMN07749893) | skin metagenome | biome: transportation; feature: city; material: polyester macromolecule | host: Homo sapiens | place: Hong Kong:ER line | collected...
CGCCCGAACCGTGGCGTCCGGTCGGCTGGCAGCTGGGACTTGCCCTGCTCGCGGGGCTGGCGGCGCTCGCCAGCTGGCTGTGGCTGCGCCATCGCGCGCGGCGTCGCGCAAGCGCGGTCATTGCGCTGATCCCCCAGGCCGCCGACGAGACGCGTTTCGACGACCGGATCGAGGCTGCGGCGGACAGCGCCGAGGACGAAGCAATCTTCGACGAGCCCGAGCCGGACGCCCCGCCCGAGGCTGCCGCGCTTCCCGAAGCCCCCGCGACCCCGGATTCCACCCCGGGGGCCACAGCCGCACTGCCCCGCCCCGACGCGCATATCGATCTGACCGCCGAGATCCGCGAGGTCGAGTTCACGCTCACCGCGCTGGTGCTGCGCTATGCGGTGACGCTGACCAACGACGGCGCGACCGAGGCGCGCGGGCTCGCCATCCGCGCCGCGATGATCGAGGCCGGGCCGGGCAGCGACGCGGCGATCGACCGCTTCTTCAAGGAAGCCGAGCTGATCCAGCCGACGCAGGCAAAACTCGCCCCCGGTGCCTACCAGCGACTGGAGAATGAACTGCGCCTGCCGCTCGCCGACCTGCGGCCGATGGTGATCGGCGACCGGCCCTGCGTCGTGCCGCTGCTCGCCTTCGCGGTCCGCCACGACGGGCTCAACATGGGCGCGGCCTTTTCGCGCCGGGCGTGGATCGTCGGGCGCGAGGCCGATCCGCCGCGCGCCAAGATGGCCCCCTTCCGCCTCGATCGCGGGCCGCGCCGGTTGAGCCAGGTGGGGCTGCGCATCCACCGCGAAAGCTGACGCGCGGGCAGGCATCGTCTGCGGAACGATCGAGTGAAGCGCGGCGTTGGTCCCGCCGTGGCGAAGACGCTGATCCCGGTGCTGGGCGACCAGCTGTCACCCGACCTGTCGTCGCTGACCGGCATCGATCCCGCAGTGGCGATCGTGCTGATGATGGAGGTGGATGCCGAGACGCGCTACGTCCGGCATCACAAGGCGAAGATCGCCTATATCCTGTCCGCCATGCGCCACCATGCCACGCGGCTGCGGTCGCTCGGCTGGACCGTCGATTATGTGACGCTCGACGATCCCGACAATGACGGCAGCTTCACGGGCGAGGTCGCGCGCGCGGTCGAGCGTCACCGCCCGGCCGCCATCCGCGTCACCGAAGCGGGCGAATGGCGGGTGAAGGCGATGCTCGACAGCTGGGCCGACCGCTTCGACTGCGCGGTGACCATCCTGCCCGACACCCGCTTCCTCGCCAGCCACGCCGAGTTCGAGGCATGGGCCGAGGGGCGCAGGCAGTTGCGCATGGAATATTTCTATCGCGAAATGCGGCGGAAGACCGGGCTGTTGATGGAGGACGGCGAACCGGCGGGCGGGCAGTGGAATTATGACGTGGAGAATCGCAAGCCCGCGCCGGGCGGCGACCTGCTGATGCCACGCCCCACGCGCTTTCGCCCCGACGCGATCACGAAGGAGGTGCTGGCCCTCGTCGCCGACCGCTTTGCCGACCATGCCGGCAGCCTCGACCATTTCCATTTCGCGGTGACGCATGACGAGGCGATGCGCGCGAAGCGGCAGTTCATCGATCAGGCGCTGCCCTGCTTCGGCGACTATCAGGATGCGATGCTGGCGGGCGAGCCCTACCTCTGGCACTCGATCCTCTCGCCCTACATCAACAGCGGGCTGCTCGATCCGCTCGCGCTATGCCGCGAAGTCGATGCCGCATGGCGCGCCGGGCGGGTGCCGCTCAACGCCGCCGAGGGCTTCATCCGCCAGATCATCGGCTGGCGCGAATATATGCGCGGCATCTACTGGCTCGCCGGTCCCGACTATCGCGATCGCAATCATCTCGCCGCCGACCGGCCGCTGCCCGGCTATTATTACGACGGGCGGACGAAGATGCGCTGCATGGCCGAGGCGATCGGCCAGACGCTCGATCATGCCTACGCCCATCATATCCAGCGGCTGATGGTCACCGGCAATTTCGCGCTGCTCGCCGGGATCGAACCGCGCGCGGTGCAGGACTGGTATCTTGAGGTCTATGCCGACGCCTATGAATGGGTCGAGCTGCCCAATGTCCACGGCATGGCGCTGTTCGCGGACGGCGGCCTCCTCGCGTCCAAGCCCTATGCGGCGAGCGGCGCCTATATCGACCGGATGAGCGATTATTGCGGGCAGTGCCATTATCGCGTGAAGGCGCGGGTGGAGGGCGACGCCTGCCCGTTCAATGCGCTCTACTGGGACTTCGTGGCGCGCAATGCAGAAAAGCTCGGCCGCAATCCCCGCATGGGGCCGGTCTATCGCAACTGGGCACGCATGAAGGATGCGGACAGGCGGGACGTGCGCGACCGGGCGGCGTGGCTGCGCGATCATCTGGATGCGCTGTGAAGGCAGCTGATCACAGCATCCGCCCGCTTCCCAAATGCGCACACCCTTTCTAGACAGACAGCGACCGCCCGCACCGGGCCCAATCAAGCGACGGGATCGACGATGGACATTTTGGTTTCGACCGACTGGCTCGCCAACGAGATGGGCGCATCCGATCTGCGCATCGTCGATGCGAGCTGGTTCCTGCCCGACAGCGGCCGCAACCCGCAGGCCGAGTTCGAAGGCGGGCACATTCCCGGCGCGGTGTTCATGGATCTGGAGGAGATTCAGGACAGCGGCAGCCTGCCCGGCATGGTCCCCGCGCCCGAGAAGTTCGCCAGCCGCATGCAGTCGCTCGGCCTCGGCGACGGCAGCCGCATCGTCGTTTACGACGACAGCCCCTTTCGCTCGGCGGCGCGGGCATGGTGGCTGCTGACCATTTTCGGCGCGCACAGCGTCGCCATCCTCGACGGCGGGCTGCCCAAGTGGAAGGCCGAGGGCCGCCCGCTCGAAACCGGCAAGCCGACGCTGCGCCACCGCCATTTCACCGTGTGGAAGGACGACAGCAGCGTCCGCAGCAAGGCCGACCTGCTCGCCAATCTGCACGGCAAGGAGGCCGAGGTCGCCGACGCGCGCTCGCCCGAGCGGTTCGCGGGCGGCAGCCCCGAGCCGCGCCCCGGCGTCGAGCCCGGCCATATCCCCGGCGCGAAGAACGTGCCGCACGACAGCCTGTTCAACGCCGACGGGACGTGGAAGCAGGGCGAGGCGTTGCGCGAGGCTTTCACCGCGCAGGGAATCGACCTCGACAAGCCGCTGATCACCAGCTGCGGGTCGGGCATGACCGCCGCCGTGCTGCTGTTCGGCGCGCGGCTGACCGGCAAGAAGGACGTGTCGCTCTACGACGGCAGCTGGGCCGAATGGGGCGCCGACAGGGACACGCCGAAGGCGACCGGCGCAGCCTGACCAGGTGAAAAAGCCGCCCCCCGACCTCGCCCCCGCGACCCGGCTGGTGACCGGCGGGCGGCGGGCGGAGTGGACGGGGCCGGTGGTCAGTCCCCCGGTCTGGCGCGCGTCGACCCATCTGTACGAAGATGTGGCGGCGCTGAAGGCCGGCCCCGCGACCAATGAGCATGGCCGCTTCTTCTACGGCCGGCGCGGCGGGCCGACGCAGTGGGCGCTCGCCGAGGCGCTGACCGGGCTGGAGCCGGGGGCGGCGGGGACCGAGCTATTTTGCTCGGGCGTCGCGGCGATCACCACCGCGCTGCTCTCCGTCCTGTCACCGGGCGACCGGCTGCTGATGACCGACAACGCCTATGACCCGAGCCGCGCCTTTGCGGACGGGCTGCTCGCGCGCATGGGCGTCGCGACCGACTTTTTCGACCCGATGGCGACCGACCTTGCCCCCTTCGTCACCCCGGCGACAAGGGCGGTGCTGTTCGAAAGCCCCGGCAGCCTGACCTTCGAGGTCGCCGACGTGCCCGCACTGGCGGCGAGTGCCAGGGCGCATGGCCTCACCGTGCTGCTCGACAACACATGGGCGACGCCGCTCCTCTTCACCGCGCTCGACAAGGGGATCGACATGGCGATCCTCGCCTGCACCAAATATGTCGTCGGCCATTCGGACGCGATGCTGGGCAGCGTGACCGCCAATGCCGCGACCTATCCGGCGCTTCGCCGCACCGCGCAGGCGCTGGGCCATGTCGCCAGCCCCGACGATGCATGGATCGCCGCGCGCGGCCTCAGGACCATGGGCGTCCGGCTGGCGCAGCACGACCGGGGCGCGCGCGCGGTCGCCGACTGGCTCGCCGGTCAGCCACGGGTCGCGCGGGTGCTGCACCCCGCCCGCCCCGACCATCCGGGCCATGCCGCCTGGGCGCGCGATTTCGCGGGCGCGAGCGGCCTGTTCGCCTTCGAGCTGGCGGGCAGCGAGGCCGATGCCGCCGCCTTCGTCGATGCCCTGACCCTGTTCGGCATCGGCTACAGCTGGGGCGGGTTCGAGAGCCTTGCGCTTCCCGTGAACCCGGCGCGCTGCCGCAGCGCGGTGCCGTGGCGCGCGGACGGCGCGCTCATCCGGCTGCATATCGGGCTGGAGGAGCCTGCGGACTTGATCGCCGATCTGGCCCGCGGCTTCGCACGCATCGGTGAGGGCGCGGCATGACCGGCGCCATCGAGCAGATGGCACGCATGCTGGGCGTGCCGCCCGGCTTCAACATGAACAGCGGCGAACTGCTGGTCGCGCTCGGCGTCACCATCGCCACCTGGACGGCGAGCTACGTCATCGTCCATGCGCTGGCCCCGCGCATCACGGCCTTGCTCGATCGGCGGCTGGGCAGCGCGAACGAGGACCGCGACCGGCTGGCGCTGCGGCTCATCCGCTTCGCCATTGCGCTGCTTGGTCTCTCGCTGCTCTTCGCCGCGTGGCGCTGGGATCAGGTGGCGGCGGTGCTGATCGGCCTCAACCTCGCGCTCGCAGCCGCGCTGCTCACCGACCGACTGGTCAAGGGGCTGGGGCTTCCCGGCTGGTCGGCGCTGCTGCTCGGCTTCGCGAGCGCGCTGGCGGTGGTCTCGGGACTGCTCGGCGGGGTGTCGCCGGTGCTCGGCGCGCTCGACCGGGTGGGGTTCGAGGCGGGAAGCATGCGCATCTCGGTGCGTTCGGTGCTCACGACCATCGTCACCGCGCTGCTGCTGATCGCCGCAGTCCGCGTCGGCAACCGGCTGCTCGGTCATGCGATCGAGCGCAACCGCTCGCTCGATGCCGCGCAGAAGCTGCTTGCCGAAAAGCTCGCCTTCGTCGCCATCGCCACGCTCGCCTTCTTCGTCGGCGTCGACCTGCTCGGCATCGACCTCACCGCGCTCGCGGTCTTTTCGGGCGCGCTCGGCCTCGCCATCGGCTTCGGTTTCCAGAAGACGTTCGGCAACCTCATCAGCGGCATCATCCTGCTCATGGACCGGTCGATCAAGCCGGGCGACGTCATCGTCGTCGGCGACAGCTTCGGATGGGTGAACAAGATCGGCATCCGCGCGGTCAGCGTCATCACCCGCGACGGCAAGGAACATCTGATCCCCAACGAGAACCTCATGACCAACGAGGTCGAGAACTGGTCCTATTCGTCGAAGAACGTCCGGGTGCGGGTGCCGGTGGGAGTGGCCTATTCGACCGACATGGCGCTCGCCGAGCGGCTGATGCTCCAGGCGGCGGCGGAATGCCCGCGCGTGCTCGATGCCCCCAAATCCAATGTCTGGTGGATCGAATATGGCGAAAGCAGCGTCAATTTCGAGATATTGGTGTGGATCGACGATCCCGAGGAAGGCGTCGGCAATGTCCGATCCGACGTGCTGAAGCGGCTGTGGACCCTGTTCAAGGACAATGGCATCGAAATACCATTTCCGCAGCGCGACCTGCACCTGCGCACGATCCCCGGATCCGGGACCAATTCTTTGCACATGCAAGCTTAACGCTTTGCCGATGTTGCGGCAACGCAACATGTGCCGAACAATTGCATCGGCCAGCTTCGCTTTTCCTTGCAACACACTGGCCTGGCGGCAAGAGAGCGGACGTGACGGTACGGCCCGGCGCACGATGGAGCGCGGACAGAGGTCGGCCAGGGATGGATGCAGGCGGGGCAGTAAGAACACACTAGCCCGAGGATTTTGCCATGCAGATCAAGTCATTTTTGCTCGGCGCCGTCTGCGCCGCCGCTTTCGCTGCCACGCCCGCGATGGCGCAGGATGCCGAAGAAGGCGCAAGCAGCCCGATCACCGTTTCGGGCGGCGTGACCCTCACCAGCGACTATCGCTTCCGCGGCGTGTCTCAGACCAGCGGCGACCCGGCTGTGCAGGGCACGATCAACGTGGCCCATGAAAGTGGCCTTTATGCCGGCGTGTGGGCATCGACGCTCAACAGCGATCCGGTCGATACCTTTGCCAACGACACCAACCTCAACCCGGTCGCGGGTTATGGCAACGTCGAAATCGACCTCTACGGCGGCTTCGCCAAGAGCTTCGACAACGGCTTGGGCATCGACGTCGGCCTGCTCTACTATTTCTACGCCGACGCCGACGAAGGCGCCGACACCGACTTTTTCGAGCCCTATGCCAAGCTGAACTATGCCATCGGCCCGGTCAGCACGACGCTCGGCGCCGCCTACGCCTGGGGTGGTCAGGACGGCCTCGACTTCACCACGGACAATGACGACAATATCTACGCCTTCTTCGATGCGTCGATCGGCATTCCCTCGACGCCGGTGACGCTGAAGGGTCATGTCGGATACACCGACGGATCGCTGGGCTATCAGACGCCCAGCGCCTATCTGGACGGAAACTTCGGTCCCGGCCTGGATGTCGATGACACGATCAACAGCTATTGGGACTGGGCGATCACGGCCGAGGCGAAGGGCGGCCCCTTCACCGTCGGTGTCAGCTATGTCGACACCGACATCAGCGAAACCCAGTTCGGCGGTGTGATCGACGACGGCTTCGCGAACGAAACCTTCCGCGGTTCGACCGTGCTGGCCTATATCGGTGCCAGCTTCTGATCGATCGATCATCGCATGACGGAAGGGCCCCGCTTGCGGGGCCCTTTTCGCGTCAGAGCAGCAGGTTGGTGACGACCAGCCACGCCGCGCCGGCCGTCACCGCATAGCCGAGCAGCATCAGCAGCCCGTCGCGCGCGGTGAGCGCGAGACCGAACAGCACCACGCCCGCCGCCGGCAGCGCGGCGGCAAAGGGCAGCAGTTCCAGTGGCGGCATCGCGATCGCCAGCAGCACCAGCGCCAGCGCCGCGATCCGTTCGCCCGGTCCCTCGATCGCCCATTCGAGCCGGGGACCGACCAGCGCATCGATGCGGCGCGCAAAGCCCTGCCCCTTGTCGCGCATTTTCGCGACCTTGTCGGCCTTCACCCCGCGCTTGCGGATGAAGCCCGGAATCCAAAGCCGGTCGGCCCCGAACAGCAGTTGCGCGGCGGTCAGGAAAACGAGCACGCCCATCGTCGTCGGAACGCCAGGAATGCCGCCCACCGGCGGCAACATCGCGATCAGCCCGAACAGGCAGAGCAGCGGTCCGAAGCTGCGGCTGCCGAGATGATCCAGCAGCGCATCGAGCGTGACGTCGCCGTCCCTCCCGCTGTCCGCCGCCTCGTCGAGCAGATGTTCGAGCGGCTTGTCGTCGCCCGATGCCGTGTGACCCATGCGCATCCTCCTGCCCTCCGCCAGGGGCAAGCGGATGACGGCGGGTCGGGGTTCCGGTCAGCGGGTCGGCACCGGGGCGTCGCCCGAATAGTCGTAGAAGCCGCGCCCGCTCTTGCGGCCCAGCCAGCCCGCCTCGACATATTTCACCAGCAGCGGCGCGGGGCGATATTTGGGGTCGCCGGTCGAACCGTGGAGTACGCGGCAGATTTCGAGGCAGGTGTCGAGCCCGATGAAGTCGGCGAGCGTCATCGGCCCCATCGGGTGGTTGAGGCCAAGCTGGCAGGCCGCGTCGATATCGGCGATGTTCGCCACCCCCTCGCCCAGCGCGAAACAGGCCTCGTTCAGCATCGGGAGCAGGATTCGGTTGACGATGAAGCCCGGCGCGTCGGCGGCGAACACCATCCGCTTGCCGAGCGCCTCGCCATAGCCGCGCACCAGATCGACCGTGCGGTCGCTGGTGGCAAGGCCACGGATTACCTCGATCAGCCCCATCACCGGCACCGGATTGAAGAAGTGCACCCCGATGAAGCGCGCCGGGTCGGGCGCGGCCTGCGCCAGCCGGGTGATCGGGATGGAGCTGGTGTTCGATGCGAGCACCGCCTGGTGACCGAGGATCCTGCCGACATTCTCGAAAATGGCGCGTTTCACCTCCTCGCGCTCGGTCGCCGCCTCGATGACCAGTTCGGCATCGGCATGGGTTCGAATCCGCCGACCGGCTCGATACGGGCGAGCGCGGCGGCGGCGGCCTCCGCCTCCAGCCTGCCCTTGTCGACGGCGCGCGCGAGCGCCTTTTCGATGCCCGCCTTCGCCTTGTCGGCGATCGCCTGCTCGCGGTCGGCGAGATAGACGTGAAAGCCCGCCTGCGCCGAAACCTGCGCGATGCCGCCGCCCATCTGGCCGGCCCCGATGACCCCGATACTGTGCATGCCCTGCCTTCCTCCATCGCCGGCGATCCCCGACCCCCTAGCGGGCCGTTACCGCGCGCGCTAGCAAGGCGATATGATCGCAGCCCTGCTCCTCGCCGCGACGACCGTGGCCCCCGCCCCGGTCCCCGGCGAACTGAAGACATTCGGCGACTGGGCGGTCGCCTGCGACAATGGCGGGCGGTGCGAGGCGGTGTCGCTGGTCCCCGCCGACGCGGAAACGGGCTTCGACGGTCCGCTGGTCGTGACGCGCGAGGCAGGGCCGGACGGGTCGCTGTGGCTCAACGTCGAAGTGGAGATGACGGGTACCGGCCCGTGGCGGCTGATCGCCGAAGGGCGCGAACTGCTGTCGACGCGCATGCAGGAGGAACCGGGCGGCCTTGCCAGCGGCGCGGCGGCGCGGCGGGTAATCGGGCGCGGCCTCGCCAATGCGCGCACGGCGCGGCTGGTCGATGCGAAGGGGATCGAGATCGCGCGCTTCTCGCTCGCCGGTTCGGCGGCGGCGTTTCGCTACATGGACGACCGGCAGGGACGGGCGGGGACGCGCGGCGCGCTGGTGGCGACCGGCCCGGCGGCCGACAGCCGGCCCGCCCCCGCCCTGCCGCGCATCCGGCCGGTGACCGCAGCCGACGGGCGCGTGCCCGATGCGGCGACGCTGGCGAAGCTGGGCATGTCGGGGCCGTGCGCGGTGGAGCGGGACGGCGACGGCGGCCCCGGCGACGACGCAGTCGCGGTCGATGCCGATGCGGCGGGCCGCCCGCGCGCGGTGGCGCTGATCGCCTGCGGCAACGGGGCCTATAATTTTTCGAGCGCGGTCTATCTGCTGACGCTGCACGGCGGCGAGTGGCGGTCCGAACCCGCGCGCTTCGATTTGCCGTCCGACCTCTACGAAGGGCTGGCGACGGTGGTGAACGCCGACCTGACCAACGAGCTGCTCGAGCTTGCCGCTTATGCCAAGGGACGCGGGCTCGGCGACTGCGGCGTCGCGCACAACTGGGTCTGGGACGGGGCGATGTTCCGGCTAACCAACATGCGCCGGATGGACGAATGCCGGGGTTCGCTGGTCTGGCCTACGGTCTGGCGCGCCGACATCGAGGGACGCTGAGCGCGTTCCCTTACGGCGCGTGGCGGCTTGCCCGTGCCTCGGCGAGAATGATGCAGAACAGGCAATCCTCGTCGCACCATTCCGCCATCGGCGTCCAGCCGCCCGCGCGCAGCAGCAGCCGGGCATCGCGCGGGCCGTATTTGTGGCTGTTTTCGGTGTGGATGGTCTCTCCCGCATCCATCGCGAAATTGCGCCCCGCGACCGAAAAGCGCAGTGGCCGCGTCGCCTCCAGATGCATTTCGATGCGCGCCTGATTGTCGTTCCAGATGGCGCGGTGGCGGAAGGCATCGACCGGAATGTCGGCGACCAGCTCGCGGTTGATGCGGGTAAGGAGATTGAGGTTGAACGCCGCCGTCACCCCCGCCGCATCGTCATAGGCGGGTACAAGCAATTCCTCACCCTTCACGCGGTCCATGCCGATCAGCAGCATCGCCCCGGTGCCGAGCGTGGTCCGCATCGCGCGGAGCAGGTCGACCGAGGTGCGCGGAATCATGTTGCCGATGGTCGAGCCCGGAAAATAGCCGAGCTTGCCCAGCCCCGCGACCGCGTCGGGCAGGTCGAAGGGGTGCATGAAATCGGCCTCTACCGCCAACACCGAAAGATCGGGAAAGCGCGCCTGTACCGCTGCGGCACTGTGGCGAAGGAAATCGCCCGAAATGTCGATGGGCACATAGGCGGCGGGAGACACCGCCTCGATCAGTCGGGGGGTCTTGCGGCTGCTGCCCGATCCGAACTCGACGAGCGCGCGGCCCGGCTCGATGCGCGCGGCGATCTGGTCGGCGGCGGCGTCCATGATGCCGATCTCGGTCCGGGTCGGATAATATTCGGGCAGGTCGGTGATCGCCTCGAACAGCTCCGACCCGCGCTGGTCGTAGAGCCAGCGCGCCGGGATTGCGCGCACTTCGGATTCGAAGCAGCGCAGCACGTCGGACCGGAAAGCGGGGTCGGCGCGGGTGACCCCGGCGGGCAGACGACCGGCGGCGGTGGCGGTGGCGGCGGTGGCGGGAGCCGGGGCGGGGCTAACCATGTCCTGCTGCATCACAGATCCTTTGCAAGCCGCACGCCCGTGAACTGCCAGCGCTGGTGCGGGTAGAAGAAGTTGCGCGTGCTGGAACGCATATGGCCGCGCGGGGTGGCGCAGCTACCGCCACGCAGCACGAACTGCCCGCTCATGAACTTGCCGTTATATTCGCCTACCGCCCCTTCGGCGGCTCGAAAACCGGGGTATGGCCGATAGGCACTGCCGGTCCATTCCCAGACGTCGCCGAACAGCGATTCCGCCCCGCCGTCGCGGTCGGGTCGCGCGCGGCGCGGGCACACACCCCCGGCGGCGTCGAGCAGATTGCCGGCGGCGGGATCGTAAGCCGCAGCCAGCGCCTCCCACTCCGCCTCGGTCGGCAGCCGCGCACCCGACCAGCTGGCGAAGGCATCGGCCTCGTAGAGGCTGATGTGGCAAACGGGCGCGGCCGGATCGACCGGGCGCAGCCCGTCGAGACCGAACTGACACCAGCGCCCGTCGTCGCCGCGCTGCCAGTAGAGCGGGGCGGTGATCCCTTCCGCCCGGACCCAGGCCCAGCCGTCGGACAGCCAGTGACGCGGGTCGGCATAGCCGCCGTCGGCGATGAACGCCTCCCACTCGCCATTGGTCGCGGGGCGGCTGGCGAGCGCATATGGGGCGAGCCAGACCGCATGGCGCGGCGCTTCGCAGTCGAAAGCGAACGCGTCGCCGGCGGTGGCGGCGTCATGCCCGATCTCGACGAGGCCGGTGGGACCTTCGACCCATGCCACTTCGCGCGCCGCCTCCAGCCCATGGATGGCGTGCGGCGGCGCATAGGCCGGCAGCAGCGGATTGCGCGAGAACAGGTGGAGCAGATCGGTGAGCATCAATTCCTGATGCTGCTGCTCGTGCTGGATGCCGAGCTCGACCAGCGCGCGCGCCTCCACCCCCAGCGTCGGCACCGCGTCGGCGAGGGCGGCATCGACCGCAGCGCGCCACTCGACGATCTCGGCAAGCGTCGGCCTGGTGATCAGCCCGCGCTCGGCCCGCGCATGGCGCGCGCCCTCGGCCTCGTAGTAGCTGTTGAACAGATAGGCGAAGCGCGGATCGAAGGGCCGGTAGCCCGCCACATGATCGCGCAGCACGAAGGTTTCGAAGAACCAGCTGGTGTGCGCCAGATGCCATTTGGCGGGCGAGGCGTCGGGCATCGACTGGGCAGTGGCGTCCCCCTCGCCCAGCGGCGCGGCGAGCGACAGGCTCAACGTCCGCGTCGCCGCCAGCCGCGCGGCAAGCGCATCGGACGAAGGCGCCGCGAAAATTGTCGCCGTGGCCATGATACCCCCTTCACCATTTCCACCGTGCGGCGGCGCGAGCTTCGCCAACGCAGTTCGCGGGAAATGGCTCCCGAGTGACATCGAACATATGCCGAACGCCGTCGCAACATCGTCGCGACGGGTCGTTTCGCTTTCGTGTCGGAACGCGGTCAGGCGCGCGAGGCGCCGGGTACCCAGAGAATATCCGCCGCGCCGCCGTCATTGGCGGTGCGCGCGAGCACGAACAGATAGTCGGACAGCCGGTTGAGATAGCGGGCCGCTTCCGGGTTCAGGCGATGCATCTCGCCCGCCACGACGAGCGCGCGCTCGGCCCGGCGCGCGGTGGCGCGGGCAAGATGCAGCTGCGCCGCCGCGATGCTGCCGCCGGGCAGGATGAAGCTGGTGAGCGGGGCCAGATCCGCCGTCAGCCGGTCGATCGCGGTTTCCAGCCATGCGATCTGCGCGGGCACCACTCGCAGCACCATTTCCGACGGAGCGAAATCGCCATCCTCCCCCGCCGGGGTGGCGAGGTCTGCACCGAGATCGAACAGGTCGTTCTGAATGCGGCCCAGCGCGCTGGCGGCGGGATGATGCGCGCCGAGATGCGCGAGCGCGACGCCGATGGCGCTGTTCAGTTCGTCGACGTCGCCGATCGCCGCGAACAGCGGATCGGACTTCGGCAGCCGGCTGCCGTCGACGAGGCCGCTGGTGCCGTCGTCACCGGTGCGCGTGTAAATCTTGTTGAGCTTGACCATCGGTTCGGGCGGACTGGCGCGATCAGCTGCCCGCCGCGCCGAAGGCGAGCAGCGCGGCGACGAGGATGATCGCGATCGCCTGCCACTTCACGCGGCTGAACATCATGCGGTTCTGCAGCGTCAGCGATTTGGGGATGCCGTCCTCGCCCCGGTCCTCGGGCCGCATCTGCGAAAAGGCGGTCAAGCCGCGCACGAGGGCGACCACGACCAGCAGCGCGGCACCCATGATGAGAAGGACGAAGATTGCACCCATGGCTGCTATCTAGACATCGTCGCGCGATATTCCAGTGGGCAGCGTGCCGGCGCGCAGGGCGTCGGCCAGCGCGCGCCCGTCCATGCCCGCGCGCCGCAGGTCGGCGAGCGAGAGCGACCCCCTGCTCTTGGCGAGCTTCTCGCCATCCTGGCCGAGCAGCAGCGAATGGTGCCACCAGCGCGGCTCGGGCAGACCGAGCAGGCGCTGGAGCAGCCGGTGCATCCCCGAATAGGCCAGCAGGTCGCGGCCGCGCACGATGGTGTCGATGCCGGAGGCGGCATCGTCGACCACCACGGCGAGATGATAGCTGGCGGGGGCATCGCGCCGCCAGAGCAGGATGTCGCCGAGCGCATGTGCGTCGCCCGGTTGCGGCCCGGCGGCAAGATCGGTCCAGCCGGGCGCTCCGCCCAGCCGGGCGACCGCGCCCGCAGCATCGAGCCGCCAGCCATGCGGCGCACCCGCCGCGATCCGTGCCTCGGCATCGGATCGTGAAAGCGCGCGGCAGGTGCCGGGATAGACCGGCCCGTCGGGGCCGTGGCGCACCGGCGTCGCCGCGATTGCCACCCGGATGTCCCCACGGCTGCAGAAACAGGGATAGGCCAGCCCCGCCGCCGCCAGCCGGTCGCGCGCGGCGGCATAGGCGGCGATGCGGCCCGACTGGAACAGCGGCGGCGCGTCGCACGCGAGGCCGAGCCAGTTCATGTCGGCGATGATGCCTGCGACATGTTCCGGCCGGCTGCGCGTGCCGTCAATATCCTCGATGCGCAGCAGGAAACGCCCGCCCATCGCCCGTGCGAGATCGTGCGCCGCAATCGCCGCCCAGGCGTGGCCGAGGTGCAACGGGCCGTTAGGGCTGGGCGCGAAGCGGGTGGTCGGGCGTTCGCCAGGGGCAAAAGCCGTGGAGACGCTGTGGACAAGCTGTGCCAATCCGCCCATCTCCACCCCGCCCGCAGCTCGCAAATCCGCTCTCCGCTTGACCTTTCGCCCGGGGCTGGCTGTCATGCCCCTGTCACGAAGACGGGCTTTACGGCCGGGCGACAGGAAAGACGAGACGGCAGAAGCGCAGGAAAGGCGTAGCAGGAAGGGCGAGGCAGGAGCGAAACGCGGCCATGTATCATCCGGACATCGTCGACGGCGGCGCGGCTTGGCGCCAGCCCGAAACAAGCCTTCGCAACCCGGAGAGCTGTCCGTCGCTCATTCTCAACGCCGACTATACCCCGCTCAGCTATTATCCGCTCAGCCTCTGGCCGTGGCAGACCGCGATCAAGGCGGTTTTCCTCGAAAAGGTGGACATCGTAGCCTCCTATGAGCGCGAGGTGCACAGCCCAAGCTTCCGCATGGCCATCCCCTCGGTCATCGCGCTGAAGCAATATGTGAAGCCCAGCGAATTTCCCGCTTTCACCCGTTTCAACCTGTTCCTGCGCGACGGCTTCGCCTGCCAATATTGCGGCGCGACCGACCATCTGACCTTCGATCATGTGGTGCCGCGCCGCGCCGGCGGGCGGACGAGCTGGGAGAACATCGTCGCGGCCTGCCTGCCCTGCAACCTCAAGAAGGGCGGGCGCACCCCGCGCGAGGCGCATATGCAGCTGCATTCGAAGCCGATCCGGCCGACCAGCTGGCAATTGCAGGAACGCGGCCGCCGCTTCCCGCCCAACTATCTGCACGACAGCTGGCACGACTGGCTCTACTGGGACGTCGAGCTGGAGGCTTGAGGCGGCGTCGGTCCGGTTAAACCGCCGGTAAGCTGCGATCTTGATGCGTAGCTTCACCTCCGTTTCTCGGCGCAGCGTAGGGACATGCGGTTTAGTTGCCACAGGGTTGGCGGTGGGTGTTGGGCATGGTGCTGCAATCCTTTGATCCGGAGGATCTGCCACAGCCGCCGTTTCGGACGGACCGGCTTGTCTTGCGTCCGTATCGGCCGGAGGACGCCGAGCTGGTCCATGCTGCGCTCGACGCGGATCGGGAGGTTTGGCGCTTCGACCCGGGCCATGCTCCTTCGCTTCACGACCGTCGCGACAACATAGCGCGATACGCGGCACTGCGCGGGCATTTCGGCTTTGCGCCTTGTGGGGCCTGGTCGAACGATGGCGCTTTTGTCGGGCAAGGCGGGCTAAATCCCTACGTCTTCGACCACCGCAACGGAACGCGAACTGTCGAGTTCGAGGTCATGTACAAAGTCGCGCGACCGCTCTGGCGGCAGGGCTATGCGACAGAGATCGCGCGCTTCTGGGTGGACTTCGCATTTCGTGAGCTAAGATTGCCTCGCCTGCTGATGTGCGTTGATCGGGACAATCTGGCCTCGATCGGAGTTTTGCGCGCGCTCGGAGCGACGGTCGAGGATGACTGGCTGGAGGAGGATGTTGTGATCGGCACCATCCTTGCCCCACCTCCATAACATCCTGCATGCTGGCCGTGTTCGATAGCCTTTCCCCGATGCGATCACCGCCTTGACCGCTGCGTGCCGCCTCCGCACAGGCGGACGATGCCCTTCACCGCCCATGCCGCCGACCTTGCCGGCCTTGCCGCCGCCGACCGGCTGCGCTGCCTGACGCCCCGATCCGGAAGCGATTTCGCGTCCAACGACTATCTGGGGCTGAGCCGGTCGGCGGAATTGCGCGGCGCGCTGGCCGAGGCGCTGGCGCGCGGGGTGCCGGTGGGATCGGGCGGATCGCGGCTGCTGCGCGGCAATCATGACGAGCATGGGGCGCTGGAGGCGGAGGCGGCGGCGCACTGGGGGAGCGAAAGCGCGCTGTTCTTCGGCAGCGGTTTTGCCGCCAACGCCGGGCTGCTCGCCACCCTGCCCCAGCGCGGCGACCTGATCGTCCACGACGCGCTGGTCCATGCCAGCGCGCACGAAGGGATAAGGCTGTCGCGCGCCGAAGCCACGGCCTTTCCGCACAATGACGCAGACGCGGCGGAGGCGGCGATCGTCGGCTGGCGCGCGCGCGGCGGCACCGGCACGCCGTGGATCGCGGTCGAAACGCTGTACAGCATGGACGGCGACCGCGCGCCGCTTTCCGATCTGGCCGAGGTCGCCGCGCGCCGCGACGCTGTGCTGCTGCTCGACGAGGCCCATGCCGCCGGCGTGTTCGGTGAGGGAGGTCGCGGCCTCGGCAGCGATCTCCACGGCCGGCCGAACGTCGTCACGCTCGTCACCTGCGGCAAGGCGCTGGGGTGCGAGGGCGCGCTGCTGCTTGGCCCGCACGTGGTGCGCGACCATCTGGTCAACCGGGCGCGCGGCTTCGTCTTTTCGACCGCGCCGTCGCCGCTGATCGCCGCCGGGGTGCGCGCCGCTATCGCCCTGGTCGCCGACCAGCCCGAGCGGCGCACACGGCTCGCGGCGCTCTGTCGCCATGCCGAGGCGCGGCTTGTCCCGCTCGGCGCAACCGCGACCGGCAGCCAGATCCTGCCGCTACTCGTCGGGCGCGACGGCGCGGCGATGGCGCTGGCGGCGGCAGCCCAGGCGGGCGGATTCGACGTGCGCGGCATCCGCCCGCCGACCGTCCCCGCCGGAACCGCGCGGCTGCGCCTGTCCATCACCCTCAACATCGGCGAGGCCGAAGTCGACGGCCTCGCCGATCTGCTGGCGACGCAGCGGATTGCGGGAATTGCGGCATGACCGGCGCGATCGTCGTCAGCGGCACCGATACCGATGTCGGCAAGACCGTCTTCGCCGCCGCGCTCGCCGCGGCGCTCGACGCGACCTACTGGAAGCCGGTGCAGGCGGGCCTTGCCGACGACGACGGTCGGGGGGCGACCGATGCGGCGCGGGTGCGCGCGCTCGGCGTGCCGCCGGACCGCATCCTGCCCGAAGCCTGGCGGCTTGCCACTCCCTGCTCGCCGCATCGCGCCGCCGAGATCGACGGCGTCGTCATCGACCCCGACCGGCTGGCGATGCCTGCCGTCGCAGGACCGCTGGTGATCGAAGGAGCAGGCGGGCTGCTCGTCCCGCTGACCCGCGATTTCCTCTATGCCGACCTGTTCGCGCGCTGGGGAGCGCCGCTGGTCCTCGTCGCGCGCACCGCCCTCGGCACGATCAACCACAGCCTACTGAGCATCGAGGCGGCGCGCGCGCGCGCTATTCCCATCCTCGGCATCGCCTTCGTCGGCGACGCCGTGCCCGACAGCGAGGACATCATTTGCGCCATCGGCGGAGTGAAGCGGCTCGGCCGACTGCCCTTCCTCGGTTCGCTCGACGCCAGCAGCCTCGCCGCCGCCTTCGCCGCGCATTTCGACCCCGCCGATTTCAACCCCGGCCTTTCCCGATGAGCGGCAGCCCGGTCTGGCACCCCTTCACCCAGCACGGCCTTCGCGAGCCGATCCCGCATGTCGTGCGCAGCGAAGGCGCCGCCCTGTTCACCGCCGACGGCGCGCGCGTCATCGACGCCGTTTCGAGCTGGTGGGTGACTACCCACGGCCACAACCACCCGCCGATCGTGGCGGCGGTGCGCGAGGCGGTGGGGCGGCTCGACCAGATGATCTTCGCGGGCTGGACCCATCCGGAAGCGGAGCGGCTGGCGGCGGATCTCGTGGCGCTGGTCCGGCAGGAACTGGGCAGCGACCATCTCACCCATGTCTTCTTCTCCGACAGCGGATCGACCAGCGTGGAAGTGGCGCTGAAAATGGCGCTCGGCACCTGGCGCGGGCGGGGCGAGCCGCGCCACCGCATCCTCGTCATGGACAATGGCTATCATGGCGACACCATCGGCGCGATGTCGGTCGGCGCGCGCGGCGTGTTCAACCGCGCCTATGCGCCACTGCTGTTCGACGTGTCGAGCCTGCCCTTTCCGACGGCGGGGCGCGAGCAGGCGACGCTCGACGCGCTGGAGGCGGCGTGCCGGGCGGAGGCGCCCGCCGCCCTGATCGTGGAGCCGCTGGCGCTGGGGGCGGGCGGAATGCTCTTCTACGCGCCCGACGTGCTCGCCGACATGGCGGACATCTGTCGCCGGCATGGCGTGCTGTTCATCGCCGACGAGGTGATGACCGGCTGGGGCCGCACCGGGACGATGTTCGCCTGTTCGCAGGCCGGGGTGGTCCCCGACCTCCTCTGCCTGTCGAAGGGGCTGACCGGCGGGCTGCTGCCGCTGGCGGTGACGCTGGCCAGCGAGGCGGTCTTCGCCGCCCATTGCTCGACCGAGCGGCAGGACATGTTCTTCCATTCGTCGAGCTACACCGCCAACGCCATCGCCTGTGCCGCCGCCAACGCCAATCTGGCGGTGTGGCGCGACGAGCCGGTGCTTGGCCGGATCGACGATCTTGTCGCGCGGCAAGACGCGGCCCTTGCCGGGCTTGCCGGGCATCCGGCGATCGGCGGGCAGCGTCGCCTCGGCACCATCGCCGCGATGGAACTGGGCAAGGCGGGCGGCGGCTATGCCGCGACGCTCGCGCCCGAACTGATGGCCTTTTGCCGGGAGCGCGACGTGCTGCTTCGCCCACTCGGCTCCACCGTTTATGTCATGCCGCCCTATTGCATTGGCGAAGACGATCTGACGCGCGTCTATGCCGTGATCGGCGACGCGGCCGACCGGATCGCCGAAAGCGAACCCCTCACCGCTTGACCCCGGCTAGTGTGCGCCGCACAATCGGCGCATGCAGGACAGTGCCGCCTCCCCCATCAGCCAGAATGAGGACGTGCGCTTCCTCGGGCGCATCCTCGGCGAGGTCATCCGCGCCTATGGCGGCGACAGGCTATACCGGCAGACCGAATATATCCGATCGACCAGCGTCGACCGGCATCGCGGGCTGGTCGAGGGCGACGCGATCGACCCCGGCCTCGACGCGCTGAGCCTCGACGACACGCTGGAGTTCGTGCGCGGATTCATGCTTTTCTCGCTGCTCGCCAACCTCGCCGAGGACCGGCAGGGGGTGCAGCGCGAGGAAGGCGCGACGGTCGCCGAGGCGGTCGAACGGCTGGCGGGCGCGGGCATCGACCGCGCGGCGGTGCGGCGGCTGATCGACGTCGGCCTGATTGTCCCGGTGCTGACCGCGCACCCGACCGAGGTGCGGCGCAAGTCGATCATCGACCACCGGAACCGCATCGCCGCGCTGATGGCGATGCGCGACGAGGGCCGCACCGTCACGCCCGAAGGCGACCTGATCGAGGATTCGATCCGGCGGCAGGTCGCCCTGCTCTGGCAGACGCGCGCGCTGCGCCGCGAACGGCTGTTCGTTACCGACGAGATCGACATCGCCCGCGCCTATATGGCCGAGGTGTTCCTGCCCGTGCTGCCGATGCTCTACGCGCGCTGGGAACGGGCGCTGCACGATGGAGCGGATGAAGGCCGGCTGCCCGTCTTCCTGCGGCTCGGCAACTGGATCGGCGGCGACCGCGACGGCAATCCCTTCGTCGACGCGGCGACGCTGCGCTATGCGCTGGCGCGCGGGGCCGAGGCGGCGGTCGGCCATTTTCTTGACGCCATCCATGCGCTCGGCGCCGAGCTGAGCATTTCGACCGGCCATGCCGGGGTGCCCGGCGATGTGCTGGCGCTTGCCGATGCGAGCGGCGACGATGCCCCGCCGCGCGCCGACGAACCCTATCGCCGCGCGCTCTCCGGCATCTACGCGCGGCTGGCTGCCACCTATGCCGCACTGACCGGCAAGGACGCCCCTCGCCCAGCGCGGGTCGCGGCCGAGCCCTATCCCGATCCGCGCGCGCTGCGCCACGACCTTGCCGTCATCGCGGGCGGGCTGGCGGCAGGCGGCGAAGGCGTGCTGGCGAGCGGCGGCGCGCTCGGCAGGCTCATCCGCGCGGTCGAGGTCTTCGGCTTCCATCTCGCCACGCTCGACATGCGGCAGAATAGCGACGTGCATGCCCGCGTCGTCGGCGAATTGCTGGCGGTGGCGGGCGTCTGCCCCGACTATGCAGCGCTGGACGAGGACGCGCGGGTCGCGCTGCTGCTCGGCGAGCTTGCCCACAACCGCCCGCTCACGCGCCCCGACACGCCGCTGACCGAGGAAAGCGCGAAGGAGCTGGCCATCGTCCGCGCCGCCGCCGAGGCGCAGCGCCGCCATGGCCCCCGCGCGATCGAGCAATGGATCATCAGCCAGACGCAGAGCGTGTCCGACCTGCTCGAGGTCTGGCTGCTCGCCCGGGAGGCCGGGCTGTGGCGCATCGATGCCGACGGCACGCCGCACGCGTCGATCATGGCGGTGCCGCTGTTCGAAACCGTCGCCGATCTGGAGGCCGCGCCCGCCACCATGCGCGCCTATCTCGCCATCCCGATGGTCCGCGCGCTGGCCAGGGGGCGAGGCCATCAGGAAGTGATGATCGGCTATTCGGATTCGAACAAGGACGGCGGTTATCTCACCTCGACCTGGCAGCTGCACGAGGCGAGCCGCGCGCTTGCCCCGGTGTTCGAGGAAGCGGGGGTCGCCCTGCAGCTGTTCCACGGCCGTGGCGGCGCGGTCGGGCGCGGCGGCGGATCGAGCTTTGCGGCGATCCAGGCGCAGCCGCGCGGCACGGTGCAGGGCCGCATCCGAATCACCGAGCAGGGCGAGGTGATCGCCGCGAAATATGGCACCGTCGAGAGCGCGGCCCTCAATCTCGAGGCGATGACCGCGGCGACGCTGCTCGCGACGCTGGAGCCCGACCCGGTCATCGCCGCCGACCGGGCTCGCTTTTCGGCGGCGATGGACGATCTGTCGGCGCGGGCCTTCGCCGCCTATCGCGGGCTCGTCTACGAAACCGACGGGTTCCGGACCTTCTTCCGCCAGATGACGCCGATCGCGGAGATCGCGACGCTGAAAATCGGGTCGCGCCCCGCCAGCCGCAAGGCGAGCGACGCGATCGAGGATCTGCGCGCGATCCCGTGGGTATTCAGCTGGGCGCAGGCGCGGGTGATGCTGCCGGGCTGGTACGGGGTCGGCGCGGCGCTCGACGGCTTTGCCGACAAGGGGCTGCTGAAGGCGATGGCTAGCGAATGGCCCTTTTTTCGCGCCGCGCTTGCCAATATGGAAATGGTGCTCGCCAAATCCGACCTTGGCCTCGCGCGCCGTTACGCCGGACTGGTCGAGGACGGGGCGCTGGCCGAGCGGCTGTTCGGCCGGATCGAGACGGGCTGGCACCAGGCGCGCGACGGGCTGCTCGCCGCGAAGGGGGAAAGCCGGCTGCTCGAATCGAACCCCGCGCTCGCCGCGTCGATACGCCTGCGCCTGCCCTATATCGAGCCGCTGAACCTGCTGCAGATCGAACTCTTGAAGCGCCATCGCGCGGGCGAGGAGGATCCGCGCATCGCCGAGGGCATTCAGCTGTCGATCAACGCTATCGCCACCGCGCTCAGAAACAGCGGTTAGCGCTGGCACCCGGCTCCTATTGACACTATTGTAAGGCCATGTCCGCGACCCAGCACAGCCACGCCATCGCCGTCGAAGCCGGCGACATCGACTTCATGGGGCATGTCAACAATGCCAATTACCTGCGCTGGGTGCAGGATGCGGTGGTCGCGCACTGGCGGCGGTTCGCGCCGGAAGAGGCAGTTGCCACCCATTTGTGGATCGCGCTGAAGCATGAGATCACCTATCTGCGCCCCGCCTTCCTCGATGACCAGGTCGTCGCCGACGTCGTGCTCCACAAGGTCGCGGGCGCGCGGGCCTTCTACGACACCATCATCCGGCGGGGCGACGAGGTGCTGGCCGAGGTGAAGTCGAGCTGGGCCTGCGTCGATGCCGCGACGCTGCGCCCGATGCGCATCGCGCGCGATGTCGCGGCGCGCTTTTTCGGCGGGGCGCGCGACAGCGCCTGACTGCCCGGCGACCGGCGGTCAATCGGGCTGGGCGCGGACCCACAATCCCACGGCTTCGTGCAGGCTGCCGACGCCGAGCCGGCGACGCAGCCGCGCGCAGTGCATTTCCACCGTGCGCGGACTGAGCTCGAGCAGCCGGGCGATTTCCTTTGTCCGGCGGCCCAGCGCAAGATGGCCCAGCACGTCCCGCTCGCGCGCGGACAATGTGGCGACCGCGCCCACCTGCCGTTCGGCGCTTCGCATCGCAAGCTGAAGCTCGGCGATCCGCGCCGCCGTATCGAGCAGCCGCAGCGCGATCCGATCGTCGGAGAGGGAAGCGTCGAGCACGTCGACCGCGCCGAGGCGCGTGAGATCGACGACCTGTTCGGCGGTAGGGTGCGCGGCGAAGGCGGCGATGGCCGCACGCTGTCCGAGCGGCCCGGCCAGCGCGCTCGCGGCCAGCGACAGCCCGTCGACGAGCACGAGATTGGGGAGGAAATCGGACAGCGTCTCGATCACATCCTGCGGATCTTCATGGCCGAGAATACGGCCGCCCGCACTCCGCACCGCCCGCACCAGGCTGACCGTTCGGCGATCCGAGGCGAGCAGCAGGTGCAGCTGCGCCGGAACGCCCGCGACCACCGCCGCCGGTGGATAGGAAGGGGGGGCCATGGCCATAATGGTCGCCATGCAGGCTTCATAGGACGGCCCGCCCCGATGCGGGCGGCAAGCTGCGCCAATATCGTTACGGCCTCGACCAATTCCATCCGCTTAGGTGCCACGGTGGCGCGACTGGGCTTAACCGGCCGATTAAATCATCGCTTGACCGGAGCGCGGGCGATCCGCATCCCGAGGAAAATTAGGAGAGACCCATGCCGCTCGATTCCACCGTCCGCACCGCGTTCGGCGATGATCATGCCGCCTTTCGCGACACGGTGCGCCAGTTCATGCAGAAGGAAGTTGCCCCCCACGCTGCGGAGTGGGAGGAGGCCGGCATCGTCCCCAAGGCGCTGTGGGCCAAGGCGGGCGCGCTCGGCCTGCTGTGCCCCACCGTGCCCGAGGAATATGGCGGCCTCGGCCTCGACTTCACCTACAATGCCGTGGTCGATGAGGAAGCGGCCTATCATGGCGGCGTTGCGCTCGGCTTTTCGCTCCAGTCCGACATCGTCGCCGACTATATCGTCCATTACGGTTCGCCCGAACAGAAGGCGGAATGGCTGCCGAAGCTGGTGTCGGGCGAGGCGGTGACCGCCATCGCGATGACCGAGCCCGGCACGGGTTCGGACCTGCAGGGCATGCGCACCACCGCCCGCAAGGACGGCAACCATTATGTGATCAACGGGTCGAAGACCTATATCACCAACGGCCAGAACGCCGACCTCATCCTCACCTGCGTCAAGACCGATCCCGATGCCGCCAAGCCGTGGCAGGGTGTGTCGATCATATTGGTCGAGGCGGACCGTGAAGGGTTCGAACGCGGGCGCAATCTCGACAAGATCGGGCAGGACGCCGCCGACACGTCGGAGCTGTTCTATAACGACGTGCGCGTGCCGATCACCAACTGCCTCGGCGAGGAAGGCAAGGGCTTCATCTATCTGATGAGCCAGCTCGGCCAGGAGCGGCTGTCGATCGCGGTCAGCGCGCAGGCGAGCGCGCAGCGGGCGTTCGACGACACCGTCGCCTTCACCAAGGACCGCAAGGCGTTCGGCAGCACCGTGTTCGATTTCCAAAACACCCGCTTCGTGCTCGCCGACCTCAAGGCCAAGCTGCAGGTCGGCTGGGCGCATCTCGACTGGGCGCTGGCGCAGCACCGGGAACGCACGCTGACGCCCGAGGAAGGTGCGGCGGCGAAGCTTTGGCACACCGACCTGCAATGGGAAGTGATGGACAAGTGCCTGCAGCTCCACGGCGGCGCGGGCTATATGAACGAATATCCCATTGCCCGCGCCTGGCGCGGCGCGCGCGTCACCCGCATCTTCGGCGGCACAAACGAAATCATGAAGGAGCTGATCGGACGGTCGCTTTAGTCAGCGCGACAGCTCCGACGGAGCGGGTGCGAAATCCTCCCCGAACGGGGAGGAGGACCGTCCCGGCGCAGCCGCGAGGGTGGAGAGGAAGCGGGCGCTCCCCTCCCCTCCGTCAGCCACTACGCGGCTGCCACCTCCTGATTGGGACGGGGAGGCTACAAACTAGCTCCGTCGCCCCCGCGAAGGCGGGGGCCCATCCCGCCTGTCGATCAAGCGGCGGTTTATGGGGCGAGAGGGGATAGGCCCCCGCCTCCGCGGGGGCGACGGTGGTAGTACGGCGGGGTCTCACCTACGCGTCTCCGCGCAAAAGCCATTTTGTCGGATGCAATGGGACAGGCCGACGCGTGAACACCCCGCCGCCTGATCCTCGCCCGATCAGCCCCGGGCGCCGGCGGTTAGCGCGCTCGGCGCCGGCCTCACCCCCGCGAGCTGGACGCCGCGCCGTTGCAGCACCTTGCCCAGCATGCGCCGCACGTCGGTCGGGCTGTCGTGCACCGTGACTTCGATCAGATCGATCCCCGCCTTGCGCAGCGCTTCCCGCTTGATGGCATCGCGCGCCGCGGCGGGCGAGAGATGATGACCGCTGCCCTGATACTCGATCACGCATGCCGGCATGACGTCGGCGTCGACGATGAGCAGGTCCACGCGCTTCGCATTGATGGCGCGGAAGCCGTCCTCGTCATCGCAGCTCAATATCTCGCCCAGCACGACCTGCGCGAAGACGCGCCAGTCGGGTGCGCTCTGGCGCATGATGGCTTCGACCACGGCGAACAGCTTTGTTTCGGAACGATTGAGGACGCGCTTCCTCTGGTAGCTCGTGCGCTCGACAATGCGCAGCTGCGCCGGCGCGTCGATCGCCTTGCTGATGGCGACAGGCCGCGGACCATAGGCGTTGCCCTTACTTTTTCGACGGCGCGGGCCGGTGCCGATGATGCTGCCCGCCACGGCGATGCCGATCGCCACGCCGGCTAATATTGCTTCGAACGGCAGCGACAGCAGGGCATCGAGCATCGCGTCGCCATAGCGCGCGATGGCTAGCGAAGGGTTAAACCGTCAATCGCCGAACACCGGCTCGCGCCGTGCCATGCCGGCCATCACCGCCTCCATCTGGTTGGGGGTGCGGAGGAGGGCGGCCTGTTCCTCGCTTTCCGCGTGCAGCAGCGCGGCGGCGTCGCGGTCGTGGCGGTGGGCGAGCATGCGCTTGGCGGCGCGGGTCGCATCGGGGCTGCGGGCCGCGATCTCCTCCGCGATGGCGCGGGCGCGGGCGAGCGGGTCGGCATCGGCATGCGTCGCGAAGCCGAGCGCCACCGCCTCCTCGCCCGAAAATTCGCGCGCGGTCCACATCAGCTCGGCGAGATGATCGTCGCGCACCAGCCCGCGCCATGTGACGAAGCCCGCCATGTCGGGGACGATGCCCCATTTCGCCTCCATCACCGCCAGCCGCGCGTCGGGCGCGACCACGCGGATGTCCGCGCCGCTCGCGATCTGCAGCCCGCCGCCGAGGCACACGCCGTGCACCGCCGCGATCACCGGCAACGGCAGCCGCCGCCACTGGATCGCCACCGCCTGCCAGATGTTGGCATCGCCATGCGTGCGGTCAGTGATTGGGCCGGCGCCCATTGCCCCTGCGGTGCCGCCGACATCGGCCATGCTCGCCATGTCGAGCCCGGCGCAGAAGCCGCGCCCCTCGCCCGCCAGCACCACCGCCCGCGCCTTTGATGCCGCCAGCGCCTCGCCCGCCGCGACGAGCGCGGCGAACATCGCGGGGTCCAGCGCGTTCAGCTTGTCGGGACGGGCGAGGCGAACCTCGGCGATGGGTCCGTCGTGGCGGATGGTGACCCGGTCTTCCATGCTTCGCTCTCCCCGATACCGACGGAGAAGGAAGACATTGTGGCGATCACCCTGTCAAGCGGCGGCAGCCCCAGCGCGGCGCGATCGAGCGCATAGCCAGCTCCACGGTCGGTGCGGATCGCGAAAATTCCGATCGCGGCGAGCTTGGCGCGCAGGCGGTGAAGATGGACGGCGAGCCCGTTAGTGCCGGGATCGAAACCGAAGCCCAGCACGTCGCGCCACAGCTGCTCGGTGGGGACGGGTTTCCCGCCGGCGGCCAGCACGACGGCGAGCAATGCGGCTTCGCGCGGGGTCAGCTGGCTGCGCTCCGCACCGTTCGACACCTGCTGGTGCACTGTGTCGAACCGCATCCGCCCGGCCCTGACCCTGGGGTGCGCGAGCAGCCGCCGTGCACGCAGCAGCCATTCGCGGCCGAGCGCGTCCGGGCCGAGACAGTCGGCGCGCCCGAGCCCAAGCAGCGCGGCGCGTTCGGCGGGTGCCAGCTGCGCCGACACCAGCACCGGCCACGGCCCCGCCCGCACCGCATATTCGGCAACGTCGAGCGCCATCGCCTCGTGCCCGGGCGCGACCGACAGGCAGAGGAGGCGCGGCGGTTGCCGGATGCAGTCGGCCAGACCGGTCAGCCGCCAGCCGCGCCCCGGCAGCGGCGGACCATGATCCTGCTGCCCGAGCCGCAGCCACCCCGCGATCCGCTCCCCCGTCATGGCGCAAGACTAAGTGGTGGCGCGACATGTTCCACCGCCGCACTGATCCGGAACGGACGCGGAAGGGCTTGCCTTCAGGCCGCGCTGGCGGTCGGCGTGTTGACGCCGTGCGCGCCGAGAAATCGCTTCACCTGCCGCGCCGCCTGCCGGATACGCTGTTCGTTTTCGACGAGCGCGATGCGGACGAACCCCTCGCCCTCCTCGCCGAAGCCCACGCCGGGCGCGACCGCGACCCCCGCATCGCCGAGCAGCGCCTTGGAAAATTCGAGCGCGCCCATCGACTTGAGCGCAGGCGGAATGGGCGCCCAGGCGAACATCGAGGCTTCGGGCGGGGGAATGTCCCAGCCCGCGCGGCCGAAGCTTTCGACCAGCACGTCGCGCCGCTTGCGATAGAGCGCGCGGTTGTGGGCGACGATGTCCTGCGGCCCGTTGATCGCCGCGACCGCCGCCGCCTGGATCGGCGTGAATGCGCCATAGTCGAGATAGCTCTTCACCCGGGTGAGCGCGCCGATCAGCGTACGGTTGCCTACCGCAAAGCCGATCCGCCAGCCCGCCATCGAATAGGTTTTCGACATGGAGGTAAATTCGACCGCCACATCCTTCGCCCCCGGCACCTGCAGGATCGATGGCGTCGGCGTGTCGCCGAAATAGATTTCCGAATAGGCAAGGTCGGACAGCACCCAGAGCTTGTGTTCGCGCGCGAAGGCGACGACCTCTTCGTAGAAGCCATAGTCGGCGACATAGGCCGTGGGGTTGCTGGGATAGCCGATCACCAGCACCGACGGGCGCGGCACGGTGTAGCGCATC
>ERZ941706.127-NODE-127-length-26999-cov-4.780508_pt1 | contig 26999 bp, 21 predicted proteins | sample MGYA00521232_ERZ941706 | MGnify/ENA primary metagenome ERZ941706 (study PRJEB32759, sample SAMN07749893) | skin metagenome | biome: transportation; feature: city; material: polyester macromolecule | host: Homo sapiens | place: Hong Kong:ER line | collected...
ACTCGCTCATTGGCTGGATCGTGTCGTGCGCCACGAAGCAGGTGAATCCGTATTCCTCCAGCGCTTCGCTGAGTTCCCGCGCGTCTCGCTTGTGTTGGTCACGATGGCTGATGAACACGCGGGCTAAGCCGGGTTTCCAAAAATCGAGCGCATCCGGGTTGACCGGCGGTGTAGCTGAGAATGTCTTGGCCGCGAGATACTGGAAATCGTTTTCGTCATTCAGTTCAAACCGTAGATTGTTAAAGTACTCATTCTCGATACCGCTCGCGAGCTTGTTGAGAATATCTTTGATTCCGATTGCGACGTCTGCCTGATCTTCGGGATCGATCTTTGCGAGCTGGTCCAGGGGAAGGAAAAGCACAACATCGTGGCCATCCATGCCACCGTTCCAATTGTCATGAGCGACCGCCTCATCCACGTAGTAACGGCACGCCGCGATCATATCGCGAAGATCGGTCTGTCCCTTCCGGTCATACATAACTTGGAGGCGAACGAGGTACTGCGGCAGCTTGGATGGAAGAGTGTACGTCACCCCGGCATCTTAGCCAGGGTGCCGAGACAGGCAAGCGCCGTTAGGTGCTGGTCCCACGGCTTGATGGTGCGGCTCGTCCGTTGAACGGAGGGAGACCGTAGCGCACGATGAGAGCTTCATAAACAATTGTTCGGTTAGGCCGTCTGAGCGCCCAGCGGGCTTTCCGCATGCCTCCCAAGACCGGACATTCAGTCGCTAGTTTGGCCATGATTACATCCGCACCTGTCAAATGGTGCCACGGTCCCCGCTCAATCCCGCATCACGCACGGCTTGATCGCCTCGGGCTCGGGCCGCGGGCCGACCGCCTTGAAGGTCGCCATGTAGCCGCCGGCGGACGGCATGTCGGTCATCGAGACCTGCTGATACCCCACCGCCTCGAACTCGCACTTGAGCAGTGCGGGGGGTGTGCCGTGGTTCTTCGTCTGGCGGTTGGCGTCGACCACCACCACCAGGCCTTCGGGCTTCAGCGAGGGGCGGAGGCGCCAGAGGAATTCGTAAGGTTGTGCGATCTCATGGTACATGTGGACCATGAGGACGCGGTCGAAGCTTGCCGGGGGGAGCTTGGGGTCGGCGGGGGCGCCGAGGCGAACCGCGACGTTTTCGAGGTCTTCGCGGGCGACGCGTTCCGCCAGCGCGTCGCGGACGCTGGCGACGATGTCCTCGGCCAGCACGCGGCCGTGTTCGCCGACGCGGGCAGCGAGGCGGATGGTGTAATAGCCCTCGCCTGCGCCGATGTCGGCGACGGTCATGCCCTTGGCGATGCCGGACTTGTCCATCACCTCGGCGGCTTCGTTCAGGCGGTCGCGCGCCTCCTCGTTCGACCAGCGCGACGAGACGATGTGCGCGACGGGGCGGTCGGCGGCGGGGAAGTCGCTGGGCTTGTCGGCGCGCTTCAGCAGCGGCTTGGACCCGTCGCACGCGGACGCGGCGAGGCACAGCCCCGCAGCGGTCGCGATGGCGAGGGTCCGGCGCAGGCTCAATCGACGTCCTCCACGTCGACCTTCTCACCGGTCACGCGCTGCGACAAGGCCGCGGCCATGAACGGATCGAGCGCGCCGTCGAGCACGTCGCCGGGCGCGGTCGAGGTGGTGCCGGTGCGCAGGTCCTTCACCAGCTGGTACGGCTGGAGCACATAGCTGCGGATCTGGTGGCCCCAGCCGATGTCGGTCTTGGTGGCGTTTTCGGCGTTGGCGGCCTGTTCGCGCTTCTGGAGTTCCAGTTCGTACAGGCGGGCGCGCAGCTGGTTGTAGGCTTCGGCCTTGTTCTTGTGCTGCGAACGCTGGTTCTGGCACTGCACGACGATGCCGGTGGGGATGTGCGTGATGCGCACCGCCGAATCCGTCGTGTTGATGTGCTGGCCGCCGGCGCCGGACGCGCGATAGGTGTCGATGCGCAGGTCGCTTTCGTTGTAGTCGACGACGATATTGTCGTCGATCACCGGATAGACCCAGACGCTGGAGAAGCTGGTGTGGCGGCGCGCGGCGCTGTCGTACGGGCTGATGCGGACCAGGCGGTGGACGCCGCTTTCGGTCTTGGCATAGCCATAGGCGTTCTCGCCCTTCACCAGCAGCGTCGCGGACTTGATGCCGGCCTGTTCGCCGGCGTGGTAGTCGATCAGCTCGACCTTCATGCCGCGGCGTTCGGCCCAGCGCGTGTACATGCGCTGGAGCATGCCCGCCCAATCCTGGCTCTCGGTGCCGCCGGCGCCCGAGTTGATCTCGATATAGGTGTCGTTGCCGTCGGCCTCGCCCGCCAGCAGCGCCTGGATCTTGTCGCGGTCGGCGCGTTCCGCCAGCGCGGCGAGGGCCTCGACGCCCTCCTGCTCCATCGCGGTGTCGCCCTCGGCCTCCGCCATTTCGATGAGTTCGACGGTGTCGTCCATCTCGGACTGGATCGCGCGGGTGGCGGTGATCGCTTCGTCCAGGCGGCGGCGTTCGCGCATCACCTCCTGCGCGGCCTTGGGATCGTTCCACAGCGCCTGGTCCTCGACGCGGGCGTTGAGCTCGTCGAGCCGGCGCAGCGCGCGGTCCCAATCCAGGAACCGGCGCAGCAGCGCCAGCGCGTCATTGATGCGGTCGACGTGGGACTGCGCTTCGGCGCGCATGGAACTTCTCCGGTAGAACGTAAGGCGGGTGAGCGCGCGTATATAGGAGGCGGCGCTAGTAGATTCCGCCTTCCCTTTGCAAGAAATCGCTGTCGCGCGCGGTGTTGGTGGCGCGTTGCGGCGCGGCGGCAGTCGCGGTCGCGACGGGCGCGGGGCCGCGGCGGATGGCGCGACGCGGCTCGCTCTGCGGCTTGAACGCTTCCCAGATCACCGCCGCCTTGGGATCGGTGTCGGTCGGGAAGGTGCCGTAGACCGGGCGGCCACTGGCGCGATCGATCCGTACCATGCGGATGCCCGCAGGCGCGCGGAACGGCACCTTGGGCAGGCCGTCATAGGCCTTGACCGCAAATTCCTTGAAGATCGGCGCGGCGAAGGTGCCGCCCTGCGCATAGCCGCCGAGGTTGGTCGGCGTGTCGTAGCCGACGTAGAGCCCGCCGATGAACTGCGGCGTGCCGCCGACGAACCAGACGTCGGTCGGGCCGGTGGTGGTGCCGGTCTTGCCCATCATCGGCCGGTCGAGATCGCGCAGGACCACGGCGGTGCCGCGCTGGATGACGCCTTCGGTGATGTGGACCATCTGATAGGCGGTGAGCGGATCGATCGCCTGACGAGTGCGGTCGCCGGGGCGCGGCATGGGCTTGCCGTTGTAATCGGGGGCGTTGCAGCCGTCGCAGCCGCGCCAGTTGGCCGGCCAGATGACCTTGCCGTGGCGGTCCTGGACGAAGTCGATCAGCGTTGGTTCGTGCGCGCGGCCCTGATTGGCGAGCGTCGCATAGGCGTTGACCATGCGGCTGACGGTGGTGACGCCCGCGCCCAAGGCATTGGCGAGATAGGGCTGGTAATCGCCCACCCCCATGCGCTTCATCACCGCGACGACCTTCGGCATGCCGGTCGTCGCGGCGGCGCGCACGGTCATCAGGTTGCGCGACTGTTCGATGCCCCAGCGCATCGTGTGCGGCCCGGCGCCGCGCGCATTGCCGAAGTTGCGGAAGCACTTCTGCCCCAGCCGCGCGCCCTGATAGACGCAGAACGGCCCGTCGACGATGATCGACGCCGGCGTCATGCCATTTTCGAGCGCGGCGGAATAGACGATCGGCTTGATCGTCGATCCGGGCTGGCGCAGCGCCTGCGTGGCGCGGTTGAATGCCTGCAGCCGGCTGTCGAACCCGCCCTGCATCGCGAGCACGCGGCCGGTAGCCGGTTCCTCGACGACGAAGCCGCCGCTGATCTTCGGGACCGAGCGGATGGCGTATTCGCTACCCTGTGGCGCGACGGCGATGATGTCGCCCGGCTTCAGGGCGGCGAAAGCGGTGCCGCCTTTACCGCGGACCGGCATCTGCGCGGCCGCACGCGGCAGGAGGCCGGTCTTGCCGTCGGCGAACCCGACCTGCCACGCGTCGCCATCGCGCCCGATCACGATCGCGGCGCGCCAGTCCTTGTAGTCGAGGCCGATGTTGGTGTTGAGCAAGGGCTGGAGCCAGCTGTCGCTGTCGTCGAGATCGACGTGACGCAGCGGCCCCGACCAGCCGCGGCCGGCGTCGTAGCGGAGCAGGCCATCACGAAGGGCCTGCGCCGCCAAATCCTGCAATCGCGTGTCGAGGCTGGTGCGCACCCACAGGCCGCCGGCATAGACGCTGAATGGGCCATCGCGCTCGGTCTCACCGAACTTGTCGATCAGCTGGCGGCGCACCTCCTCGACGAAATAGCCGCCGACGCGCTCGTACTTGGGTGTGCGGCGCAGGATCGTGCCGAGCGGCTCCGACACCGCCTGATCGTGCTGGGCCTGCGTGATGAAGCCGTTCTTCAGCATCTCGCCGAGCACATAATTGCGGCGGGCGAGCGCGCGATCGGCATGGCGGACGGGATCGTAGTTCGACGGCCCCTTGGGCAAGATGGCGAGATAGGCGAGCTGCGCGAGGTCGAGCTCGTTCAATTCCTTGTCGAAATAGGCGTGGGAGGCCGCCTCGACGCCGAAGGCATTGCGGCCCAGCGCGATCTGGTTGAGGTACAGCTCCAGGATCTGCGGCTTGGTCAGCGTATCCTCGATCTTGTAGGCGAGGATCGCTTCCTTGAACTTGCGCGTCGGCGAATATTCGTTGCCGATGAGGAGGTTCTTGGCGACCTGTTGCGTGATCGTCGACCCGCCCTTGGCGCGCCGGCCGCTGCCGAACTTGCGCACATAATCGATCACCGCGCCGCCGAGGCCGGGATAGTCGACGCCATGGTGTTCGAAGAAGGTCTTGTCCTCGGCGGCGAGGAAGGCGCGCACCAGCAGCGGCGGATATTCGGCGTAGGATAGCTCGACGCGGCGTTCGCGGGCGTAGGACTGGATCGGCGCGCCGTCCGCGCCGCGCACGTTGGTCGGCAGCGGCGGTTCGTAGGTGCGCAGCTGGTCGACCGAGGGCAATTGCCGCAGCACCGTCACCCACAGCACGCCATAGCCGATCACGGCGAGCACCGCGAGGATGGCAAGCCCCTTCACCCACCAGCGCCCCCACGCGCGGCGGGCAAGGCCACGCACGCCGCCGGCGTCGCGGAAGGCGGTGAATCGGCTGGTGCGGGGGGGATCGGACGCCATAAACTGGGGCGTGCGTCTACACGGCTTTCCCGGCACTTGCCAGCCTGCGGCGCGCGGTGCTGGCGCCGGGACGCGGGAGCCGATAGGCGGCGGCGATGCTGGTCGCGATCCTCCTGGTGCTGACGCTTGGCTATCAGGCGCTGATCCTGTGGCGCGGGCGGCTGATGGCGGGGTGGCGGATCGGCTTTGCCGCGCCGCACCTGCGCTGGGCGTCGGGGCTGTGGCTGGGCTATGGCGTACCGGCGCTGCTGGGGCTGCTGGCGATCGGGGGATTGAACGCGATCGGGGCGATGCCCCTCGCCTTCCTGCCGCTGGGACAAGCGATCGGGGTGGTGCCGGGGACGATCGCGCCGGTGACGATCGCGCTGGGGCTTGGCGGCGGCAGTCTGCTGGGCCTGGTGCTCACCTGGTGGCGGGCGCGGCGCGGACGCGGACCGTGGGTGCTGGGCGACGCGCGCTCGATCATGCCGCGCGGCGACGCCGATCTGTGGCCGGCGGCGGTGCTGGCGCTGTCGGCGGGGGTGACGGAGGAGCTGTTCTTTCGGTTGTGGCTGCCGCTGATCGTCGCGCTCGCCTGCGGGTCGGGCGCGACGGGGATGGCTGTAGCGACGGTCGCCTTTGCGGCGATGCACCGCTATCAGGGGTGGGCCGGGATGGCGGCGAACCTGGTCGGCGGCGCGCTGCTGGCGGTGCTGTATCTGGGGACGGGTGCACTCTGGGTGCCGATCGGGGTGCACGCTTTGGTGGACCTCAACGCGATCGTGCTGCGGCCCTTCATCGCCTCCCGCGTCAGTTCTTCAGCCGCCAGCCGCTCTTGAAGATCCAGGCGATGATGCCGAGGCACAGGACGAGGAAGCCGAGTGTCACGCCGAGGCTCAACCCGATGTCCACGTCGCCCTTGCCGAAGAAGCTCCAGCGAAAGCCGCTGACGAGATAGACGACCGGGTTGAACAGGCTGACCGTGCGCCAGGGCTGGGGCAACATGTCGATCGAATAGAAGCTGCCGCCTAGGAAGGTCAGCGGCGTGATCAGCAGCATCGGCACGAAGTTCAATTGTTCGAAATTCTTCGCCCAGACGCCGAGGATGAAGCCGAACAGGCTGAACGCGATGGCCGTCAGCAACAGGAAGGCGACCATCGCGCCCGGATGCAGCACCCGGATCGGCACGAAGAAGGCCGAGGTCACCAGGATGATCAGCCCCAGCACCACCGACTTGGTCGCCGCCGCGCCGACATAGCCCAGCACCATCTCCATCGCCGAGACGGGGGCGGAAAGCAGTTCGAAGATCGTGCCGGTGAACTTGGGAAAATAGATGCCGATCGAGGCGTTGCCGACGCTCTGCGTGAGCAGCGAGAGCATGATGAGCCCCGGCACGATGAAGCTGCCGTAACCGACGCCGTCCACCGTCTGCATCCGGCTGCCGATCGCGCCGCCGAAGACGATGAAATAGAGGCTGGTGGTCAGCACCGGCGCGACGAGGCTCTGCCACAGGGTGCGGAGCGCACGCGCCATTTCAAAGCGATAGATCGCCCAGACGCCGTGGAGATTCATGCGCGCTGCTCCCCGCGGAAAGTCACAAAAGTCACGCCCACGCATGTGGTTTTCACGGTCATGCCCGTTCCCCCACCAGGTCGACGAAGATGTCTTCCAGGCTCGACTTCGACGTTTCCAGATCCTTGAATGCGATATGCCGGTCGGCGAGTTCGCGCAGCAGCGACGGGATGCCGGTATGCTCCTCGGTCGCATCGAAGATGTAGCGCAGCGTCTTGCCGTCGTTGACCAGGCTCAGCTGCCAGCGTTCCAGCCCCGCCGGGACTGCGTCCATCGGCTCGACCAGCGCCAGATCGAGCTCGCGTTTGCCCAGCTTCTTCATCAGCGCCGATTTCTCGTCGACGAGGAGGAGCTTGCCCTTGTTGATGACGCCGACGCGGTCGGCCATCTCCTCGGCCTCTTCGATATAATGCGTGGTCAGGATGATGGTGACACCGCGTTCGCGCAGGCCATGGACCAGCTTCCACATGTCGCGCCGGAGTGCGACGTCGACGCCCGCGGTGGGTTCGTCGAGAAACAGGATCTCGGGTTCGTGGGCGAGCGCCTTGGCGATCAGCACGCGGCGTTTCATCCCGCCCGATAGCTCCATGATCTTGGCGTCGCGCTTGTCCCACAGCGACAGGTCGCGCAGCACCTGCTCGATATAGGCGCTGTGGCCCGAGCGGCCGAACAGCCGCCGTGAGAAGGTAACGGTGGCGAGCACGGTTTCGAACATGTCGACCGACAGTTCCTGCGGCACCAGCCCGATGCGGCGGCGCGCAGCCTTGTAGTCGGTGATCGCGTCATTCCCCGCGACATGGATCGTGCCGGTGGAGGGCGTGACGATGCCGCAGATGATGCTGATCAGCGTCGTCTTGCCGGCGCCATTGGGGCCGAGCAGCGCAAAGATCTCGCCCTTGTTGATCGTCAGGTCGACGCTGTGCAGCGCGGTGAATCCGCCCTTGTAGGTCTTGGACACGCCGGCAACGGCGAGGATCGGTTCCGGCATTGATGCGCCCCCTTGGTGCGGCGGGAGATAGGGAGCGGGGTTTGCGGGCGAAAGGGGTGGAAGACGGCAATACCCGCGATCCGCTTGCCGACGCGGATCGTCTGGCGGGCGAGCGTCAGCGCGTCACGCCCCTTTTCGAATAAGCGGGCAGCTTTCGATCGTCCCGGTCTTCGTCGTGATCAGCCGACACGGGCCCGATCCCATCGCCAGTCCGAACCGGCGCAGCGTGGCGATGCCATCCGCACTGGTCGGCGATTCCGCCAGCGAGCGTACGAATGGTGCGTCGCGGATCATGTCGCGCGCCTTGGCGCCCAGACGGTCATGGACGGTGAGCGGCAGCGTGCCGCCGACCCGCACGAACCGCGCATCATCGGGAAAGGAGTGGATGAGGAAGCCAAGTGGCGTGTCGCCCGGCAGAACATAGACCGTTCCCGGCCGATGGAGGCCGGACAGACCCTTGGCGTCGAACCAATCCGCCGTAAACGCGCCCCGCCCCCACGAGCCATGGGTCGTGGTCAGCGACAGCACGCACGCGGCAGCGATCAACACAGCAGGAATGCGCCGTGGACGGCTTTCCAGCACCAGGCGCAGTGCCGCCAGCATCGCGACGCCGCTGAGCAATTCTACGATTACGAAATAGCGCAGGATCGCAAAGGCGAACAACCAGACGAGATATGTGACGAGAACGAAGATGGCGATCACCAGCGCAGGTGCACGCCATGCATCCTGCTGCGTGCGATGTGCCCACGCGCTCAGGGCGATCAGCAGCGCGGCAACCAAAGCGAGTGGGTATCGCCGGTCGACGATCGGCAACTCCGTTCCCGGCGTGGTGTCGCCGATCAGCCAATGCCATGGATAGACGACGATCCCGGTCCAGTCGCGGGGCAGAAAGGTTGCATCGATGACGGCGACCGCAGGCGCGAAGGGCGAACGAAACACCTGGTTGAACATCGGAAATACGGGATTGCCGAACATCGTCCACATCCGCCACGCCCACCATCCCCCACTGACCGCGAAGCCGAGGAGGCCCCCGAGCGCGAGTGCGGCAATCGCCACGGGAGGCAGCCGTCGCACGGCGGTGGCGGCGATGACCGCACCCGCCATACCGATCGCGATCGGCACATTGGTCAGCTTCAGCCCGCAGGTCGCCCCGGTCAAAAGTCCCGCGCATGCGATCAGGCGACAGGCGCGCATACGGTCAGCGCCGAGCGCAAGAACGACGCAATACAGCGCACCCAAGATCGCGATGCTGAGCGCCGAATCGAGAAAGGTGGTTCCCGCCTCGCTGAACATAATCGCGCCGCTCATCCCGATCGCGACGCACGTGTAACTGGCGGCGACACGGACATTCCGCGGCAGGCCGGCGCCGACGGAGGACGCGATAAGGTAGATGAGCGGCGCGTTGAGCCCGCTGACGATCGCCAAGAGTGCCGAAGCGAACGCGGGAGACAGAAAGGTAATGGCCAGATAGGCCGGAACGTAGCCGATCGGATTGAACCACGACTGCAATCCGGACGGAGCCACATGCACGGCGTCGCGACCGCTCAACAGCAATTGCGGCGATGCGTAATGATAGTTCAGCAGGTCCCAGTTATAATCCTGCCCCGACAATCGGCTGACCAGCAGCATCAGCGCGATGCCGAAGATCGCGGCGATCACGGGATCGGGCAGTCGCCGCGCTTGCGCCGGCACGCCGACATCGGCGTCTGCCGCGACCGAACCTAGCTGTCTCATGCCGGTCCAGCGGATAGTGAAACAGGGTTAACGCGGCGTTATGCCGATCCGGTTGTTGGACCGCCGCCCCGTTCCGGAAGCTATCGCCCCCGTGCCGCTGCGATCTCTTTCTCGAGCTCCTCGATCGGCAGCGCGCCGGAGAGGATGCGGTCGCCGACGACCCAGCTGGGGGTGCCGTTCATGCCGAGCTTGACCGCGGTCTGCATGTTCTTGGCGATTTCGGCGGTGATGACGGGGCTTTGCAGGCCGTTAAGGGCGACGCCCGTCTTGGTGGCGGCGGCCTGGATCGAGGCGTCGCTGACCGGGCCGCCGGCGTAGAGCGCGTCGTGGAAGGCGGCGAACTTGCCCTGCTGCGCGGCGGCGAGGCTGGCGCGGGCGGCGGTGCGGCTTTCGTCGGAAAGGATGGGGAGGTCGCGGTAGACGACGCGCAGGTTCGGGTCGCGCTTGATCAGGTCGGCGATCATCGGCAGCGAGGCGCGGCAATAGCCGCAGTTATAGTCGAAATACTCGACGAGCGTGACATCGCCCTTCGGGTTGCCGGCCCAGGCGCTGCCGAACGGCGTTTCGATGTCTTGGCGGTTGGCGGCGACCGCCTGGCCGGATTGCTGTTCCTGCAACTTCTGCATCGCCTGCGGGATGATCTCGGGGTGGGCGAGCACGTAATCGTGGACGACGCGCTCGATCCGCGCCTGGTCCGGGCCATTGGGCGCAGCGAAGCGGTCGTAGCTCCAGACGGCGCCCGCGCCGATCACGGCACCGAGTCCCGCGATCAGCGGCAAAGTATATCGGTTCATTTCTTCTTATATTTCTTTGGGTTGTCGTCCATGTCGTTCTGTGCGGCCATGGCGATGTCCTGCGCACGGATCCAGTCCGGCGTGTTCTTGGGAATGTTGGCGAGCGCGTAGCGGGCGCTCTGCGCGGCGGTACGGTGGTCGCCGTCCATGCTGGCGCGCTCGGCAGTGGCGAGCGCGGCGCGGGCGGTATCGCCGGTCAGTTCGTAGGCGGTGCCGAGCTGATACCAGGCGAAGGGGTTCTGGTCGTCGCGGCCCGTGGCGATGCGCAGCACGCGGATCGCTTCGGGGTAGTTCGCCTTGTCCTCGGTCGCGATCAGCGCGTGGCCGAAGGTGGTGGCGATCAGCGGGTTGTTGCGCGAGCCTTCGGTCGCGGCGCGCAGGGGCTGAAGCGCATCGGCGGGCTTACCGGCTTCGAGCAGGATCTGGCCGCGGATCTCCTGGAAATAAGGATCGTCCGGCTTCGCCTTGATCAGTGCCAGCGATTCGGCGTCGGCTTTGTCCGGGTAGCCCGCCTTGTGGTAGGCGTAGGCGCGGGCGTAATGCGCATAGACGCTGGTGTCGGTATCCGGAAAATCGCGCAACGTGCGCTCGGGCGGCATGACATAACCTTCGAGCTTGGCCTTCACGCGGCGGAAGCGCTCCTCGATCGCGGGGTCGGACGGCTTGTTCCACGCGGGCGAGGATTGCAGGTCGTTGGTGAGGTTGGCGATCCGCTCGCCCGACAGCGGGTGGGTCTGCATGAACGGGTCGATATTCTCGACGCCGTAGCGATATTCCTGCTGCTGCAGGGTCTTGAAGAAGGTGAGCATCCCCTTCCCCGTAATCCCGGCGGTGTTGAGGTAGCGCGCGCCGGCAGCGTCGGCGGAGGATTCCTGGGTGCGGCTGAACGAGAGATACTTGCCCATGCCCGCCTGCTGGCCGAGCGCCATCAGCCCCGCCCCTGCCTCGCCCGCGCCGGCCGCAACCGCGGCGAGGCCGAGGACCATCGACAGCAGCGTGATGTGCATGGCGGGCTTGATCCCGGCATCCGCCAGCACGACGTGACCGTCGGCGATGTGCCCCAGTTCGTGCGCGATGACGCCCTGCACCTGGTTGGCGTTGTCCGCCGCCTGGAGCAGGCCCGAATGGACGTAGACGGTCTGGCCGCCGGCGACGAAGGCGTTGATCGAATCGTCGTTGATCAGGACGACCTTGACGTCGCGGGGACTAAGGCCCGCCGCCTTCACGAGCGGCGCGGACATGTCGGCGAACATCGCCTCCGTCTCGGCATCGCGCAGGATCGACTGGGCATAGGCCGGCTGGGCGAGCAGCAGCACGCTGGCCGCGGCGGCGATGACGAGGCGCTTCATGGCAGGCACGGCGCGATCATAGGCGTGGCGGACGGCGGGGTCACGGGCAAACGACGGACGCTGGCGGGCATGCGACGGGTGGTTAGGGGCGCGTGCGTGAACGGGGGGTGAGCGGCGTCATCAGCAGCGCACGGCGTTACCGAACCGTCGCCCCAGTGCGGGCTGGGGCCTCTCGCGACTCCTGCCGCATGCTGTCGCAGGGAGATCCCAGCCTTCGCTGGGATGACAGTTGGTGGGGGCGCAGCGGGCGGCTGTCAGGCGCTCCCCCCTTCCCTTACCCGGTGCGGTGTTCGCCCTTGACCCAGCGGACGGTGCCGGTGGAGGCGCGCATGACGACGCTTTCGGTGGTCATCTTGCCCTTGCGGCGCTTGACGCCCTCCAGCAGCGACCCGTCGGTGACGCCGGTCGCGGCAAAGATGCAGTCGCCCTTGGCCAGTTCGGTGAGGTCGTATTGCTTGTCGAGGTCGGCGATGCCCCATTTGCGGGCGCGGGCGCGTTCGTCGTCGTTGCGGAAGAGGAGCCGGCCCTTGAACTGGCCGCCGACGCAGCGCAGCGCGGCGCAGGCGAGCACGCCTTCCGGCGCGCCGCCCGAACCCATGTAGACGTCGATCGTCGTGTCGGGATCGGCCGTGGCGATGACGCCGGCGACGTCGCCGTCGCCGATCAGCATCACGCCGCAGCCGAGACCGCGCAGTTCTGCGATCAACGCTTCGTGGCGCGGGCGATCGAGGACGCAGGCGATGATCTCGTTGGGCTGGACGCCCTTTGCCGCGGCGATCGCCTTCACGTTTTCGGTCGGCGTCTTGTCGAGGTCGATGACGCCGGCGGGCAGGCCCGGGCCGACCGCGATCTTGTCCATGTAGACGTCGGGTGCATTGAGCAGGCCGCCGGCTTCGGCGATGGCGAGCACCGCGAGGCTGTTGGGGCCGGCCTTGGCGCAGATCGTCGTCCCTTCGAGCGGATCGAGCGCGATGTCGATCGCGGGGCCGGAGCCGCTGCCGACCTTTTCGCCGATGAACAGCATCGGCGCCTCGTCGCGCTCGCCTTCGCCGATCACGACGGTGCCGTCGATGTCGAGTTCGTTGAGCGCGGCGCGCATCGCCTCGACCGCCGCCGCGTCCGCCGCCTTTTCGTCGCCGCGCCCGGTCAGCGTCGACGCGGCGATCGCCGCCGCTTCGGTGACGCGCACCATTTCGAGGACGAGAACCCGGTCGAGGAGCGTGCTGGCGTCGGACATGGGAGCCTTCCGTTTAACGTGTATAACATTGGTGATAGACGCTGGCGGAGCGGGGTACAACGCTGATTCGACGCGTACCTGTGGTCATCCCGGCGTGTGCCGGGAAGACGAAGGAGGGATTTAGTCGCGCAACAGGTCGTTGATGCTGGTCTTGCTGCGGGTCTGGGCGTCGACGCGCTTGACGATGACGGCGCAATAGAGCGACGGCTTGCCCTCGCCGCCACCCATCGAGCCGGGGACGACCACGGCGTACGGCGGCACCTCGCCCTTGAAGACCTCGCCCGTCTCGCGGTCGACGATCTTCGTGGACGCGCCGAGGTAGACGCCCATCGACAGCACCGCGCCTTCGCCGACACGGACGCCTTCGGCGACCTCGGACCGCGCGCCGATGAAGGCGCCATCGCCGATGATGACGGGGTCGGCCTGGAGCGGTTCGAGCACGCCGCCGATGCCGGCACCGCCGGAAAGGTGGACGTTCTTGCCGATCTGCGCGCAGGAACCGACGGTCGCCCACGTATCGACCATCGTGCCTTCACCGACATAGGCGCCGATGTTGACGAAGCTCGGCATCAGAATCGCGCCGGGCGCGACATAGGCGCCGCGGCGCACGACGCTGCCGGGCACCGCGCGGAAGCCGGCGGCGCGGAATTCGGCCTCGCTCCAGCCCGAAAATTTGCTCGGCACCTTGTCGAACCAGTGGCCGGCGCCGGGGCCGTTGTCGATCAGGCTGTTGTCGTTGAGGCGGAACGAGAGGAGCACCGCCTTCTTGAGCCACTGATTGACGCGCCAGCCGCCGTTATCGTCGGGTTCGGCGACGCGGGCCTTGCCGGCATCGAGCAGGGCGAGCGCGCTGTCGACCGCGTTGCGCACCTCGCCCATCGTGCCGAAGCCCAGGTCGGCCCGCGCCTCCCAGGCCGAGTCGATGACGGGCTTAAGATCCTGGCTCATGATGCCTCCATGATGTGCTGCAGCCACGGCGCGAGGTCGTGGACGGTGAAGTCGATATGGTCGCGCGCCGCTTCCGGCCCCTGTTCGGAGCCGTTGTCGATCCAGACCGTGGTCATGCCGATCGCCTTGGCGGGCGTGAGGTTGCGCGCCATGTCTTCGAAGAAGATCGCGCGCGTGGGATTGATCGCGAAGGCGGCGCACAGGCCGGCGTACGCCGAGGCGTGCGGCTTGGGGACGAGGTCCATCGCATGGATGTCGTGCACCGCCTCGAACGCATCGCCCAAGCCCAGCCGGTCGAGGACCTTGAGCGCATAGGGCTTGTCGCCGTTGGTGAAGACGAGCTTGCGGCCGGGCAGCTGCGCGATGGCGGCGGCGAGCGGTGCGTCGGCCTCCAGCACGTCCATCTCGATGGCATGGACATCGGCGAGGAAGTCGTGCGGATCGACGTGATGTTCCGCCATCAGCCCGGTCAGCGTCGTACCGTGGCGATGGAAATAGTCCTTTTGGAGCGTGCGCGCCGCATCCCACGGCAGGTCGAGCAATCGCGCGACATAAGCGGTCATCCGCTCGTCGACCTGCGCAAACAGATTCGCCCGCGCCGGGTAGAGCGTGTTGTCCAGATCGAAGATCCAGGTGTCGATATGGGCAAGCGCGGGGAGCATCGTCGGCGCGTCTAGGCAAGGCAAGCGACGGGCACAAGCGAGCGCCGCCTGCTTTGGCTTGGGGTCGGCCAAGCAGCGCTACGATTGCGAGCGATCGCTCTCAACCCCATGTTCGGACCATGACACGCTATTCCCTGCTCGATCTGGTGCCCGTCGTCGAAGGCGGCACCGTCTCGCAATCCCTGGCGAACGCCGCCGATCTGGCGCGCCATGCCGAGGCGCTCGGCTTCCGGCGATACTGGGTGGCGGAGCATCACGGCATGCGCGGCATTGCAAGTGCGGCGACGGCGGTGGTGATCGGCCATGTCGCTGCCGCGACGCAGACGATCCGGGTCGGTGCGGGCGGGATCATGCTGCCCAACCATGCGCCGCTGATCATCGCGGAACAGTTCGGGACGTTGGACGCGCTGTTTCCGGGGCGGATCGACCTCGGCCTCGGCCGCGCGCCCGGATCGGACCAGCGTGTTGCGCAGGCGATGCGGCGGACACTGGACAGCGATCCCAACGCCTTCCCGCGCGACGTGATGGAATTGCAGAGCTATTTCGCCGACGACGGTCGCACCGGCATCGCCGCGACGCCGGGCGCGGGCGCGAACGTGCCGCTGTGGATCCTGGGGTCGAGCACGTTCGGGGCGCAGCTGGCGGCGGCGCTGGGGCTGCCCTATGCCTTCGCCTCGCACTTCGCGCCGGATGCGCTGGATGCGGCGCTCGCCATCTATCGGCGCGATTTCCGGCCCTCGGCGCAGCTCGACCGGCCCTATGCGATGGCGGGGTTCAACGTCTTCGCCGCCGAGACCGACGAGGAGGCCGAGTTGCTCGCAAGTTCGCAGCAGCAGTCGTTCGTCGCGCTGCGCACCGGCAATCCGCGCCAGCTGCCGCCGCCGGTTGCGGGATACCGCGCATCGCTGGGGCCGCAGGGGGCGGGCATCCTCGACCATGTGCTGCAATGTTCGGCGGTCGGATCGCGCGAGACGGTGGCGCGTCAGACCGCGGCATTTATCGAGCGGACCGGCGTCGATGAAGTGATGGTGGCCAGCGCGATCTACGACCATGCGGCGCGCAAGCGGAGCCTGGAGACCACTGCCGAGGTGATGAGCGGGCTGGCGGTTCCTGCCTGACGCTCGCATGATGCGCGGCGCGGGCGAGCAGCGCGTCGAGGTCTTCGCGCGCGATGTCGAACGTCTCGTGCATGTCGGCGAGCGCGGCGTCGATGTCCTGTTCCACGAAGGGGGACGCCGGCATCTTCGCGATGCGGTGCGGATAGGCGTGGCCGGAGACGCGGTGGAAGGCGACGCCGGCAAGAACGAGCAGCGCCGAATCGAGCGCGACCGGCGATAGCGGGAACCACCAGCGTGCCGGCGTGTGCGCTGCGGCCAGCAGCACGACGCTGAGCGCGACCGCACCGCCGGGCGGATGGAGGCAGCGCGCGAGCGACATGACGGCGATCGCCCCACCGACCGCGAGTGCGGCGGCGGCGGCTTCGTGGGGAACGATCGCGACGACGATCAGCGCCCACAGTGCGGACACCGTGTTGCCGCCGATCACCGACCAGGGCTGGGCGAGCGGGCTCGAGGGTACGGCGAAGACGAGCACCGCGCTCGCCCCGATCGGAGCGATGAGGAGCGGCAGCGGCCCGGCGCGGGTGGCAAAGGCGGCGACAAGGCCGGCGATGAGGATGCCGATGGCGGCGCCCAGACCGGCGCGGAGTCGGTCACCGAGGGCTGCGCCGGCGAGGATTGGGCGGAAGACGGGCATTTAGCGCGCGTTAGCGGTGAATACGTGAGGTTCGCAATCTTGCTCAGTGCTGAGCGCTTTAGCCGCTGCAATTGTTAAGTATCCCTCGTCACCCCGGACTTGTTCCGGGGTCCACCGTGCCGCAAAGCGAAAAGCTTGAGCCCCTAGCTGCGCGCCTCGCCGCGGAGTGGACCCCGGAACAAGTCCGGGGTGACGGAGGATTTGGACGCGGGGGCGTCCCTCAATTCGCAGCCGGCAGTCTCAGGCGGACGAGCAGGCCGCCGAGGTCCTCGCTCTCTTCGAGACTGACCGTGCCGCCGTAGATCTCCGCCACGTCGCGGACGATCGCCAGGCCCAGCCCGGTGCCCGGCTTGCCGGTATCCAGCCGTACGCCGCGATCGAAGATGCGGATGCGGTCTTCTTCGGGGATGCCGACGCCGTCGTCCTCGATCATCAGTTCGACGAAGCCCGCCTGCCCCGTCACCGTGACGAACACGCTGCCGCCGCCGTATTTGGCGGCATTCTCAACAAGGTTGCCGAGCATTTCGTCGAGGTCCTGTCGCTCGACATGGACCTGCAAATCCTTGGGGCCGGTGATGTCGATGCGGACGTGGCGGTAGAGGCGGGCGACGGCGCGCTCGACCGATTCGAGGCTCGGCCAAACGTCGGCGCGGCTGTGCGCGGAGCCGCGGCGACCGACCGCACGGGCGCGGGCGAGGTGATGGTCGACCTGGCGGCGCATGGTGCGCGCCTCGCGGATCACGGTTTCGGACAGGTCCTCGGCCTGCGCGGTCGCGGCATTCATGATGACGGTAAGCGGGGTCTTCAACGCATGGGCGAGGTTGCCGGCATGACGGCGCGCTTCCTCGGCCTGGCGTTCGTTATGCTCGATAAGCGCGTTCAGTTCCTCGACCATCGGCGCGACCTCGTCGGGCATGGCGGTGTCGATGCGGTTGGACTGGCCGGCACGCATGCGGGCGATTTCCTCACGCACCCGGCGCAGCGGCCACAGGCCGTACAGGGTCTGGAGCCATGCCAGCACGACGAGGCCAAGGCCGAGCAGCGCGAAGCTGCGTACCAGGGTCCGCCGCAGCACGGTGATCTGCGCGTCGAGTGCGGCGCGGCTCTGTGCGACCTGGAAGCGCCAGTGGACGGGCGAGCCGGGCAGCTGCGCGTCGCGTTCGACGATGCGCAGTTTTTCGTCGGGGAACTGGCGGCTGTCATAGATGTGGATGGTGCGGTCTTCGTGGGCACCGCCGAATTGCAGCCGCCGGTCCCACAGCGACCGCGAGCGGAAGAAGGCATCGCCCCCCACATGCGCGCCGGGGGCGGCGACCTGCCAATAGAGGCCTGAATAGGGTTCGACGAAGCGCGGATCGGTAGCGGCGTCGCGGCTGAACAGCACCTCGCCCTCCGGCCCGATCTCCGACGAGGCGAGCAGCGAGCGCAGCACATATTGCAGCTGGTCGTCGAAGTTGCGGGTGACTGCCGCGACGAGCACGCGGTCGAGCGCAAAACCGCCGCCGAACAGCAGCAGCCCGATCCACGCCGCGGCGATCAGGATCATACGGCGCGACAGCGACCCCGTCGACTTGGCGCGGGCGCGGGGCGGCGCTTCGGCGAGCGGGGGCTGGGTCATGCGGATGCGTGGTCTTCTGCCAAACCGTTCGCCCTGAGCCTGTCGGAGCCTGTCCTGAGCGACGCCGTAGGCGGCGTCGAAGGGGGCCTGAGACTCACCTGCCCTTCGACAGGCTCAGGGCGAACGCGGGGTGGAGGCGGTATGCGTATCAGGCGTCGGGATCTTCGAGGCTGTAGCCGAGGCCACGGATCGTGGTGATGACGTCCTGGCCCAGCTTCTTGCGGATGCGCGTCACGAACACCTCGATCGTGTTCGAATCGCGGTCGAAATCCTGATCGTAGATATGCTCGATCAACTCGGTGCGGCTCACCACCTTGCCCTTGTGGTGGAGCAGGTAGCTCAAGAGCTTATATTCCTGCGCGGTCAGCTTCACCGGCTCGCCGGCCTTGGTGACCTTGCCCGAACGGGTGTCGAGGCGGACGTCGCCGGCGGTCAGTTCGCTCGACGCATTGCCCGACGCGCGGCGGATGAGCGCGCGCAGGCGGGCGATCAGTTCCTCGGTCTGGAACGGCTTGGCGACGTAATCGTCGGCGCCTGCGTCCAATCCCGCCACCTTGTCCGACCAGCTGTCGCGCGCGGTGAGGACTAGGACGGGCATCGTCTTGCCTTCCTTGCGCCAGCGGTCGAGCACGGTCAGCCCGTCGATCTCCGGCAAACCGAGGTCGAGCACGATCGCATCGTAATTCTCGGTACTCCCGAGGAAATGCCCCTCCTCGCCGTCGGTGGCGAGGTCGATGGCATAGCCCGCGCCTTCCAGCGTGTTCTTGAGCTGTGTCCCGAGATTCGGCTCGTCCTCGACGATCAGAACGCGCATGTCAGTCCCTCTTTATCTTCCGGTACGACCGATGACCTGGCCCGAACGGCCATCGACATCGACCCACACCACGACGCCATCGCGCATGAATTTGAGCGTGTAAACCGAGCTGCCGAAATCGAGGTCGAAGCCCAGATATTCGTAGCCCTTCATCGTCGGGATCACCCGCGCCTCGATCGCGCGCGGCGACAGCATCTCGCCCTTGCGGCGCGCGTCATAGGCGCGCTCCTGATCGCTGCGACGCTGGTCGGGCGCTTGGCCGAACGCAGGCACGGGCGCGGCCACGGCGAGGAGCAGCAGGGACAGAACCATCTTCATGCGGCCTTGCATAGCCAGGAGGCATTGAACACCCTGTGAATGAGCCGGTTGCATCCCGTTCAGGGGCAAGCCCGCGCGGGCGCTTGCCCGGACACGCGCCGCCGCCTACCTGCGGCGGATCATGGCTGCCCCCATCCTCGCTTACGAAGACCTTGGCGTTATCCAGGGCCACGGCTGGCTGTTCCGCCACCTCGACATCCATATCGGCGCGCGCGACCGGCTGGCGCTGATCGGGCGCAATGGTGCGGGCAAGACGACGCTGCTGAAGCTAATCGCCGGTGCGATCGACAGCGACGAGGGGCGCCGCGTGATCGTGCCGGGCACGCGCGTCGTGCTGCTGGAGCAGGAGCCGAGCCTTGCCGGCTGTGCGACGCTTGCCGATTATGTGCTGGGCGGGAATGACGCGCCGCTGGCCCATGAGGCGGAGGCGATCGCCGATCAGCTGGGCATCGACCTCAGCCGTGAATCCGCATCGGCATCGGGCGGCGAGCGGCGGCGCGCGGCGATCGTGCGAGCGCTGGCGCAGGATCCCGACGTGCTGTTGCTCGACGAGCCGACCAACCACCTCGACATCGCGGCAATCGACTGGCTGGAGGACTGGCTCGGCCGGTTCAAGGGCGCGTTCGTCGTCATCAGCCACGACCGGACGTTCCTGACGCGCCTCACCAAGCAGACGCTGTGGATGGACCGCGGCTCGATCCGCCGCGCCGAGATCGGCTTTGGCGGGTTCGAGGCGTGGACGGAGCAGGTCTATGCCGAGGAAGAGCGCAATGCGCAGCGGCTCGATGCCAAGCTGAAGATCGAGGAGCATTGGCTGCAACGCGGCGTCACCGGACGGCGGCGGCGCAACCAGGGGCGGCTTGCGAAGCTGAAGGAGATGCGCGCCGAGCGGGCGGCGATGATCGGGCCACAGGGGGCGGCGAACCTCGCGACGGCGGCGGACGACAGCAAGACCAAGGTCGTGATCGACGTCCGCCACGCGTCGAAGAGCTTCGGTGAGCGCGCGATCATCAAGGATCTGACCCTGCGCGTCACCCGCGGCGACCGGATCGGCATCGTCGGCCGCAACGGAGCGGGCAAGACGACGCTTCTGAAACTGTTGACCGGCGAGATGGCGCCCGACGAGGGCGAGGTGAAGCTCGCCAAGACCTTGGACGGCATCGTCATCGATCAGCAGCGCAGCCTGATGGCCCCGACGAAGACGGTGCGCGAGGTGCTGGCCGATGGCGGCGACTGGATCGACGTGCTTGGCGTGCGCAAGCACATCCACGGCTACCTCAAGGAGTTCCTGTTCGATCCCTCCCTTGCCGAGGCGAAGGTCGGCACGCTGTCGGGCGGCGAGCGTTCGCGCCTGCTGCTGGCGCGGGAGTTCGCGCGCGAATCGAACCTGCTGGTACTCGACGAGCCGACCAACGACCTCGACCTCGAAACGCTCGACCTGTTGCAGGAGGTGATCGCGGATTACGCGGGAACGGTGCTGATCGTCAGCCACGATCGCGACTTCCTCGATCGCACGGTGACGGTGACGCTGGGCCTCGACGGGTCCGGGACGGTCGACGTCGTTGCCGGCGGGTATGAGGATTGGGAGCGGCAGCGCAAAAGCCCGGTCGCGGCGAAAAAGGCGGCCGCGCCGAAGCCGGTGGCGGCGGCGCCTGTGCAGGCGAAGACCAAGCTCAGCTACAAGGACCAGCGCGACTACGATCAGTTGCCTGCACGGATCGAGGCGTTGGATGCTGCGATCGCGCGCGACGAGGCGGCGATGGCGGACCCGGCGTTGTATACACGCGATCCGAAGCGGTTCGCGGCGCTGAGCGCGGCGATCGAGGCGGCGCGGGGCGAGAAGGACGCGGCGGAGATGCGCTGGCTGGAGTTGGCCGAGCAGGTGGAGGCGATGGCCTGATCTCCTCTCCCGCGGGGAGAGGAGGAGACGGCGTAGCCGGCGACAGGTGAGGGTGGGTGCGGGACGGGTTGTGGGACTCATCAGCCGTCCGGCTCCCACCCTCACCCTTCCCACCGCTGGCGCGGCGGGCCCCTTCCCTCTCCCGGGGGAGAGGGACTTACAGGCGCCGCCCCAATCTTCCGGCGAGTTCGGTCACGTACTGCCATGCCACCCGCCCCGAACGGCTGCCGCGCCGCGTCGCCCAATTGATCGCCTCGGCCGCATCGAACGGCAGGTCGTAGCGCGCGGCATAAGCGGCGACGATCGCGCAATAGCCGTCCTGGTCGAGCGCGTGGAAGCCGAGGCTGAGGCCGAAGCGGTCGGCGAGCGCGAGTTGGTCGTCGATACTGTCGCGCGGGTTGATCGCGCTGCTCTGGTCCTCAATGTCGCGCGGCATCAAGTGGCGGCGGTTGGCGGTGACGAGCAGGCGGACGTTGGCGGGCCGCGCCTCGGCGCCGCCTTCGAGCAGCGAACGCAGGATGCGCCCTTCGGCAGGCGCCTCGACGCCGAGATCGTCGAGAAAGAGCGCGAAGGCGCGGGGCACGTCGGCGAGGCGGGTGAACAGCTGCGGCAGCGTGTCGAGCGCTGCCACCTCGACGAGCGCGATGGCGCCGCCCTCGCCCTGCACCGCGCCGACCGCGGCCTTCACCAGCGCCGACTTGCCGGTGCCGCGTGCGCCCCACAACAGCACGTCCTGCGCCGCCGCGCCGCGGCTGAGACGACGCAGATTCTCGATCAGCGCCGCCTTCTGCTTGTCGATGCCGATCAGCAGGTCGGGCGGCAACGGCGCGAAGGCGCGCGCGGCGACCAGCGCGCCGCCGCGCCAGACATAGGCGGGATGCGCGGCGGGGTCCGCGCTTGCGGGCGGCGGCGGCGACAGGCGGTCGAGCGCCGCGGCGATGCGATCGAGGGGATCGGCCATGACGCGTGTCTTGGCGAGGCTATCGCAGCAGTGCAAGCGGCGCGAGGATGGTATGCGGGCCGCCGCTCAGCGGGCGAGCGCCCTTGCATGCGCGGCAATGCGCGGGTCGTTCGGCGCGAGCGCGACCGCCTTGGCGGCCAGCTGGCGGGCGCCTGCGACATCGTCATCGGCGGCGAGCGCGAGGGCATAGGCATCGCACACGCCGGCGTTCATCGGCGACAGCGCATAAGCGGCGCGGGCGTAGCGGCGGGCGATGGCGCCGTCGTCGGTCGCCGCATAGCCGCGGGCGAGATCGGCGAGCAGCGCGGCATCGCGGCTGCCGGCGAGGCGGCGCACCGCCTCCAGCGTCTCGATCCCCGCTGCCGCTTCGCCATTCTCGATCTGCAAACGGCCGCGCAGGGCCTGCGCCGTCAGGTTCTGCGGGTTCTGGTCGACGAACAGCGACAGCGCCGCGGCCGCCTGTTGGGGCCGGCCCGCCCGGCCCCAGGCGTCGACCAGCCGCAGCATCGTCGCTTCGTCGAACGACAAGCTGGCCGCGCGGGCATACACCGGCGCGGCCTCGGCATAGCGGCCCGCGGCGGCGAGCGTGTCGCCGAGCGCGAGCTGCGCGGCGGGCGCGCCGGGGCTTTGCGCGACCAGCGCGCGCGCCTGCGCCACCGCGCCGGCCGTGTCGCCGGTGGACAGCTGCCCCCGGATCACCTCGATCAGCGCATGCGGGTCGCCGGGGTCGCCCGCCGCCGCCGCGCGCAGCGTGCCGACGCTGTCGTCGCTGGCAAAGCCGCCGGCGCTCCCCGTCGCGCCGCGCGCCGCCCGGTCGAGCAACTGCCCCGCCGTCAGGCGATCGCCGCGTGCTTCATAGGCGCGCGCCGCCAGCGTCAGCGTATAGGCATCGGCGTCGCTGCGCTGCACCGCCGGCCCCAGCCAGTCGAGCGCGCCCGCGGTGTCGCCCGCGCGCAGCATCGCCTGGCCAAGCAGGCGGCGGATCAGGATACTGGCGGGCTGCGCCTCCGCCAGATGGCGCCAGGTGCCGAGCGCCGCCTCATGACGCCCCGCCTGCAGGTCGATACCGCCGTCGAGCAGCATCGCGCCCGGCACGCCGCCGAGCGCGCCGCCGGCATGCTGGATCATCGCGCGCGCCAGACCCGGCTTGCCGGCGCGCGCCGCCAGCACCGCCTGGAGGTAGAGCGCCTGGGCGCTGCCCGGCCGCGCGGCCAGCGTCGCGCGCGTGGCGGCAAGCATGTCGGTATAGCGGCCGAGTTCGCCGAGCGTCGCGGCATAGCCGATCAGGGCGGGCGTATAATACGCGTCGCGCTGCAACGCCGCTTCGAACCAGGGGAGCGCGGCGGACAGTCCGTAGCGGGTGCGCACGATCTCCGCCTGAAGGGTCAGCGGGCCGGGGTCGCCGGGTGCCAGACGGATGGCGCGGGCCGCGGCCTGCGTCGCGCCGGCGATTTCGCCCGCGTCGAAGCGAATGCGGCCGAAGTCCGTCACCGCGAGCGCGTCGTTCGGATGCGCGGCCATCCAATCGGTCAGCAGCGCGGCGCCGGCGCCTGCATCTCCGCGGCGGGCGGTGGCGCCGGCGCGCGCGCGGACCGCGTCGCCATCGTCCGCCGACGCGCGGTCCGCCTGGTCGAGCGCGCCCTGCACGTCACCCTGGAGCAGTCGCGCCTGCGCCTGCATCCCGGCTAGCGAGATGGCCGGCGCACCGAGCTGGCGGGCACGGGCGAGCGCGCCCTCCGCCGCGGCGCCCTCCCCCAGCCGCAGGTAGCTGCGCGCGAGGAGGAGCATGGCGGGCTGCGACCGGGGCTCGCCGGCGAGCGCGACGAGCGCGTGGTTGCGCGCGGCGCTGAAATTGCCGATCCCGAAAGCGGTACGCCCATCGGCGAGCGCCTGCGCCGGTGCGGGCCGGGCGGCGGGTCGCAGCGCGAGGATGGCGGCGCCGACGAGCACCAGCGCGAGCACGGCAAGCGCGATGCTCCCCCCGCGGCCGAGCTTCGGCAGCATCAGGCGAAGCCCCCGCCGTCGGCGACGCCGCAACATCGGATAGCGCGTCTCAGCCATTGAGGTCGTAGCTCTTCAGAAGATCGTACAGCGTCGGCCGGCTGATGCCCAGCAGCCGCGATGCGCCCGAGATATTGCCCTCCGCCTGCGCCAGTGCCTGGCGGATCGCCTGGCGGTCGGCCTGTTCGCGCGCGGTACGCAGGTTGAGCGGCAGGCCCTCGTCCGCCGGTGCGGCAAGGTCGAGGTCGGCGGCGGTGACGCGCTTGCCGTCGGCCATGATGACCGCGCGCTTGATGCGGTTCTCAAGTTCGCGGACGTTGCCAGGCCAGCCCCAGGCTTCGATCGCAGCGAGCGCATCGGGGGCAAGGCCGGTCACCGGCAGCTTCATCGCCGCGGCGTGGCGGTGGACGAGCGCGCGAGCGAGCAAAGCGGCATCGCCCGGCCGCTCGGCGAGCGCGGGGATGCGCACGACGATCTCGGCAAGGCGGTAATAGAGGTCGTCGCGGAACTGGCCGCCGGCGATCATCGCGTCGAGGTCGCGATGCGTCGCGCAGACGATACGCGTGTCGACGGGGATTGCCTTGCGCCCGCCGATCCGTTCGATGACGCGTTCCTGCAGGAAACGCAGCAACTTGACCTGGAGCGGTAGCGGCACGTCGCCGATCTCGTCCAGGAACAGGGTGCCGCCCGCGGCCTGTTCGATCTTGCCCGGCGTCGTCTTTACCGCGCCGGTGAACGCTCCCTTTTCGTGCCCGAACAATTCGCTTTCGAGCAGGGCTTCGGGAATCGCCGCGCAGTTGATCGCGACGAAGGCGCCGCCGCGGCGCGGCGAGGCGTCGTGCAGGCCGCGCGCGAGCAGTTCCTTGCCCGTTCCGCTCGCGCCGAGCAGCATGACGGAGACGTCAGCGGGCGCGACACGCTCGACGGTGCGCACCACCTTCGCCATCGCATCGGACGCGTAGATCAGGCCGCCGAACCCCGCCTCGCCGCGGTCGCGTCCCGCCAGGCGGCGATTCTCCGCCTCGATCGCATGGACGTGGAACGCGCGCGCGACGATCAGGCCGAGCGCGTCTATGTCGATCGGCTTGGCGTAGAAGTCCCAGGCGCCCAGCGCGATCGCATCCAGCGCACTCGCCCGCGCGCCGTGGCCGGAGGCGACGATCACCTTGGTATCGGGCTTCAGCGCCAGGATCTCGGCGAGCGTCGCAAAGCCTTCGCTGGTGCCGTCCGGATCGGGCGGCAGGCCGAGGTCGAGCGTCACCACCGCCGGTTCGTGCAGGCGCAGGGCGTCGATCGCCTCGGTTCGCGTCGCGGCGGCGACGATCTCATAGCCCTCGTACGCCCAGCGCAACTGGCGTTGCAGCGCCTGATCGTCCTCGACGATCAGCAGGACGGGGCGCGTGGTCATGCCGCCACCTCCAGCGCGCCCTCGGCCAGCGTCGCGGCCGGCAGGGTCAGGCGGAAGCGCGTGCCCTCGCCCTCCCGGCTCGTCACCGCCAGCGTGCCACCCATCGCATGCGCGAGTTCGCGCGCCTCATAGGCGCCGAGGCCGAAGCCGCCGGGCTTGGACGAGGCGAAGGCGCGGAACAGCTGGTCGCGGATGAAGGCGGCGCTCATGCCGCAGCCGCGGTCGATCACGTCGATCTCCACATGCGCACCTTCCGCGGCGACGACCAGCGTGATCGGTGCGTCGGCGGGCGAGGCCTCGATCGCATTCTGCAGCAGATGGCCGAGCAATTGCTCGAGGGCAGCGGGCTGCGCGTGGGCGATCCCCTGCCCCGACACCGCGACGGCATGCTGCGCGCGGCGGGCGGCAGCGAGGCGGCGGGCGAGTGCGGCGACGTCGACCGGCTGCACGGCTTCGGGAACGCTGCGGTGATGCTGCGACAGGCGGGCGAGCAGCGCATTCATGCGGGAAGCGGACTCCTGAAGCGTGGCGATCATGTCGGCGCGGAAAGCGGGATTGTCGGCGTGCCGTTCGGCGTTGCGCGCGACGAGGCTGACCCCGCTCACCATGTTCTTGATGTCGTGAAGGATGAAGGCGAAGCGGCGGTTGAATTCGTCGAAGCGCGCAGCGTCGGCGAGTGCGGCGGCAACGCGATCCTCGGCAAGGTAGCTTGCCGCCTGGCGCCCGGCGACCCGGAGCAGGTCGAGGTCTTCCCAATCGAGCGGGCGCTCGATCGCGGGCCGGGCCAGCAGGATTGCGCCCATCAGCGTGCTGCCGTGGAGCAGCGGGACCAGCGCCCAGGCGTCATCCTGCGCCGCCATCCAGGCCGGCACGACCGCCGCCTCGTCCATCGGCGCCGCGCCTGCGCGTACCGCGTCGAGCTCGACGATCCGGCCGGTTGCCGCCAGATGATCGGCAAGCGTGCCATCGGCGGTGCCCTCCGCACGCTCCGCAGGCCAGTTCCACAGCGCGCCGCCGCCCAGCCCCGCGCCTTCAGGCACGAGCAGCAGCCCCGCGGGCGAGCCGGTGAGCTCCGCCAGCGCGCGCACGATGCGGCGGTCGAGCGGGTCGGCGCCTTCGCCGGGCGAGCCCAGCGTGCCGGTGAACCGCTGCCATTCCGCGCGATAGTCGTAGCGGTGTTCGAAGAAATGCTTGGCGACCTTCACCTTCGTCCAGGCGCGCAGCCATGGCGTCGACAACAAGGTCATCAGCGCGGTGGTCGCGCCGAGCACGATCGCGGTCTCGACCATACGCGCGGCAGTCCCGGCATAGCGGCCGCCGATCTGGGTGAGGACGACGGTAAAGCCCGCATAGGCGGCGAGCGCCGCCGCACCGAACAGGCGCAGCGCGACGCCATGGGACAGGGCGAGGCCCCGCTGGTCCGCCTGCAGCACCACCGCGAGCAGCAGCGCCGCTCCCGTCATTGCGAAGCCCCCCACCGCAGCGACACCGAGCGATGCGCGCCAGCCCCAGTCGAGCGCGGCGACAGCTAGGTCGATGCCCCACATGGTCGCGATGGCGGCGGCGATCAGCACGATCCGCCCGCGATCGCGCTCGCCGCCCGCCAGAACGAACTGATGGATGAGGATCAGCCCGCCGAGCGCGGCGAGCATGCGGGCGATCAGCCGCAGGTCGGCGAGCGTTGCCAGCGTTGCCGCGGCAAAGGGCATGGCCTCGAGCAAGGCGGCGCCGATCGAGATCGGAAGAG
>ERZ941706.128-NODE-128-length-26932-cov-13.931019_pt1 | contig 26932 bp, 22 predicted proteins | sample MGYA00521232_ERZ941706 | MGnify/ENA primary metagenome ERZ941706 (study PRJEB32759, sample SAMN07749893) | skin metagenome | biome: transportation; feature: city; material: polyester macromolecule | host: Homo sapiens | place: Hong Kong:ER line | collected...
CCTTGACGCGGGCGTCGTCAGCGGGACCGCTGCGCCAGCCGTCCGCCTCGACGCGCCCACCGCCGTCGTCGCCGTCGTCAGCTCCGGGGTGGGCGGCGCGACGCCTTCCTGGGCGCCACCATAACCCTCGCCACGCGACCTGGACGAACGGCGGTCCGACGAACACGACGAGCAGCGGCACGACGAGCCATCGGTTGAGCGCCCCATGACGGGCGACGAGGTCGGCCGAGACGTCGAGCATCGGCACGCCGTGAACGATCTGCGCCCCCACCTGGAACCCGCCGACCGCGACGAGCAACGCGGCGCCGCACCAGGCGTCACGGGTGCGCAGCACCCACCGGGCGCACGCGGCGAGCGCGACGAAGGCCGCCGCGACGAGCACGAGGACGAGCAGCTTGTTCCAGCACGCCACCCCAGCCGCCGCGCCGGCCCACGTCAGCGCATGGCGACGCCCCGTCAGCGCAGCGACGACACCGAGCACGACGAGCTGCCACGCGAGCAGATCGAGGCTCGCCGTCAGCATGACGTGCCCCATGAGCAGCGGATAGACGGTGAACGCATGCGCCCACGCGGCGATGCGCTGCACCCTCACATCAGCGCCGAGAAGCCGCGGAAACAGCCCCGCGACGAGCGCGCCCGCCCCCGCCGCGAGCGCGGCCGGCAGCCGTTGCACCCACACCGCGTCACTCACCGACGCCGCTGCGTGCGCGAGCCAGACGGTGAGCGGCGGCTGATCGTCGTACCACCACGCGGGCGGCAACATGCGAAAGTACAGCTCGTCGCCGTGAAAACCGTGGCGCGACGCCGTCGCGAGCAGCACGATCATGACGGCCAGCGCTGCCGGAGCACCGGGGCGCCACCACGGCTGCGCCTCGACGAACCGCGCCGACACACGCCACCTCGATGAACTCGACGCGGACGGCGTCACGTCATGCCCCGCCGACGAACTGTTCGATGGCGGCGACGGCCACGCCCGCGCCGTCCTCGGTCGCCACCTGACGTCCGAGATCCACTGCACGCTCGCGCATTCCAGCACTCATCGCCGCGCGCAGCCGACGCGTCAGCAACCCCGCGGTGAGCAGTCGGCGCGGCAGCGGCGCGGGTGCGAGGTCGAGCGTGTGGAGGCGGTGCGCCCAGTGGTACTGGTCGGCGAAGTGCGGGACGACGACGCTGGGCGCGCCCGCGGCGAGCGCGGTACCCGTCGTCCCCGACCCGCCGTGGTGGACGACGGCGCGCACCTGCGCGAACAGCGCGTGGTGCGGCTCGTCATCGATGCCGACGACGACGCCATCCGCCTCGCGCGGCGCACCGTCGAGCTGGACGAGCGCGCGCACGCCGAGTCTCCGGCACGCCTCGGTGACGACGTCGACGACGCGGCCCGGTGAGTTCTGGTGCATCGAGCCGAACCCGACGGCGATCCACTCGTCGCCGGAGGCGAGCAGCGCCCGGGTGCGCTCCGACAAGCCCTCGTGCGGCGCCTCGCGCCACCACCCCGTGACGACAGTGCGGGAGTCGTCCACCGGCTCGGCGAGCAGCGGGCTGTACGCGTGCAGCGAGCCAAGAGTCGCCGTCGTCAGGCCCGTGGGGTGGGCGGCGCGCAGGTCGAGTCGGCCGTCGGCCCATCCGCCGTCGACGCCCGCGAAGTACGGTTCGACGCGCCGCAGCGCTCCACGCGCGCGACGCCGCACACCGGTGGGCAGCGTCCACGCGTACGGCAGCAGCGGCATCGGCCCGTCGAGCGTGTCGAACTCGGGCCACAGGTGCGCGCGGACGACGGGGACGTCGGCGCGCATCGCCTCGTCGACGGCGGCGATGGCGAAGCTGGAGGCGACGAGGACGTCGGCGCCCGCGAGCGCCTCACGCGTGGTCGGCCCGAACGACTGCAGGAACTCGGCGAACACGTTGCGCGTGCGGTTGAGCGCGCGCAGATCACCACGCCGCAGTGCGGTGCCCGCCGGGCCGGCGAGGAGGGCACCCGGATCGCTCGCCACCGTCACGACGCGCGGGCCGTCCGGCATGACGTGCGCGAGCGACGCGTGGGTGACGACGGTGACGTCGTGCCCGCGGGCGACGAGACGCGCGGCGAGCACCCCGAACGGGACGGCGTCGCCGCGGCTGCCGGCGGCGGCGATGACGACCCTCATGCAGCCCGCTCCGACGGGTGAACGCACGGGGTTTCGGTGCTCGCGTCGCGTTCGCGCGGGCGTCGGAATCGCATGGCACACCTTCGAATAGCCGGACGGGTGCCCTCATCGTAGTGCCGCCACGACGGCACGAACGGGCCCGCAGAGTCGCCGCGGCACGGTCGCGAACGCCAACCCCCATGGTCGAATTCCGTGATTTTCCAACGCCTCCGGGGCGCTCGCATCGGCGCGTCGGCGGCTATGCTCATGGTTCGGACCCGCGGGCAGGTCACCCTCACCTGCGACCGGCCGATGGACGTTCACACCCCGTCACCCGTGGAGGCACTCGTGACAGACCCCGAGGCCCTCCTCACGCATGGCTACCGCCAGGCGCGCGACATCACCCGCACGCACGGCACGACGTACTACTGGGGGACGCTGTTCCTGCCGCCGCAGCAGCGCCGCGACGTCTACGGCCTGTACGCCCTGTGCCGCCTGGCCGACGACATCGTCGACGAGCCCGACAAGGCCACCGGGCACGGCCTCGACGCATCGTTGCCGCCGGGGGAGCGTCTCGCGCAGTTCGAACAGCGCTTCCAGGCCGACCTCGCCGCGGGGCGCAGCGACGACCCGTTGTTCGCCGCCATCGTCGACACCGCCCGGCGTCTCGACCTCGATTCCGGTTGCTACGACCGCTTCTTCGGCGCCATGCAGCTCGATCTCGTCCGCACGTCGTGGGCGTCGTGGCCTCAGCTGCGCGACGAGTACATGGAGGGCTCGGCCGCCGTCATCGGCGAGATGATGCTGCCTGTGCTGCGCCCGCGCTCGCGGGAGGCCGCGTTCGCTCCGGCCCGCGCGCTGGGGCTCGCGTTCCAGCTGACGAACTTCCTGCGCGATGTCGGCGAAGACCTCGAACGCGGTCGCGTCTACCTGCCCGCCGACGAACTCGCCGCGCACGGCGCCGACCCGTGGCTGCGCCGCGTCACCCCGCAGTGGCGCGCGTTCATGGCCGAGCAGATCGCCCGAAACCGCGCGCTGTTCCACGACGCCGAAGCCGGTCTGCCGCACCTGCCGGCCTCGTCGCGACGGTGCGTCGGCGCGGCGCTCGCGATGTACTCACGCATCCTGTGCCTCATCGAGGCGGCCGACTACGACGTGTTCAGCACGCGCCACCGCGTCTCCGCAGCACGCAAGAGCGCCATCGCGGGAGCCGTCGTCGTCACCGGACGCGCCCGAACTGCGGCGCCGGTCGCGCCCTCGTCATCGGCCGTGGCGAACGAGCCGGCCGTGACGTCATCCGCGTCATGAGCGAGGTGCACCCGACGATGGAGACCGGCTCGACCCACCGCACCCCCTCGCCCACCGAAACTCGCCGAAGGAGCCGCAGATGAGACGCCCGCCCCGCAACCGCGCCGAACTGCGTGCCGAGATCGCGCGGCGCAACCCGATCCGACGCGTCCCGCAGCCGCCGGAGGAGCAGATTCGCTCGACGTGGCGTCAGGCTGCGGTGCCCCGCATCGAGCGGATGCTGGCGCGCGCCCTCGCCCAGGACGCGGGTGGCTGGCACGTCGCGGCGGCGAGCACGGACGTCGTCGCGGGGCGTTCGACGGTGCGCACGATCCTCGGACGCGAGATCGCGTTGTGGCGCGGCACCGACGGCTCGGCGCTCGCGGGGCCGGGCGCGTGCCCGCACATGGGTGCGCTGCTGGAGAACTGCCACACCGATGACGGCGACGTGCTGTGCCGCTGGCACGGGCTGCGGCTGCCGAGCGAGTGGCCGGGCGAATGGCTCACCTACCCCGCGCACGACGACGGCGTCCTGTTCTGGGTGCGGTTGCCCAGCGACGGCGAGACGCCGAGCGATGCGCCGGTGCTGCCCCCGCGCGCTCCACTCGACGAGGCGCTCGTCGCGGTCTACACGCGTGAAGCGCGCTGCGAGACGTCCGACGTCATCGCGAATCGCCTCGACCCGTGGCACGGGGCCTGGTTCCACCCTTACGCGTTCAGCCACCTCGTCGTCGACGAGGACGCGAGCGACGACGACTGCCTCGTCACCGACGTGACGTTCCGCCTCAACCACACCTACGGCGTTCCGGTGCGCGCGGCGTTCACGTGCGCCGACAGCCGCACGATCACGATGACGATCATCGACGGCGAGGGCGTCGGCAGCACCGTCGAGACCCACGCGACGTGCGTGCAGCCGGCGAGCGCCGAGCAGCCGGCTCGCAGCGTCATTCACGAGGCGACGATCGCGCACTCCGAGCGCCCCGGTTTCCGTGCGGCGCGGGCGTTCGCGCCGCTCATCCGCCCGCTCGTGCTGCGCACGCAGGGCCAGTTGTGGGTCGACGACCTCGAGTACGCGGAGCGTCGCTACGAACTGCGTTCGGGTTTCGCGAGGGACGGGCAGTCGTGACGGCGGCCGACGTCGTGGTGGGGTGGGCGACATGAGCCTGCCCGCGTCCTGGGATCCCTATCAGTACCTGCTGCTCATGGGTGGATGCCTGCTCATCACGCTGCCGCTCGAACTCGTCCTGCGCGCCCGCGTGTACTCACGCCCGCGACGGTTGCTCGCGGCGCTGCTGCCCGTCGTCGTGCTGTTCAGTGTGTGGGACATCGTCGGGATCGTGCGCGATCACTGGTCGTACTCGCCGCGGTTCACGTCGGGTTGGGATGTGCCGCTCACCCCGATGCCGATCGAGGAGCTCGTGTTCTTCGTCGTCATCCCGATCTGCGGGCTGCTGACGTACGGAGCCGTCGGGTTCTGCCTGCGCCTGCTCGCCGCGTGGCGCTCGAGCGGGAGCGCGAGAAGTGCTCTCGCCCGGGTCGATCCGGACGGGCGGGCGGGCGAGGGACGCCATGTGGCGGCTGATGGCTCGTCCGCGCGAGGCGATCATCGCCCGTCGAGGGAGGTGTGACGTGCCCGAGTACACCGTGCTGACCGTCGCGTCGATGATCGGCGTCGTCGCTCTCGAAGGGCGTTGGCGCACCGGCATCTTCACCTCGGCGCGCTACTGGTGCTCGATGGTCATCGTGTTCGCGTTCCAGATCCTCGTCGACGGCTGGCTGACGAAGCTGAGCGACCCGATCGTCCTCTACGGGCGCGATCAGTTCCTCGGCATCCGCTTTCCGTGGGACATCCCGATCGAGGACTTCGGGTTCGGCTTCTCGATGGTGACGCTGACGATCCTGCTGTGGGAACACCACGGCCGCCGCCGAAAGGAGAACGCACGATGAGCGCGACGATCGAGGCCTTCACGGCGGGGCTGCGACGGGTGCCGCCGTGGCGCCCCGGACGTGATGCGGCGGCCGAACGGCATGAGCCTGACGGTCGGGGCGGCCCTGCTGCGTCGAGGGTGGCGGACGCCGCGGCCCCCCACGTCGTCGTCGTGGGTGGTGGGATCGCCGGCATCAGCGCTGCCGTCGGGCTGGCCGAGCGCGGCGTGCGCGTCACGCTCATCGAGGCAGAGAGCAGCCTGGGAGGCCGAGTGCGCAGCTGGCCCGTCGACGTGCCGACCCCGGGCGCTGACGCGTCGGGCGCCCCGGACGATCGAGCGACGATGAGCCGCGGGTTTCACGCGTTCTTCCGCCAGTACTACAACCTGCGCGCGCTGCTGCGCCGCGTCGACCCGGGCCTCGAATGTCTGCGGCCCGTCGCGGACTACCCGCTGCGTCACGCGGACGGTACGCAGGATTCGTTCACGCAGATCGCGACGAGGCCGCCGCTCAACTTCCTGTCGTTCGTCGCCCGCAGCCCCTCGTTCGGTCTGCGCGACCTGACGCGCGTCGACGCCGACCGCGCCCTCGACCTGCTCGACGTCGACTTCCCCGCCACGTATTCGCGCTACGACGGGGTGAGCGCCGCCGACGCCCTCGACGCGCTGCGATTCCCCGAGCGCATGCGCTCGCTCGCGCTCGAGGTGTTCGCACGCAGCTTCTTCGCCGACCCGCGCGACTTCTCCGCCGGCGAACTCGTCGCCATGTTCCACATGTACTTCCTCGGTTCCGGCGAGGGGCTGCTGTTCGACGTCAGCCGCGACGACTTCGACACGACGATGTGGCGACCGCTGCGCTCCTACCTCGAAGACCTCGGCGCGCACGTCGTGACGGGTTGTCGCGTCGAGTCGATCGAGCGCGACGGCGAGGGTTTCCGTGTCAGCGCCGGCGCGGCTGCGGGTGCGGCGGGTACCGACGAGGCGAGTCGCGGCCGCCTTGACTTCGCCATTGACCGTGACGATGCCCATGGCTCGCTCCGCGCCGACGCCGTCGTCATCGCGACGAGTCGTGACGTGCTGCAGCGTCTCGTCGACGGCACCGACCTCGGCGACGAGGCCTGGCGTGCGTCCGTGCTGACCGGGGAGATGGCGCCTCGTTTCATCGTGCAGCGACTGTGGTTCGACCGCCCCGTCGCGGCGGGCAGCGCGCCGTTCGTCGGCACGGCCGCGTACGGCCATCTCGACAACGTCTCTCTCGTCCACGACCTCGAGGACGGCGCCGCGCAGTGGGCCGAGCGGTGCGGCGGCAGCGTCGTCGAACTGCATGCTTACGCGGTGCCCGACGACGTCACCGATGACGAAGTGCTCGCCGACCTACGACATCAGCTCGAGCGCCTGCACCCTGAGCTCACCGGGTGCGAGCCGGTGCACGAGGAGGTGCTCGTCGAGGCCGACTGCCCCCTCGCCGGTACGGACGAGTGGGCCGCGCGCCCGGGCGTCGTCACGCCGCAGCCGAAGCTCGTCCTCGCCGGTGACGGCGTGCGCTGCGAGCTGCCCGTCGCGCTCATGGAGCGGGCGGCGACGACCGGTTTCCAGGCCGCGAACGCGTTGCTGCGCCACTGGGGGTTGCCCGGGCACGAGCTGTGGAGCGTGCCGACGCGGGCGCGGTTCCCGCGCTCGCTGCGCGCCGCCCGTGCGGCGCTGCGCCTGCGCGAGCGTGGCCTCGCGACGGTAGGTCGCGATTCGTCAGGGCGTGACCGATGAGCGGACGGCAGGACGACGTCGCCCTCGACGCCGGACGTTTCGGGCGCGAAGGACTCGGGCTCGAGCGGCGCGCCGCGGGACGCTGCGACACCGAGAGTCGAGATGGAGGACGCCGCAGCGACGCGTGCCGTCTCACCGATGCCGCCAGCTTTCTCGACGCCGTGCAGGCGCGCTTGGCCGAGAGCCTTGCCTTCGCGGCCGACGCCGGCGGTGTGGTGACGGCCGGACTGCCCTCGTCAGCGCTGGTCGAGGCATCGTCGCTCGAGACGCTCGTGCGTGATCTTCTCGCAGCCGGCGGCAAACTCGTGCGGCCCCGGCTCGTCCGCCTCGGGTACCTGGCGGCGCGCGAGTGCACCAACCCCGACGACGACCCCGCGACCACCGACGCTGTCGTTCGCGTCGCTGCGGCGTTCGAGTTGTTGCACCTGTTCGGGTTGCTGCAGGACGACGTCATGGATGCCTCTGACACGCGACGCGGCACTCCGACCGCGCACCACCAGGTGAGAGCCGCCGCAGCTCAGCCCGACGGCCCCGACGCTGCGCGCCTCGGCGACAGCGTCGCCGTTCTCGCCGGTGATCTCGCGTTCGCGCTCGCGAACCGCCTCGTCCGCGCTCTGCCGGAGCACGTGGCCGACGCGTGGGACGCAGCGGTCGTCGAGCTCGTCACCGGGCAGCGGCTCGACCTCGTCTTCGCCGCCGAGGCACGCCTCGACGAGGTGAGCACACGCCGCGTCGCGCACGCAAAGTCGGGCGCGTACACGGTGCAGCGCCCCCTCGAGATCGGCGCGTTGCTCGCCGGCGAGAGCGCGCCACCGGCGTGGCTGAGCCGATTCGGCGCCGCGCTCGGTGAGGCGTTCGCGCTCGCCGACGACATCATCGGCCTGTGGGGCGAACCCGCCGTCACGGGCAAACCGGCGGGCGAGGATCTGCGCGAACGCAAGCCGACGACCGTCCTCGGCCTCGCCGACTCGGCCCTCGACGGCGAGCTGACGCGACGCCTGGCGCCGGGTCGCGAACCACTCGACGAGGCCGAGACACACGCCTGGTTGCAGCGCCTCGACGCGGCGGGCGTGCGCGCGCAGGCCGTCGCCCGCATCGCCGATCGCCACGCTGATGCCCTCGATGCTCTCGCGGCGCTGCCGCAGGGCGCGGTGCGTGACGAACTCACGCGTTTCGCCGACGAACTGGCGGTGCGCGATGCGTGAACGTCGTCAGGATCATCCAGCACCTCACGCCGACGACTCGAAAGAAGCACCCCCGATGCGCGAGACGCCGATGATCGACGCGCCCGGCAAGCCAGCGGAAGCGACGTTCGGTGCCGCGCCCGCCGCTCCTACTACGGGTGTGCCGGCCGCGACCGACGACGTCGTCGTCCTGCTCGACGATGACGGCGCCGCGATCGGCACGTGCCCGCGCGCCGAGGTGCACACCCGTGACACGCCGCTGCATCGCGCCTTCTCGAGCTACCTGCTCGACGACGCGGGTCGCCTGCTGCTCACCCGTCGCGCGCTGACGAAGGTCGCGTGGCCGGGTGTGTGGACGAACACCTGTTGCGGGCATCCGCGCCCCGACGAACCCACGCAGGACGCGGTGAGCCGGCGCGTGCGTGAAGAGCTCGGGCTGGATGTGACGCAGTTGCGCGTCGTCCTGCCGAGCTACCGTTACCGTGCGGTCGACGCGTCCGGCATCGTCGAGCACGAGATCTGCCCGGTGCTGGTGGGGCGCATCGACCCGGCGCAGCTCGAACCGCACCCCGACGAGGTATGCGAGTGGGCCTGGATCGCCTGGCCCGACGCGGTCCACCTCGCGCGTCGCACTCCGGCGCTGCTCAGCCCGTGGGCGGCCGAGCAGATCGTGCTGCTCGCCGAGCAGCTGGGGGAGAACGGCCTCTCGCCGCTCGCGCTCCCGCACGATGAGACCGCGCACGAGCACACGCAGCACGAAGAACACGAACCCCTCGATGAGAAGGATCTCGCATGAGTCGCGTCGTCGTCATCGGAGCCGGCCTCGCCGGCCTGGCCGCAGCCTGTCATCTGCGCGGCGCCGGGCACGACGTCGTCATCGTCGAGAAGCAGGCGCAGGCGGGTGGGCGTGGCATCCGCCTCGAGCGGGACGGGTTCACGTTCGACACCGGCCCGACCGTCCTGACGATGATCGACCTCGTCGACGAAGCCCTCGCGCAGATCGGCGTGGGCGTGCACGATGTGCTCGACCTGACGCTGCTCGACCCCGCCTACCGCGCCTGCTACGCGGACGGTTCGACGATCTTCGTCCGCCACGGCCACGAGGCGATGCGCGAGGAGATCGCGCGCGAGTGCGGCGCGAAGGACGCAGCGGCGTTCGACGACTTCGTCGCGTGGCTGCGGCGGCTGTACGAGGTCGAGATGCCGCACTTCATCGACGCGAACTTCGACTCACCCCTCGACCTGCTACGCAACCCGGCTGCAGCCGCGCGGCTCGTGAGGCTCGGCGGGTTCCGTCACCTCGGGCCCGTCATCCGCGAGCGCTTCGACGACGAACGCCTGCACCGCATCTTCTCGTTCCAGGCGATGTATGCAGGTCTCGCGCCGGAGAAGGCGCTCGCGCTGTACGCCGTCATCACGTACATGGACTCGATCGAGGGTGTCTGGTTCCCGGCCGGCGGCATGCGCGAGGTGCCCGAGGCGATGGCGCGTGCGCTCGGGCGCACAGGCGTCGAACAGCGCTACGACACGACGGTGACGCGCATCCTCACCCGCGCTGACGGCGCCGTCGCCGGGGTCGAGACGTCCGGCCCGAGTGGTGACGAGCGGCTGCCGTGTGACGCGATCGTCTGCACGACCGACCTGCCCATCGCCTACCGCACGCTGCTCGACGACCTCGAACCGCCGGCCGTCCTGAAGCGTGCGACGTACTCGCCGTCCGCGGTCGTCTGGCACCTCGGGGTCGAGGGTGTGCCGAGCGACGTCGCGCACCACAACATCCACTTCGGCACGGCGTGGGAGGAGTCGTTCGACGATCTGCTCGTGCGCGGCACGCGGATGCAGGACCCGTCGCGGCTCGTCACCATTCCGTCTCGTGACGACGCCACCGCCGCGCCGGAGGGTTGTTCGACGTTGTACGTCCTCGAGCCCGCACCCAACCTCGACGTCGGGCGTGTCGACTGGGCGGCCGAGCGGCCGCGCATGAAGGAGGAGCTGCTCGCTTTCCTCGATGACGCCGGCTACCCGACGACGATCGTCACCGACGAGTTCGTCGATCCCACCGACTGGCAGGCGCAGGGTATGGCCGCGGGAACGCCGTTCGCGCTCAGCCACACGTTCCTGCAGACCGGCCCGTTCCGCCCGCCGAACGTCGAACGCCGCCGCCCCGGCGTATTCTTCGCCGGTTCCGGCACCGTGCCGGGTGTCGGCGTGCCGATGGTGCTCGTCAGCGGCAAACTCGCCGCGGCGCGCGTCGAGGCCTACGTCGGGCGCTGACGGCTCGACGCTCAGGCGTCTCAGGGCGCCGGCACGAGGACGCGCAGGGCGTCGGGCAGCGCACGGAACGTCGTCGGCGACGCCTCGAGCAGGTCGCCGTCGGCATAGACATCCCCGACGTGGGGCGTGATGACGCGGATGTCGCGTCCGCGCAGCGCTCGAACACGTACCCCGTCGACATGGGTGCCGCGAAACAGGCGCGGCAGCATCGCCGGGTAGTGCCAGCGTGGGATGTCGGTGACGACGGTGACGTCGAGCAACCCGTCGCTCATCGACGCGTCGGGGTTGACGCGCATCCCGGCGCCGAATCGCCCCGAGTTGCCGATCGCGACGTTCCACCCGGTGAACTCGTGCGTCACCCCGTCGACGACGAGCGTCAACGGTCGCGGCCGCGCGTGCACGAGCGTTCGAGCGCCGCCGTAGGCGTAGACGAGCGAACTCGGCACCGCGCGCGGAGCGTCGTTGGCGTACGTGTTCGCCATCGAGTCGTAGCCGAGCGTCGCCACACCGAGGAAGACCGTGGCGGTCGACGGGTCGCCGTCGCCGGCCAGTCCGACGTCGAGGCGGCGTTCGCGCGCGACGGCGAGCAGCTGCGCGGCGCGTCGCACGTCGCCCGGGCCCCCGAGCGCGCGGACGAGGTCGTGCCCACGCCCCGCGGGCAACGGCGCCATGAGGCAGCCGCTGACGACGGCGCCCGCGGCCACCCGCCCGTAGAGCCCGTCGCCGCCGAGCGTGACGAGCAGGTCGTCGACGCTCGCGTCCGCGGCGACCTGCGACGCGTGGTCCGCCGACCGCGTGACCACGACGTCGACGCGCCAACCGTGCGCGCGCAGGATGTCCGTCACCGGATCGATCATGCGCAGCGTCGCACCCTTGCGCGCAGCCGGGTTGACGACCAGGGTGACGGGCCGCGTCATGACGCCCCGGCCTCGCACGCGTCGGGGGCGTCGTCGACCGGCGGAACGAGCTTGCCGGGGTTGAGGATTCCGGCCGGGTCGAGCTCGTTCTTCACCGCGCGCAGGATGCGCGCGCCGAGCTCGCCCATCTCGTCAGCGGCCCAGGCGCGGTGGTCGGTGCCGACGGCGTGGTGGTGCGTGATCGTGCCACCGTGTGCCGCGATGACGTCGCTCGCGGCCGTCTTGACGCGGCGCCACTGGGCGAGCGGGTCGCTCTCCTCGCGGCAGAAGAACGTGTAGTAGAGCGAGGCGCCGCCGTCGTAGAGGTGCGAGACGTGGCACTGGACGACGGCGTGCGGGCCGACCTCGGCGCTGATCGCATCGCGCACCGCGCTGTAGAGCGTCGGCAGGTTCGCCCACGTCGTCGCCGTCTCGAGCGTCTCGACGAAGATGCCGCGATCCATGAGGTGGTCGCGCTGGTAGGGCCCGCGGAAGCGGTGGCTGATCCAGTGCTCGGCGATCGACGCGGGCGCACGTCGCGCACCCGCCGCGCGCAGCACGCGGTGCGCCTGTCGCCGGCGCCGACGCAGGGTGGTGCGGTCGGTGTCCTCCCAGCGCAGCACCCCGAGCGACGGCTCGCGGGCGCCGCGCGCGGCGAAGGTCGCCATCGCCGCGAGCCCTCGCGCCGACTGGGCCAGGATCGTGCGTGATTCCTCACCGTCGGAGAGGCGGCTGACGTCCGGCATGACGCCGTGGCCGAGATCCTGCGCGAGCGCCCGGAACGCGTCGAACCCGTCGGTGAACGAGTCGAACGCCCAGGTCTCGTAAGCGAATTCGGTCGGTCCCTCGTGCAGCTGCAGCGTCATCTCAGTGATGACGCCGAGCGTGCCCTCGCTGCCGATGAGCACGTCGATGAGCTTCGGCCCGGCGGCCGTCGCCGAGCTGGGAGTCCGCCCGCCGAGCGTCAGCTCGCCCTCGGGCGTGGCGAGGGTGACGGCGACGACGTTCTGCTCGAACCGTCCGTACCCGGAGGACGCCTGCCCGGAGCTGCGCGTCACGAGATATCCGCCGAGCGTTGCCTGTTCGTAGCTCTGCGGGAAGTGTCCGAGCGTGAGTCCGCGCGGACGCAGCACGGCTTCGAGCTGGGCGCCGCGCAGCCCGGGCTGGAGCGTCGCGGTGCGCGACGTCTCGTCGATGCTGACGACGGCGTCGAGGCGCCGTAGGTCGAGACTGATGACGCTCGCGAACCGACCGCGCACGGGGTCGACACCGCCGACGACGCTCGTGCCACCGCCGAACGGGACGACGGCGATCTCACGCTGCGCGGCGAGGCGCAGCACCTCGACGACCTCGCTGCCGTCGGCGGGAAACACGACGGCGTCCGGCGCGTGACTGCCGTCGCCGGTGCGCAGCCGGTACAGGTCGGGGTAGCTCTTGCCCCCGGCGTGCTCGATGCGCTCGCGTCGTTCGACGCTGACGTGCGCGTCGCCGACGAGTGTGCGCAGGGCGGCGAGGTCGTCGTCGTCGAGGGTGGAGGCGGGCAGCTCGACGTCGTCGAGCGCGACGGGCGGAGTGTCCTGCTCAGCCGGTTCGATGCCCTTGGCGAGCTTCAACCCGCGCCAGACGAGCGGGGAGAGTTCTTTCTTGAGCTGCGGGTCTCCCCAGCCGTGCCACACCGAGCGCGGGGCGGTCTCGACGAGGTTCGCGTCATCCTTCATGTCTCCATCATGCCGTGCGTGAGACACTGACTCACGATTTGTCTCAATGTTTCATCGTTTCGACGGGCCAATCGTGGCGGCGACCGCACAGCGAGGAGGACGCATGACGCAGGACGATGCAATCCTGGCCGCAGTGCGGGCGGAGGTCATCGCCTACGGTTTTCGCCGCGCGACGATGACGTCGGTGGCCCGCCGCGCAGGCATGAGTCGGGCCACCCTCTACCGACGTGGCGCGACGCTCGACGACCTCGTGCGCGAGGCCCTCGTCGCCGACTTCGCCGCCGCCGCAAGCGACGCGCTGCCCCAGGTTCCCGCGAACGAACCCGCGGGCGAACCCGCAAACGACGAGGCGGGCGCCGTCACCCGCGACGTCATCGTCCGCGCCGCGATCACCACGCTCGAGGCGCTCTCGACGGAGTTCACGCAGGCGCTGATCGAGCACGACCCCGAACTGCTCCTGCCCTATCTCGTCGAACGTGTCGGGCGCAGCCAGCGCAGCATTCTCGACGCGTTGAGCGCCGCGATCGCCCTCGCGCAGCTCGATGGCTCGGTGCGCGACGCGCCGGCCGACGTCCTCGCGATGGGCGCGATGCAGGCGCTCATGCCCTACCTCGTCAGCCGTCGACCGCTCGAGCAGATCGCCCCTCGTCAGGTGTGGCTCGCCGAGGCGGCCCATCTGCTCGACGGGTACCTCGCGCCCAGCCCGGCAGCCTCTGACCACCGGACCACCCCCACGGAAGGCCGCTCCTGATGTCGACCACCCCCGGCCACCCCGCCAGTGACCCCAGCGTGGGCAGCCTCAACCCCACCCAACGCGCTGCGGCACTGCACCGCCTCGCCCACGAGCGCTACGACGTCATCGTCGTCGGCGCCGGGGTGACGGGTGCCGGCGTGGCGCTCGACGCGGCGTCGCGCGGGCTGCGCACGGCACTCGTCGAGCGCGTCGATCTGGCGGCAGGGACGAGTCGGTGGAGCAGCAAGCTCATCCATGGCGGCCTGCGCTATCTCGCAAAGGGTGACCTCGCCGTCGCCTACGAGTCGGCGCGCGAGCGTCATCACCTGATGACGAGCATCGCGCCGCATCTCGTGCGGCCGCTGCACACGGTGGTGCTCGACACCGGCATCGGTGAGGCGGCCGTCTCGAACCTCGGCATCACCCTCTCGGACGGGCTGCGCCGCGTCAGCCGCACGCCGTCGAACGTCCTCGCCGCGCCGCGCCGCATTCGGGTGCGTGACGTCGAGTCGCTCGTCCCTGGGGCAGTGCGCGGCCGCGCGGCGCTGCGCTACACCGACGGCCAGCTCGAGGACGACGCGCGCTTCGTGACGACCCTCGCGCGCACCGCCGCGGCGCACGGCGCCGACGTCGTGACGCGGTGTGCGGCGCGTCCGCTCGACTCTGAGTCCGTCGAGCTCACCGACGAGCTGACGGGGGAGTCGTTCGTCGCCCACGGCCACATCGTGCTCGCGACGGGGGTGTGGAGCGGCGAGCACGACGAGCGTCTCACCGTCACGCCCTCGCGTGGCTCGCACCTGGTCGTCCGGGCGAGCGCGGTGGGTGACCCTTCGGCGCAGCTCGTCGCACCGGTGCCCGGGCACTTTGGCCGCTACGTGTTCGCGATTCCGATCGTCGACGGGCTCGTCCTCATCGGGCTGACGGACGAGGCCGACCCGGACGCCGACCCGCTCGCTCCTTCCGTCCCGGACGAAGACGAGGAGTTCCTGCTCGCGACGATGAACGCCGTCCTGGCCCGTCCGCTGACGCGTGACGACGTCGTCGGGCGCTTCGCTGGTCTGCGACCGCTCGTGACGCGCGCCGACGCCTCGAGCGGGCAAGGCGCGACCGCCGACGCCTCGCGCAAGCACCTGCTCCTCGACGAGCCGGGCGCCCCGATCACCATCACGGGAGGAAAGTTCACGACGTATCGCCGCATGGCGCAGGACGCCGTCGACGCCGTCGCCCGGCGCGTCGGAGGCGTGGTCGCATCGTGCCGAACGCGTGAGCTTCCGCTTCTCGGCGCAGCCCCGACTGACGTCCTCGCTCGCGTCGCGGCGCCCGAGCGGCTCGTGCGCCGCTACGGCACGTTGGCCCCGTCGGTGGCCGCGATCGCCGACGAATCGTCGTTCTACGCCGAGCGCGTCGTGCCCGGATCGTCGACGCTGGTCGCCGAGTTCGTCCACGCGGTGCGGCACGAGGGTGCCATGACGCTCGACGATCTCGTCGAGCGCCGCACGCGCCTGGCTTTTGTCGACGCAGACCTCGAGCCGGCTCGCGCCGTTGCGGCGGAGGTTCTGCGGCGCGAGATGGGTCTGGACACCTTCGGAGAACTTCCAGTCGCGCACCGCCGTGCCTGAACGTCCCTGACCGCCCTCGGCCAGTACCCTGAGGCCGGGAGGCCGATGCCGTGGCGTCCGAAAACGTCGTCGCTCGGAGGTCGCATGCTGCTCGTCCTGCTGCTGGCTGTCGCCTCCAGTGCGTGTGCGGCGCTGTCGACGGTGTTCAAGCACCGCGCCGCACAGCATGCCGTGGAGCAGCCGGCGGCCGACGAGCGAGCAGACGGTGAGAAGCACCCCCGGCGCGGGTTGCGCGCCGCGGCAGTGGCCTGGGTCGCGAACCCGACGTTCGCCATCGCCATGGTGTTCGACGGGCTGTGCGTCGTCTTCCAGATCCTCGCCCTCAAGTACGGCAGCCTCTCGGTCGTGCAGCCGGTGCTGTGCATGTCGCTCGTCATCAGCCTCGGGCTCAACCACGTCATGCTGCGTACGCGCCCGACACGTTCGGAGATCCTCCATTCGCTGACGCTCGTCGCCGGCCTCGTGATGTTCCTGCTCGTCTCCGACGCGATCTCCGCACACGGAGAGACGGCCATCGGTCGTCGCGTGCCCGCCATCATCCTCGCCGTCGTGGGCGGCCTGTTCGTCCTCGGCGCGGTGTTCGGCACGCGCTCGATGCGCCCGCGGATGCGTGCCCGGGCGCTCGCAGCGTCCGTCGCCATCGTCTACGCGACGACGGCCGGGTTGATGAAGTCGACGACGCAGATCTCACACCTCTTCGGTCTCGACGCGGTGCTGACGTCGTGGCAGCTGTGGGTGCTCATCGCGCTCGCTGCCTGTGGTCTGGCGCTCAACCAGGTGGCGTTCGCGGCGGCGCCTCTCAACGTCGTGCTGCCCGTCGTCGCCTCGCTCGATCCGCTGTTCAGCGTCCTCATCGGTGTCAGCGTCTACGGCGACCAACTGCGCGACACGCCCCTCGCCGTCGCCGGTGAGGTGGCCGGGCTCGCGCTGCTGCTGTACTCGGTCGTCAAGCTGAGCTCGGTGCGTGCCGCCCAGGGCGCGGCCGCCGAGGCCGAACTCGCGGCAGCGATGGACGGCGGCGCCACACCGCTGTCGATGCGCAACGAGTGACACCGGCGGCGCACACCTACCCGGCTCGATGCTCCGATGCGCGCTCGAGGTCCTGCTCGGGCTGGAAGTGACGCTCTCCGCCCACTGCTCCAGCTGCTGCGGGTCACCAACTGTTCACCTTCGCGGGACGCGTGGAATGAAGCCCGCGGGGCCGCTCGTGTTAGCGTGAGGGTGGTTGCTTTGCAGAACCCGGTTTTACCCCTGTTGTACATCACCTCAGGCGTTCACGGCATGCACATCAGCCTGAGCCTGCAAAAAGTGCAGGCTCAACGCAGAGAAACAGATTGAGGGATTTCCCATGGCACAGGGCACTGTGAAGTGGTTCAACGCTGAGAAGGGCTTCGGCTTCATCGAGCAGGACGGCGGCGGCGCCGACGTCTTCGTTCACTTCTCCGCCATCCAGACCAACGGCTACCGCTCGCTCGACGAGGGTCAGCGCGTCGAGTTCGAGATCACGCAGGGCGACAAGGGCCCGCAGGCCTCGAACGTCACGTCTGCCTGATCATCTGATCTCGTAGCGTTTTCGTACGAAGCCCCCAGCCGTTCGGCTGGGGGCTTCGTCGTGCGCCGACTCCGTCATGCTCGGGCGGGGCCCGTCACGCAGACGAGTGCGCCGCCCGTCCCTCGTGGGGTGGGCGGCGCAGCCGAGTCTGCGTTCAGTCGTGCGCACGATCAACAGGTGGCCGTGGTGTCGTCGATGGCCTGGTCGCTGCTCGACGAGCTGGTGCTCGCGCTGCTCGACGACGAGTTCGGGGCGGTCGACGACGAAGCGCTCGAGCTGGATTTCGGCTTCGGGGCCGGCGTCGAGCGATCCATGCCCTTCTTGATGAGGGCGCGCACCTTGTCGTAGTCGGGGTGGCTGTCGCTGATGACGGGGTAGGCGAGGTTGACGCTCTTCGTCTGGCCCTTCTTCATCGTGTTCGCGAGGTCGGCGAGGTCGGGCAGTTCGCTCTGCGGCAGGTCGAGCAGGATGTTCTCCTTGGCGACCTTCATGATCGAGGGGAACTGGTTGACCAGTGAGATGGGGTTGGTCTGGTCGATGAGTGCGTTGACCATGCAGCGCTGACGGCGCATGCGGTCGCCGTCGCCGGTCTCGACGCGGCTGCGTGAGTACCACAGGGCTTGCTGACCGTTCAGGTGTTGGCGTCCTTCGGGGATGCGGCCGGTGATCGAGCCGGGCACGATCGCGCCGCCCTCGATCTTGCCGCCGATGGCGATGCCCCCGGGAGGGATCGTCATGTCGACGCCGCCCATGGCGTCGACGAGGTCCTGGAAGCCCTTGAGGTTGATGACGGTGGAGTAGTCGATCGGCATGCCGATGATCTCCTGCACGACGTCGCGCGTCGCGTTGAGGCCGGCGTACTGCTCACCGGGGAACAACTCCGGGTGCTGCGTGTCGGCTTCGCTCCACACCGCATCCATCCAACAGGGGTCGCCCGCACCACGTTCGGGGCAGTGGAAGCCGTTCGGGTAGAGCTTGTGCAGCGGGTTCGACTCGGGGAACGGGACGTAGTTCCAGTTGCGCGGGATGCTGATGAGGGTCGTGTCACCCGTGTGGGTGTCGATCGAGGCGACCATGAGCGAGTCCGTGCGGATGCCCGTGCGGTCGCTACCCGCGTCGGAACCGACGAGCATGAGGTTGACGCGGGCCTTCTTCTTGAACGCGTTCTCCTTGGTGGAGGCGGCGCCCTTGCCGTTCTTGATGAACATGGTGCCGAACGCGTCCTGCGTGACGGTGACGGTGCTGACGGCGCGCGCGAGCGGCATCGTCACGGCGAGGCACATGAGGGCGGTGAAGGCCTTGAACAGGATGTCGCCGCGGTGCGACCAGCCGTCGGTGTGCGTCGTGCGCGCGGTGAGAACGATCGACGTCAACCACAGCACGAGGGCAGCGGCCAGCGCGACGAGGGCGAGCTTGAGGCCGGTCGAGGTGAGGACGTTGGCGGCGCCGGTGAGGACGTTACCGCTCAGGAGGAAGATGCTGAGAGCGATGCCGGCGATGACGGCGATGAGCAGGAGGATGACGCCGACGGTGCGACGTTTCGTCCACATCAACCCGAGGCCGGGGACGAGGGTGCTCAGAAATGTCAACGACAGAGAGCGGCGTAGCGTCGCACGGCGGCGTTGACGCTCGCTCGAGCGGGTCACGTCGGACGGTGCGTGCGCACCGGATGGTTCGTGCTCCGCCTGCCTCGCCATCGTGGCCCTCTCTGTTGCGTGTGAGGGCACCGAAAGCTGCCCCTGACACTCCATCATGAGGGATGAAGGAGGAAATGTCTCAATCTGGTGACGAAGCTCGACGCCGGCCGAAGCCCAGGTGTGAGTCTCCTGTGTTGACGTGTCGGGGGGAGGCGGTTTGGTGTGGCGGGGCGGGTCGGATAACCTTTCAGGGCTGCAGCGAAAGCTGCGCGGAGGAGGCGTCGCCTAGTCCGGTCTATGGCGCCCGCCTGCTAAGCGGGTTTGGGGTTTATAGCCCCATCGAGGGTTCAAATCCCTCCGCCTCCGCCAGCGAGAGTGACGAGGGCCCCGCCGGGCGCGACGAAGTCGCCCCGGCGGGGCCCTCGTCACTCTCGCTGAATGGGTACGGGGGATTTGAGGAGGAGGCACGACGCCCGCGAGCGAAGCGAGCGCGCGTCGCGCCGACGGAGTCCCTCCGCCCGTTCCGACAGCTCAACAACTCGCCCGGGCCGCCACAAGAGCGAAGCGAGCGCACGTCGCGCCGACGGAGGCCCTCCGCCCGTTCCGACAGCTCGGCCGCCCGCCCGGGCGCCACGGCACCCCACCCCTCGGTATCGCACCTGTCTCGACGGGCCACGCGCCCACGTCGGGGTCGTTAGCCTCGCAGGTGGTGTGTTCGTGGAGTGAGGAGTTCGTCGTGTCGGTGGGTGTGCAGCAGCAGGTGGAGCACGTCGATGTCGTCGTGGTCGGTGCGGGGTTGTCGGGCGTCGGGGCGGCGTGTCGCATCCAGGAGGCGAATCCGGGCGTCGATTACGTCGTTCTCGAGGCGCGGGATGCGCTCGGTGGCACGTGGGATCAGTTCCGGTATCCGGGGGTGCGAACGGATTCGGACATGTACACGATGTCGTATCCGTTCGCGCCGTGGCATCAGGAGAAGGCGATCGCGGCGGGTGAGGACATCCTCGACTACATCCGTTCGACGGCCGACGCGTTCGGTGTGAGTGAGCGGATTCGTCTGCGGCACAAGGTCGTCAGCGCGGATTGGAGCAGTGCTGACGCGGTGTGGCGGCTGCGCGTCGACACGCCTGACGGCGAGGTCGAGATGACGGCCGGCTTCATCTACGCGTGCAGCGGTTACTACAGCTACGCCGAGCCGTATGCGGCGGACATCCCCGCTCTCGCGGAGTTCGCGGGCCAGGTCGTGCATCCGCAGTTCTGGCCGCAGGATCTCGACGTGGCGGGCCGGCGCGTCGTCGTCATCGGCTCGGGTGCGACGGCGATGACGCTCGTGCCGGCGCTCGCCGATCTCGGCGCGGAGGTGACGATGCTGCAGCGAACGCCGACGTATGTGCTCGCGCAGCCGTCGCGTGATCCGCTCGCGGCGGCGTTGGCGAAGATCCCGGACGAGCGGCTCAGCCCGCAGCGCAAGCACGCCGTCATGCGGGCGAAGAACGTTGCGGCGCAGTGGGCTTCGTACCAGACGGCGCGGCGCCTGCCGCGGGCGGCGCGTGCGGTGCTGCGTGCGAACGTCCGTCAGGGCGCGGGTGAGGAGCACGTCGACAGCTTCACCGCGCCGTATGCGCCGTGGGATCAGCGGTTGTGCATCGTGCCTGACGGCGACCTGTTCAAGGCGGTCAAGCACGGGCGTGCCAGGGTCGTCACCGACACGATCGCGAGCGTCGAGCCGGGCGGGGTGCGTACGGGTTCGGGTGAGCTGCTCGAGACCGACGTCATCGTGACGGCGACGGGTCTGGCCGTCGAGTTGCTCGGCGGCGCGAGCCTGCGCATCGACGGCGAGCCGGTCGACGTCTCGCAGCGTCTCGTCTACCGCGGCTGCATGCTCGAGGGCGTGCCGAACGCGGCGCTCTGCGTCGGCTACATCAACGCGTCGTGGAGCTTGCGCGGTGACCTGTCGCACCGGTTCGTCGCGCGGATGATCAAGCATCTGCGTGACGGCCGCTACCGCAGCGCGACGCCCGTCCCGCCGTCAGGGCTCGGCCGGCGCCCGCTGCTCGAGATGGATTCGGGCTATCTGCGCCGCGCGGCCGACATCATGCCGCGCCGCAGCGACGCCGCGCCGTGGACGATGCGGCAGAACTATCTCGCCGAGGCGCGCGAGATGCGCCGCCCGGACGTGACGACGGACGTCGTCTTCGCCTGAAGCGGAACTGCGAAGACGGATCCCCACGGGCGGTGGAACCTGTTGTTGGACGCGGAGGTTGGCCGGACGGCCGAGTGCGGTGCTGAATGCATCACGAAGTTGGAGCATCGACGCAATGACCGGTAGCACCCGGTGAAGCGAGGACCTGTAGATCGGGGGGCGGACTAGACGGGCCTCGATGGCTCGGGCGCACCGTGCGCCGCGCCCGTTCAGTCCCGGGCGGCGAAGATACGGCGGAACACCACGAAGCGGATGACGGTGGCGATGGCGTTGCCGACGGTCACCGTCACGGTGTCCCACAGCGTCGAGGCGTGCGGCCACTGGTGATGTTCGAGGGCGAGGGCTCCGCTCGTCACGGCGAGCGTGACGACGAGGATGGCGAGGCTCTGCAGGTGAGCGTCACGGCCGCGTTCGTGGCCGGCCGCGTCGAACGTGAACCGCTGATTGACCCACGTGTTGAGCACCGTGCAGATGAGCAGCGCCAAGATGTTCGCGATCTGGTGGTTCATTCGCGTGTCGAGAACGGCGAACAACACCGTGTAGAGCACCGTCGAGGCGATGCCGACCATCGCGAAGCGCATCGCCTGCGCCGCTCCGGGGGAGCGCAGCGCGTCGAGGCGGCTGCTGCCTGGAGCGTTCGCCGTCATCGACTCGTCGCTCGAACCCGATGAGGTCGAAGCAGTAGAGACGGGCGCGGTCGTCGAGCGGTGCGCGGTGTCCGCGCCGGGCGTCGGGTTCACGATCGGTCCTCCTGAGACGATGGCCGCGGATCTTCGAGGGGCAGGGACACCGTGAAGCACGTGCGTCCCGGCCGGCTCTCCACCCGCACGGTACCGTGATGCGCCGCGACGACCGCATCGACGATCGACAACCCCAACCCCGTCGAGCCCTCCGTACGCGTTCGCGCTGCGTCCCCGCGCGTGAACCGCTCGAACAGGTGCGGCATGAACTCGGGCGGGATGCCGGGGCCGTCATCGGTGACGGTGAGCAGCACGTCGTCATCGCGCCGCGCGAGGCCGGCCGTCACCGTCGTGCCCGCCGGGGTGTGACGCCGCGCGTTGGCCAAGAGGTTGATGACGACCTGACGCAGGCGCGCCTCATCGCCGATGACCTCCGGGAAGTCCTCCAGATCCTCCGGCAGGTCGAGATGCCACACGTGCTCGGGCCCAGCCGCGTGCAGATCGCTGACGGTCTCGACGACGACGCGCGTCAGGTCGACCGGTTCGCGTTCGAGCTCGCGCCCTGCGTCGAGTCGGGCGAGCAACAGCAGGTCTTCGACGAGTGTCGTCATGCGTCCCGCTTCCGACTCGATGCGGCCCAGCGCATGCGTGACACCGACGGGAACCGGCTCCTTCTCGCGCCGCGACAACTCCGCGTAGCCACGGATCGATGCGAGTGGCGTGCGTAGCTCATGGCTGGCATCGGCGACGAACTGGCGCACCTGCATCTCGCTCTCGTGACGCGCGTCGAGCGCCGAGTCGACATGGTCGAGCAGGTTGTTGAGCGCCAACCCGACGGTGCCGACCTCGGTGTGATCGTCGGTCAGCGCCACCGGCACGCGCTCGTCGGTGCGCACGTCACCACGCCCCAGCGGCAGTTCAGAGACACGTTCCGCCGTCGCTGCCACCTGCTGCAGCGGCCGCAGGTTACGACGCACGAGCAGGAACGAGGCGCCCCCGATCGTGACGAGACCGAGCAGCCCCATGAGTGCGATGTTGCCGGCGAGCGCGCGGATGTTGTCGTCGATCGGCGCGAGCGGTAGCCCGATGAACGCGATGTCCCCGTCGGGCTTCGGGACACGCACGACGCGGTAGCGGCCGAGGGAGCCGTCGAAATCCATCGTCTTCGGCGTCGTGCCCAGGTCTGCCGTCGCGAGACTGCGAATCTGCGCTTGCGACAACGTCAACTGTGTGCCCGTCGCGGACGAGACGTAGTTCTGGTCGACCACGAGCGAATCAGGCGTCGACGACGCGTCGAGCGTCAGCCGCAGCACACTGCCCCCGAGGCCTGGTGCGCGACGGTGCGAGTCCTTGTCCGCCGGCCCGCCCAGCTCCGTGGTTCCCGCCGGCCCGCCGCCGACGGCGCGCTCGACGTCGATGAGTTGCTGATCGACCTGCTTCATCAGCGAAGTGCGCATCGACAGCACCGTCGCGGCGCCGATGAGCGTCAGCACGACGATGAACAGGGTGACGATGGACGCGAGCAGCTTCGAACGCAGCGTCCACCGGGCCGGGTTGAGGATCATGACGGGTCGCTGTCTCCCAGCTGCTCGAGGGCGGGTGGTCGTCTCCGCGTGGGGATGGGGACGGGCTCCAGGCCTTCATCTTCGCCCGTGATCGCGTCGTGCTCGACGCGTTCTCGGGCAACGATCGCTGACGACGGATGCCCGCCGCCGCGATCAGCCGGCCGGTTTGAGCACGTAACCGGCGCCGCGCATCGTGTGGATCATCGGTTCGCGGCCCGCGTCGATCTTCTTGCGCAGGTAGCTGATGTACAACTCGACGACGTTCGCCTGCCCACCGAAGTCGTAGTGCCACACGCGATCGAGGATCTGCGCCTTGCTCAGCACGCGCTTCGGGTTGCGCATGAGGAAGCGCAGGAGCTCGAACTCCGTTGCCGTCAGGTTGATCTCGGTGCCGGCGCGCATCACCTCGTGGCTGTCCTCGTCGAGCGTCAGGTCGCCGACGGTGAGCAGCGACGTCTCCTCCTCGGCGAGCTGCACCGAGCGACGCAGCAGCGCCCGCACGCGCGCGACCACCTCTTCGAGGCTGAAGGGCTTCGTGACGTAGTCGTCGCCGCCCGCCGTCAGACCGGCGACACGATCCTCGACGGCGTCGCGTGCCGTCAGGAACAAGACCGGCAGCGCCGGGTCCTCGTCGCGCATGCGCCGCAGCACCTCGAGGCCGTCGAAGTCGGGCAGCATCATGTCGAGCACGACGGCGTCCGGCTTGAACTCCTTGGCCGTCTTGACGGCCGAGTTGCCCGTGGCCGCCGTCTTGATGTCCCACCCCTCGTAGCGCAGCGCCATCGAAAGCAGTTCGGTGAGGTTCGACTCGTCGTCGACGACGAGGACGCGGACGTTCGAGCCGTCAGGACGCTTCAGGGCAGGGGCAGCGGTGCTCATGACTCCGAGTCTGCGCCACCTGACTGTGTCCTTTCAATGCCGTTTCTGTGACGTTTCTGTGTGAGCGGCGAGCGGTGTCGTCCCACATGGCGCCGATGCACACCGAGTGGGAGCGGGACGGGGAGGTCGACGTCGCATTCGGATGCGGTGGTGTTGCTCGCGGCGCTGCGCGCTCGTTCGTCGCCGAGACGGCCGCCGGGCCGATCGCGATGGCTCCGCCGGCCGATCTCCTCGGCGAGGTCGTCGATCGGGTGCCGCTCGTCGACGCCGTGGTACTCGCCGACGCGGTGCTCGCGCGTCATGAGCTGATGGCGAAGGACATGCTGAGCGAGTGGTCGACGAACCCACGCCTGCGCCAGGTTGCCCGTCTCGCCGACGGGCGCGCTGAATCGCCGATGGAGACGCCTGCGTCCGTTGTTCGTGCTGGCGGGCTTGCCGACGCCGGTGCTGCAGCACTCGGTACGCATCGAGGGAGTGAACCGGCGCTTCGACCTCGCATATCCGCAATGGCACCTCGCCTTCGAGTACGACGGAGAGCATCACCACACGAGTGAGCGGGCGAGGCGCGCGTGACGCTTCCACATTGTGCAGATGCGCACCCGTGTGGGGAAGACGTGACGCCGCGCCGTCCCACTCGGCGTAGAACTGCACCGAGTGGGGAGAACCCCGACACGCGACGTCCCACTTGCCGCGCATCTGCGACAAGTGGGACGTGTGGTCGGCGCTCCTGCGGACGGACCGTCAGCGGGTGGCGACGACCTTGCGCAGCTGCGGGCGCGGGTCCGGAGCGGACAGGCGGGCCGCGTCGGATGCCTCGTCGGTGTCGAGCTCCTGCGACTTCACCTCGGCAGCGACCCGCTCGGTGTACGACTCGACCTCGGCGTCGCGCTGCTCCTGCGTCCAGCCCAGGATCGGCGCGATGATGTCGGCGACCTCGGCGGCCGCGTCGACGCCGCGGTGCTTCGTCTCGATCGACATGCGCGTGCGGCGCGCGAGGACGTCCTCGAGGTGCATCGCACCTTCGTCCGTGACGGCGTACGCGATCTCGCAGCGCAGGTACTCGTCGGCGTTCGTGACGGGCTCGAGCAGCGACTCGTCGTCCTTCGACAGGGCGAGCACGTCGTACAGCTTCGAGCCGTAACGGTTGAGCAGGTGCTCGATGCGCCACTCGGGCAGGCCCGACTCGGCGGCGATCTCGTGCTTGAGGTTGAGCATCGCGGCGTAACCGTCGGCGCCGACGAGCGGCGTCACCTCCGTCACCGACTCCTTGATCGGGCCGAGGTCCTGGGCCGCGGCGTCGACGGCGTCGGCGGCCATGACGCGGTACGTCGTGTACTTGCCGCCGGCGATCGAGATGAGGCCCGGCTGCGGACGCGCGACGGCGTGCTCGCGCGACAGTGCGGAGGTGTCCTCGCTCTCGCCGGCGAGCAGCGGACGCAGACCGGCGAACACGCCGAGGATGTCGTCACGCGTCAGCGGCGAGGCGAGCACCGTGTTGACGTGCTCGAGGATGTAGTCGATGTCCTTGCTCGTCGCGGCGGGGTGCGCGACGTCGAGCGCCCAGTCGGTGTCGGTCGTGCCGATGAGCCACTGCTGGCCCCACGGGATGACGAACAGCACCGACTTCTCGGTGCGCAGGATCAGGCCGACCTCGCCGGCGATGCGGTCGCGCGGGACGAGGATGTGCACGCCCTTCGACGCGCGCACGCGGAAGCGGCCCTTGCCACCCGTCATCTTCTGGATGTCGTCGGTCCACACGCCCGTGCAGTTGATGACGACCTTGGCGCGCACGTCAGCCGTCTCGCCGGTCTCGACGTCGCGGATCTTCGCGCCGACGACACGGTCGGCCTCGGTGATGAGCGAGACGACCTCGGTCGAGTTGCGCACGATCGCGCCGTACTGCGCGGCGGTGCGGGCGACCGTCATCGTGTGACGTGCGTCGTCGGCCTGGCAGTCGTAGTAGCGGATCGAGCCGACCATCGCGTCGTTCTTGAGGCCGGGGAACATCTTCATCGTGCCGCTCTTCGTCAGGTGCTTCTGACGCGGGACGGAGCGGGCGCCGCCCATCTGGTCGTACATCGCGATACCGGTCGCGACGTACGGACGCTCCCACGCGCGGTGCGACAGCGGGTACAGGAACGCGACGGGGTGGACGAGGTGCGGCGCGATGCGCGTCATCATGAGCTCGCGCTCCTTGAGCGCCTCGGCGACGAGCGCGAAGTTGAGCTGCTCGAGGTAGCGCAGGCCACCGTGGAATAGCTTCGAGCTGCGGGACGACGTGCCGCTCGCGAAGTCGCGAGCCTCGACGAGACCCGTGCGCAGACCGCGCGTGACGGCGTCGAGCGCAGTGCCGGCGCCGGTGACGCCACCACCGATGACGAGGACGTCGAGCTCACGCTCGGTGAGTTCGCGCCAGGACTCGGCGCGCGAGCTGGGGCCCAACTGTGCGCTGTACGGGTGCATGGTCATCGAAAACCTCCACTGCCGGGTCGAAGGCGCGTCGGAGATCGCCGAGCCGCGCCGATTCTCTGGTCTTCCTTCACCTTAGACCCGCCTGTTCGGCCCCGATACCGCCTGCGGGGGTGTCATTCCTCACCGGACGACGGCGCAGCTCGCCGGGCCGCGTGGGCCGCGCCCTGCCGCGTGGGCCGCTCCCGGCAGCGGGGCCGCGACGAACTGCGCGAGTCCGATCGACCTGGTGGGTGGTCGACGAGATCGGTTGAGGTGCCGCTGGCCCCGTGCGAGCATGGGCGCAGAAGCAGACACGATCTCGAGGAGCTGTCTCATGGAGCACGCCATCACGTGGGTCCTGTGGGCCGTCACCGCCGTCGTTCCGTTCCTGGGCCTGGCCTGGTGCCTCACGTCACCGACGGCCGAGGTGCGTCGCACGCCTGAG